>Ga0207680_10000120_pt1 | contig 36545 bp, 22 predicted proteins | sample KBSS23metaG_FD_184321 | JGI IMG/M metagenome (GOLD analysis project Ga0207680, IMG submission 184321) | Switchgrass rhizosphere microbial communities from Kellogg Biological Station, Michigan, USA - KBS S2-3 metaG (SPAdes) (version 2) | ecosystem: Host-associated > Plants > Roots > Rhizosphere...
TCTCACGTCTCACGTCTCACGTCTCACGTCTCACGTCTCACGTCTCACGTCTCACGTCTCACGTCTCACGTCTCACGTCTCACGTCTCACGTCTCACGTCTCACGTCTCACGTCTCACGTCTCACAAACTAACCCCTCTTTTCCAGGGAATAAAATCATCCTGGTTCAGCAATACTGCTTTTGGAATAATTTCACCGCTGGCAGCTTTAATACAATATTCAAGTATCTCTTCACCCATTTCCTCAATGGTTTTATCTCCTTCTATAATAGCCCCTGTGTTAATGTCAATAATATCGCCCATGCGTTTGGCAAGCGCATTATTGGTGGCCACTTTTATGGTAGGGCAAACCGGGTTACCTGTCGGCGTGCCCAAACCGGTAGTAAATAAAATAAGCGTTGCCCCACTGGCCGCTTTGCCGGTGGTGGCTTCCACATCATTGCCTGGTGTGCACACCAGGTTTAACCCGCTTTTTACAGCAGGCTCAGTATAATCAAGCACATCTTCTACCGGTGATGTACCACCTTTTTTTGCTGCACCAGTGCTTTTTATTGCATCTGTAATCAACCCATCCTTTATATTACCGGGCGATGGATTCATGTGAAACCCCGAGCCTGCTTTATGGGCCTCGTTGTTATAGGCAGTCATTAAGTGAATAAATTTTTTGGCCGCATCCTCGTTCCTGGTGCGATCGATCAGTTGTTGTTCGGCACCGCACAATTCCGGGAATTCGGCCAGCAATATTTTTCCGCCCAGCGCTACTACCAAATCAGATGTATACCCCACTGCAGGGTTGGCGCTTATACCACTGAAACCATCGCTGCCACCGCATTTTACACCAATTACCAGCTTATCCAGCGATGCAGGTGTTCTTTCAATCTTATTTATCTCTATCAGCCCGGCGAATGTTTTACGAATGGCTTCCCCGATTAATTGCTCTTCGCTTTGCGATTGCTGCTGTTCAAAAACATACAGGGGCTTGTCGAATGAAGGATTGCGTTGTTTTATTTCATCCAGCAATGTTTGTGTCTGCAGGTTCTGACAACCCAGGCTCAGTACGGTAGCACCTGCCACATTGGGATGGTCTGCATACGCAGCCAGTAATTTACCCAGCACACCCGCATCCTGCCTTGTACCTCCGCATCCGCCCTGGTGATTTAAGAATTTGATGCCATCCACATTTTTAAAAAGACGGGCCGACCGGCCACTGGCAGTTGCTGCAGACAGGTCAACCGAACCAATGTCCTGACCGTTTTTATAGGCCTCTGCAAGATGATGCGTGTACGACTTATACTTTTGTGTAACTGCATAACCCAGTTCATTGTGCATGGCCTCGCGTATTACATCCAGGTTGCGGTTCTCGCAAAAAACAGTAGGTATAAACAACCAATAGTTGGCGGTACCTACCCGGCCGTCTTTTCTCACATAGCCACTGAATGTGCGGTTCTTAAATTTTGAAACATCCGGTGCCTGCCATGTATAATGAAAGGGTTTGTACGTAAACGGGTCCGAAGCGTGACGGGTATTCTCAGTGGTCATTAAGCCGCCTTTGGGTATGGCATGCTGTGCCTTGCCCACCAGTACGCCGTACATGATTATTTCGTCGCCGGTATGCATGTCGTGCTCAAAGAATTTATGTTTCGCGCCGATGTTGTCGTGCAGGATATAGTCAGCTCCTTCATAGCTCACCGTCTGGCCTTTTGTAAGGTTTTGCAATGCTACCAGCACATTATCTTTTGGGTGAACTTTTAAAACATTTCTTTTCATAAAATAAACCTGCTTTATATTTTTTGGCCTGTCTGCATTTGATTGATTGCCGTGGTGATTCCTTCCTGCTGAATGGTTGTAATAGCATCCGCAACTGCTGTTTCAAAGCCAGGCAATGTATCCAGGCTGGTGCCCCACAAGCTGGTGCGCTCCAGCACATTTCGCACAAAGTTATTGGTATTGTCTATACGCCACAAGTCATGCAGTTCCGCGGCACGGTCGTCATTAATAATATATGGTTTACCACCGGCATGGCCTGTAAACAATGTGTCTTTGCTTTTTTCAGATTTCATGAATAAAAGATACGCGGCAAATCCCAATGCCATATGCCGTGGCACCTGTCCTTTCTTTTGATAATACTGTTGCAATAAAGGCACATTGCGCATTTTCATTTTTGAGCTGTATTGCAAAGAAATGCTCAGCCAATGATGTTCAATAAACGGGTTTTTATAACGATCCAGCACCTGTGCGGCAAACTGGCGTCCTTCCGGTTCAGTAACTTTATCGCCTGTAATAGCGGGAACGATTTCTTCCAGCATCAGGCCACTGATAAAACGAAAGAATACATCATTTTCCATTGCCTGTTTTACGGTGGTAAAACCCATCAGCACAGCCAGCGCACAGGTAAATGTATGCGAGCCATTGAGCAGCCTCAATTTAAGCTCGCGGAATTTGTCGATGTCCGGCGCAATCACCACACCTGCATCGGCTTTACTGAAAGATAAAATATCCTTTGTCTTCTCCACGGAAGTTTCGATTGCCCATAACCGGTAGACTTCCGACATTATCATCAGATCATCCCTGAATCCCAGCCTGCTTTCTGTGGCGGCTTTGTCATCGCCCGGTAATTTACCCGGCACAATCCTGTCCACCAGTGAATTGCAAAAATCATTGGCCGATTGTATCCATTCAATAAAGGCGTTATCAAGTTTGTTTTGCTTTGCCAGCTCAAGTACAATATTTTTTAGTTTTGTACCATTCTCTGTAATCAGTTCAGTGGGGATAATGACCATACCGCTTTCCCGGCTGCCGTTAAATTTTTTATACCGCTCCAGTAAAAAAGCCAGTAATTTACCCGGAAAAGAAACAGGAGGTGCTGCATGCACATCATCGTTGTCCATTAATACAATACCTACTTCGGTGGTATTGGATATAATAATTTGCATAAGCGGGTTGGCTGCACAGGCCAGTACTTCATTCCATTGTTCAGCAGCAGCGAGTACGCGGCTAACAGCGGCATTTACAATGGCTTCATCTACGCGCTGACTCTTTTCAATACCGCGCACACATTGTGTAAAAAGATTATCCTGTTTGCTGAAAATATCTGTATCACCCTGGCTGGTCGATTTAACAACTACAATCCTGCCATTAAACAGACCCTGTTTATTTGCCTTGTCTATAAAATAATCCGGTAAGCCGCGCAGCAACACACCCGTGCCAAACTGCAACATTTTTTCGGGCAAAGAAAAAATGGACTCCGCAGGCAAATCAAGTCCTGCTGTTTTTTTTATTTCCGGTAGCGTTTGTTTCGATAAAATCATAATCTCTGTTTATTCAGCCAAATAATATTATAATATGGGCCGACAAGATAAATATCTTCACTGTTTTTGAAGCATCCTTTGCTATTTATTATTTATTATGGACTGTTTTAACAGCCATTGCACAAGGTCGGCCGCTGCATGATGATTTTCATATGATGCCGGCAATTTCCTGCCATCCAGGTATTCATTGTAAAACCAGGGGTCTCCCACAGCGAATACAGCGCCTTTTCCAATTTTAGCGGTAGCCATAATTACATCTCCTGCGGCATTTTTATAATGCGCAATAGCTGGTGCTTTTACGGTAAGGGTAGCCAGTTCTTTGATATATACTTTTTTTGCAGTTTTGAAAATAGCATCGCCCGGCGGTATCGTCAATGCGCCCATTTCATACTGGTTGCCGGTAACATGGTTAATACTGTTTTCGTTAAAATGCATACCAAACTTTTCGGGTACCCGGTTAAAATGGGTAAACTCCGCATTGCCCGAATCATTGGTCATTAAAAGCAATACCCCGCCTGCTTTTACCCAATCATAAATCACCTGCGCATCCTGCGGCTGTACATAATTGGGCCGGGCAGTTTCCTTATCAGTATCCGGATCAACAATAATATACACCGCTGCATTTTTCAATAAAGCGGCTGAAGGGGCTGTTGCCAGGCTGGTTGTTTTGGCACCATATTGCCTGAATATATCGCCCAGCATTGAATAACCGCTGTTGGCCTTGTCTTCCCAGTTATAATGAAAGCGTTCCATTTGGCCAAACGCGTCTTTCTTGTATTCATTATTGAAATAATAGTCAAGCAATACTGTTTTTCCCCGGCCGGCAGCCTGCAATGGCAGCATTTCCATTTCATTGCTGGCGAGTATAAACGCCCCTATTCCTTTGGGATCGTTTACAATAACCGGCTCGCTCATATAATATTCAAAACTTCCATCCCGGTAAGGATTGCCACCCAGGCCTGAAACCTTTACGGTACCATATAAATTGGTTTGCCCATTCTCATCTTTGATAAACCGGTGTACCAATGCATTGTATCCTTTTTGGGCGACAGTTATTTTTGCGGCCGGCAGGTAACCCATTCTTACACCTTTTGCAATGGCAAAAACAAACATGCCGGCGGCCGAAGCCTCAAAATAATTGCCTTTGCGGGCAGGCAAATCAATGATATCATACCAAAGCCCCGTGTTTTTATCCTGCACTTTTTCTACCGCGTTTGCAAAACGGTTCAGTATTGCTATTAACGTTTTTCTTTGGGGATGGTTTTCGGGAAACCAATCCAGTGCATCTACCAATGCCACACCATACCAACCCATGGCGCGGGCCCAAACATGCGGCGAAAGGCCGGTTTGCTGGTTGGCCCATTTTTGCTGCTTACTTTCATCCCACGCATGGTATAATAAGCCGGTGGCAGCATTCCTTGCGTGTTTTTCCATTACTATAAACTGGTTGGCAATATCTGTAAAGGCGCTGTCTTCATGGGCCAGTGCTGCATACTCGGCATAAAACGGCTCGCCCATGTACAAACCATCCAGCCACATCTGGCTGGGATAAATTTTTTTGTGCCAGAAACCGCCTTCATTTGTACGGGGCTGTGTGCGTAACTGATCGCGCAACTGGCTGGCGGCTTTTAAATATTTTTCTTTGCCGCTTACTTTGTAAAGCAACAAAGCCAGTTTGCCATTATTGATGTAATCAATGTTGTACTCAGACGGTTTATAGTCGCGGATGCTGCCATCCTCTTTAATATACACGTCCATCATCTTTTGTATATAACTGTAATATTTTGCATCGCCGGTATGTAACCAGGTTCCTTCCAAACCTTTTAGTATCACCCCCAAATCGTACGACCAGCGGGCAGGATTGCCATTTAAAGCAAAGGAATCTTTCCATGTATTCATGGCCGTAGCGGCCATGCGTTCGCTCAGGTTTGACTGCGCGGCTGTCATCAATGTAATAAAAACCAATACCAGCGGTAAAATCTTTTTCATCAATTTTTATTTTTTCAGCCTCCCCAAATGCAGGCTGAATATTTTTATGTACGTTTAGCCAACTACCACTTCACTTCTGCGGCATCGGCTCCTAATTCTGTAGTTACTTTCTCCCTGCTGCCCGACATATCGGTATTAATAATATCAATCTTCTTAACCCGCCCGCCACCTACCCTAAACAATAAACCAGCCCCGCTTTTATAAGAAATATTATCAAACAAAATATGATTGCTTTGCACCAGGTCTATCAGCGGATCTGTTTCTTTGGCGATAATATTTATATGCTTGAAGCGGACATCTGCCGCTTCCTGTATATCAATTCCTTTATTTGCCTGCAACACCATATTTTCTAATACTACATCAGACACCTGCATTTCGGGCAATCCTCTTATAAAAATGGCTTTTTCGGCGCCTGTGCAATACACGTTGCTGATACGAAAGTTTTTGAACACCGGCGTTGTTTCATCTACCTGCTTAAATTCCGTTTTGGGCAATTCCCTTTTTTCTCCGGCCAGTGGTACCGGATCTTTTGCCATATAATACATGTCAAACAGGATAGCTTCACCGGCTATCTCTTTCATGTTTATATTTTTCACATAAATTTTTTCTACTACCCCGCCCCGGCCGCGGGCAGTTTTAAAGCGAAGCCCGATATCGGTACCAATAAATGAACAATCCGATACAAAAAGATTTTTGGCGCCGCCACTCATTTCGCTGCCAATAACAAAACCGCCATGGGCATGGTAAACAGTGCAATGACGAATAATTACATTTTCAGTAGGCATGGCCCTTTTTCTTCCTTCTGCGTCGCGGCCGGATTTAATACAAATGCCGTCGTCGCCAACATCAAAAGTGCTGCCTTCCACCAATACATTTTTACAGGATTCGATATCAATACCATCTCCATTTTGTGCATTCCATGGATTTTTAACATACACATTTTTTACCGTCAGGTCCTCACACATCAGGGGGTGAAGACACCATGCGGGCGAGTTTTGAAAGGTGACACCCTCCAGCAATATTTTCTTGCAATTGTTCAATACCAGCAGGTTGGGCCGCAGGAAATCTTTTATGTCTTCAAAATCTTTGGCTGTTTTGCCATCTTTTAATACACCGGCGTCTTTTGTGTGAAAACCCCTGAATGATTTTTCGGAGGGATACCATGTTTTTTTGTCTTCGCTCAGCAAGCCGCCGGAAGCCAGTAAATGTTGCCATTGCGACTCCGTTAGCTTGTCTTTTTTTATCGCCCGCCAGGCATCTCCCCCGCCATCAATTATTCCTTTGCCGGTAATGGCAATATTAATGGCATTTCCGGCAAATATGGGCGATTGATTGCGTACGGCCGGCACTCCTTCCCAATTGCCTTCTGTTAGTGAATACTCGTTAAAGTCTGTTGTAAACTGCAGCAAAGCATTCGCTGCCAGGTGCAGGTTGGTATTGTTCTTTAAAACGATGGGGCCGCTTAGCCATAACCCAGCAGGCACCAGCACTGTACCACCGCCATTTGCAGCGCAGGCGCTGATAGCTGCGTTGATGCTTTTTGTATTGAGTATATTGCCGCCGGCAACCGCTCCATACCTTATAATATTAAAACTGTCTTTTTTAAACTGAACCTGTTTTATTACAGGTAACGACTGTGCACATACCGTAGTTTGCGCAAATACTATTATCAATGCTGTAAGCGACAGGAAATGCAATCGTTTCATGAAAGGGTTTCAGAAATAAATATCCGTTGTTTTGCGGCAAAAACCATCATGCTAACCGGCTTATTACGTTGTTTTTTTTACGCAATCGTTCCCGGTAACGTTATCTATTTTTATTAATTTTGAGGAGACGCCGTTTGTTTCACTTAAAGCAGGATTAACAGCCGTAACTTCATGATTGATGGGATATTTGCATTCTGCCTGAAACAACCAGGTAACGACAAAACCTGTTATGTAAAGCTGTTAGCGTCTTTATAAGAACAACGATTGTATGAAATTTGAAGCAGTTACCATTAAGGATATTGCCAAAGCACTTGGCCTGTCAACTTCTACAGTAAGCCGGGCTTTGAGAGACAGTTACGAGATTAGCCCCGAAACCAAACAAATGGTGCTGGAATACGCCAGGCAAATCAACTACCGGCCCAACCCCATTGCGCTTAGTCTTAAAGAAAGAAGAAGCCGTTCTATTGGTGTTATTGTAAGCGAAATAGCCAATAGCTTTTTTTCGCAGATTATTAATGGTATTGAATCTGCAGCCTATAGCAGGGGTTATAATGTCATTATCTCTCAAAGCCATGAGAGCTACGAACGCGAAGTGGTTAATATGGATTTTCTCTCCTCCAGGTCTGTAGACGGCTTCCTGATCTCGGTATCTACCGAAACAAAAGACTTTGCCCACATTAATGATTTGCATGAGCGGGGGCTGCCCATGGTTTTTGTTGACCGCATGGTGGAGACCATCGAAACGCATAAAGTAGTGGCGGATAATTTTAAAGGTGCTTATGATGCCACCATGCATTTGATAAAAAATGGCTATAAAAGAATTGCGCACCTGGCCAATTCAGAATACCTGTCTATTACGAAAGAACGGGTGGCGGGCTACTGGAAGGCAATGTCGGATGCAAAAATGGAACTGGATGACAATTATTTGAAACATTGCCTGCATGGTGGAATGATTTATGAAGAGGTAGACAGCGCCATGAATGAACTGATGAACCAAAAGCATAAACCGGAAGCCCTGTTTGCTTCTTCAGATAAACTAACTACCAATAGCATGCGCTATTGCCGGGCAAACAATATTACTATCCCGGACGATTTGGCCATGGTAGGTTTCAGTAACCTCGATTTGACCGAGTTGCTGTCGCCTTCATTGTCGGTGGTAAGACAACCGGCTTTTGAAATGGGCGAAGTAGCGGCTGAATTATTAATTAATACCATTGAAAGCAAACGGCCGGTTACTGTGTTTGAAACAAGGGTATTGCCTGCCGAATTATTTATCCGCGAATCTTCGGGAAGGAAAAAGAGAAAATAATGGCTGATGGCTGATTTTGGGATGGCTGATTTCTTTTGCGCAGAACCCATAATCATTAATAGAAAGATAGAAGGACATAGCTTACACGCAAAAACCTATGACTAACTATGATTCTATGATCCTATGTGTTGAAAAAACGATTACAAACATAGGAGGTTTGGTTTATCTGCTCATATTTTCACCGGCACCACTTTCTTTTCTTTATTGCTTTCATAAGCAGCTTCGATAAGCCTGATAATATTTAATGCTTCTGCTGCAGTTACAGGCAGTGGTGCTCCTTCACGGATGGCTTTGTATAACAGATCATAGTAATCTCCATAGTTGCCTTTTACTGAGGGAATATATTCACGAATAATTTTACCGTCTTTTTCTGTATGCAATAAGCCCATTTCACTGTCTGGCTCTACACCCCAGGTGGGTCCGCCGGGTATTTCACTTGCCTGCAGCATTACCTCCTGCACATCCGTTCTTGCTTTTATAAACGATCCTTTTGTGCCATGAAAAACATAGGAAGGAAGTGCTTCCCGTACTACATAACTTGATTTTACCCGTACCCGCAGCCCTGGATAATACAGGAGCAGTTCCATATAGTCGTCTACTTTAGACACCTTGCGCATAATGGCAATGTCGGCAAATATGGCCTCAGGCATACCAAAGAACTGGATGGCCTGATCCAATAAATGAGAACCCAAATCGTATAGCAAACCGGTACCCGGTCCCGGTGTTTCTTTGTGCAGTTTGGGGCCGATTTCTTCCTTGTAACGATCATAATGTATTTCTGCTTCGACTATCTGTCCCAGCCATTTTTCATCCACTATTTTTTTAACGGTACGGTAATCACTGTCGAAGCGGCGGTTTTGGTAGACAGTAATCAGCTTATTGCATTTTTTGGCCAGATCAATCAACTCCTGCCCTTCGGCAACGGTAACGGTAAATGGCTTTTCAACAATTACATGTTTACCTGCCAGCAGCGCCCGTTTTGTATACTCATAATGCGTGGCATTGGGCGTATTGATAACCACCAGTTCTATTGAATCGTCGTCCAGTATTTCTTCCAGTGTACGCACTGTTTTTACGCCGGGGTATTTGGCAGGGGCAAGGTTTTTTGTCCTTTCCCATACCACCGATAATTCGAAACCTGGGTTAATAGCAATAAATGGTGCATGAAATACCCAGCCACTCATTCCAAATGAGCACAGGGCTGTTTTGATGGGCTTGTTGGTTGACGACATGCCGTAAAATTAAAGGAGTGCCACTGAATTTCAAGCAGGCAAAAAATATTGCTGCTGACTTTATACGCTCAGAACCTGTCTAAAATATTTAAGAGATTTCGTATAAAGACGACTCAAACTTTGCCAAAGCTCAAAACATCCGGACAATTAATGTTTGACCGGCCAATCAAAAGGCTTCGGCCGCATATTGGAATACCATGTTGTATCGGTAACCGCTCCATTAAAAATAGTTGCTGCGCTATATTCCTTTGCCTCCTTATCGCTGAGTTGATGACTCCAGCCTGCCCTGCCGGAAACATTGCTGCCTTCGCCGGTATTTTTATACTCTGCATAAAAGGCGGTCTTCTCATTCTCCGGGTTGTTCCAGTTGTCCCAGCCGGCTGCAATGATTTGTTTGGGTAAATCACAATGCATAAATACCGTCTTTGCATAGCCGCGCCAGGGTCTTCCAAGGTATAATTGGTTTACAGCAGCATCGGCTGTAATATGGCAATCCATAAAAACAAAACCAAATTTTTTGTTTTTGGGTGTATTGGCGGCCGTAATATAAGAATTGGCTTTGCAGTGAATGGTACATTGTTCAAACAAAGCTGTACCGGGACCAAAAATAAAATCGGTAGTACCTTCTATATAGCAACCGGTAAAATACTGGCAGGACGATTCACCGGCTGCAAAAATGGTATCCTGGTTACCAATAAACCGGCAGTTTTTGAAAATTGCCTTGTCTGCATCCACATACAGGGCCAGCGCCTGTCCTACCGTTCCGGCACTGTTTATAAATGAAATATTCTCGGCCCTGAAACGGTTGCCTGAAATTTTAGCCGTGTAAGAAGTAAACGTATTTATTTTACCCCTGCCCGAATAATCATTAAAGTTGATAATGGTTTTATCCACGCTTTCACCAATAAAAGTTACATCGGTATTGGTGGCCGGCAAATCAATCTTTTCATTGTAGGTGCCGTTTTTTATATACAATGTTATGGGCGCAAGCGGGTATACCCGCATAGCATCAATAGCATCCTGGATGTATTTGAAATCGCCGGAGCCGTCTTTGGCCACAGTAAAAATATATTTGTATTGCTGCGGACTGGCTGTTTGCGCATGAAGGTGGTTCCAAAAAGCGAATACTGCCAAAGCAGCCAGCAGCCAGTTTTTCATTGCTGTTTTAATTTAATTGTATGGTTTTTACATCAAATCATTTCGGCTGCACTATCCTGTTAGCCAGTTCCAGGTGTTGTTTTTTAATTTCCGCCAGTACCAGTTCTGCTATCATTCTTGCACCCAGCTCGTTGAAATGGGTATTGTCTTCTTTTCCCCCGGGATAATTCGGATGTTCGTCCGGCGCCAGGTGGTTGAACAGGAATTTTGATTTTTCTTCACCCCATTGTTGCAGCAAGGCCTGGCTTTTTTTGTCAAGGTCAATCAGCACTACATTGTTTTCTGCCGCTACCTGTCGCACAATGGCAGCATACACTTCGTGTGTGCCTTCAACCTTTCCGTTTGCATCAAATTTTCTCCTGGCAACCGGCGTCAGTAAAACGGGAATGGCTTTTTTATTCTTTGTGTCTGTAATATATTTTACCAGGTTGGTTTTAAATTCTGCTTCTGTGGTATAGCTTGCCTTGGTGGGCACTTCATCGTTATGGCCAAACTGGATAAACACGTAATCGCCTTCGTGCAGGTTGTCGACCACCGGCTGCCAGCGGTTTTCATTAATGAAGGTTTTGGTACTTCTTCCGTTTTGGGCACGATTGTCTACGGTTACGGTAGAATCCCAGAAGCTGGCAAAAGGCATTCCCCAGCCGGTTTCAGGATAGGCTTTTACCTGTTTTACCGACATGGTAGAATCGCCAATCATCCAGATGGTTATTTTACCGGCCAGGGGCCTTGTAAAAGCAGAGAATAAAAACAGGCAGGCAAATACGCAGGTTTTTTTCATAACTGATCATTCAAATTTACAAATCAATTTACCAATCCATTCTTTTATAACAGGCTGTTGATATAGATTTCAAGGTTGGTATAATTTTTATCCAGCGTATAAAGTGCGCCATCAGCGGCATCTGCCGGGTTCAGCTTATGACTAATCTCCCAGGCATCCGGTATTCCATCTTTATCTGTATCTGCCGGGGCCGGGGCCGATTGCAGCGCGGGCCAGGCATTTACTGTTAATTCATACGCTGTGCCATGTGGGAAGCCACCCTGCACATCTATCATTCTGCCGGTTCTTTTTTCAACATCACGGATGATTCTTTCGTCGAGTGTATCTCTTTTATAACTGGCACCCACCGTTTTTAATACCAGTTTGTATGCGGCCCGTGCAGGTTGGGTGGTTACATCAACTATTGGCATGGGTGTATCCATTTTTATAGACACTATATCGTCGCTGCTTCCTTTTTCGGGCACCACCCCCTTCCAGTTATTGCTGGTAATATCCGGCGCATCTTCCATAAAATTTCCTTCCACAAAATATTTCCCAAAAGCAATTTTTGGCGGCTTGTTCCAGGGGTTGGCAATTCTTGTTTTTACGGTACCTTTCGTATCGGGCCCAGGTTTGTAATAATTGTTTACAATATTGTAGGTACCGCCTTCGCCCGCATAAAGATTGTTGTGGCCCCAGTTGTAGATGACATTGTTTCTGAAATCGCCGTTTTCTTCGGGTATATTCCGGATGCCATCAAACCTGGGTGTGCGGCTGTTGCAATCAGCAAACAGGTTATGATGAAAAGAGGAATGTTTTCCTCCCCAGATAGCACCATAACCATGTTGCTCATAATCTTTATCGCCTGTTTCAAAATGGTACGAATAATTCAGCGGCTCTGCAATTAAATTCCATTGCAGCGTGGTACTATCTCCCCCGTACACAGAGAAAACTTCATCGGTACTCCAGCTAAGGCTGCAATGATCAATGAGAATGTTTTTTTTTCTTGTTCCGCCAAAAGAGTCATCGCCACCGTTGCCGTCTACCATGCCGCCCCGCTGGTATTTATCGCCCATTCTAAAGCGCAAATACCGCACAATGATATTATCCCCTCCCAGCAGCACTGGCTGGTCTGCAATGCAAATACCATCTCCGGGTGCGGTTTGCCCGGCAATGGTAATATCGCCTTTAATGGAAATTTTTGTCTGAAGATGAATGGTACCCGATATAGCGAAGACCAGCATTCTTGGCACATTTGCTGTGACGGCTTCGCGGAAACTGCCGGGACCACTGTCTGCAAGGCTGGACACAATAAACACTTTACCTCCTCTTCCACCCCTTGTGTATTTCCCAAATCCCTCTGCACCCGGAAAAGCAATGGCGTGATCCATATTTTGAAAGGAGCTGGCTTGTTGTTGTGCGGTGCATGCCAAAAAAAAGCCATTAAACCAACACAGCAGCACAATATTTTTTATCACGATTGTAGTTTTAAATGTATTCAATTTCCATCGGTTTAATAGCCCGGATTCTGTGCTAAATTAAAATTTGCATCGCGCGCCGGCTGTGGTATAGGCAGTAATTCAGATTTGCCCGTCGTAAATCCGGTCGCAAATCTTGATACGGCTGTTGTGTTGATGCCAGTGCCCAGCCAGGCAACACTATTGGCGGTCGTCCAGCGGGTGCCCGTGCTGTAGAAACCTACTATTTTAGCAGGGCCGGTGGTGGTGGGTGCTGACGGCGCCGTAGTGGCAGCCACCGTACCTGAATAGCTGTTGGAGGTAACCGTGGATCCGTCAATGGTTTGCCCGCTGCTGGTCACCGTTTTCATACTGTATGTCCAGGATGCGTTGGTGGCGGCGCTATTGGTGGGCGCATAAGCTACCCAGTAAATTTTGCCGGCATTGGTGGTGGCATTGGGAAGGGTCACCATATTATTTGTACCGCTGACAATAACGCCATAATCGCCGGGAAGGAGGGTATAATTGCCTGTTTGCACATTGTAGGTAGCAGCCGGATCAGCAAAGGGGGCCCGCTGGTAAAATGAATTTGCCCACAGCGTATAGTCATCGGCGGTAGAACCTGTAAAGTAAAACATGGCAATGGGCAGGCTGGCAAATGCCCCGGCACTGTTCGACATGGAAGCCATGGCCGCTTTTGCAGCACTTAGTCTGGACGACAACAGGTTCCAGCGTATCAAATCAAATTTGCGCACCCCTTCCCCGCCCAGTTCCAGCGATCTTTCTTTTACAATGGCATCAAAGAAACCGGCCTTTGTTAAGCCGGAGTAATCAATACTGGCATCTGGTGTGCTCAACGGTTTGCCATAACCTCTTCTTCTTACCTGGTTAATGGCATTATAGGCGGCCGTTGTGGGGCCGTTGATTTCATTTTCTGCTTCTGCAAACATCAGCAGCACGTCGGAATAGCGGAGTATTTGCCATTTTAATCCAAAATACTGCACCGCATTGCCGGGTGCAATCGCCGGATTGGTAATCCAGTCGCGCCGGTATTTTCCATCACAGATAGCCGTTATGGCCTGCCCTGTTTTTGTGGTGCCATCGGCATTTACATTGTAAGGTGCGCAGGTTACATCTCTCCGCAGGTCGGTAGAATCAAACAGATAAAAATAGCTGGGCAATACATTGATGCTTTTATTGCCCAGCGCATTTACAGTGGGCCCGTTGTAATAACCCAGCTTTGTATCTTCTGCGCCACCGGCGCCAATGGCGCTGGCCTGAAACAACAGTTCACCCTGCGGATCGGTAACCGCATGCCCGCAAACCTGGTCTTTCCATAATGACCGGTAACTGGGGTTTAGGCTGTGCTGACCCGAATTGATGATATCGTTGCATTCATCTTTTGCTATCTGGTAATAGATCAGGTAATCGTCGTTGCGCTTCATGACGCCACTGCTGCGCAGCGAATAACCGCCCCTGAACAAAGCAATCCGGGCCCTCAGCCCTTTTACAGCGCCTTTTGTAATTCTTTCATCCATTGCATCTCCAATACCGGTTATTTCATTGCGCCAGGGCACAAGGGTGGCCGCTGTCTTCAGGTCGTTCAGGATATGCTCGTATAAAGAATCCCGGTCTGTTTTGGCAGGAAAAGGATTGGCATTGGCCAGGGCTGCAGCCGGCAGAAAATGAGAAGGCAGATCGCCCCAGTTCACTATGGCTTCATAATAAAACTGTGCCCGCAGGGTCAGTGCCTCGCCGTACATGCGCTGCAATTGTTTTTTTTGCTGGTCAGTGCCATTGCTGTACATGGCCATTTTGGGAATATTGTCGATACAGATATTGGCGTATTCAATTCCCTGAAACAACTGGTTAAAGGGGTTGGTGATTTGTGCGTTGCTGGAAGTGGCGGCATAGCGGGCAATGTCCCTCCTGTCATTGTCGGACGCACCGGTTGGCCCCTGCATCTCATCGTTGTCTACGGTATAATACAAACTGAGGCGGATACCGAAACCAGCATCGCCTACCAGCCTGCTGTAAATGCCGGATAAGGCTTTGTAGGTGCTGGCCACGTCACTAAAAACAACATCAGCCCCCACAGCAGTAATGGGTTGCTGATCCAGGTATTTTTTACAGCTGCCCAGTACAAAGAACAGGAAAGCAGTGGTAATAAGCATTGATTTATTGAGAATAGCGTTCATATTGCAAGATTTTTGTAATTATCAGAATGAGGCATTGATACCGAAAATAAAGGAGCGGCTTTTGGGATAAGCCGAGTAATCAAGCCCCGGTGTAAGCGGACTGCTTCTTACACTTACTTCCGGGTCGTACCCGCTGTAGCTGGTCAGCGCCGCCAGGTTGCTGGCAGTAAAGTAAAACCGCAGCTTGCTCATTTTTAAACGGGCAATGGTTTTTTGCGACAGGCTGTAGCCCAGGGTTATATTGTTGATCCGCAAAAAGGAACCATCTTCAATGGCCCAGGAACTGGGATAAAAGGCGCCTGCACTTTTTAAGGGCTGCCAAATGCTGGCATTGGCGTTCAGTGCCGACAACTGATCCGGCGGTATGCCTACTACCTGGTTGGAAGAATTGACCCATTGTGCAGTTTGCCCGGTGGCCGTTATCACTTTCCAGCGGTTTTGCATAATGGAGAGTATATTGGAATTTGAGGTATAACCATTGGTAAATTCAATCTTATTGGCATTGTATACATCGTTGCCATAAGAGAAATTCACAAACACGCTCATGTCCCATTGCTTATAGGTAAACTGCTGGTTAAGACCGCCGGTAAATTTGGGTGTTGGATTACCAATAATTTTCCGGTCATTGTTTACATCTACTTTTCCATCGCCGTTCAGGTCTTTAAATTTGGCAGAGCCGGGCTGCACCACGCCAATAATGGAGGTGTCGGACACGGAACCGGGTTTCAGTGTATATATGCCATTGTTATAATTGAAATCTTCTACTTTATAAAATCCGTCCGACACCAGCCCCCACATAGACCCCACGGGGTCGCCGATCCTTTCTATATAATCGGTGGGCTGTCCTGAAACACCCCAACTGGCAGCCGGGAAAAACGATTGCTGGTTTACGCCCAGGGCCAGTATTTTGTTTTTATTGAATGAAATATTGAAATTGGCCGTCCAGCTAAGGTTGTTTTTCTTTCGCAAAATGGTAGTGCCCAATTGCAGTTCTATACCCTTATTGGATGTTTTACCAATGTTTTGCAACTGCGAGGAATAGCCATAGGTAGATGCAATGGGAACATTCAGCAATAAATCTTTCGACGTATTGTCGTAGTAATCCACGCTCAGGTCAAACCGGTTAAACATACTGATGTCCAGGCCATAATTACGGTTCACCGTAGACTCCCATTTCAGGTTTTCATTTACAAGACCGGAAGAATAATAAGACAGTACGGCCTGGTTGTTGAGCCCGTAAAAATAAGTACCGTCATTTTTAAAGGTGGTCAGGAATAAATAATCATCAATACGGTTGTTGCCTACAGTGCCAAACCCCGCCCGCAATTTCATATCTGTAATGAATGTAACATTTTGCATAAATTTTTCATTCTTTACCCGCCATGCAAAAGACCCGGCAGGAAAATAGCCCCACTGTCTGCCCGGCGCAAATTTGGAGGCCCCGTCGGCACGCACATTAAAAGAAAACAAATACCTGGAGAGATAGGAATAATTAACGCGGCCAAAAAATGAAAGACTGGTATACCGTGTCTTTCCAAATTTGGGATAGCCTGTGAATGAGCTGCCCAGGCTTGTCTTGTTAAACGCATCCTGCGGCGTTGTAAACGTAGGGTAGCTTTTAAAAAGACCGGAATGGGTTTCCGTCCGCAGGTCATAGGTTTCTTCGCCCACCAGCACATCAATATCATGTTTTCCCATAAACGACTTAACACTGTACGTCAATACGTTGGAGTTGGTAATTGTTTTGGTACTGGTGGTATCCAGTCCGGCAATGGGTTTTTTGCCACCCTGGATGACTGAATAAGGCGTAATGGAATCGCTGAACTGGCGGTCGATGAATTTATTTTCGGTATAGCCAAATACAGATCTGAAAGAGAGATTTTTTGTAATGCTGATCCCGGCATTGGCAGTTACATTAAACACATCGGTTGTTTTTTTACGGTATTCTGAATTTGCCAGCAAAATGGGGTTCACAAGGTTCAACCCGTTACCCACATTGGGGTCTGCCAGCGGGTCACTTTGGTCAACATCCTGGTTGGCAGATAGGAAAGGCCGGTATTTAACGGCATTACGGAGACGATTATACGAAGATCCTTTTTCGTCTGAAACACCGGCTCCATATACATCCTGGTGTGTATACCGTTCTATAAAGCCGAGTTTTATTTTGCTGTTTACATTGTAATCCAGTTTTGCATTCAACAGGTGCCTTTTGTAATCTGAGTTAAGAACGATGGCTTTGTCATCGTTGTAGGTATAGCCAAAATTATAGGTCAGTTTTTTGTTGCCACCGGAAACGGCCAGGTTATGTGTTTGGGTAATACCTGTTCTTCCAAACACCTCGTCCTGCCAGTTTACCGGATCGGCATTTTTGTAATTTGCCAGTGTATCCCAGGTAGATCCAAAGTTTTTGGTAAACGTAGTGCTGTCTGTACTGCTGCCCCTTGACCGTTCTGACTGGTAGATAACATATTCGTACGGGCTTAATACAGATAATGTTTTGGGCAGCTTTTTGATACCAACAAATCCGTTGTACGATACCAGCAGCCTGCCCTGTCTGCCTCCTTTGGTAGTAATTACAAAAACACCGTTGGCGCCTCTTGCACCATAAATGGCGGTGGCTGCGGCATCTTTTAATACGTCTATTGATTGTATGTCTTGCGGAGAAATTGATGACAACGCATTTTCTACCTGTACGCCGTCTACAATAAACAAGGGAGAATTATCTCCTGTTATTGACATACCGCCGCGCACCCTAATCCTTATTTGTGCATCCGGAGATCCTTCGGCAGTAGTGGCTGTTACACCAGCCAGCCGGCCATTGAGCGCCTCCGCAGCGGAGTTGATGGGTATGTCTTTCAAATCCCTTGCACCCACCGATGAAACCGAGGCCAGCAGGTTTTTGCGTTTTACGGTCTGGTAGCCAATCACCACCACATCTTCCAGCGACGACACCTCTTTTTCCATTTGCACCGAAACAGCGGCAGACCCATCGGTGATGATGGTAACCGCTTTATAACCGGTATGGGAAAAAACAAGCGGAACCTTACCGGCAACCTGAACAGCAATACTGAAACTGCCGTCCGGAATGGTTTGCACACCGGCTTTGGAACCTTTTACCAGAACGGTTACTCCCTCCAAAGGCAAGCCTGCATTATCAGTTACCTTCCCTGAAAGATGACGGTTTTGAGAAAATAAAGAAAGCTGCACAGCAATAAGCAGCAGGTAAGAAATAAGCAACTTCTTCATACAGCAATTAATTTAAGATGGCAAAAGTCAGATTGGCCGAATGAGCACTGGTATTTTTTGCATCAAACAGCCGTATAGCATAAATTCTACCCAATGCTACCAATATCTATGGCAGAAAAAAGTATTATAATTCTATTTATTTACGCAAACGTTCCCGTTTTTTACGCAATCGTTCCCGGGAACGATGCCTGGCAAAACAATTAACAATGATGGAGATAGGAATTATTGGGTGTTGGCAATGAGCAGAACAAACGTCAGTGTAATTTTTTTTTACAGCAATCTTAATTTTTACATTGTATTAATAAAAATCTGTCTATTAGAAAAAATGATGACCCTAATTGTGATTATATGGTGCTATTGTGAATGACAATTAAAAACCGGTTAAAAAAAAAATAATTCAAATTTTACATTTTTAATAATAAAATGTTAATTTGCTCCTGCATTTGAAAATATTCACCGATTGATTTTTCAAATTCACCTTATTTAACAAGTTTCTTTTATTTTTTTGTTGGAGCAGTAACTGATTGGTCACTTTGTTCCGGAATACGGGGTAAACGTGGCCAAAAAAATTCAAATTGGAATAAGTGTCAGAATAACACGATTTCTATGTAAACGATTACATACTTTAGTTATCTAAATACAATTGCTTTTTTAAACCAAAAACTGCCATTATGGAAAAGCGTATACTTACGCCTCATTCGGGTAGCCTCTACCCGCTGTTTTCTTCTCCGCGTTTTCTCAAAAAAATGTTACTGCCGCTTGTTTTGGTGCTTTGTGGTTTTATATCGCAAGCCCAGAACAAAATCCATGTCTCGGGTATCATCAAAGATGATAAGGGAAATGCGGCGCCCAATGCCACTGTAACCGTTAAGGGTACAAAAATTGGCGTTTCCTCCGATGCAAACGGTGCCTTTGGCATCGATGTCCCCAGCGAGAAATCCGTGTTAGTGGTTTCTTACCTGGGCTTTCAGCCACAGGAAATGGCCGTTGGTAAACAAACCAGTTTTAATGTAAATCTGGTCCTTGCTACCGGCACGTTAAGTGATGTGGTGGTGGTCGGTTATGGTACACAGAAAAAAGTGACCCTTACGGGCGCTGTAGCTGTGGTTAAGGGATCCGATCTGGTAAAATCACCTGCTGTGAACCTTTCCAACTCAATCGCCGGCCGTTTACCCGGTGTTGTAGCCATGAATGGAAGTGGTGAACCTGGTTATGATGGTTCTACCATCCGGATCCGTGGCGTCAACTCACTTGGAAGCAATGACGCGTTGATTGTTATTGATGGTATCCCCGCCCGTACAGGTGGTCTGGATCGCTTAAACCCCGCCGATATAGAAAGTATGTCGGTTTTGAAAGATGCGTCTGCAGCTATTTATGGTGCTCGAGCAGCTAATGGTGTAATCCTGATTACCACCAAACATGGTAAAACAGGTAAGCCCGAGCTTTCTTACAGTTACAATAAGGGATGGGCAAGTGCAACAGTAATACCAAAAATGCTAGATGCCAATGAATATATAGCAATGGCCAATGAAATTGAAGTCTATAAACTCACTCCCAACCTATGGGCAGGAGCCGCAGCAGCATTTAAGTCCACTGGTACTTTTTCTTATCCTAGCGGCACTTACAGGGGAATTTCTTATAATGCAGGCACCTCTAATGCCCCTTTCGCCCCGGCTGACGTAAAAAAATATGCCGATGGGTCCGATCCCTGGGGTCACCCCAATACAGACTGGTTTAAGTCAGTATTGAAAAACTGGTCTCCACAAAGCCGTCAAAATATGCAGATATCAGGCGGTACTGAAAACGTGAAATACATAGCATCCCTCGGTTATGAAAATCAGGATGGCTATTATAAGAATTCTGCTACTGGTTACAAGCAGTATGATATGCGTCTTAACCTGGATGCAAAAATCAATAAATATATCAGCACATCATTTGGAATTACAGGCCGGCAGGAGAATCGCTTTTTTCCTACAAAGAGTGCTGGTTCCATCTTCCGGATGCTGATGCGCGGTTATCCAACTAAAAATGCTATCTGGCCCAATGGCCTGCCTGCAGAGGATATTGAGAATGGTGAACAACCAGTGGTAATTACTACCAATCAGACTGGATATGACAAAGACAATCGTTATTATTACCAAACCAATGGAAAAGTGGAAATTACCAATCCATGGGTAAAGGGGCTGAAATTTACAATTAATGCCGCCTTTGATAAATACATTCAACAAGGTAAAACCTGGGTGACACCGTGGTATATTTATAAATGGACTGGGTTCCAGGCAGACGGTGTTACACCTATTATGGCGAAAGTACAAAAAGGGCCTACTACGCAGCCCACACTTAATCAGTACACCAACAATGCCACCAATACTTTGCTGGAAGGCATTGTTAGCTATGACCACAGCTTTGGTAACCATGCTATCACGTTACTTGGAGGTGTTACAAAAGAAGTACGTAAAACCGATGGCTTTAATGCATTCCGTCAGTATTTTCCTTCTCCAGCCATTGACCAGCTGTATGCAGGTGGCCAAAAAGATCAGCGTTCAAACGGTAGCGCTTTTGAGGGAGATCGCCTCAATTATTTCGGACGTGTAGGATACAACTACAAGGAAAAATACATCGCTGAGTTTTTATGGCGCTACGATGGTTCTTATAATTTCCCTTCTGCCAAACGTTTTGGTTTCTTCCCTGGTGTTACTGCCGGATGGAGGGTTTCAGAAGAAAATTTCTTCAAAAACAATGTAACTGCAATCAATTCATTGAAAGTTCGTGGTTCATGGGGTCAGTTGGGTAACGACCAACTTGTTTACAGAGGTACTACACACAACTATGACTATGTCCCCACGTATTCTTTCGGTACTTATGTAGCAGACAACGCTGTACAATCAACGTTATATGAAACAGTAATACCCAATCCCAATATTACATGGGAAGTAGCTAATAACTATGATTTTGGTTTAGAGGGTACAGCGTTGAATAATAAACTAAGCTTTGAATTTGATTTGTTCTGGAATCACCGCTCTAAGATCTTATGGGTAAGAAATGCTTCAATCCCACAAAGTACAGGTTTAACACTGCCTGCAGAAAATATCGGTAAAGTGGATAATAAGGGTTATGAATTCAAAATAGGTTATACTAATAATATTGGCGACCTGAGATACAATGTGGGTATCAATGGCGGTTATGCAAAAAATAAAATTGTGTTCTGGGATGAAACACCTGGAAGGCCGAGTTACCAGTTGTCAACCGGTAAAGTATTGCCTACAGATGTTGGCGACCCTGATGCCATGCTGCTCTACCAGTACGATGGTATTTTTGCAACAGAAAAAGATATTGATGCCAATACACTTGACTATTCCGGCGTGGGTGGTAAAGATAAACTCTTCCCTGGCAGCATGAAATTTAAGGACGTAAATGGCGATGGAAAGATTGATCAACTCGACAGGGTTAGAAGCAATAAAAGCCGGATACCTACTTTCCAGGGTGGTTTCACACTGGGCCTGCAATACAAGGACTTTGATTTGAACATTTTATTCCAGGCTGCTACGGGCGCTGAGATATTTTTACAAACAGAGTCTGGTACCATTGGCAACTATTTGCAATATAATTATGACCACCGCTGGACCCTGGACAATCCAAGTAGTGTTGATCCCCGTACGGTTGACAGAAACAATCAGTATTTCTCTAACCGCAACACGTATAATATGTTCAGCACCAATTATATCCGTCTTAAAAACTTTGAACTGGGTTACACCTTACCAACCTCGCTGGGCAAAAAAGCTGGTATAAGCCGTTTAAGGTTTTATGTAAATGGACTGAATATGCTTACCTGGTCTAAGTTGGCCGGTAAAGACATTTTTGATCCAGAATCTACCAGCAGCAGCGGTCAGTACTACCCGCAATCTAAAATCATTAACACTGGTGTAACCGTAACTTTCTAAATTAGAAAAAATGAAAAATTTAATTAAAACCTCTTTAATTCTATTGGTTTCAGCAGTACTGATTACATCTTGTAAAAAGGACTTTCTGAATACACTACCATTAGATAAAGCTGCGGCAGGCCCCACCTGGTCTGACCCCGCCTTGTCTGAAGCATTTGTGACCAATATTTATAACGTCTTCCACGATGGTCTTCTTAACCAGGAAAGCATGGACTGTATCAGTGATAACTGCCTGTACAATTTTGGAAGGATGGATATTATGGAATCAAATATTAGTCCCGGTAACAATAACTGGATTAACAACACCTACGAATGGGGAGAAATGTACCTCAGGATTAGAGCGACTAACCTGGCTCTGGAAAACCTGGCTACTTCTCCTTTCGATAAAACAATGATAGACCGGTTAAAAGGTGAAACCTATTTTCTGCGTGCCCATTGCTATAACCAGTTGCTCCGTTATTATGGCGCGGTTCCTATCATTAAATCATCTTATACACTGACTGCCCCTGATTTTAGTATCGCAAGAAACACCTATGATGAGTGTGTGAAGTCTATTGTAAGTGATTTGGATTCAGCGAAATTGTTGCTGACTGGTAAAACACTTACTGCCGGCCGCGCTACTCCCGAAGCTGCCATGGCCTTAAAAGCAAGAGTTTTACTGTATGCTGCCAGCGATTTACATGATATGCCGACTGCCAAAACCAAATCAACGTTGATAAATGGATATGCACATCCTGAATACCTTGGTTATACGTCAGGCGACCGCACCGCAAGGTGGACAGCAGCCCGCGATGCTGCCAAGGCAGTGATTGATTTAAATAAGTTTGGTTACCAGCTAGATCTTACAGCTCCGCAAAGTAAAGATGCAGCCATTGCTTCTTATACAGATGTTTACCTGTCAAGAGGTGGTGGGGCAAAAGAAGGCATTTTCTTAAAGTATTATATTAATGCATCTACCGATGACTGGGGTGCATGGTATGTAAGAAACAATGGTATGAACGGTTATCATGGATGGACTTCAACTGAACCCACACAAAACTTGGTAGACAGCTATGAAATGATGGATGGCAGCAAATTCGACTGGAATAATTCAACACACGCTGCTGCTCCTTATGAAAACAGGGATCCACGTTTTTATGCTACTATTTTTTATGACGGGGCAAAATGGAAACCACGTACGACTGATGGCGCAGGGATAGACCCTTACGGAGAATTACAGTTTGGTACCTACCAGACAGGTTCTTCAGCCTCACCTGTTACTTACTTTGGACTTGATACAAGAAACAGTACGCTGGAAAACTGGAACGGTACACGCACTGGCTACTCTATCAGAAAATTCAGTAATGACAATCCTTCCATCGTTGACATGAACCAGAAACAGGAAGTACCTTCTATCCAGATCAGGTATACAGAAGTGGTGTTTAACTACATTGAAGCCCTGCTTGCCTTGGGTGATGAAGCAACTGCCACCACCTGGCTGAATAGAATCCGCTTCCGCGCGGGTATGCCAGCCATCACAGAAACAGGAGCAGCACTGGTAGACCACTACCGCAATGAACGCAACATAGAAATGGTTTGTGAAGAACAACGTTTTTATGATTGCCGCCGCTGGATGATTGCGCCAACCACGCTTGGAAACAAGGTAAGGATTATGGTTGTCAAGGGCACATTGAAGCCTGGCCAAAGTGCCACTATTTACAGGTATGACAAAACTAAATATGATTATACATACACTGTTCAAAACATAGAAGCAGGTGTCGAAAACCGCACCTGGAATGATAAAGTGTACTTCCCTCCAATTAGCTTGAATGAAATGAACAAGAACGCTAAGCTGATACAGAATCCCGGCTATTAAACAGCAACAGCATTTTATTCCTGCAATATAAAACTACGCCAGTACATAAATACTGGCGTAGTTTCTGTTCAACCATCCCTGGAAATTTATTACCTGACAAACCTTGCCATGAAAAATATTTTTGCCCAGTCTCCCGACAAAGAAGCTGAAAATATTCTGTATGCCACCGGAAAACTTCTTCAGTTACTGCATGTAAAAGTTACTTCCACTACGCTGAAGAAAACATTACTTTCAAATCCACACTATCTTAGTCTTTTTAGTATTTCAGAAAGTTTACAGAAATGGAATATTGAAAGCAGTGCCTTACAAATCAGCCCGCAGGAATTAGATGAAATCAAGTTGCCATGTATTGCATACCTGGCCGCAGGAAGAAAATTTATAGTCATTACAAAAGTATCGGCAGAATACGTTGAGTACTTTGATGATAAAGATACCAAACAGCAATCCCCGCGCAACAATTTTATAAACATATGGGACGGTATTGTTTTGCTTGCTGAGCCACTTGAAAAAAGTGGTGAGCCAGACTATAAAAATATGCTTCGCAAAGAAGTCATTCACCAATATAAAATTCCCCTGCTGCTGCTATTTTTTATATCACTTTCCTTTTTAAAACTTTATCAGCTATCCAATGCAGCGGGAAATGCAGCAAAGACATTTTTTCCGGCGCTATTATTCTGTAAAATAACGGGCCTTGTCATTTCCTGCCTGCTGTTGCTCTATGAATTTGATAACCAAAATTCTTTTGTTAAACAAATTTGCGCGGTTGGCAATAAAACAAATTGTTCATCTGTCTTAAGCAGCAGATGGTCCAAAATAACAAAATGGTTATCGTGGAGCGAGGTCGGATTTATCTACTTTTTCGGAGGATGGCTTTTATTAATGACTACCGGAACCAGCTTGCTTCCATGGCTGTATTTTACCAATCTGCTGGCCGTTCCCCTCATTATTCTATCGGTGTATTTCCAGGCGGTAAAAATCAGGCAGTGGTGTATTTTTTGCCTGGCTGTTCAGGGGCTGCTGCTGGCAGAAATACTGAGCGGCTCTTATGCCTATCCAACAATTTCCATGGCACGGCTTCCGGCAATAAACGCAGACAGCTTTGGACTCATTTTCCTAAGCTTTATTTTACCTGTTTTTGCCTGGTTTTTTGCCAAACCCTTTATATATGCGTCCAGGACCGGTATCAATCTTCAATACCAACTGGCAAGGTTTAAAAATAGCCCCGATGTATTTTATGGTATGCTGCAAAAGCAACCAGCCGTTAGCAGAAACTCCATCGATTTGGGTATTATGATCGGTAACCCTGCTGCAGAAAATACACTTATTAAAGTTTGCAATCCTTTTTGCGGCCCCTGCGCCAAAGCACACCCCGCAATAGATGCGCTGATTCACAACAATGCTAACTGGAAAGTGCAAATCATTTTCTCCGCAAAACCAGTGGAAAATGAAAAATACATGGCTGTAAATCACCTGATGACTATTGCAGAAAAAAATAAAACTGAAAAAAAGGAATGGATCACCCAACAGGCACTTGACGATTGGTACGGGTCTGCAAAAAATAATGACGACAGATATCAAAACTTTAGCGCCAAATATCCACTTGACAGTGCAATTGAAACCCAGGAATCAAAAATAAATGCCATGTACGAATGGTGCGAGGTAAATGCCGTAAGGTATACTCCCACATTCTTTGTAAATGGGCACAGGTTGCCGGAGCAGTATGACATTGCAGATTTGCAGTACCTCTAAATTATCATTTCTATAAATCATTACTTACACCTTTTGTTGCAACAAAAAAGGGGAAGCCGAAAACCTTAAACAGAGTAGGCAGATTATCACACTAAAGTTTTATTGTTTTTTGAATTACAAAAACAAAAAAATCTATGAAAAAAATCAAAAACGTTGGTAAAGTGCTTACCATCGACGAGCAAAAAGCCATTAAAGGTGGCGATGTATTTTGTGGCAACTTTCCCGGTCCCTGCATGGTGAATAACCAATTTGGTGGCTACTGCTCGGACAACGGGTACGGCAGCTGTGAGTGCACTTTGAGTGGTAAGCCATGCTAGTCTGATAGCATCCCACTTTTTTCTAACGACTCTTGAATTACAAATGGGCGGTGCTCAGGTATCCGCCCATTTATTAGCAGGTAATCAGCAGCCTGCGGGCTTTTAACAGTTTAATTAATCTTATGAACCATGTATAAGAATTATAAACTATCGGTTTGTACGGTTTGTATGAACAGGCTCTATCATCTTAAAGAAACATTGCTAAAAAATATTGAAGACAACCTGGCATATCCCAATCTTGAACACGTTATCCTCGATTATAATTCCGGGGATAATATGGAGACATGGGCAAAAGAATATCTTTCTGAATACATCAACAGCGGAAGGGTTAAATATTACCGTACCCCTGATCCTCAAAAATTTAATATGTCGCATGCTAAAAATATGGTCTCCAGACTGGCGGATGGAGATATTGTTTGCCTGGTTGATGCGGATAATTATACAGGCAGGGGGTATGCCGAATATGTTAACGATTGTTTCAATAAACGGGAAAACATTTTTCTTACAACTATCGCCAAACGCAGGATAAAAAACAAGATGGATGTTTTAGGCAGAATTTGCTTTTGGAAGAATGATTTTTTGCAAATAAAAGGCTTTGACGAATTTATGAGTTCCTATGGTTTTGACGACCATGATTTTGCCAACAGACTTACTCTGGCAAATAGAAAAAGAATACTGCTTGGCAAGTTGAAATACCTGAAGGCGATAACCCATAGTTTTCATGAACGTGTAGAAAACCAGGAAGTAAGTAAAGAGTTTGACAGATTGTATATACATCACATCAATCCGTCCGAAAGTAAATTGTTATACTTATTCGCTGATCAGTCTTTTAGTCTTGGTATCATCAAAGACAACAACGCCGCTGTGGCCTTGTCGTTTGACCGTCTTTTGGCAGACAAGAAAAATAAATATGATGAATCTTTAACAACGGAGGACTGGCTAAGGGGATCCTGGATTGAAGAAGGCCCTGTTTTGAATTTGAATTTTAATGATGGGAATAAACTTACGTTTAGCAGTCCCGACACGCAGGAAAGCATGCTAACCTGTGAAAAAGGACATGCCTATTTCAGGGTTACCAATAAGAGAATTATTCTTGACATGATCCTTTTTCACACAATGATCCGTAACAGAAACAGAATGTGTGCCAACCTGAAGCATAAAAAAACCATTGTTAACAGTGGTGGGTTTGGCGCAGGCAGGGTGTTAGCCAATTTCAATGACGATGTTTTCATTAATACCTGAAGTTCTATGAAAAAAGAAAAATTTAGCCAATGGATGTTTCTTTCCATATTCTATCCTGAAAACGAATGGTATGTATTGTTCCAAAAGGGCATCATACCATTTCTTGAAAAGTATCAATCGCAGTACCTGTATGGTTATATACTTCATTTTGGCAAAACCAGGGGTGATTATGTTGGTCTTAGCTGTGAAGTGCGTGGAAAGGAATATCATTCATTTATTCAAATTGCACATGCTTTTTTTACCGATTTTACCGGGAATTTCCCTGTTCCAGGCAATAATGACACAACTGCTATCGGTGAGTCGGTCTTTATGAATTTTCCTGCAAACGCTGTTTGCCACAGCCTGCATCAGTTTCTTCCAATAGTGCCGGGGAATAATAAAGACAAATTTTTAGGACTATGGTACAAATCTTCCATTTTCTGCATGAACATCTATGGCAATGAACCTTTTGATAAGGAAGATTTTTTTACCGCAGTTTTGTATTTAAGTGTGCTGCTTTTATTATCCAATCAGGCAAGTGGCAAAAAGTATTGGGAAAAGCGGGCCAACGACGGGCAAAGCACAGCAGATGATCCTGAATATATAACGCAGTTTAAGGAAAGTGAGACAATTCTTAAAGAGGTACTGGAAGATTGTCTGGACATATTAGACGGAAATATCCGGGAAGACCTGCAGCCCGTTAGTGCCTGGTTTAAGGTGTTTGACGATTTCCTCCGGCCCTTCAATAATAATACAGTACAACAGGCTTTTTTGCTGAAAGAAATACTAATCAACCTGCGCAAGCAATTATGTATTATAAGTGATGGGCAGTCGTTTATTGATTTTTGCATAAATAAACTTATATCGCGCAATTACGCGTTAACCCCGTTTGAATAAGTTCGGATAAACCTCCAATTAATAAGACAAGTTTGAAAATCAACTCTTTTCCATATTACAAGCAATTAAATCGTAAAGATTGTGGTCCTGCCTGTTTGCGTATGATATCAAAGTATTATGGCAGGTTTTACAACGCGGGAAGCATGCGGCTTTTCTCTGGCGTTAATAAAGAAGGGATTTCCTTGTTTGGACTTGGCGAAACGGCCAATAATATAGGCTTCAGAACACGAAGCGTGCAATTGTCGTGCGCTGAACTTGTAAACGACGCTAACCTGCCCTGCATTTTACATTGGGACCAAAATCACTTTGTGGTACTCCTTCCGTTTTCTACCTGGAACAAAAAAAGGTTTCGTATCGCGGATCCTTCCAAAGGAATACTTTCCCTTTCCGGGCAGGATTTTCGATTACACTGGGTTACGAATACCGGTGAAACAGGAGAAATGGGTACAGCGCTGTTGCTGGAACCAACTCCGGCATTTTATGCCAGCCGGGGCGAGAAAGAAAATAAAATTAACTGGGGCATCTTTACACAGTATTTGAAGAAAAGTAAATGGCAGATAATTCAGGTATGTTGTGCTTTGATTATTACGTCCCTGCTTCAATTAATTTTTCCGTTTCTAACCAAAAGTATCGTAGATACAGGCATCAACGGTAAAAACCTTTCTTATATAACCTTAATACTTGTTGCACAGCTTATGCTGGTATTCAGCCGGAGCATTATTGATTTCATACGCAGCAGACTCCTGTTGCATATATCCAGTATTATTAATCTTTCAATTCTATCGGATTTCTGGTACAAGCTTACCCGTTTACCGGTAAACTATTTTAACAGACATCATACCGGTGATATTATGCAGCGTATCGGCGACCACCGGCAAATACAGGAGTTCCTGACGGGTACAGCAATAAATGCTGTTTTTTCAATGGTTAGCTTTGTTGTCTTTGCTGTTGTGCTATCTTCATACAATTCAATGTGCCTGCTCATATTTGTAACCGGCACGCTTTTGTATTATGCATGGGTCCATTTCTTTTTCCACATAAGGCGCAATATAAATTATCAGACCTTTCATCTCTCTGCAAAAGAGAACAATGCTACCATTCAATTGGTATTGGGCATGCAGGAAATTAAACTGCATAATGCAGAACAATCAAAAAGATGGGAATGGGAAGAGATCCAGGCTAAAATTTTTAAGCTCAATTTTAAAAATCTTTCGTACACCCAATTACAACAAGCGGGCGCTTTACTGATAAACCAAGGAAAAGATGTGATAATTACATTTGTGGTGGCCAGGCTGGTTGTTAACAGTGAGCTGTCTTTTGGTACCATGCTTGCAATTCAGTACATCATTGGCCAATTAAGCGGACCGGTGGAACAATTTGTATCTTTTATGCAACAGGGGCAGGACGCTAAAATAAGTATGGAACGTTTGAATGAGGTACATCAAATGAACGAGGAAGAAGAACCCGGAAAGTCTTATATAAATAACCTGCAGCATGATGATATCTTTATTGAAGATCTGTCTTTTACCTATACCGGGTCAGGGAACTTACCGGCAATAAAAAACCTTACTTTAAAAGTTCCCAGGGGAAAAATAACAGCCATTGTTGGTTCAAGCGGCAGTGGTAAAACAACTTTGGTGAAAATACTGCTTAAATTTTTTGATGAATATGAGGGCGAAATAAAAGTTGGTTATCATAATTTTAAAGACATCAGGCCGTCAGACTGGCGAAGACAATGCAGCGCTGTATTGCAGGATGGATATATCTTTAATGACACGATTGCCCGAAATATAGCAATAGGTGCGGATGAGATAGACTATCCCGACTTAAAACAGGCTTGTTATACAGCCAATATTTTATCTTTTATTGAATCTCTTCCAAATGGTTTTAATACAATGCTTGGTACAGATGGTGCAGATATGAGCGAGGGTCAAAAGCAAAGGTTGCTTATTGCAAGGGCTGTATATAAGAACCCTGAATTTTTATTTTTTGATGAAGCCACTAATGCACTGGACGCAAAAAATGAGAAAATGATCGTGAATAATTTGAAGACTTTTTTTGCAGGGAGAACAGTGGTGGTGGTGGCACACCGTCTTAGTACTGTTAAGGATGCTGATAAAATTATTGTGATGGAAGATGGACAAATTGCAGAAGAAGGTTCCCATCAGCACTTGTCTGCTTTAAAAGGGAAATACTATGAGCTGATTAAAAATCAACTGGAATTAAGCGCTTAACATTCTAACAAAATCAATATGACCGTCGGAATTAATAAAAAAAGAACCATTATTTCCGTACCCGCCCCCGGGGCAAGAGGCGGCTTTCGCAGCAAAGCCGTGGAAGAAATTATTTCAGGACAGCCTGATTTTTTATCAAGGTTTGCCATTCTTTTTTTTATGCTTATCTTAACTGCTCTTTTTGTTGCCTCTTTTTTTATTAAGCATGTAGACAGTATCTATGCGTCGGCCTTAATCGTGCCCGTCAGCGAACAGGCAACCATTAATACTGTTGACAACCAGGAAAACCCAGTTGCTACAACCAGCAATAACAGATTTTATGCCTGCGCAATGATAAAGAATGTCTATTTACAGAAGGTAAAGACGGGGCAACAAGCAATACTCGATTTCACTGTTTATCCATCTAAGGATTTTGGTACAGTAACAGGCTATGTAGAATCATTATCAACAATACCCGGGACCAATGACTATACAATGATAAAAATAAAGTTGCCAGATGGGCTTGGAACATCAAATAACATGCGCTTGCCTTTCTTAAGTGGTTTGAATGCAGATATCCGGATTAATATCCAGCCGGTTAGTTTATTCGATTATTTTTTTAACAAAAAATGACCCGTCTATGCCCATCGTAACAAAACCATCTATAAATTTAGGGGCTTGTCTGAGGAGATTTTACCAACTAATTAAACTTATTTTCTTGACTACCAAACTGTTTCGTTTAACTTTACTGATTTCCATCAGCTTTTTATATGCCTGTACGTCACCCGGCAATGATAATGCTTCAACCCCAAAAGAGCAGCCCCAACCCCTTTTCACTTTGCTTTCAAAAGAAACTACCCACATCGATTTTACCAATGTGCTGAATGAGGACCTTAATGCCAATGTAATGATGTACGAATACATCTACAATGGCGGAGGCGTAGCCATCGGCGACGTAAACGGCGACGGGCTGCAGGATATTTATTTCACCGGCAATATGAGCAGCAACCGGCTTTACCTGAATAAAGGCCACCTGCAGTTTCAGGATATTACCAATGAAGCTGCGGTTGCCGGACGTCCAGGCCCCTGGAAAACCGGGGTAACCATGGTAGACATTAATGGCGATGGCAGGGAAGATATCTATGTTTGCCATTCCGGCAAACTGCAGGGTTTTAAAAGAGTAAACGAACTCTTTATCAACGACGGCAACAACAACTCCGGCATCCCGCATTTCAGCGAGCAGGCCGAAAAATATGGCCTGGCAGATTCAGCCTATAGCACCCAGGCCGTTTTTTTTGATTACGACAGGGACGGTGATCTTGACATGTTCCTGCTAAACCATTCACCCAAATTATTACCGATACTGGATGAAGCCGCTACCGCCGACATATTGAAAAAAGAAAACCCCAGCACCGGTGTACGTTTGTTTAAAAACAACGGCGGGCATTTTACAGATATTACGCTTGCAGCAGGTTTCAGCAGTTCCGAACTCACCTACGGACTTGGAGCAGGTATCGCAGATCTGAATGGTGATGGCTGGTCCGATGTATATGTGTCTAACGACTATGGCGTGCCTGATTATTTATACATCAACAACAAAAACGGAACATTTACCAACAAAATACAGCAGTCGCTTGGTCACACTTCCAATTTTTCTATGGGCAACGATGTGGCAGATATTAATAATGATGCTTTACCGGATATCATTACCCTTGATATGCTGCCCGAAGACAACAAACGGCAGAAACTGCTGTTTGCCCCGGATAATTATGAAAAATTTGACCTCAGTCTGCGCTCGGGCTTTTATTATCCCTATATGCGCAATATGCTGCAGTTAAACAATGGCAATGGCACTTTTAGTGAAGTGGGACAATTGGCCGGCATCTCCAATACCGACTGGAGCTGGGCGCCGCTTTTTGCAGACTATGACAACGATGGCTGGAAAGATCTGTACATCAGCAATGGCTACCTGCGCGATTATACCAACATGGATTTCTTAAAATACATGGGCGATTTCCTGAAAGACCGGCAGGTAATGAGAAAAGATTTACTGGCCCTGGTTCAGCAGATCCCTTCCTCGCTGGTTAAGAATTACATGTTTAAAAATAATGGCGACCTCACGTTTACCAATATGCGCCTGCCATGGGGTTTCGACAGCGCTTCCAACAGCAATGGGGCTGCCTATGCCGATTTGGACAATGATGGCGACCTGGATTTAGTTGTAAACAATCTTAACCTGCCTGCTTTTATCTATGAAAATGAAAGCAATAAAAAATTAAACAATCATTACCTGCAGATCAAATTGCAGGGCAGCGGGTTAAATACCGCAGGCATTGGTGCCAAAATAACCCTTTACAGCAAGGGCAAACAGCAATATATTGAACAGATGCCCACCAGGGGTTTTGAATCGAGTGTCTCTCCCATTGTACATTTTGGCACCGGAACAGAACAAACAATTGATACCTTACGCATTGTATGGCAAAGCGGCAAACAGCAATTGCTTACCGGTATAAAAGCCGATCAGCAAATTACACTGGAAGAAAAAAATGCGGTTACCAATAATCACTCCCCCGCCCCGGTACAGCCCTTATTTACAGAAACGGCCCCGGCCCTGTCTTTTAAAGCAGGCAGCAAATCAATAAACGATTTTAAACGGCAGCCATTGCTGATAAACCCCTTGTCGTTTTCAGGGCCCTGTATGGTGCAGGGAGATGTAAATGGCGACAAACTGGATGATATCTATGTGGGCGGTGGCAGTGGCCAGGCAGGTGCATTATTTATCCAGGATAAAAACGGGCGCTATACACAAAAGCCGCAGCCGGCATTTGATGCGGATAAGAACAGCGAAGATGCTGATGCAATAATAACCGATCTCAACGGCGATGGCTTTCCAGACCTGTACGTGTCTTCGGGAGGCTATCATAATTATGCCCCTGGCGATGCCCTGCTGCAGGACAGGTTGTATATTAATGATGGCAGGGGAAATTTTACCAAAGCCGGGAGTGCGCTGCCTGAAATGCATGTAAGCAAGAGCTGCGTACGCCTGGCAGATATTAACGGAGATGGCTACCCGGATATTTTTGTTGGCGGCAGGTCGATACCAGGACGGTACCCTGAAATACCCGCCAGTTACCTGCTGATAAATGACGGCAAAGGACACTTTACCGACCAGGTGGCCACTATGGCACCGGCACTGCAAAAAATTGGAATGGTCACAGATGCCGCATGGATAGATTTGAATGGCGATAATAAGAAAGACCTGGTATTGGTGGGTGAATGGATGCCGGTGAGCGTTTTCATTAATGTAAACGGCAAACTGGAGAATAAAACAATCAATTATTTCGATAAAGATTACACCGGCTGGTGGAACAAAATACTAATCAGCGATTTCAACGCCGATGGTAAACCAGACCTGGTAATTGGTAATTATGGATTGAATTCGCAGTGCAAAGTAAGCGACAAAGAACCCGCAGAAATGTATTATAAAGATTTTGACGATAACGGCTCAGTGGATCCTATACTGTGTTTTTATATCCAGGGTAAAACATACCCCTATGTAACCAGGGATGAATTGCTTGACCAGATGAGCATTATGCGCACCCGCTTTACGGATTATAAAAGCTATGCAGATGCCACATTGAAGGATATTTTTACAGAAGACGAATTAAAGGGCGTTCATCACTTGCAGGCTGTTGACCTGGCAACTACTTATTTTGAAGCAGGTGCCGGTGGCAGGTTTCATGAAAAGCCATTGCCCCTGCAGGCACAGTTTTCGCCGGTATTCACCCTTACCGCGCTGGACTACGATAAAGATGGCAAACAGGATCTGTTGCTATGCGGCAATATTAACCACGCCCGTCTAAGGTTTGGAAAATTTGATGCCAACTATGGCGTATTGCTGAAAGGAGATGGCAAAGGAGGCTTTAGTTATATCCCGCAAAATAAATCGGGCTTTAATATCTGGGGCGATGTGCGAAGTGTAATTAATACCGGCAGGCAACTGTTATTTGGCATCAATCAAAAAGAAATTAAAGCCTATCAATTAAAAAAATAATGAAATTTCGTTTATCGGCAGTCCTGCTATTGGTGTTTATTTGTTGCAGCAAATGCAAACAACCCGTTCCGCACCTGGCGACTTTAACAAATAAAGACATCAGTCATGTTATAACCCGCATGACGGAGCTAATGATACATGATGTAACCAACCCACCACTGGCTGCGCGTTTTTTTTCCTATGCCTGCCTGGCCGGTTATGAGGTTACTGCGCAGAATGACAGCAGCATTACCGGCATGTATGGTATACTAAACGGGTATCCTGCCATACAGAAACCGGATTCTGTTGCCGGCTATTCTTATCCGCTTGCGGCTGTACTGGCTATGCTGGAAACCGCAAAAAAAATGCAACCATCGGGTAAATTGCTGGTGGCATATGAAGACAGGCTGCTGGATTCGTGCAAACACATTGGCTACCCCGATGAAGTCATTGAAAGCTCAAGAAAATATGCTGTTGGTATCAGTAAACAAATACTGGCCTATGCCAGGGCCGATGGCTATAATAAAATCAGTAACCTGCCAAGGTATACACCGTTGGATAAAGAAGGCTGCTGGTATCCTACCCCACCCGCATACATTGCCGCAGTGGAACCCTATTTTAAAACCGTACGTCCGTTTACGTTAGATTCGGCTTCTCAATTTAAGCCGATGCCCCCGGTAGCTTATTCTGCCAATAAAAAATCAGTTTTTTACGGGCAGTACCTGCTGAACAATTACAGGGAAAATGCTTCCTCACCCGAAGAACACCGTATCATTGCCGGTTTCTGGGATTGCAACCCTTTTGCCGTGCAGGATGATGGCCATTTGTCGGTGGGTCTTAAAAAAATATCGCCCGGTGCGCACTGGCTGGGCATTACCGGCATAGCCTGCGAAAAAACAAAAAAGAATTTTGCGGAAACAATGCAAATCAATACGCTGGTGGCGATTGGGCTGATGGATAGTTTTATTGCCTGCTGGGATGAAAAATACCGCAGCAACCGCATAAGGCCGGAGACAGCCATCCGTAACCTGCTGGATGTAAACTGGAAGCCGCTTTTACAAACACCGCCTTTTCCTGAATACCTGAGTGGTCACTCCTGTATTTCCGCTACTTCCGCTACTATACTTACCAAATATATCGGCGATAATTTCAGGTATACAGATACGGTAGAAGTCACTTATGGCCTTCAGCCGCGCAGCTTTCAATCTTTTCAACAAGCAGCCGCCGAAGCGGGTATCTCAAGGTTTTATGGCGGCATTCATTTTATGGATGCTATTGACAATGGCCGGAACCAGGGACTAAAAGTGGGCGACTGGGTATTGCAAAAGGTACAGGTAAAAAAACATTGATTGGATGGACCGATTACTATAAACAACGAAACATACACATGTCAACCAGTTTAGAAATTGTATGGCTTTTTGTACTGCCTGTGCCGGTTGCATGTATAGCCTGGACCGTTACACACGAAGAAGTATTCAGGGAACCACACGAATATTTTGTAAAAAAAAGCAGGGAATGCCGTACACTGCTGGCAAGGAAGTTTTTTTATCTTTTTACCTGCGAATATTGTTTTAGCCATTATGTTACTATTTTTTTCCTTTTCCTAACAGGTTACAAACTATTACTCGACGACTGGCGCGGCTATATCATCAGCGGATTTTCCGTTGTTTGGATCGCCAATATTTATATGAGCCTGTTTGGACTAATACGAATAGATATTAAAAAAGAAAAAACAGAAATTGCCCAAATTGACAAAGAGAATAAAGAACAGGCAGACACTTAGAAATGCCACAACTGCGCGGGGCTGTAGCCAAACCAATTTCGGCTAAAGCCTATTGAAGGCGGACCTGCAATACCCCGGCCTAAAGGCACAGGGTTATAAAAAACAGTAATTGACAAAGAGAATAAAGAACAGGCAGACGCTTAGAAATGAAATAGCCACCAGCTAATCTAAAAAA
>Ga0207680_10000128_pt1 | contig 35482 bp, 40 predicted proteins | sample KBSS23metaG_FD_184321 | JGI IMG/M metagenome (GOLD analysis project Ga0207680, IMG submission 184321) | Switchgrass rhizosphere microbial communities from Kellogg Biological Station, Michigan, USA - KBS S2-3 metaG (SPAdes) (version 2) | ecosystem: Host-associated > Plants > Roots > Rhizosphere...
CGTAAAGTTAAAGCCGTACTGCTGGGTCAAATTAACCGCACTGGCACCGTCCGCATTCATCAAGTGATGCGTGGCCGTGGGCCCATTCTGCGATGCCACGAGTAGTTTAGAGGCATCATCATTCCAAGTGACATCTAGCAGTGTCTCGGCCGGCTGTTCTGGAGTGGCTACCTTAGCCGAGTAAATCTTGACCGGTTTTGGGTTGCCCAAATCAAGCGTATACACTGCGGCCTCGGGGCCACCAGTGGCATAGGCCACATGGCGATGGTCCTTGGAGATGCTCTGAGCCACGATTTGCGCCTTCGTATCAAGGGTTGTGGTGTTGGGGTGGCGCGGCACCATTAATACATATTGCGCGAGCGTGACCTCCGAGGACACCACTTTGAGAGTTTTCTTCCAGGTGTAGTAGCCGTCTTTAGCTAACTCGAAGGTGTAATCACCAGCCTCAAACGACGCTCGATAGGAAGTCTTTTTCTTGGTGGTTTTGCCATTTAATGACACGGCCACGCTACTGGGACTGGACTGAATAATAACCAGCCCCGTATGAATGATGCGCCCAGTCTTAAAATCATACTCAATGCCTTGGCCATAGGCCACCAAGCCAACCGTGATAAGCACCACGGCGGCGACCACGAGAAAATAACCAATTGGGATAAGAATGCGACGCAACATAGAACTGATGCACACTATAGCATCCAGGAGGGGGCTCCGTATATACTGGGTCTATGTTCTCCAAACGAATCGCCATTGATCTTGGCACTGCTAACCTACTTGTCTACGTTCCTAAGCGGGGCATCATTATTAATGAGCCCAGCGTGGTAGCCATCGATGACCATAATAAAATCGTGGCTATTGGCGCCGAGGCCAAGGAAATGCTCGGCCGCACGCCCGATACGATTGTGGCCTCGCGGCCGTTGCGCGACGGTGTCATTGCCGACTACCGCATCACCTCAGCCATGATCCGGCACTATATTGCCAAGGTGTCGGGCGGATTCCGCCTGAGCAAGCCTGACGTGATGGTGTGTGTGCCGGCCGGCGCCACCAGTACCGAGCGGCGCGCAGTGATCGACGCAACCCTGGCCGCCGGTGCGCGCGCCGCGTACATCATCCGCGAGCCGGTAGCGGCCGCCATTGGCGCCGGCATTCCTATTGCCTCGGCGGCCGGTAATATGGTGGTCGATATTGGCGGGGGCACCACCGAGATCGCCATCCTGAGCCTTGGCGGCGTGGTGGCGCAGCACAGCATTCGCGTAGGCGGCAACCGGTTTGACGCCGCCATAGCCGACTACATCCGCCGCACCTATGGCTTGGCCATTGGCGATCGCACCGCCGAAGTCATCAAGATGAAACTGGGCACCGCGCTCATGCTCACGCGCGATAAATCCATGGAAATCCGCGGCCGCGACATTGTAGCGGGACTGCCCAAAACCATCACTATTCATGCCAATGAAATCTCCGGCGCCATCACCGACGAACTCGAAAAAATTATCCAAGCTATTCGTGTCGTCCTGGAGCAAACTCCGCCAGAACTATCATCAGATATCATCGATCGCGGCATGGTGTTAACGGGCGGGGGAGCTCTCCTCCAAAATCTCGATAAAATGCTTACTCAAGTCACCGGCGTACCCTGCGTGGTGGCCGAGGAGCCGCTGCTCTGCGTGGCTCGGGGCACCGGTATCGCCCTCGACAACCTGGAAGAATACAAACGCAGCCTGGTGGCGGTCAAATAATGACACTTGGCTCCTGGCGCCGACAACAACCGAAGGCGCTAGAAACCTCAATTCAGTTTGGTCTTATTATCCTCGTGGCTCTCATGCCATTCCACGCTTTTTTAAGCGTGTGGCTGGGGACGCTTTACGGTCACCGGGCTGCCATTCAAAGCTGGAAAGAGCTGCTACTAATAGCACTGGCCTTGGCCACTGTGGCACTTGTTATTCGTGAGCCGCAGCGACTTAAGCGCTGGCGACAGCCTGGCATGGTTGCCCTTCTTGGCTTCACCGTTCTGGCACTCCTTATCACCGCCTGGATGCAGCCAGCAGCGAGTACAGCCCTTTTTGGAGCCAAAATCGACCTTGAATTTATCGTGGCTTTTTTAATCGGCACTCTCGCCGTCGGAGCTGGTTTTAGTAAGCAGCTTTTGAAGGCGTTGCTTGTGGGAGCCAGCCTGGTTGTAGCGTTTTGCCTGGCTCAGGTCTTCCTCTTGCCGCCGGATTTCCTGACGCTCCTTGGCTATGGTCCGACTACGGTCCTGCCGTATCAACACCTTGATGCAAGCCAAACCATTTTTCGCTTTGCTTCGACCCTTGGGGGCCCTAATCAGCTCGGCACCTACCTCATTATTCCGCTTGCTATTGGCCTCGCGATAATGCTCCATCAACGCCGATGGTGGCTCACCGTGGGGCTCATTGCAGGTCTGGTGGCGCTGTTCCATACCTACTCACGAGGTGCCTGGATTGGCGCCGGTGTAGCTGCCATCATCGTTGTCCTTGGTCTTGCCACAACATATTGGCGTCGGCTCAGCCTCGGTGTTCTCGGTGGGGTTGTCATCATACTCTTGGCGTTATCACCTTGGCTTATACACACATCATTTGTGCAACACTATGTGTTTCATGGCTATAGCTCATTCGAGCAGCAAAAAGGGTCCGATTTCGAGCATTTGGCCTCGCTTACCACCGGCACAAACGCTGTCCTAGCCGAACCGCTTGGGCATGGCCTGGGCACGGCGGGCCCAGCCGTTTTTCAGACTGGCTCAGGACGAATTATTGAAAACTATTACCTCCAACTTGGCTACGAAACCGGCATTACTGGCATGCTCCTCTTCGTCACAGGCATCGTGCTTATCGGTTGGCGGCTGTGGCAATTAAAGACATCCGAAACCATGGCACTTGGCCTGGCGGCGGCTCTCGCCGGCATCAGCGTGAACGCACTCGTATTACCGGCCTGGACGGATTCTACAGGCGCGCTAGTTTTCTGGATCTTGGCTGGTGCTATGCTGGGGCTACATCCGAGCAAGGAGATCGTTCATGTCAAAGCAGACTAAGTACGATAAAATTAGCCTCTTAGGCGTAGAAGTCGATGCGCTCACCATTAAGCAGGCTATTGATTACATCACCGAGCGGGCAGCCGACCACAGCCAGCCGGCCGGCTACGTCGTCAAACCGTATGTGGAATTCATGGATCGCATCGAGCGAGACGAATCCCTGCGCGACATTTTAAACCAAGCCGAGCTTTGCCTGCCTGATGGGGTGGCCCTTATCTGGGCAGCCGCCTACTTATATGCCGGCAAGCGCAGTGGGATCCGTTTTTGGCGCACACTCGGCCAAATTGTAACTCAGCCAGACGCGCTCAAATGGCCGCTACCCGAACGAATAGCCGGCATCAACTTCACCTGGCCACTACTTGAGGCCGCCCAGCGTCAGCATATCTCAGTGTTTCTTATCGGCCAGAATCACCCCAAGGATATCGAAGCCGTTGCCGCTACCATTCGTAAACAGCTGCCAAAGCTAGACATTGCCGGCACCTTCTACGGTCGTGACTTTAGCCGGCCAAGCGGAGAGGTTAGTGAGGCCTGGATTCAGGATGCGCTCACGGCTATTCGCCGCTCACGACCCGATATCGTTCTCGTCGGCATGGGTTTTCCGCTCCAAGAACGCGTAATGGCCCGGCTGGCGCCCCAACTCGACCATGGGCTTCTCATTGGCGAAGGTGGCACCTTTGACTACGAGCAGTTTGGCGGTCGACGCCAAAAAGCCCCAGGCGTTATGCAGCGACTCGGCCTCGAATGGCTTTGGCGCCTCATCCTGGAGCCAAAGCGAATTGGTCGCCAGTTAGCCATCCCGCGCTTTATCACTCGCATCTGGCGCACTCGTTAGGCTATTCACAGACCGGGACCAAATGGTGTACCATAAGCGTATTGAAGGTGGTATCGGAGTGATTTGTCCCGTTTGTAATCAACAAACAACCGCTCTTGTCGTTGGCAAAAGCTCGTACTGCAAAGAATGCGGCGCGCGACTTGGCGCGGCCAAATCCATGGATATTCGGCCCAGCCGACCTGAGCAATCCAAATCGGCCACTATGAGCGCCGGCACCTCAGCGCATTCGCTGCATGCGCGCGTTAAACCCACCGGGGCTGGCGTCCTAGATCTACGCGCCGCTAAGCCAATCAAGGCTAGCGAGGCTAAGGCAAAGGCTACGCCAGGCCACACCAGTAGCCACACTCCAGGTCATTGGGTAGGTGAGAGCCAAACCGAGATCGACCAGGCTACCGTAAGCACCCACCATGCTGCACCCGTGCCACCGTCGCCACCCTCGGCCAGCGCTCAGGAACGCCATTTGGCCCACTTTGAGGACCGCTTCCAGCATGCCAAATCCATTTCAAAGAGTCAGCATATATCTAAATTCCACGGCGCGCCCACTCCGGCCGGGGTAGCCTCATCCCACGAGCAATCACACCACGCTGTACTGGCGGCGGACTCACGCATGGCTGAAATGCCCGGAAACACGGTCACCCAACACGAGGCCCTAGCCAAGCTCGCCAACTTGCAGCAAGCAGCCCACGTGCATGATCCCAGCTGGCGTCCCAACCTCAATCTGGCACCTCGCACCAGTCAATATCTCGCCATGGCCGGCGTGGTAGCCGTGATGGGCGGCTACATCTGGCTGCAAAACTACCCCAAAATGGCCATCCAGTCCGCGAGCAGTAAAGCTGGGATTACCGCCTCCATGCCAGGCTATGTACCATCAAGCTACACGCTGGCCAATACTCACACAGGGCCTGGGCTTGTAACGCTCGACTTTAGCAGCCCCAGCCAGCCAGGCAAACTCACCATCTCTCAGCACCGCACTACCTGGGATTCGGTTTCGCTTCTCGATCAATACATCAATGGCAAGTCGCCCGACTACACTGCCGTAGAGGGCCAGGGGCTCACGGTATACCTATATGGCCAGAATCAGGCTACCTGGGTCAATCACGGCATTTGGTACAACATCGAAGGCGCCACGCGTCTCTCACGCGACCAAATCCTAAAAATTGCCTACAGCCTTTAAACGAGTTTTTGCGGCTCAGCCTTACTGCCTGGGTACTGAACTAAGGCAGTAAGTTTGACTGGATCAATTTATTGCTTAGCAGAGCCGTTTTTGATGGCGTACTTTTTCGCATACTGCCCTCAGTTCAGTAGGGTGCCGAGCCGGGCCAAGCATCAAAATGATTTGCAATGTAAATCTATTTCAAGCTAGGGTAGTCAAAAGGGAGAAACGCATGGAAGATAAAGCCTGGGATCGCATTGTTGACGCCGTTGATACGAAGTTTGGCGTCATAGACCACGGCCGCAGCACGAGGCCGCTCGCAGATAAGCCGGAGCTATCAGAAAAGGTAGCTTTTATTACCTTCCGGCGTGAGGGTCAGGAATACAAGCTAGAGCGAACGGCCGGGCCGGCCATTATTGACCGCAAGACGTTTGGTTCTAAGCGCATTGGCTCAGATGTACGCTACGAGAATGTTTACGACACCGAAGAAACGAGCTTTAAAACTCACTTTTACCGTCAGGAAGCGGGGGAGTGGACCGAGATAAGCCCCGAAGAATTAGGCCTAGCCTAAGCCCCATTTTGGCGGAAAAACGTAAGTGATGGGCTGATACCTCGACCGGTAGCGAGCCTTGATGCGGACCCGACCACTGGCCAAGTCCGGTGCCGCCTCACGGCAATATTTATCGACCTCGCAAAACAATCCTTGCGCATCAATCGCGTGGAGTTTACGCCCCCACAGGCCGTCAAATACTAGCCCCAGCCGAGTAAATTCCTCGTCTTGACGCCCCACCATCCACTGGATAATCTCCTCACTGGATAGCCCACCCGGGGACTCAAAGACCTTTTTAATGCCACGCTGCGCCCCGGGGCCGGCTTTGGTAAAGTCATTTTCGTCATAATTTATAAGTGGCGAATAATTGAGGTCGATGGCAGTTTGATACGACATGAAGTCACCCATAAGCGGATATTCGTGCAGCAAGTCATAAATTACTCGCAAACTTGGTGCGGCCAATAGCTTTTGCGCCAAGTCATCCTCGAGAAACATGTGCCGCCACAACGCTAAATGGTTGAGATGTTTTTGACGATGACCATAGGCATCGGTGGCGCACAAAATAAAAGCATTGGTGTAGATGGGGCCTTGGGTTTTAGCGGCTTCAATAGCAGCCTGCAGACCGCCGTCGGCCAGATCGCTAAGCTGCGGCTGACGGCCCAGATAGGCCTTGATAGCCTCCCAGGTTTCAAACTTGGAAAACATTCGAAACGCCACAATTCGAAAGAGCATATCAGTCGGCTCGGCCGCGTCATCAGCGTAGATAACTTCCCGAATGAGGTACTGCGACACCCGATCGCTAGCTCGAAACACATTACAAAATTTATACTCTGTCAGAATGGGGTCGGTCGTCCAGGGTGCCGGCTGTCCCGCCGCCCGGCGCTCAAAGATGCGCTGGCGCTCAGCAGCGAAATACCAATACAGGTCATAAATGGACTGACGCGGAATGGGCTGACGCATAAGTTTACCTTGTTTTGAACCTAGTTTTTAAGTAAAATAGGGTTCATGTCAAGTACAAAATCTTCTTCCGTCCGCGTTCGCTTTGCCCCCAGCCCTACCGGTTTCTTACATATCGGTGTTATGCGATCGGCACTTTTCAACTGGCTTTGGGCTCGTCACAACCAGGGTGTATTTATTTTGCGTATCGAGGATACTGATCGCTCTAGGCTCGTAGAGGCAGCCTACGATCAGATCAATGATAGTCTCGAGAAGCTTGGTATCGTGCCCGATGAGGGCCCGCGCCAGGGTGGGGAATATGGGCCGTACACTCAGTCAGAGCGGCTTGAAACCTACCACGAGTATGCCGAAAAGCTCTTGCATGCGGGTGCACTTTATCGGTGCTGGTGCAGCCCTGAGCGGCTCGCGCGACTACGCGAAGAGGCTCAGGCCAAAGGCGTGGCGTTTAAATATGACCGGCACTGTTTGGTGGCAGAAAATCAAGGCAAAGACAGCGAGCCGCACGTGTTGCGCTTCCGGATTCCAGATGCGCCAGCTACTATCGGCTGGGATGACGCCGTGCGCGGTCAGTTAGCGTTTAATCTGAATGATCTGGATGACTTTGTTGCCCTCAAGGCTGACGGCTACCCGACCTACCATCTCGCCAACATCATTGATGACCACCTCATGGAGATCTCACACGTCCTGCGGGCTGATGAGTGGCTCCCCAGTACGCCAAAGCACTTGCTTCTGTGGCAAGCCTTCGGCTGGGAGGCACCCATCTACGCGCACTTACCAGCTGTTCAAGGTCCCACCGGGGGCAAAAAGCTCAGCAAGCGTGACGGTGCCCAAAGCGTGCAAGAGTACCTGGAAGAGGGCTACCTAACGGAGTCGCTCATGAGCTTCCTAGCCTCGCTCGGCTGGAATGATGGCACTACCCAAGAGGTTTACACCAGCGATGAGCTCATCGAAAAATTTGAGCTGTCGCGGATTCAGAAAAGTCCAGCTCGTTTCGATAAGGAGCGGCTCACCTGGATGAACGGACTGCTTATCCGTCAAATGCCCCTAGAAGCCCTCCTGCACCGCTCTACAGCCTTCTGGCCGGGATCTAGCCAGGGCAGCAGTGCTTCATACCGCTTACGGGTGTTGGGCCTCGTGCAGGAGCGCCTCAAGTTTTTGAGCGAACTACCCGAGCTCACCGAAATGTTCTTTACTGATCCGGATTATAGCAACGGTCTTCTCAAAGCCGAAGCCGAGAGTGAGCGCTATGCTGATCCGTCACTGAGGCAATGTCTCGAGGCGGCTCGTAAGGCTGTGGAAAAGTCCGATTTTAGCGAAACCTCGCTTGAACAACAGCTGCGTCCATTGGCGGACAGTCTGGGGGTTAAAACCGGGGTGTTGTTCGGTGCTATTCGCGTGGCAGTAACAGGGCAAAAATCCGCTCCAGGACTGTTCGAAACACTCTCCGCGCTCGGCCGCGAAACAGCCTTGCGGCGATTTGATAATGCGCTTAAACAGCTTTAGATAAGCTAACCGGTTTGACAACCGAGCTCAACCTCACTTATAGTTCAGACACTTAACGATTAAGTGAGGTTAAAAGACCCATGAGTGTTTCTTTTTATGATGTGAAGACCCGCCAGAAGGTTGAGGTTTCCGAGAACGACGTCACCAAGACCAAGTACGAGCGCACCACCAAGGATGGTAAGACCCAGGTTCGCTACGCTCTGCGTGGTAAGTTTGAGGGCCGCAACCTCACCAAGTTCGTTGGCCAGGCTGACTGGGATGCTCTGGACCGCCCCGTCGAATAATTCGATACAAACGATCCAACAAAGGAGAGCCTTCGGGCTCTTTTTTGCGTCAATAATAATAGATATTATTGACAATGTATGGTTATTATTATATTATGTAGAACGTTCAAGTATACGACCCAGCCGGGCCGTCCCTACAATTGGACCTTGACTCCGATGGGATATTAGATGGAACCCAGAAGATCCGGCCGAGCACTGCTCCTGGCGGCCGCTGCGGCCATCACGATGCTCGTGGCTCCGGTCGGCGCCAACGCCGCCCAACCCACACACACCGTCGTGGTGAACCCGCTGGCGGGCACCAACGCACCGAGCCCCAGCAATTCGACCGTCGACCACCTTGGCCAGCCGGTACTGACCGTGCCGCAGTTCCTGGACCGCTACGGCGTCCACTACCGCGGTCCGCAGCCGCAGCCGACCACGATCGACAAGCTGGTGGCACGACCCAACAACTGGGTCTCGATCCAGTTCAAGGGTCACCGCGCCCACTTCCAGACCCACGGCCCCGCTGCCCAGGCCATGAACTTCCGGATCGAGTGGGCGCCGGGTGAGTTCGTCGAGGACCACCAGCACCACTCCTGGAAAGTGACCTGGGAGCCGAACGGCGCCTTCAAGCCGTTCGCCGGCTACGCCAAGGGCCACACCCAGAACAACTGGATCCAGCTCTTGGCCAACGCCAAGGAGTGGTACGAGCCCCAGGCCATCGACTTCGACGGCCACACCACCGAGACGCGCTACGTGATCTACTGGAGCAACCCGAGCCAGCCGCCGGGACCGGACCTGCCGGCCGAGCTGCTGCGCTCCGACTGGGGTCACGGCCTCAACAACGCACCGGCCGACTTCAACGAACGCTACTGATCCATCGGGGTTTCGGGCGGGACGCGCATCGCGTCCCGCCCGGCTCCACTGTTATTATCTTGCTACAAGACCAGACCGCCTGGTCTTGTTTTTTTGTTGGCTTGTTTTCTTCATCACAAGGCCTAGCAGAAGCATAAGATCTTTGGTAGGGTAGAGGCATGAGTGAAACCCCAGACCAAGCTCACAAGCCGAAAGAGTCAACCGACAAAAATGCCAGCACCGCTTCAACCGTCATGGTAGGCGAGGTCAAACCCCGCCACAAGCTACTCACTCTGGCAAAGAAACACTGGAAATGGTTAACTCTGGTGGCCGTATTAGTCGTAGGCGGGGGCGGCGCGTATGCCTGGACGGTGTTTGGCCTCGCCAGCAAGCCTCATGCGGTAACCGTCAATAAAACCACTCCCAAGCCCACTCCCACGCCGATTACCAAAAAAGCCTCGCCGTTGTCCGGGGTTATGGTCGAGCCGGTCGCGGCGGACAAGCCCGTGGTGGGTGTAATTATCGAAAACCACCCTGATGCGCGGCCGCAATCTGGCTTAGCTGATGCCGGCGTGGTCTACGAGGCTAACGCCGAAGGCGGCATAACTCGCTTTGAGGCTTTTTACCTCGAAAATCTACCTGCTACGATCGGCCCCGTGCGCTCACTACGTACCTACTTTCTTGACTGGGGCATTGAATTTAACGCCCCAGTAGCCCACGCTGGCGGGAATGCCGACGCCCTCGATGAGGTTGGCCCCACCGGCATGAAAGACTTAAATGCTCTCGTTATCGGGGCGCCGTCATTCTACCGCACGAATGACCGGGTAGCGCCGCACAATCTTTACACCTCAGCCACGCTCCTCAGCCAGCTCGTAGCTAGCAAGGGCTTTAATCAGCCAGCTAGCTTTGCTCCGAGCCCCCGCAAAGCTGACACCCCCAACCCAGCCTCGGCCCACCCGAATATTCATATCGACTACCCTTACAACGGCTATCAGGTTGATTATGCCTACTCCGCAGCCACCAATGACTACGCCCGGTCCCTCGCTGGCAAGCCACACGTAGACCGTAATACTGGCGCGCAAATCCACGTCAAAAACATCGTAGTTGAATACACGCCAACTTCCTATGGCACAACTCGCATCGGCGAGCAAACCGTCATTATGGGCACAGTTGGCCGTGGTCAGGGCGTAGTATTCCATGACGGCGAAGCTATTCCGTGCACCTGGGTTAAAGATTCGCGTAACGCTCGTACCAAACTCCTTGATGCTAATGGCGCCGACATTCCACTTGATGCCGGCAATACTTGGTACTCAATCGTTCCCCAGGGCAAAACGGTAGGCTATTAAGAGGATCTCGGCCTTCGGTTTGGCGCCTGCGAGGCATGACCGCCACACGGCTCTTGGCTTGGCAGAAAAATCTTGTTCCTCGCCAGCTAAAGCTAAGGCTGAGATCCTTGGCGGTCTCGGTTAAATAGGCTAGGTTTTGACCTCTTAAAATGCTTATGGTATAAAGAGGATACATGAAGGCCAAAACAAAACGCCGGATCAAACACGTTCTGACGAAAAAGAAACTAGTTAAAAAGCACACTTCACGGCACGTCCTGCGGTCGTTTATCGTGATTCTCGCGACCATCTGCACCGGCTCACTCGCTTACGCCATCACGGTCACTAAGCCGGTAATCAACGTAACGGTAGGCGGTGGCGGCTCGGACGGACGCACTATTAATGGCGCACCCACGCCCGCCCCGGCCCCCAGCGCCGTAGCTCAAAGCGGACGGGCTTCTTGGTATGCCCTAGGCCTACCCGAGCCCGACGCGATTACCTGTGCCTCGCGAACATTTCCTCGAGGCAGCTACCTTAACGTCAAGGACTTATACAACGGCAGAGTTGTTACATGCCGCGTCAACGACTATGGTCCGGAGGCCTGGACGGGCCGAATTATCGACCTGTCACGAGGTTCCTTCCGTGCCGTGGATGATCTTGGCCGTGGCACCATCCCGGTAGAGATTAGCTTGGCGAGCGGGCAAGGTGGCTTTAAGCTTCCCATCACCACCGACATCGCCGCCATTATTGGCTACAATCTCTGCCACCAAAATCATACTGCCCAATACTGCGACGCCCATCGTCAAGAATAATGACGATTGACCCTGGCGCCACTGATGGCTAAACTAGGACGGTCCATTCTTGAGAACAAAAGGAACCGCATGCGTTTTCGGCTACGGCTTGGGCAACGAAACTCTCGGGCCGAAGAAGTCCAAACAGCCGCCTGGCTGGCGAACAATACGGATCGGGCCTGTCGCGCCGTCGAGCGAACGCTCGAGTCACTATCGACCCGCGACATCATTAGGCTCAATTTGGTCCCCGTACCGGCGGCCCACAATGCCAAGAATTGGCAACGTTGGCTGCGCCGACTCCCCAAGCCTCATCGCGAAGCCATGATCTCACGGTATCGCACCGTGCAAGGCGACTTTTCTCAGTCATAGGGCCGCAGGACACGCTCGTCAAATAAGCCCCAGGCAAAACGCCTGGGGCTTATCCATAACCACCCGTAGCAGGCTATTCGACGCCGAGTAACTCAACCTCAAACACAAGCGTAGAATTGGCCGGGATCGAACCATTAGCCTGAGCGCCGTAGCCGAGGCTGGGCGGAATCACGAGCTTCCGCTTGCCACCAACCTTCATGCCGGCCACGCCCTCATCCCAGCCCTTAATAACCTCGCCAGCGCCAAGCGTGAAACTAAACGGCTGGTTACGGTCGTAGGATGAATCAAATTTGGTGCCGTTAGTCAGTGTCCCTGAATAGTTAACGGTTACTTTCTTCCCAGCTACGGCTTCGGCACCCGTACCAACCGTTTCATCCGTGCTCTGGAGCTGGCCATTATCACTAGCTGCCGAGGGCGTGGGCGAAGTACTGGTTGAACCTGAATTATCTTTATTACTGCCAAACACGATGACACCTCCAACAATCAAAGCAATTACCGCAATGCCGGCAATCACGATGAGAACTTTATTTACCATTATTCCTACCGTTGTTAATGCTCATCATTGTATCATCAGAATCAAGCTCAGCCTGAGTCGGACGCTGCAAGATTGGGGCGGAAGGATCATGCCGCCCCATATCTATGATGTCGCCAAAGTTCTTAACCCCATGAGCCAGTGAGTCCGCCTCAATCGTATTGAGCGGAGCATGCAAGAACGAGGCGACTTGGGCCGCCTCAGTGGCTAATGTTGGCGTAGGCCCAAAGCTGTTAAGCCGCTGCAGCATAATGTTTAACTTGCGGCCATCTCTCAGTACCAGATATACTTCATCAACCAAGGCGCCCGCCTGAAGGCGTTTGTTATCGACCAAGCCTTTTACATAGGCAACCTCAGTTATATCGGCAGCCGCAAATCGCTGCACTAAGCTTGTGTGGCCAACTAACCGCTTGGCGGTCACCGAGCAGACTCCATCACGCCGTAAAGTGGTGATGGTATCTTCTGCGCCCCACAGCAAGAACCCGCCGCCAACGGCAAACAGACTACCCACCGCCGCAAAGGGAAGTGACCGCAGAACAGGAGCCGCTATGATACACCCCACGCCCGCCGCAAAGGCCACACCCGACCACGCTATAGCCTTAGTATCACGAAGGTAAATAACTACTTCGTCCGGCTGAGTCTTGATTTTCATGTGGATAGTATAGCAAAACTGGCCAGATGGTAGGTGAAGCATTAGAATTATTACATGCAGCCAAATCGGTTCAAGCGCCAAACGCTTGCCCTATTTTTTATCGTCTCGCTCATTCCGGCGCTCGTAGTGGCATCGATCTGGTATTTAAACATGCAGGCCGACGACCAAGTTCATATCTTGGTTGATTTCCAAGCCTTTGTCCTGCCAGTATTCTTGCTCGGGATTGTCCCGGCCATGGTCTTAAGCCTTGTCTTTGCCGAATTGCTAGCCCGCCCGGTACGTCGTATCCATAACGCCGCCCTCGAGCTAGCCCACGGCCACTTCAACACCCACTTTAAAGAGCAGGGCGCCGGCGAATTTAAAGATATTGGCGAAGCCCTCGACCAAGTGGCGAGTCGGCTAGAGCAAACATTATCGGCCGCGGCCAGCGAGACGGCGCTCATTGAGGCCGAGCGCAACAAACTCCGCGGAGTCTTGAGCGCTATGACCGACGGCGTGTTCGCCCTCGACAAAGATGGCCGGATTATCCTGTTTAACCGCGCCGCCAGCGAGCTAACCGGCCGCAGCATCGAGTCAGTAGCGGGCCAATTAGCGGAAAAAGTTATGCCGTTCCGGCTCAATGGCGAGCTTGTGATGACGCGCTGGTTGGCCACACAGCAGGGCACCGATCGCATTGGCCGCTGGCGTAGCCTGGAACTCTACCGCGAAGATGGAGCTAGCTTGTTCGTCGATGTGGAGGCCGTAGCACTCTCAAACGACCCCAATGGCATTCGAGCCCTGGTGACTTTCCACGATTTGACCGCACGGCAACAGCTCGAACAAATGAAGGTGGACTTTGTAGCCCTGGCAGCCCATGAGCTACGTACACCATTAACCGAAATAAAGGGCTATCTCGACATCCTTCAGCACGAGAGCAAGGGCCTAACTAAATCCAACCGAGAGTTTTTGGCTCGCAGCATGAGCTCAGCCACGCGACTCACCGGTCTCGTCAATAATTTGCTCGGGGTGGCTAGAATTGAGCATGGCGAGCTCAACTATCAACCGGAGCCAGTGGACTACCTAGCATTTGCCGAAGACATTATTGATGAGCTCAAGCCCGGCCTTAAACAGCAGCAGGTCGCATTTGAAGCTAAGCTGCCAGTAGAGCTACCTCAGCTCATGGCTGACCCGATTGGGCTGCGCGAGGTAATCGTGAACCTCGTGGATAACGCCGCCGCCCATGTCGCGCCTAAAGTCGGTCAGGTCACACTGACTATTCGGCGGCATCGAGACGATATCGAAACCAGTATCACCGACAATGGCACCGGCATTCCAGCCAGCGCGCTACCGCACTTGTTTACCAAGTTTTATCGCGTTGATGAGATGAAGTCATCCACCCGAGGCACCGGATTGGGACTCTACATCTGCCGGTCCATCATCGAGGCGCATGGCGGCCGCATCTGGGCCGAGTCCAAAGAGGGGGAGGGCAGTAGCTTTACTTTCCGAATTCCGCTGCGCCAGGTTGCCCCAACTTCGAAATCAGACAATAATACCACTATCACCCGAGGAGCCCATGGCTGGATCAAAGAACATTCTCTTCATTGAAGACGATCGTCTCATTAGCGAGATGTACGCCCGACTATTGCGCGCTGATGGCTATAATATTGATTTTGCCTACAACGGAGCGGAGGGTTTACAGAAAACCAAGAATAAGCACTACGATTTAATCTTGCTCGACATCATGATGCCTCAGCTCACCGGCATTGAGGTTTTACACGAACTACGTGGCGAAGACGGTCATGGTAACCCCGATACAAAGATTATTATCTTAACCAATCTCGCCCAAGACAAGACATCACGAGAGGCTCTTAAATCCCAGGCCGATGGCTATATTATTAAAGCCGATATTGTGCCGAGTCAGCTCGCGAGCATAATCGGGAAACTTCTCTAGCTCAAGCGATCTTTATAATTTGGCAAAATAACCAAATAATTCCTCTAAAAATCAACTGTAATTGGGCCCCTGCCCAAGCCATTTTCTAGTAAGAAGTGACACAATACATCGGTGCTGAAGGCAACTGGCGTAAACTGGAGATACCAGTGGCAGCCAATAGCCGTCAGTGCAGATACCTAATAGAATGCGCCGCGCCGCTTGGCAGGCCCAATATTAGTCTGCATTGTGGACCGATATTGAACGTTGATTACGAGACAAGAGCGCTCCCATTGGGAGCGCTCTTGTCTCGTATATCGATATTTACTAGCGGCAGGTATTGGGCCACGGACTGCAGCCGCGTTGAGCATATAGCGCAGCTGCGCGCGCATCCTGCTCGGCCGGCGAGGCATCTGATGGCAAGCCGCTACCGCCGACGCTGCGCCATGTACCCAGGCTAAACTGGTAGGCCCCGTAGTATCCGTTGCCGGTGTTTGTAGCATAGTTACCACCCGACTCACGTAGCCGGATTCCGGACAACACACCGTCTGCACCACCGGAGGGCGCATAAGTTGCCGGCGTGGTCCGAACGACCGCCCGGAGCGTCGTAACTGGCGCCGCTGCAGCCGGCGCCATGGCTGCAGCCGGTAGCGGCCGCTCCGGCACAGGACCAGTTGGTATGGTTACCTTATCACCTACATTAATGATGTCCGGATTAGTGAGCGCCGGATTAGCATCCCACAGGGGCCGCCAGCTCTCAAGCTTTTCTTGGTCGGCAATGAGAGATAGACTCTCCCCAGGCTGAACTTCATGCACTTTAGGTGCCGGAGTCGGTGCCGGAGTAGCCGGTTTACTACTCGCATGGGCTGAACCAGACAAAGCCACCGTCGCACCTAATGCGAGCGTCATTGCTATTAATTGTTTACGCATTCCACTTCCTTTCTTGCAGGAGAGTACCCTCACAAAATGACCCCTCCTGGTATGCTCCACCATACGAAAACGTAAGTTACAGGAGTTAAACAGGAGCAACAATTGGCTTAATTCATAACAAATTGTGGATAAATTGGGATTTGTCATTGTAAATATGCTGTTTTATTTGCTGATTACGCTTATGGTTAAACGTCAAGATAAAACTTGAGACAACTTATGCTAAAAAATATTAAGTGCATAATATCAATAGCCGACTGAGACTCGCCATGTGCCTGGAAAGGCTCTCATCATTGTGCAATTCGCAACTAAAATAAGTCATTTTCTTGACTTATTTTAGAAGACTAGCCAAACTAGGCTCATCGCCTGGCATAAGCTTTGTGACCTACAGCAGCTCAAACCGGCGGAAGGACACTGACATGTTTGCGATCAATTGGAGCACCCTGGGAAGCATTGGCGCCACTGCAGTGGGAGGTATCACGGCCGCCGGCCTGGCGGCTAAGTTCGTCAAGTCGGTACCTGAAGGGTATAAGGGCCTACTCGTGACGCCAAGCGGCAAAGTCAAGCGCTACCGCCGGAGCCGAGGCGGCCATCAGCGCGGTGACGTCAAAGTCTACTACCCGGGGAGGCTGGTCTTCACACTGATCTCCACAATGAGACTGGTGCACGCCGTCAAGCGCGAGGTCACGACCGGTAGCCGAGCAGCTCGATTTGGTGACGGCACTGTCTATTTGATTCAGCTAGCCCTCTGGTACGAAATCAGGAATCCGTACCACATCTTGATCGAGCGAGAGCAATTCGACGAGCAGTTACTTACTTATCTAGAAAGTCTGTGCCTCCAGCACGTCTCACGGATGAGTGAGTATGCAGCTCCCGATATCATCGCGGCCGAGATGCGGGACAAATACAAACGGCAGATCGAGAACGAGTTCCAGATCAAGATTCGGGGCAAGTTCCGCGTCACCGACTTGGCACCGACCGACATTACCCAGGCGACTGAGCAGTTGGTTGCCCGGACCAATAGCCTGATCGGGCTGGCGCGCCAACATCTCGGGTTATCAATTGGCGCGCCCGTACCTGGCTGGGTCCTGGCTGCAGCGCTTGGCGGAGTAGTAGCACCTCTGCCGCCCATAAGCGCTTTGGGCGAGCACCAGCCGGCGCTGTCAACGCTCTCCATCAACGGGAACGGTAACGGCCACCGCCTACCCATGAACGCTCCCGGCGAATAACCCCAATGAAGGGCGAAGTATCAGCTCCCTCTGATACTTCGCCCTTTTTGACGCCTGAAAACATTATTGCGAACGAAAGCCGAACATAGTATACTGCAAAAACGAGGAAAAACTATGACAAAACCAACTTACGTCATCGAAACCCGCGGCTTAACAAAGTCGTATGGCTCAAACCAGGTTCTTAATGGCATTGATATAAAAGTCGAGCGGGGAACTATGCTAGCGCTGCTTGGCCCCAACGGAGCCGGCAAAACCACAACGGTACGAATTTTAAGCACCCTCTTGCCGTATGACAGCGGCACCGTAACAGTTGAGGGACACGATGTGCGGACGCAAGCCGACCAAGTACGCGGCGTTATCGGCCTCACTGGCCAATCTGCCGCTGTCGATGAGCTACTGACGGGCCGCGAAAACCTTGAAATGATGGGACGGCTCTACCGGCTAACTTCGGCTAGCGCTAAAACTCGGGCTCAAGAGTTACTTGAGGAATTCGACCTTATAGAAGCCGCTGAGCGACCTGCTAAAACCTACTCGGGCGGTATGCGACGGCGACTAGACCTGGCGGTGAGTCTCATTGCCACACCGCCAATCATTTTTCTGGACGAGCCGACCACCGGCCTGGATCCTCGATCACGTATTGCCATGTGGGACATTATTAAGAAGTTAATGGCAGGCGGCACCACCATCTTGCTAACCACGCAGTACCTCGAAGAGGCCGATCAGCTCGCTGACCGCATCATTGTTATTGACGGCGGCAAAGTTATTGCCGAAGGCACAGCCGGTGAGCTCAAGAGTAAGGTGGGCAAAGACCGATTGGAGCTAAGCTTCAGAAACGCCAGTGCCCTCAAGTCTGCAGAGAATATTTTGGGCTCACGCGTAGCCGATACGGATGCCAAAGAGTTTTCGGCTACCATCGTGATCGAGGACATTAACGCCGACGTTAAGTCTATCTTGGACGACCTTGGAGCTGCCAAGGTTGAGCTCGTCGCCATGACCGTCCATAAGCCCACCCTAGATGACGTCTTTTTATCACTCACAGGCAAGCAAAAAATCACCCAGGAACCCACGGAAGGGAAGGAGGCATAATATGGCCGCACCACTCGTATTTGATAAGCGCCCGCGGTGGGTTTTAGTACTTCTTGACTCAGTTGTGATGGTTAAGCGCAGCAGCACTCACATTGTGCGTAACACTGATCAGCTCCTTGGGACGTTTTTTCAGCCAATCATGTTCCTAGTGTTGTTCGCCGCCGTTTTCGGTGGGGCTATTTCCAAAACTTTGCCACCAGGGGTGAGTTATCTCAACTTCTTGCTTGCCGGCATTCTCGTACAGACCTTGGCCTTTGGCTCGACCACCACGGCTATTGCCATCGCTAACGACCTGCAGAAAGGTATTGTTGATCGATTTCGCTCACTACCTATGGCAAACTTAGCCGTTCTCAATGGCCATGTTATCTCTGACCTTTTACGGAACGGCATTTCAACCATCGTAATGATCACCACAGGATTATTGCTCGGTTTTCGCTCTAGTGCGAGCGTGGGCGATTGGTTATTGGTGGTAGCTATTCTACTGCTTTTCACGCTGGCGTTTTCTTGGCTTGGAGCCATCATGGGCACCGTCGCCAAGAGCGTGGAGGGCGTTCAGTGGCTGTCGTTCGTGATTGTGTTTCCGCTCACGTTTGCCAGCTCGGCCTTTGTGCCCACCGAAGGCATGAGCAAATATCTAAAGATATTTGCGGAGAACCAGCCATTAACTCACATTATTGAGGCTGTGCGAGCCTTAATTTTGCAGCGGCCCATCGGCAATCATGGCTGGCTAGCCGTAGCCTGGTGCGTTGGCACCATCATTGTGGCTATGCCGATTGCTTCGTGGCTATTCCGACGCAAAACTGCCAATTAATAATTGACGGACTCGGCATAACCTAGTATAAATATCTACTGTTGTGGCTTAGTCATCCAAGAAAACCGGAGGCGACCATACACAGCAAAAGCTCCCTGATACGGCGGCCTCGTCACACTTTGCCGCCACCTTGACGAAGAAGCTCTTGAGAAAATCATAGGCGAAGTCGAGAAACAGGTAGCCAACCAACCTGTATCTAGCCGACTTATTGCTTATGATGAGTGCTTGTCGGTGCTAACGGAACAGCAAATTGGTAGGCAAGCTGTCGCTACGTTGTGGTCCAAGCTCGTTTATGTATTGACGGGCGAGTGGTGTGTCTACCCCCACATTGCCCAGAAAAGAACGTTGCCGTTATCACAGCTCGCGCTCCAGTATGATCGTCCGCGCTACGTTTCCGAAAAAACGTGGACGACATTCCAGAACTGGATCGACACGCTTGTCGACTAGGTTTGTACATTTAAAATCAACCGAGAGGAAATCCCGTGTCCGAGACGATGGAAATCGTTTTTTCGCTCCTGAAGCCCAGAGCCGAAGGGCCACTGACTGAGGCGGTCATCGACGCGCTCAAGCAGTTACTTGCCGGGCGGCCGATCGACGAAATCGGTCAGATGCCGGCCTGGAAGGTGGCGAGTGAGATCGTCAACCGTGATGAGACGCACGTCTTCCCGGCCGACGCCGATCCGGTGGCGGTCGCGGCAGCGCTGCGCCAGTTCATGGTGACGGCGCAGTTCATCAGTGAAACGCCCGCGCCAAGCGCCGTGCCGGCCTCGATCGAAGTCAAGCTGGCCGGCGGCCCCGAAACGATGAGTGCGCAAGAGCTGCTCAGCAAGCTGGCCAACGATCCGTCGCTGGCCGACGAGCTGGTCCCCTACATCGAGCGGCTGGATCTGGTGCGCAAGGCGGCGCTCAAGACCCCCAACTGGGCCATCACCGACGCCAACGACCAGCTCGACGTGAGTGCCACGCTGGACTACCTCAAGCACCTGGCCAAGACATACTCAATTCCTCGCCGGGCAGTCAACGGACGTCACCCCATGCCGTTGACTCGTGCGATCGGCCAGGAAGAGCGGGCCCTGATCAATCCGTTCGCGCTCCTCCCTGGAGGCAACGCCAACGAGATCTTCATCACCGGGCCCATCTTCGATGACTACGACCTGGGCAACCTGCCTGAGGTCCGGCACTTGGCCTACATCTGGGCAGTGGTCACAAAGCATGAGGCCCTCCCGCCGACTCTCGACAAGTACACCGAAATTCCGGCCGCCTTCGCGGAGCCGCTCACCGGACGGTGGGCTCACATCGTGACCGATTACGAAGCCGCCAAGACAGGGAACGACCCCAGCACGGAGGGAATCAGTCGATACGCGGCGCCTGCGCTGCTGCAGCTGGCCGGGAGAGCTCCTGGCACAGCGGCAGCCGAAGCGCACGATGACAACTGGTACAGAGCCAAGCTCTATGAGATCGCCGAGCCGGCTATCCAGACGGGTAGCAGCAATATTTGGCGTGGCGAGAGCGACATCATCACATCCGTCCAGACGGGCAGTGGCGATGTCAGGCTGTCTGACACGCTTGTGCTCGGCACTATCCGTGCCGGTAGTGGCGACACCTCTGGTACGGCCCTCGGGGCACCCGGCTGCAGCCAGCAAACCGGCAGCGGCGACCAGAACCTGCGCATCCGACGGATGAGCTGGCAGGGCCTTTACGAAGAGGCCCAGAAGCGCGGCCTCCTCTAGTTACCACGACGCTCCATAGACTGGGGCCGGACAACGTCCGGCCCCAGTCTAGCACCCATTCAACATGCGATGGGTGCTTTTTTTGTTAATCATAAAAGCTAAGGGGCGACATACGTGATACGCATGCCGCCCAGGGGCGGGGGACCGTTATTTGAGTTGGAGGGTTCCAGCCCGAGCGCATTCACGCCTGACGGTACACATCACGCTTCACCCGCCGCCACGGAATTAAGATCGTGGCTACCGACCACAGGACGCTGTAGATCAGGTCGAGCGGATCGGGCGTGAGCCCATGCAGCATCTTCGCGATCGGCAGGTGCGTGACGCCCCAGCGGGTTTCGGTGGTGCAGTTGAGCAGCGCCGTTACCACACCGGCTATCAGTACACCGACGACCTTGAAACGGCGGGCTTCACGGTGTGAGAAGGTCCGGGTATCCCAAATAGAGGTGATCCCTTGGCGCTTGTTGCGAGTGTGCCGCAGACCCAGGCCGATATACATAACCGTCTGCGCAACGGAGAATCCGAAGCCCAAGTTGCCGGCCGAGGCAAAGATGTCGAAGGGATAGGGCAAGTGGTTGCGCCAGTGCGCTAGATCGCCAAGCAGCTCCATTCCGGGTCCGATGAGGCCACCCAGGGTCAAAAAGGGCAGGTACATCTCATAGCGAGGTCCTTCGACCTTCACGAGAGGCATAATTATAATTATACACTATATGTTTATATAAGTCAATTAAAGGCTTTTCGTATGCAGGTGGCGCCTCCGGATCATTGCCGTCAAACCATCGGCAACTTCGAATTTCTGTCGACACCAAGCAAAACGCCCGGAGGACAATTGTCCTCCGGGCGAGCTTTTTTCGTGTGTCGTCTATTGGCCTAGCCTCAAGCTAGTCGACCATTTCGAAGTCGGTCGGAAGCCCCGAAAGGTGCGCGATGGTGCGCTGCAGGTCGGACAGCATAGCCAGACGACCAGCCTCGTCCTGAGTGTAGTCGGACGGATGGAGTGCGGCACCAAACCGTAACGCAACAGCGGCTCGCCACCGACGCGGCAAGAGCCAGCGGCGGGGCCAGAACCGATCGGTACCCTCGATGCCGCATGGCACCACCGGCACATCGTTGTCGAAGGCCACATCGACCACGCCACGCTTGAGACGCCGCCGCATGGCATTTGCCGGCATGAGCTTGGCCTCCGGGAAAATCATGAGGATTTTGTCTGCTTGCAGCGTGGCGTCCATAGCGCTTCGCACCTTGGCGCCCGACGCCTGGTTGCCTCGCACCACCGGAATGTGACCCTGAAGCCACATCAGCAGGCCCAGAATGGGCACGCGCCACAGACCTTGTGCCGCCACCGCCCGGACTATCCCGCGGAGCGCGCCCCAGCCGAAGATGGGGTCAGCCAGCGAAATGTGGCGAAAGGCGGCGATGTAGGGCCCCTTGGTGGGGATGTGTTCGCGCCCTTCCACCGTCGAGCGAATGAGGCGGAACTTCACCAGTCCCCGCAGACCACCACGGATGAGCGGAGTAAGAAAGAAGCGGTTGTGGTAACCGGTGGAACGGCGCGAGATTCGCTCGTGCTTAGCCGGCGCAGCATCGGCTGGCTGCCGTGTCATGTCAAGCTCCTTGGGTAGGTTGCCGCAAAGGGGAAACACTGCGCCATACTTTAACATATTTTATGGCAGGAATGGCGGCCGTGGAGGACTACAAGTGATGGATGAACCTGTGGTGGAGACTGCCGCAAGATGAGTACCACGGCCGCTAAGAGGCCGGGCGATTTGGAGAATTCTCCTCGTTACCCGGCCTCGTTCTTTTCTTGTCCGCTATGCATTAACGAGTTTGTAATAGTACTAGTTTTATGATTTAATATGTAATTGCTCGTTTGAGCGATCGCTCTTGCGCCGCGTATGGCGTTGCCACGCTTCGAAATCCAAGAAAACTCCACTCCAAGTAGGGAAGTGCGCCATGCAGAACCTCGTTGGCCAGAGCCGGCCATCGTCGCTATTTTCGACCTACCAGCCTCAGACCGACTCCCAGCAGGAAGCCCTGACACGTTTGGTGAGCTTGGCCGATGCGGCCAGTCGCAAGCTTCAGGCGCTGCCGGGGCGGCCGCATCCGTTCAGCAACGGTCGGATCGTCTTCATCTCTGGGCCAACCGGTGTGGGCAAGAGTCATCTGGTGGAAGCGTTCATTAACGACTTGGCTGAAAAAGAATTGGAAGTGGCCAAAACGGTCTTTCTCTTCCGAGGGGATTTTACGTCTCGTAACGTTTCCGGTCTCGACCAGTTCGGTAACTGCCCCATCGTGGTTATCGACGACCTGTACGCCAAATACCAGTCCATCGAGCAGGTACATGGCGGCACGGACATCAAGATCTTGATGCAGCTTGTGACCATGGTGTACGAAGATCGCCGCCTCGTGATCATCACTTCGAACTTTCCACTCATGCAAGGCATCAGCGAGAAGATTCGCCAGGAAGATCAGATCGGTCGGGTGACTTCGCGCCTCAACGAGCTCATGGCCAACTCTGGTGAACTGGTCATCGAGGGAGCCGACTACCGCGAAAAACTCGCGGCCTCCAAGACCGCCGATGACATCTTCGGCAACCTCTAGGCATCCAAGGAGCCAGTGATGGGAACCTACCACCCGCAACCGTACGCGGTCGCCGAAGGCCATGTCGGCCGCCGGCTCGAAGACCCGCCGGAGGCAACCTACGAGAGCTACCTCGAGCAGCTCAACAGCGGCGAGCAGCTGTGGCTCTGCACTACGATCGGTGCTCGGCCGATTGTTATCCTGCTCGACACGCCGCATGAGTTCCTGCATGTAACAACCTATCGTGACGGCAAAGGCCCTTACATCTTCTGCGCCATCGCGCGCGACTAGTTCGCGCCGTTAGTCACAACCCACGACCCCGACCGGAATACCGGTCGGGGTCGTTTCCTTAACGAAGCGATTCCATTTTCAAGCTAATTGCATTTTTTATTATAATGTGCTATAATATGACGCGCTGAAGATCTTCGGATTTTTTGATGCTTCACAGATAGCCCGAAAAACCACGCCAGGTGGGATGGCGGTAGTTTCGCCTGGTATCCTTTGTTACCGCTGGAGACATCATGCGTACCGTCCACGTCGACGCGTTGCCCGAGATCACCACCCTGCCGGAAGGCTGGTGGACGCTCAAGGTCTCGCCGACCACCACGCTGAACCCCCACCCCGCGGACCACCGCTACCCCCGCAACGAGCGACCGCTCGTCCACGAGACCGGCTGGACCTTCCAGCTGCTGGGGCTGTCGCTGGACAGCGACGACAGCGTCGTCTGCTACACCCGCGACCGCGGACAGCACACGGTACAGGGGCACTACGCCAGCTACGGCGTCGACTACCTCATGGTAGCAACGCAGCCGTTCGTGGCAGTGACCCGACGGCGGGAGGACAACCGCCCCGCCAGGTGCCGGGCCGCACGCCAGATCCACCGCGGCGAGCTCGGGCAGTACCCCGTGCTCCGCACGCTGCCGCCCGTCTGGGGCAGCAACATCGCCGACCCGCGAGAACCCGCTCGCACCCTGAACTGGGTGAGCCTGCTGGACCTGAGCCGTATCACCGGCTTCGAGCCGGCGGCCATCCTGCGAGGTTTCGGCATCTTCTCGCCGTCGACCTACAACGACAAGGCGAACGTCCCCACGCTGTATCACCCCGCCCTCAGCAAGGCCAAGGACATCTACCGGGTCTACACCGAGCCGAAGGATGAGCCCGGCTTTTGCCTGGGCGAGTCCGAGTGGGGCGGCGACAACGCCATCCCGCTGGGTGACCTCACGGAAGCGCAGCTCATCGAGCAGTTCGTTCCGCTGTCGTTCGCTCACACCGTGATGCGACTGAGCCAGTTCGGCTACCACCCGGATGTGGTGCTGCCGAAGCTCGTGGGCATGCTCCAGGCGCCCGCACCCCAGATGCCGAGCCACCAGCTGCCGATCAAGGCAGAGGAGGACCTGACCACACTCTGGCTGCAGCTGCAGTCCGAGCTGCCTCAGGGCCACTTCAAGCGAGCGGCCGAGAGCGCACTGGGCCTCGCCAGGGACACCACCTGGTCCAAGGCGCCGGCGTCGGACGACGAGGGCGCCATGCGGTACCACGTGGACTTCGAGCAGATCGAGAAGCAGGTCGAAGACGGCCAGGTGGTCGTCGGAACCTGCTTCTGGACCCGCGGCGGCCACGAACCCGGCGAATACTACGCCGGCTACCTGGCCGTCTTCCCCAGGGGGATCGAGGTCACCGACGCCCGCAGCGACCCGCGCGCCATCCTGCGTCTGTGGTTCAACCCGGGTGAAGTGATGCGCCAGACGCCGGAAGGCTCCCGGGGCGGGCTCTGCCCGTCCGACGTTCCGGCCGGCTGCACCACGCTGGTCGAGCGCCTCCTGCTCAACCTGGGCTACACCATCTAGCGCCAACCGGCGCACCTGCCGACTGGGCACCTCCCAGTCAAGCCCTGAACTCCACTGGAGTTCAGGGCTTTTTCGTTATTAAAATTATGGCTCAAGGTATAATCGAGGCATTAACGAGCATCACGATGAAACAAGAGATTTCGACCGGTAACTCTAAGTCTGCGCACCTGCTTTCGCAGGGCATTACTAGTAACGGTTTGATTTTTGTGTCGGGCCAGGTACATTGCGATGCCGACCTGAAACTGGTAGGAGACACGACGGCCGAAAAAATTAATTACATTATGAAAAGTATCTCCGCCACGCTAGAGGCAGGTGGGGCCACGCTCAACGATATTGTGAAGGTAGTTATTTACGTAACCGACATGGCAGTGATGCCTGAGCTGAATGAAGTCTACCCAACATACTTCGAGAAACCATATCCAGTGCGTGAGGCAGTCTGCGTGCAGGCACTGCCGCTTGGAGCCACGATTGAAATAAGCGTTATCGCTGCAAAATCGTAACTATCAGGGTTCGTAAAACATGAAGAGCCCCCGCCGAAAAACTCGGCGGGGGCTCGGGTGCAATGCTACGACCGCACGTGGTCCAGCTGTAGCTGTCGCAAGCCACCGGGCGACTGGAAGTAGTCCTCGAAGCGCTCATTCAGGAGCGTGAGTACCGTCGCCCGCAGCGAGGGACGCTCACGCTCGATGTTGGCCGGGGCGGTCAGGCGGTTGCGCGAAATCCGGTGCTGGAGACACAGACCGCTAATTTCGGTCGTCATGTCGTCGTCCCCGCCAGAGACCGGGAACACCATCTGCACCATCAGCACGAAGCGTTCCAGCGTCACCAGGATGCTGGCCGTAGCCGGGGTAGGGTGGTCGCCCTCGGGGACGTAGACGTACTGGATCTCGATGCCGAGATCCGACGCATCCGAGCCGAGCCGCTCATCGATCATGTCCGCCAGGATGCTGGCCGCATGATCGCGGGCGTAGTTGTCTTCGCCAGTCATGCAAAGCTCCGTCTCTATATGGAAACTACGGTTGCGAGTTGTTACGAAAAGGTCACCGATGTAGGCGGCCGCAGCTCAGGCTTCGGCGCCCTCACCAGCCTCGTCCGTCTCATCAGCCGTGAACAGCACAGCCAACGAAACGAACGCTGCCAGAATCATCGCGACAGATTCGACGACAGCGCTGGCGTGCCTGACGCGCGCCTCGACTTTCGCCAGCTTCTGCAGGGCGGAGACCTTCTTGGGCGTTCCGGACATGTCGGATCCTTTCGTGGAAGACGAACTGTAATATTATTCACTAATATGACGCATATGTCAATTACTCATTGTAGCTCCAGTCCAGGGTTCATGAGGCATGCAGACACGAACTGGTCATGGGCTCGGCGGCAGCTTATATCGCGCCGCACTCGTCGAGACCATATATTGACATAATTTAAAAAAGTTATAAAATATTAAAAGATGGCTTCATTCGTCCGCGAAAGGTTCTGCCATGTCATCGCCAAGCACTCTCGTGCGCCTTGTCCGGGCCGCACGGTTCTGTGGTGTAGGATTCTACCTCGCCGCTGCCGCCTTCACATTTCTCATGGGAGCACCCTCTGCCGTTCTGCCCAGGTACGTCTTCGTTGGCTACGTTTTCGTAGCCATGCTGTTCGCCTACTTCGGCACGAATGTCATGCTGGGGCTCAAGCTGAAGGCCACGATGTGGCAAGTCAGCAGCCAGTTCGAACGAGGTTGTCGTCTGGTTGTGCCACTAGCCGGCGCCATCGGCATCATTTGCTGGCCGCGTGAGTGGCCGGCCCCCGCACTATTGATCGTCGCGTTCGCGCTCTATGCATTCTATGAGCGCCAGCTGCAAAGAAGACTCTCCACCGCACCCAGCCACTACCGCTCCAAAGACTGGAGCTAACGCCCCACTGACCACAGGATACCCTGCCGAGTCGGTGGGGTATTTTGTGTAGAAAACAAAATAACACCCGGATAGGAGCGTTATTTTCAGGAATAATTTCTGGTAGTCCCAAGGGGATTCGAACCCCTGTTACCGCCGTGAGAGGGCGGCGTCCTAGGCCTCTAGACGATGGGACCATGAGTGAGAGAAGTGCGAATGTGCTTGCACATTGTAGCACTTCCGAGGGAAAGGTCTCATACAAAGTATGGGACCAGGTCGTTTTACAACTAGCAAAAGATAACATGTTTTTATGTGTGTGTCTAGGCTCGGCTGGCATGCAAAAGAAAGGTCCCCGCCCGCGATCGCGCGGGCGGGGACTCTTGATTGCCTAAGGCTACTTACAGGTGACGTAGCCGAGATCCTGGGCGCACGGGTCAGACTTGCCGTCGAGCGCCACCACATAGCCCTGGGTCTGGTAGACCCGCGCCGTGGAGACCTGGGCGGCCTTGGCGGTGCCGTCCATGGTGCCGGTGTTCGAGAACAGCGAGATGAACATCGTCGTCAGCTTCTTCTGGGCCGCAGCCCCATTCGGGTCCTTGGGCGTGGCTTCGAAGAACTTGCTGTAGGTGACGAAGCCACGCGCCGTCATCGAGCCACCCGGACTGATGGCCTGGTCCGAGTCCACCCCGATGGTCGAGGTGATCACACCCGGCTGATTGGCGCCAAAGCTGGCGTTGCACCGGCTGGTCGCGGGCGACCGGTAGTTCGTGTAGGTCATCACCGCCGTCAACTCACGCATCTCGATGCCGGTGGCGGGGTAGAGCGTGAAGTTGAGGACCTTCGAAAAGCCCGCTGGTGACGTGTTGGTGAGCTTGACCGCGAAGGGAACGACGAGGTCTTTGCCAGGGTCGGGCTTGCAGTCCGGGTCGTTGATCTGCTTGACCCAGTCCGGCGCGTTGGTGACCTTGGTGGGTGCACCGAGCGTCAGATTGTACTGGGTGGTGTACCCGTCATCGTCCTTGGCACTGAAAGCGTACGTCGCGCGCGCACCGTAGTCGGTGGACAGCGCGAGGCCGGTCTCGTCCACCGAAGTCGCAGGGGCCGAGGACGTGGTCGGCGCCGCCGAAGCCGTGTACGAGGGCGGAGTGGTGTAGACCGGCGGCGACGTCGATGAGGCCGACTGGCCACCACCACAAGCCGCCAGCAACACGGCAGCCACGGCACAGCCGGCGGCCGCTCTCAGCGGACGATTCTTGAACCAGGACACAGGAACTCCAGTTGGTCGTAGGAACTACGCAAAACGCGTACGTCGTTGGATACTTTAGCATAATTTTGGTTTTTTGCAATATCCCTGGAGCACAGGGAATCCAGGAACCTTGCGTCTAGGTCCTGCTTCGCCCATAATGAACCATAAGCATCATGGTGGAACAACGACAACGTAGCCTTACTCTTCTGGCCCGACTGCAGGCCGCCATTGGCGGCCTTATTATGGTGACCATATTTACCCTCTACGGGCTAAAACCTAGCCTACTGGGCGACGCCAGTAGCACCATGGCTGCAGCCATTATGGGCGCCCTCGGCCTCATTTACTTCCTAACCTTTCACCAGGTTATTGGCCGGCGTCGATTAGCACTCTCAACGCTCATACTCACCGTTATCACCGCCCTAAACTTTATACTCGTCATCGCCATCACCGGCGGGCTGGATTCGCCATATTATTCCCTGTGGCTTCTAGCTATTGTGGCAGCCGGCATCTTTGGCACGGTTGAAACTGTTGTAATTCTGAGCGCTACCATTGTGTATTACGCCTACGAGCTCATTATTGAAGGCCTTCATGCACCATTTATCATGGACCATCTCGTACAACTAGGCATAACCATTCTGGCCGCCGGGTTAGCTGAGTGGGTACACGTCCGATCTCGCCGGGTAGCCGCCCAAACCAATAAGCTGGCCACCTTGTCGGGAAAGCTCACCGAGGAGCAACTCAAAGCCCAAGCGCTCATGTCGAGCATCGGCGAGGGAGTAGTAGTGGTTGATATGGATGGTCAAATCATGCTCTTCAACAGGGCCGCTCAGCAGCTTACCGGCTGGGATGAGGCAAGCGCCCAAAATATTGCCTACAATCTTGTATTACAGCTTCACACCGCCGACGATAAGGATCTTACCGCCGATACCGACCCATTCCGCCAGGCGTGGACCGAAAAGCAAGCGGTGGTGCGGGACGACCTCGTAATGACGACGCGGTCTGGACGCAAAATTCAGCTGGCTCTCTCGGTTTCGCCCATTACCGACAACGACGATACGCCCACCGGCGCCATTGGCCTATTCCGCGACATTAGTCACGAGAAGGCCGTTGAGCGTCAAAAGGATGAATTCGTGTCCACCGCCAGCCACGAGATGCGCACACCGGTAGCGGCCATTGAAGGCTACATTGCCTTAGCCATGAACGCCAATGTCGCCACCGTGGATGACCGGGCGCTTAAATATCTGGAGAAAGCCCACGAGGCTATCCAGCATCTGGGTGAACTCTTCCGTGACCTCCTTAATGTCACCAAGGCCGAGGAGGGTAAGCTGAGCGCCAAGCTGGAGCCAGTCAACGTGGGCGAGCTGCTGCGTTCCGCAGTTGAAGACATGCAGTTTGTAGCCCAAAAGAAAGGCCTTACGCTTGTCCTTCAGACCTCAGACTCTATTGGCAAGGCTATAGCACCCATTTACTACGTCGGAGCCAATGGCGAGCGACTGCGCGAAGTAGTCATGAACCTCATCGATAACGCCATCAAATACACCGCCCAGGGTGGCATCAAAGTGGGCATGAGCGGCGACAATAAAGAAGTGAAAGTATCAGTAATAGACTCCGGAGTCGGTATTGCAGCCGAAGATATTCCACATTTGTTCCAAAAATTCTACCGGATTGATAACTCCGCCACCCGTACCATCGGTGGCACCGGCCTAGGCCTGTATCTATGCCGCCAAATGATTGAACTGTTCAACGGCCGCATCTGGGTCGAGTCCAAGCCAAACCAGGGCTCCAGTTTCAACTTTAGCCTACCACGGCTGAGCGAAGAAGAGGTCAGACGTCTCCAGCAAGCCGCGGCCGCACCAGCTATAGATACCACCGTAGCCACACCGGGTAATGTGGTTCAGCCAACCACCGAAGCTGGCCCCGCACTCTCCCCGCAACAGCCAATTGCCATGCCAATTCCTGCCGAACAAGCCGAAAACCCTCATCAGCGCTACCGCATCCGTTAAAATCCTGATACCATTAAGGTAACGTTAAGCATAAGTTAAAAAGGCAACCCGAGAGACTCACTATGGCAAAGATCCTCCTCGTCGAAGATGACACCAACCTGCGCGAGATTTATTCTGCACGCTTCGCGGCCGAAAATTATCAGGTTATCACCGCCAGCGATGGCGAAGAGGCGCTCGCGACAGCAGTCCGTGAACGCCCCGATCTCATCGTCCTCGATGTGATGATGCCAAAGATCTCCGGCTTTGACGTGCTCGATATTCTTCGTTCCACCCCTGAAACTAAGGAAACTAAGGTTATTATGATGACCGCGCTTAGCCAAGACACCGACCGTCAGCGCGGCGAAAGCCTGGGGGTAAATCAGTACCTCATCAAGTCACAGGTCACTCTCGAGGATGTAGTAAACGCCGTTAAGCAACAGCTCGGCGCCTAGGCTTACGGCTCAGCCTTAGTCTTGCAAAATAGCAAATATTTATTGGTTAAAGCAAACCTTTTAGCAGATTAACCAAAGTTCTTAGTTATATGGTGGCGTATGATGACCCTCAACCAATGTGAGGGAGGGTTAGGCATGGCAACACGTAATCGCACATCAGCGAAAAAATCATCCAAGCGACTCGATGAATTCTACGAGGCTATGCCTCTAGCCAAGGGGATGCCATACCGAGACGACGCTTATTACGCCGACGAAGAAGCGCCAGATCACGACTTTGCCGCCCTGGAAGATGAAGGCCGCGCCGTCGCCATTAAGACGCTGGTGTTTGTGGCAATTGTAACCATTTTAGTTTGCGCGCTCCTTATATGGGGCGCGCAAACCGCACGCGAGGTCTTCCAGCCGGCAGCCGGCAATACCCTGGGCCTGTAGCTATAGCGTGGGGTGCTTGATACAATAAAGCTCAAGGTTAAAGGATTGCATGAGCCAATGCCCCATACTGTGACCACGACCGAGTTCGAGGGACCGCTAGCGGTGCTGCTAGAGTTGGTTGAGCGCAAAAAACTGGAAGTAACAAGCATTTCAATCGCGGCCATCACTGCCGACTACATACGCCAAGTAGAGGCTATGACCGAGCGCAGTCCAGAGCACCTGAGTGATTTTTTGCAACTAGGGGCGAGGCTGCTTTATATAAAAAGCCTCGCGCTTTTGCCGCGTGCTGACTCCGACGAACAAGCCGAGGAGCTGCGCCAGCTTAATCTCGAGCTCGACGAGTACCGACGCTACCAGCAAGCCGCTCACGAACTAGCCCGGCTGAGCTCAGGAAAAGGCAGCTGGGAGCGGCCAGTGGTGTCGCGACTCGCTCCCCATGAGCTGCCCCTGCCCGAGCTAAGTCTGGGTCAGCTCGCCGAGGCTTTTCAGCGCGCGCTGCGACAAGTCGAGCCAACCACCGAAAACCGCCTGCTTCGGCCACCCATCAGTCAGGAGTCTGTGATGCGATCGTTACGCCGTCAGTTGAGCAAAGGAGCAATCCAGCTCCAGTCAGTGCTCGACAAGGCCGAGGGCCGGCTGGAGGTCATCGTGACGTTCCTGGCCGTGCTGGAGCTCATCAAGCTCCATGAGCTGCGAGTAGTGCAGGATGGCCAGTTTGGCGCCATGGTAATGGAGCCAATCGCATGACTCAGAACAAGCTAGCGCGCGAGCTGGGGGCGCTGTTATTTGTTGCCAATGAACCCCTGAGTACCGAGCAGCTCGCCACATTCACGGGTCATGACACTAAAGTCGTAGAATCCACCTTGACGGAGCTAAGCCAGACCTTAGGCCACACCGGAATCCAGCTCACACAGCTACACGGTCACTATCGGCTCGTAACCGCACCGGACACCGACAAACTCGTGCGCCAATACCTTGAAGCCGAGAGCCGCAGCGATCTGTCCAAGGCCGCCCTGGAAACGCTAGCCATCATTGCCTACCGCGGCCCCATTACCCGAGCAGCCCTGGATGAGATTCGCGGCGTAGCAAGCGACACCATGCTGCGCAATCTGTTGCAACGCGGCCTCATCGCGGAGCACGGCACGGCGAAGCAGCCCGGGCGACCTATGCTCTATGCTGTGAGCCACAGTTTTTTGCAGCATTTTGGGCTCAGTTCATTGGGGGAACTGCCGCCCCTAGAAGAGGCCGAGGCGTGAGGATTAACCAGTTTGTAGCCGCAGCCTCTGGTTTGTCGCGCCGTGGGGCTGATGCCGCCGTAGCTGCCGGACGGGTCACTATAGAAAATCAGCCGGCGCAAACTGGCCAGCTGGTGACCGATGCTCAACAGGTCCAGCTTGACGGTCAGCCGCTAGCATTGCCAACCGCCCACACATACCTTGTACTCAACAAGCCCACCGGCTATGTTACAAGCCGTGTCCAACAGGGGACTCATCCTACCATTTATGAGCTCCTGCCGCCCGAGTATCGAAGCCTCCGGCCGGTAGGGCGGCTGGATCAAGAATCTTGTGGCTTACTCCTCCTTACCGATGATGGAGCATTTATTCACCGGCACACCCATCCGTCTTTTGACAAAGCAAAGACCTACCAATTAACACTCGACCAGCCGCTAACGTTGGGCCATCAGCGCCAGCTGGAGAGTGGCGTCAGGCTTAAAGATGGCTTAAGTCGCCTAACGGCAATAAAAGTGAACGGTCGCGATGTCGTAGTTGGCCTGAGTGAAGGACGCAATCGACAAATTCGCCGCACCTTCGGCGCGCTTGGCTATCGAGTAGACCGGCTCGAGCGGACCCAAATGGGCTCATACACCCTGGGCAATCTCGCCGAGGGGGCCTGGCGCCTCACCGAACTCACCCCGGAGGATGTATGAAAACCATAGCCTTAACCGTTGCGCTTATTCTGCAGGTTACCGGACTATGGTCACATCTGCCGGCTGAAAAACGTGCCCGGCTGGCTGACGCCGCCATTACCTCGCCCCAGCCGGCCGCCCGTCCGGTAGCTGCCATCAGCACCCTAGCGTTGCCAGTGCGCATTGGCAATGAGCCGCTTAAGTTCAACCAGACCACTAGCATTTTGGCGCTTGATCGGGCTTCCGGCACGCAGCTATACGCTCAAAATGAGGCTCAAAAACGACCGATCGCCTCTATCACTAAAGTTGTAACCACCCTGGTAGTGTTATCGCGTCATCAGCCGTCTGAGCTGGTTAAAATTCCGACGCTGCCATCTTATGGCCCGGAAGACGATATCATTGGCCTCGTCCCGGGCGAAACCTACCGGCTGGGGGATCTCGTAAAAGCCGCACTTATCCCATCGGCCAATGATGCCGCCGACGCCCTAGCACTCTATGATAGCGGCAGCATTCCGGGCTTTACTGCCAAAATGAATGCTAAAGCCTCAGATTGGGGCATCACCGACACGCACTTTGCCAGCCCTAGCGGGCTTCAGGATACCGGCAACTATGCCAGCGCGGCTGCTTTGGCTAAGTTTGGTCTGCTGGCGCTGGAAAATCCATTCATCCGTGAAGCCGTTAAACAGACCAATACGAGCCTCACTAGCACAAATGGCCGGACTCTCAGCCGCACCACGACCAACGACCTCTTGTCTACAAGTAAATTTTATGGTATAAAAACTGGATACACGCTCGCGGCCGGCGAATGTTTTATGGGACTGACCCAAATAAACGGCCACGACGTTATCACCGTCGTCCTCGGCTCCTCGGACCGATTCGGCAACACCCAAACGCTCGTAACCTGGATTGGACGCAATTATCAATGGCTGTAACTCCGCTCGTCGCTATCGTTGGCCGGCCCAACGTCGGCAAATCAAGTTTGTTTAATCGCCTCACCAGCAGTCGGCAGGCCATCACTCACGACATCGCCGGCACTACGCGTGATGCCAATTATGCCGCTGCGCACTGGGGAGGTTATTACTTTACCCTGGTAGACACGGCCGGGCTCACCAAGGCCGGTGACGAAATTGAGGTCGCCGCCCAAGATCAGGTGCGGCAGGTGGCTCATATCGCCGACGTCATCGTCGTCGTGGTGGATGCCGGCATGGATCTCACCACCGAGGACCGCGAAGCCGCCAAGCTAGCCTTAAAATCTGGTAAGCCCGTCATCTTGGCGCTGGGCAAGGCTGATACTCTTGGTGACCGCTACCCAGATGAGTTCCGCGCCCTCGGCATCAAGGAGATCGTGCCTGTTTCGGCCATTCACGGCCGCGGCACCGGCGATCTGCTAGACGCCATCACCGAGCTGCTGTCTCATCGCGGTGCTCCTGCCAAGGACGCGCCACTTAAGTTAGCGCTTATTGGCCGGCCAAACGTTGGCAAATCCAGTATTCTCAATACGCTCCTCGGCAAGCAACAGGCTGTGGTATCACCCCAGGCGGGGACCACGCGAGATGTGAACGCCAATGTCTTGCGGTACCACAACCGGCCAATTGAGCTTGTAGACACCGCCGGCCTCCGCCGCCGCGGCAAAATCGAGCAGGGCGTCGAAAAATACAGTGCCCTGCGCACGCTTAGTGCTATCCACGAAGCCGATATCTGCTTCCTCGTGCTCGATGCTACCGATGGCGTCGTGGCGAGCGACCTCAACTTGGCCGGCCAGATTATTGAGGCGGGCAAAGGCCTCGTGCTCATTATGAACAAGTGGGATGCCGTCGAAAAAGACGATAAAACCCAGGCTCATATGGCCGCTCGGGTGGCTCAGCAATTCCAATTTGCCTGGTGGGCGCCGCTCATCTTCACCTCCGCCGTCACCGGACTGCATGTAGCTAAGATTCTAGAGCTGGCCACTGCCATCGACGAGCGGCGCCAAACTCAGCTCGCCACCGGTCCGCTCAACCGCCTGATTGAGAAGCTCATTCTCAAGCAGCCGCCAGCCGGACTCAAGAATCGGCAGCCCAAAATCAATTACGTCACTCAAACCGGCACAAACCCCACTCAGTTAACGTTCTTTGCCACCTACCCAGACCTTATTCACTGGAGCTATAAGCGCTACATCGAGAATAACCTGCGCCAAGAGCACGATTTTGCGGGTACCCCCATCCAGCTAGAATTCCGCCACAAGCATGGCGATGCCTCTTACACCGAAGGGAAACGATGAAACTTGTAGTTGGCCTGGGCAATGTTGGCGCACAGTACGCCAAAACTCGACACAACATTGGTTTTATGGTGGTCGACAAGTTAGCCGATATCTTGGAGTCTAGTTGGAAATCCCAAGCCAAATTTAAAGCCGATGTCGCCGAAGCCCAGATAGGGGATGAGCGTCTGATTTTAGCCAAACCAACCACCATGATGAATCTGAGTGGTGAAGCCGTCCAGAAACTCATGCAGTTTTATAAGATCTCGCCGGCCGATGTCTGGGTACTATTTGATGATGTCGATGTACCGTTTGGCCGGCTGCGCCTGCGCCGTAGCGGCGCCAGCGGCCAGCAAGGCGTGCGCTCAATTGTGCAACATATTGGCACCGATTTTACTCGTGGACGCATCGGTATTAGCCTCAATGAC
>Ga0207680_10000134_pt1 | contig 34906 bp, 22 predicted proteins | sample KBSS23metaG_FD_184321 | JGI IMG/M metagenome (GOLD analysis project Ga0207680, IMG submission 184321) | Switchgrass rhizosphere microbial communities from Kellogg Biological Station, Michigan, USA - KBS S2-3 metaG (SPAdes) (version 2) | ecosystem: Host-associated > Plants > Roots > Rhizosphere...
AACGGTCTTCAGACCAATGACGAATAATAATCTGGTTCCTTTTCCTTCTTCTGTTTGATTGTTAATAATGGGACTAAGTTCCTCCCTTATTTGCATTATGCAAACATAGGATGACGATATATATTTCACTTGTGGCAATGCTATTAAAAAGCTTTCCTGGTCCACAGGGATGGTTACCAGGATAGCTGGTTCCGACAGTTATGGAGGTTCCGGTGATGGCGGTCCTGCTATTAACGCCTTATTCCAGTTTGCCAGCGCTGTTAGAATGGACAGACAGGGAAATCTCTATATTGCTGAATACAGCGGTCACAGGGTTAGAAAAATAAACATGGCAACAGGAATTATAACTACTGTTGCAGGTAATGGCATTGCCGGTTATAGTGGAGATGGTGGTCCTGCTGTTAGTGCCAATATTAACACGCCCCAGGATCTTGCAATCGATGATGCCGGGAATATTTTCATTGCTGATTTCATGAATAGCCGCATTAGAAAGGTCAATGCTGCAACAGGCATCATTTCTACTGTTGCGGGCACTGGTTTGGCAGGCTATAATGGAGACGGAGGGGCAGCCACGAATGCCGGAATACCCTATCCCAATAGCATTTGCCTGGATACCAAAGGCAACTTGTATATTTCAGAAAGCCTTTCTTCCAATTCCTGCCGCATACGAAAAATAGGCGCAGGAACAGGCATTATCACCACTATTGCCGGCAACAATGCTTATGCGCACAGTGGAGATGGTGGCCCCGCCGTAAATGCCAGCCTGTTTGATCCCAGTGGTGTTATGGTTGACCCTTTGGGCAATGTATACATATCACAGTATGATGACTCGCGGATCAGAAAAATAGATGCTGCTACAGGACTTATCAACACAATTGCCGGTACCGGCGTAAACGGTTTTAGCGGCGATAACGGCCTGGCGGCAAATGCATCATTAAAATCTCCTCTCGGCCTGGCGTTTGATAATGCAGGGGACTTGTTGATATGTGACAACCAAAATCTGCGCATAAGAAAATTATACACGCATGCAGCCGTTGCGCCAACGGGCAACCCCGTGATTGCGATAACTGCACCAGCAACAGAAATTTGCAACAGTGTCAATATGACGTTTACAGCAATAACAGACTATGCTGTTGCCGGCTCATCTTATGTGTGGACAAAAAATGGTAGTGTTGTGGGTACAGATAGTGCGCAATGGACAGGCACTGGTCTGCAGGCAGGTGATGTGATTAGGTGTACGTTGCCATATCCCGTCTGCGGCGGCACTACAAAAGTGCAAAGCAATACTATCGTATTAACGGGAGGTTCATCGCAATCATTGCCTGTTTCGGTTGCTGCCAGCAACACGTCGATTTGTAAAAACGAAAATGTTGTTTTTACTGCCACCACTCAGCAAGCCGGTCCTGGTTTAGTTTATCAGTGGAAACTGAACAAAAGTAATACAGGTACAAATGCGGCAACTTACAGCAACTCAACATTGGCCAATGGCGATGTCATTTCATGCGAGATAACAGCGCCCCCTTCCCTGCCGTGTTTTCCCGGGGGTACTACCGTTTCCAATGATATCACGATTAATGTAAACAATTCATCACCTCCCATTGTCACCATCACAGCTTCTGCTGATAAAATTTGTGCAGGTACGGCCGTAACATTCCAGGCGAATGTGCAAAATGGAAGTGGATCACCCTTAATCCGGTGGAAATTAAATGGAACTGATACAGGGGATAGCAGCAATCATTTCAATAGCAGTAACCTGGCTGATAATGACGAAGTGTATTGTGTGCTAACCAATCCGAACGGTTGCACTGCCCCTGTTTCATCCAACATTGTTAAATTGTCGGTGGATAGTGCTCCTTCGCTAAAATTATATCCGTCAGATACGGTGGTTAATATTGGAACCCAGGTACAGTTGCAGGCTGTTATAAAGGGTTCTTTTGCTGCCTATACATGGACGCCTGCAGCAGACCTTAATGACATTAACACACTCACGCCGGTAACAATTCCGCTGCAAAAGAATACAGTGTATACGGTAAGGGTAGTTAGTGCAGGTAATTGCGCAGCCGCTGCAACTGCCATCATAAAAATTGAGCAGAAATTATATATGCCTACTGCATTCACACCCAATAGTGATGCAAAAAACGATATATACAGGATACCTCCCAATGTTTCGCTGCAGCTAAAAAACTTTAGTATTTATGACAGGTGGGGGAAAAAAATCTTTTCCACTGCAAACATTAATCAAGGATGGGATGGAACTGTCAATAATGTAATTCAAAATACCGGAGCCTATATTTATATTATCTCCGGCAATGACAATAACGGACCGGTTTTCTTAAAAGGAACATTTTTATTAGTAAGGTAGTTTTGGAAACAGGCCAGTGACAACGCTACTTTCCATTTTTCAAAGGCTGTTACCGTCAAATCAAATCCCCACGCCGAGACGCTACTGTTTATTATTTAGCTTCAACCGGTAATTAGTTGGCGCAATATGGTATTTATCATGAAAGCTTTTAGTGAAATTTGCCAAATCATTAAATCCGCAATCAAAGGCAATATCTGTGATTCGTTTATCAGAAGCTAAAAGTAGTTCGGCAGCTTTTTCCAGCCTTTGGGTTTTAATATAATTGGCAGGGGAGTCATTGTACAATTTTGTAAATTCTCTTTTAAACGACGAAAGGCTTAAATTGGTTTTACGTGCCAACTCTTCGATACCAACTTGTAAAAATAAGTGCGCTTCTATTATTTGCTTGAAAGTATAGGTGGCCGGTGAAAAAAGTTGCGATAATATCACTTGTATCGCTCCGGCATTTTTCGTTTGCGATAGTAAAAGAACGATTTCCTTCAATTTTAAAATCAGGATATCATCATTTACTAAAGATGGGTTTTCAAAATAAAACAAGAGACCTTCAATATATTTTTGTATCAAAAAGTCATTATTTATTTTTTCACTTGAGAGATTAGAAACTGTATTTCGGGGCCGTTGAAGCAACGGAGGAAGTTCTCTTTCATATATTTTCTTCAATATATCCGGATGGAAAGTAACTATTACAATTTCACCATTACTTTTTACATTTGAGTTGTGTATCTTTTTTCCTGAGTTTAGACAATTTAGAAATAGTGAATACTTATTGGGAATATTTATAGGCTCATCATCGAATTGATATTGCATCTCACCCTGGTACATATACAAAAAACAAGCTTGCTCTGAAACAGGGAAAGTGAATTCAAAAGGTGGTTGTAATACTATTTTCTGGATGAATGATTTTCCAAGCAAATCAATTTTCCTATAGTCGATTATCATTCTCTGATATTTATAAGTTATAAGGTTGAAATGGCCAGGAAGATGACCAATCCCCGAAAATTAAAAGTTTTTATGGCGGTTTGCTAAATAATTTACACCGCCATAAAAACCTTCCCAACTATAGCTAAAATAATTATTTTAATTGAGACGCAAAATGTGCTTCTGAACTGATTGGTATATTCAATACTCCCGAGATTAAACAATTCTGTTCTGCACTTTTTGTGATAGCCTCAAATTCATCTGCACTAATTCCAGATACGGACCCGGTAATTGAAAGATGTACGGACGTGATATTAAAGTTTTCCGTTGTAACAGTTGCTTCAGTATCCAATGATGCCGGATTAAAACCTTTTTCTGTTAGTGCTGCACTAACAGCCATTGTAAAACACCCTGCATGTGCTGCGGCTAATAATTCTTCGGGATTTGTGCCTGTTTCTCCGCCAACAAAACGAGTTTTGAAACCGTAGTTCGCTTTGTTTAAAATTTCACTTTCTGTAGTTAATTCGCCTTTGCCTTCTCTTATGGTACCTGCCCAATGAGCTTTTGCTGTTCTTTTCATTTTTATTTCTTTTAATTTGTTAATGTCATTATTGACAATGCAAAGTTGCGCTGCATAGAAGAGAGAGATTTTGTGAATTCGGTCAATTATTTGACAACCTGGTTCAACAAACAATGCCATTTTTTAAATAACAGCACTGCGCATCAAAAACCCTTTATGGTTTATTGCTGTACAGTACTAAAAGCACGCCTATATTTCTAAGCTTTGTTAAGTTTCCGTTGTTGCCTGAATTGATAAACAGAACCAACAATAAATAGTACCAGGAACAGGAGAAGTGTCTTAGCAATTAATGGATCTGCGGGGCCTTTAGCCCAGGGATGTCCGACTGGAACACGGGTAAAGGTTTCATTAATAGTAGGGAGCCATGAAAAGAAAAAACTAAGAGACAGGTAAAAATTCTCGAAAAAACGAGACCTGTTATTTCCTTGCTTTTTAGCATGAAGAAAATAGGCTACCAATAACAAAATTATTATAAATAGCGCAAAAGCGTGACCCGGATTTAACCCTCCGCGTTTAGAGATGCCCAGGGATGTCAGGGAAGTGATGATTGTAAAGTAAAAGTAAATTTTACCAGTCAGGTGCCCTAAATTTATTTTACCATACCGTACATAAGATATGATTGCAGCTATAATGGCAATGATGCCAATAACAGTATGAAAAATCCCTAAATTAGATAGTCCCATGTTTTTTGTTTTATTTTTAAAATGACTTTACAAAACGTATTTCCCTATTTCCAGTAAGGAATGAGTAGTATAAATAGCTTTTATTAATGGCTTATTAAAGCACAAAAGTCTTTTACAATAAGAGGAAGTCCTATGTAGATTAGTCCAATTATTTGTCGATTTGGTTCAATAAAGCGCAGTTCTAAAACTTTCGGCCAACAGTTTTGCTACCAGTTGGGAAGCTATAACTAAGCTAATAAAAAATAAGGCGTTTAATATCCCAGGTTATTGCCAGCCATAACCATGTATTTTTAGATGCCTTTGGCTGGCAATAAATTTTGATGGAAAAGCTGATTGGCAGTGAAGTTGAAAAAAATATTTCAACATGCAATGAACCCAGGTTCACCGGAGCTTTCTTACACAACTCTAATTAAAAGTTGAAACACCTGCCTGGCAGGCGCTAGCAAAAAACATCCTAACTGGCTTGACTAAACGTAGCTACCCATTTAATAAGACTGTTACGTATTTATAAAGGTATACTTCCATGTTTCTTCTTAAATCCGGAAGAAGCCTCTATAACAAAAGGGAAAAAGAAGGCCCGGAAGTATGCGGCTATCATGCTTAAAAAATGGAAACTGCAAAAAATGTTTCTGGATAGATTACAACAAAAAGTTCAAACTAATTTTCTTTTACCACTTTAATATCCCGGAAAAATGCGTCCGTACCTGAATCCACCCAAAGACCGATTGCACCACTACCCTCCGCGCCCAGCTTCAGGTCGTTCACCATCAGGACCGGCTGCGGATTATCGTTCAGGTAAAGTTTGGCCTGCGCATGCTGTACTACGATCTTCATTTTGATCCATTCATTCAGTCCCATGTCGGCATAGGATTCATATTTTCCTTCAGCTTCTTTCCTCAGGCGGGCGAATGAATAATCAGGATAGGAAAAATATTGCGTGGAGTGGTTCCTGCGGAGCTGATCATCCGCCCTTCCATTGGTGGGCCTGAGGTAAATGGATTCAAATTGGCTGTTGTCTTTGGTAATCCTGAATGCTACACCGATAAAACCCCTGGCAGCAGGATCAGCGTTGGGCAACAGCCTGCTCAACAACATTACCTCAATGGTGCCATTGCTGAAATCATTAATGCTGCTCAGTCGAACGAATGTGGGTATATCGGCTCCTTTAGTTGCTGTGTCCCTTGACACCCTTACCACTTTTTTGCCATCGATATTTGTAACCGACATATTCACCTGCACCGGTTCCAGGCTATAGTTTTCAAAACGCGTGGCTTGCGCCAACAGGGCATGCGATGAGCACAATAAGAACATAGCTACGATGGTGCCGCGCAGAAGAGGAAAGACTGATAAAAACATAAGGATGGTTTTGACTGTGAAATGATGCTTTTTCCTGCCATTATTTATTCGGCCCGGAGACTGGTGGTGGGATTTGCAATGGCTGATCGCACCGTCTGGAAGCCTATCACCAGGAGCGCAATAACCAGTGACAACAAACCTGTTAACACAAATATCCACCAGCTGATATTGACACGATAGGCAAAATCCTGCAGCCATAGATGCATCATATACCAGGCAACAGGTGATGCGATGATGATCGCGAGCAGTACCAGTTTAATAAAATCCCCCGACAGTAACAGTACGATACCTGTTACTGAAGCGCCCAGCACTTTACGTATTCCAATCTCTTTGGTTCGCTGGGTAGCTGTAAGCAGCGACAGACCCGATAATCCCAGGCAGGCAATCAGTATGGCCAATGCTGCAAACAGGCCGAATACCTTGCCGAACAGGTAATCGTTGCTGTATTGGCGATTAAACTTTTCATCAAGGAAATGGTAATCAAAAACATTCCCGGGAAAATAGCTGGCATAGGCTTTTTGAATGGCTTCAACGGTTTCGGGTAGCTGCTTCGGATCTATTTTTATAGAGAACTGGCTGTATTGGCCCTGCAGAGCCGGTAACAGCAGCACCGGTTCTATCCCGCTTTTCAATGATTGCTGGTGAAAGTCGGCCACGACACCTATGATGTTCCAGGTGCGATTGAATGCCTTTATTGATTTACCGATGGCTTCCTGTGGCGAGCCAAAAGCCAGTTGCCGTAAAGCGGTTTCATTGATGATCAGTGTTTGCAGTTTTGCGGGGTCGCTGTCATAATCCAGTGGAGAAAAATTCCTTCCTGCCAAAAGTTTCATCTGGTAAAGGTTGATAAAACGTGCATCCACACCCATATTGGCCATGGTAGCGGAATTGTTCATAGCAATATCCGTCCTGTTCACCCCATTGATCTTACCCAGTTCATCCCCCGGTATTTTTGCAGAAACGGCGGCGCCTTTCACATGCGCCAGGCTTTGCACAGCATTGATAAATCCATCCGCATGGCTCATAAATGCCGCACCCGGGTTGCTCAGTACCGGTTTTCTTAAGATCATCATCTGCTCCATGTTATATCCCAGCGATTGCCCTGTCATGAACCGGAGTTGCCTGTACACAACAAAAGAACCGATGATAAGTAGTATACTGATGGCGAATTGTGCAGTGACCAGGCTTTTCCTGAGCATTGCAGCGGAAACAGATCGTGCAAACTTTCCTTTTAAGACTTTCAGTGGATTGTACCCGGAAAGCACAAATGCAGGATAAAAACCGGATAAAAAAATACCCGCTACCGAAAAAAGTATGAACAGGATGGTGACGCCGGTATTGGAAGTTTGTTCTACAAACAGTATCCCAATAGAAAGTTCGCGGTTGATCATTTGATTAAATGCATGCTGCAGCAATTGGGTAAGCGCAATCGCTGTAAAGATCGCCACTATGTTTACCAGCAGCGCTTCTATCAAAAACTGTTTAACCAGTTGCCCCCTTGATGCACCTGTTACTTTTCTTATACCTACTTCCTTTGCCCTTTCCAGCGACCGGGCAGTAGACAAATTGATATAGTTCATCCAGGCCAGCACCAGTATGAATAGTGCAATCACCAGCAGGCTCCATACGATGCGGTAATTACCGGTTGGACCGATCTCATATTCAAAATCGGAATAGAGATAGGCTTTTTTCAAAGGCTGCAGGTAAAATTCTTCCCGTATGCCGGAAGACGCCGCCTTCGGAAAATATTTTGGTTTCAAAGCTGCAAATTTCCGTTCTGCTGTTTTAGGATCAGCTCCATCCTTTAACTGAATGTATTGCCAGAAAAAAGGTTGTGTAAAATCATAATCGGCTATGGCCGACCGGTTGTTGCCGCTGTTGCTGTAGAGCGAAATATAGGAGATCAGGAGATCAAAGTGCAATTGCGACCTGACGGGTGGCTCCTTGCAGATACCCGTTATTTTATAGGGAAGCGAATCTGTATCGAATACCATCATTTGCCCAAGCAAGGTTTGCGGTTCTTTTACACCCAACTGTTCCCTTGCCATTTTTTCTGAAACAATGATGCTGTTGGGTTCCCGCAAAGCAGTCTGCCTGTCGCCCGCAAGCAAGGTGTAAGTAAACATGGAAAGAAAAGATGTATCCACGGCAATAGCGCGTTGGTCGGCAATTTTTTTATCACCCCACGAAATAACCTCCACCCTGTAAGGCAACACGCGGCAATAGGCAACTACTTCAGGTATCTCCTGTTTTATGGCCTTACCAATGCCGGAATAGGTCATGGTACTGTGCTGTACCCGTGCACCCTGCTGGTAACGGTCATTCACCACGCGATATAGTTTATCCAGTTTTGTATGGAACCGGTCAACACCCAGTTCCGCATTAACATACTCGATGATCAGGATACAGGCACACAACCCAATAGCAAGCCCCGAAACAGCAATAATTGAAAAGAATTTGTGTTTGAGCAGGTTTCGCCAGGCAGATTTGAGGTTAATGCTAAACATAGGCTGGTGGGAGTTTGGGATGGTTGTTTGACGACAAAACAAGTGCCATTTCACTATCTGCCTGATTTACATATTATACCAACTTTGCTGCACAAGCCGGTTGTTCATTTCCGTACAAAAAATGTCCGGTTTCGGCCGGAAATGACTTCCCGGCTTCGAAACGGTTTTCGCCCAATTTTTCTTTGCCCGGCCCGCGCAGCTTATGGAACTATTTTCTCCGCGACCTTTGCCCCGGTTTTCTTCCCCGCCAGGGCGCCTTCGTTTACACTAAAGCGGTAGTGAATGCCACCATACACCCTGCTTATGGAGGCTTCTTCGGCGGCCCGAATTAAAGACGAAAAATGACGCTGCAGGCCTGTGTACTTTAGATCGCTTGCATCCCGTTATACCGCAAATCCCGGCCAGCAGATTAAAACGAAGAAATTGAAAACAGCACCTGTCTGTAAATACAGATGCACAGAATTCGGAACCATTAGTGGGTACTAACAGGTTGTAAAGAATGAAAATATTTGCGGCTCTTATACTATTTTGGAAATCAAGAAATACCATTGCGCGCATAAAGCGATCGTGGGAAATCAGATAGACAACAATACCTGTTTACAAAGGTATATTTCCATGTTTCTTCTTCGGCAGCTTAACCACTTTATTCTCCAGCATGGCAAAAGCCTTAATCAGTTTTGTACGGGTTTCTTTCGGCTCTATTACTTCATCAATAAAACCTCTCTCAGCCGCTAACCAGGGAGTGGCAAACTTTTCCGCATATTCCATTTCTTTTTCAGCAAGCTTTTTAGCGGGATCATCAGATGCTGTTATTTCCTTTTTGAAAATGATCTCGCTGGCGCCCTTGGCGCCCATCACAGCTATTTCAGCCGTGGGCCATGCCAGGTTGATATCTGCGCCGATATGTTTGGAATTCATGACATCATAAGCTCCGCCATAGGCTTTCCGGGTAATTACCGTAACGCGGGGCACGGTGGCTTCACTTAGTGCGTATAATAATTTGGCACCGTTAATAATTATACCACCCCATTCCTGGTCGGTTCCCGGCAGAAATCCGGGCACATCTACCAATACCAGCAAAGGAATATTAAAACAATCGCAAAAACGGGTGAACCGCGCTGCTTTCTTTGAACTGTCAATATCCAGTACGCCCGCTAAACTCATGGGTTGGTTAGCTACTATTCCAATACTTCTTCCCGCCAACCTGGCAAAACCCACCACTATATTACGCGCATAGTCTTTATGAATTTCAAAAAACGATGTTTCGTCGCAAATACCCTCTATCACCGCACGGATATCATAGGGCTGGTTATTGCTTTCCGGAATAATGGTTTCCAATTGTGCTCTTGTTTCATCGGCCAAAGCATAAGGAATTTTTGGCGTGGTGTCTTCACAATTCTGCGGCAGGTAACTCAGTAGTTTCTTTATTTCCTCAATACACGCTGCATCATTGGCTGCCGTCAGGTGCGTTGCACCTGATTTGACAGAATGGGCAGATGCGCCACCCAATTCTTCCAGGGTTACTTCTTCATTGGTGACAGTTTTGACCACATTGGGACCGGTGACAAACATATAACTGGTGTTTTCCACCATCAATGTAAAATCGGTCATGGCCGGCGAATACACGGCTCCGCCTGCGCAGGGTCCCATAATAGCGGATATCTGTGGAATGACTCCTGAACATACAACATTCCGGTAAAAAATATCTGCATAACCACCCAATGACCGTACTCCTTCCTGTATCCTGGCACCACCCGAATCATTCAAACCGATTACCGGGGCGCCTGTTTTCATAGCAAGATCCATCACTTTACAAATCTTCTCCGCATGCGTTTCGGATAATGCGCCGCCGAATACAGTAAAATCCTGTGCAAATACATAAGCAAGACGTCCATTGACAGTACCATAACCGGTAACCACACCGTCACCATAAAATTGCTGGTCTTCCATACCAAAGTCTTTGGTGCGGTGCAGCACCAGGGCACCGATCTCTTCAAATGAACCAGGGTCCAGCAGCAGCGCAATACGTTCCCTTGCAGTAAGTTTTCCTTTTTTATGCTGTGCTTCATTTCTGGCCCGTCCTCCACCCAACTTCCCTTCTTCGATCTTTGCTCTTAATATGGCTGTTTTGGATTTCTTCATTTCAACATCAGTTGTTTTCAGGTTATCTTATTCTCCAATTGGTAGGAACAGGCTCCACCGGTTTAATTTCTTTTTGCTTATCCAGCCAATACTTTACAGCTACAATAGCCGCCAGCTCTGCCTGCTGTTTTTGGTTGCGGGCCAGCGCTGAGGGCGTGTAATATTTTCCTACAAACTGCGTATCAAATTTACCGGAAAGGAAAGCTTCATGCTCCAAAACAAACAGGCCGAATGGTAAGGTGGTGGCAACTCCTTCAATTTTATAATTACCGATGGCCGCTTTCATTTTTTGAATGGCATCTGCCCTGTCTTTGCCATGCGTTACCAGCTTGGCAATCATTGGATCATAATACACCGGGATGGCCATGCTTTCTTCATAGCCATCATCTACTCTTACTCCTTCACCCTGCGGTCGTATATATTTTGTAAGGGTGCCTGTGGAAGGTAAAAAATCATTCAATGGATCTTCTGCGTATATCCTTAACTCCAATGAATGGCCGTTAACCGACAGATCATCCTGTGTGAATCCCAATTTTTCTCCCCTGGCTATTTTTATTTGTTCTTCTACAAGGTCTATACCCGTTATCATTTCAGTAACCGGGTGTTCTACCTGCAACCGCGTATTCATTTCCAGGAAATAAAAATTCAGCTTATCATCCAGCAAAAACTCCACGGTACCGGTGCTTTTGTAATTACAGGAGGCGGCTACTTTTACAGCTGCCTCTCCCATTTTCTTACGCAGTTCATTAGTGAGTACAGAAGAAGGCGATTCCTCCACTACTTTCTGATGCCGCCGCTGAATGCTGCATTCACGTTCAAATAAATGAATCGTGTTGCCATAGTTATCGGCCAATACCTGTATCTCTATATGCCGGGGGGAACTAAAATATTTTTCTATAAATACGGATCCATCTCCAAAAGATGAACTGGCTTCGCTAGTGGCACGTTGCATTTGTTCTTCCAGGTCGGCCGCTTTCTCCACAATGCGCATGCCTTTTCCACCACCACCTGCCGATGCTTTGATGATAATGGGATAACCTATTTCCGCAGCTATCTTTTTAGCGACGTTAATATCTTCAATCGCTTTATCTGTACCCGGCACCATCGGGATATTGTATTTTTTTACACATTCTTTTGCTGCCAGCTTTGAACCCATGATGCGCATCGCTTCAGGGCCTGGCCCTATGAAAATAATACCGGCTTCTTCCGTTTTCTTTGCAAACGCTGCATTCTCACTCAGGAATCCATAACCCGGATGGATGGCATCTACTCCGAGCTCTTTGGCAAAAGCAATGATTTTATCCGCGTTCAAATAAGATTGAGTGGAGGGCGCGGGCCCCAGACAAACAGCTTCGTCGGCAAAGAATACATGAGGTGAGTTACGGTCGGCTTCAGAATATACCGCCACCGAACGAAGTCCCATTCTGCGAACGGTGCGCATAATTCTCAATGCAATTTCACCCCGGTTGGCAACCAATATTTTTTGCATCGTTGATTTTTCTTGTTTGAAAATTTTTATTGAAAAGAATAACAACCACTGCGTTTATTCCAATTCTACCAACACTTGTCCCTTTTCAACAGCCTGACCGGCAGTTACCGCTATTTTCCTGATCTTCGCCTGTGTATGGATGACGATACTGTTTTCCATCTTCATGGCCTGGAGTATTAATATCTTATCGCCTTCGTTTACCTCCTGGCCATCTGTCACTGTAATCTCCAATACGAGACCGGGCATGGGTGCCCTGATTTCCCGGACCTGTTTTTTGGAAGCCGAACCCAGCTCCATTATTTCCAGTAATTGGTCCAGCTCATCTTTGATCTCTACGTCAAAATTTTCACCGTCTATTTCGATTTTTAATTTTTTGCCTGTTATATCTGCTTCAACCAATGTAGCAATAACGGAGCGATGGTCTTTGATAAGGTGAAATTCCGCAGGCGATCTTGTAACGAGGTCAACGGCGTCGAGCGCGGTTTGGGTAAAATTGAAGATGAATCCATTTACTGATGCCTGGTAGGATTTGGTAGTTGCCATTGCCCGGGATTTCCCTGTAATTTAATTATTTCATGAAACAAGCCATTATTTTATTATCCCGGGAGCAGTTGGTAGAATCAAGACCGGATTTGGTACTGAAAGCGACTTATTTTCCGGCGAAAAATGGCAAGCAGGTACTATGACAGTGTATAGCGATAAAACGGAAAAAATATATTTTTTAATGTTGTTTAATTCAGGCTGTTGTTCAAAAAAAAAGCCATATCCATCCTGCGCAATTTGCTGCGGGTGGCCCAAGGTTTATCTTTTTCCTGCAGTATACCACAGCGGGAAAGCAAGCAAAAAAATCACCACACCTACCACCAGCGCCACCCCGCCCCCGGGCGCAAAACTGCCCAATAAAGCAACACCTGCTCCTACAACAGCAATAGCCGCAGCAATGATTTTAATGCCGAAAACATTTTGAATATGTGCGTCTGCTTCTTTTTTCATAACAAAGTTTACCGGGTTGACCTCCGGCTGCACAAATGAATGAACTGCTATTTTCCTCTTGACGGAATAATACAATTCCCAAAAAAACAGCACCGTTACAGGAATACAGACGCCCAGCGCGGTTTCCCACACACGGCTGAGTTTATAACCCAATATATCCACACTAAAAAGTTTTAAGCAAAGGCTGATAATTAGTCCGCAGAGCGATGCACTGATGACTGATGTTGCCGTTTGCCTTTTGGAATAGAGCGTCCAGATAACAGGTGCAAATAAAGCGCCGCCTGCTATAGACGCGGTACTTAATACCATTTCTACAATGCCGCCAATCATAGGCACCAGCATGGCAAGTCCAATGGTGATAAAGCCAAACAATACCGTAAAAAACCTGGCAGCCTTAATCAGCGTTTTTTCCTTGGCATGTATGTTGAATACTTTTTTATATACATCGTGCGCAAATACAATGGCCATCATGTTGATGGTGGTATTGGCTTTACTGGCGCTGGCGGAGATCATGCCCGACAGCACAAGGCCAATTAACCCGGCAGGCAATACACGCTGGCATAGCATCATGTAGGCGCCTTCTGCCTGCAACCCCTGCAGGTTGGGATTGATAATACGGTACAACATCGGCGGCAGCATCCAGATAAATGGACTGATTAAATACAGCAATGTAAAAAGATAAGCCACTTTCTTTGCGTTGCGTTCGTTTGACACACTGGTGTAACGCTGCACATAAGCCCAGTTGCCCCCGATATACACCGTTTGATAAGCCAGAAAAGCCAGAAAGAACCCAAAAGAATATTCCTTGCTGAAAAAATTGAAAAAACCGTCCGGGGCCTTGTTTACAAAATTACTGACGCCGCCTGCTTCTCCAAATGCCATTGGTATAACAATCATAACCGCGGCCGTAAGAATTACAAACTGTACCACATCTGTTACCAGTACGGCCCACAAACCACCGGCCGCCGTGTATAAAATAATAATGCCCCCGATAATAAGAATACAGGTATTTAATGAAAGCGGTGTAGCCACGCTCACCATTTTCCCTACAGGATATAAAACTGAGGCGGTCGTAAATAAACCGTGCAGCATAATAAGAAAAGTATAGAATTGCTGCGTTTTTGATCCCAGCCTCTGGCCTATATACTCCGCGGCCGTTACCGCGCCGGTGCGTTTCCATTTGGCTGCTAAAAAAAAACCTACCAACAATCCACCCAACGCCATGGTTAATTGTATGCCATTGGCAACAAACCCGCTTTTATAGGCAATGGATCCCCATACCACAAAAGTGCCTGCAGAAAAATAGCTGATGAACAATGAAATACTGTTGATCCACCAGGGCGTAGACCCACCCGCCTCAAAAAAAGCAGCAGAATTTTTGCTTCCCATTCTTGTGAACATCATACCTATACCGAGTATCAGCAAAGCAAATACCGCCATTACAATAAAATCGAGTTGCCCCATGAGAAGAATTTAATTTTTTGTTTGAGGCAGGGGCAAGCCCTGCCCCCGACAGATCTATTCAATTTTATATACCTTCAATCCATATCCGGGTAAGTTTGCCTGCCATCCGTTTTCTGCAATAACTTCTCCTGTTATCAATTCCGTTATTTTTTTCCCTGTTATTAAACTTGCGGCTCCCATTTTTTTTATATCGAATTTTATTTTCCCGTTCATCTTTCCCCCTGTATCATTCAGCAAAATCACAAATAGTTTTTTCCCGTCAATACTTTTGGCAATGATATATTCAATATTTGGATTATCACATTCAATCAATCCTTCGCGAATGATAAGACTGGCTGGATCATTATATATTTTACCCGGTGCAAAACCGTAAGATTCGTGGGGCCCTACCTTGGGTGTAACAAAACCTCTTGGAAAAGTAATTTTATTATCTGAACGAAGTTGTGCTTCTGCCATTAAATAATCAGTTATCCAGCCAATCTGCCACCATGCATGATGAGGATAAGGCCCGGCGCCTTTGTTCATTGCATTCCAGTAGTAAGAGGCCACGCTTGTTTTGCTGTCTACAAAAGCATCCCTGCCAATAGCCGCGGCTCTTGCCATTTCAATAAAAAGGCTGTCATGGGTAAGCTGAAACATACGCACAAATAAACCTGCATGACTGCAGAGCATGATTGGTCCGGCACCATTGGCCGATCCAATAATGCCGCCATGTTCAAAGCCCAGGCCCGATTGTGAAATCTGCCAGTCTTCCCGCTGTATACCATTTACTGTTTTTATTTTGGTGGAAGGCACAGGCTGTGTGTAAACAGAAGTAAGGTACATTCTTGCTGTTGCAATAGCTGCGGTTTCATATTTTTTATCGCCGGTTACATCATATAAGTCGAGTAATGCCTGCGCCGATTGCGCTGTAGCGAAATCAGGGGCATAGCGGGCATCGCCGCATACGCCGATAAAGCTGCCCTTCGCCACCGCGTTTTGAATAAACCAGTCAGCCCCTTTTTTTGCAGCGTCAATATATTTATGATCTTTTAAAATGCGGTAGGCTACCATCAATCCGTAAAATGTAGGCCGGAGGTCCTTTAAGTCAGTAAACAACGGTTGTTGCGAATGCCTGTCATAAGCCACTTCCCAACTGCCATCAGGTTTTTGCCAATTCAATAACAGGTTAGCACCCAGTGCCAGCCTTTCTTTTATTATTGTATTACCCGGCTCAAACAAAAGTATATTGCCCAGGTCGAGCATTATATAATAGGTAAGACTTACCGGCTCTACAAATTCACCCCATTCTTCGGTAAACTTTTTGCTTTTGGAAAGATAATATTGGCCGGTGGCTGCACCCTGGAAAAAACCTGCCGTTGTTTGTTGCTGTGCCAGTTTAAAATTCAGGGCATAAGGCAATACACTGTCTTTTAAAAAATTATCATCGCTGGTATTGGCAAGCATCCACATAGCGCCGTAATCGGAGTTTTTTATCGCGTCATGATTGGAGCCTACTACTCCGCCCAGGTAGGACTGTCCCCCTATCTTCATGCCATCATAGTCTTCTATATTCCATAAAGAAGTCTGCCGGTCCGAAAGATATTGCTGCATTTTTTCTATCCTGCTGGTTAAAGACTGTTTGTTGGTGCGCAGGGCAAGTGACTTTTTAAATTGGTAGATATCATTCACGGCATGTTCCAGCAACTGGTACCATTCGCCATGGAGTAAACTATACCGGAACCCGTAACTGATCTGACTGCCACTTTGCAGTTTGGATTTGGGTTCGCCCAATACAGGATAATACAGTGTAGGCGTAAGTTGCGATTTCCTGTTTTTATGAGAGACTGCTATAAACCAATCCTGGTGGGTATATTTATCAACCGCCCATGGATCTCTTCCCAAACCCGGGTTGGGTATTACCGATACAGAAACTTGTTGTTTGGTTGTAATGATGGGACATAATGAACTTGCACAACGTTCGCGGTAAATAACAGGCAGTTCCGGAACGCCCTGGCCATAGGCATATGACAGTATAAAATCCTTTTGCATGGCATTGCCCTGGAAATACCCCGGTACGGTTGCCCATTGCATTTCATTCTCTTCAACTGTTATAATAGAAGGGCTGGCCAATGAATAATAACCATCTTTCCGGCAAACCATGCTTTGCGTTACCTGCACATCGCCGGCATACTGTTCGTCCAGTTTCCATTCGGCAGTTATTGTTGCCCACGGCGTTTCCTGCGTAAATAAAACAGTATGTTTCCCGGAAGCTTTTGCTGAAGCCGGAAAAAAATGATACACTTCACCTGCTGTATTCAATGAAACCGGTGCCGTACTTTGCTTCCATATATTGATTTGATATTTATAAACAGTATCCGGCCACGCCTTTCCCGTAATTGTTTTAAACAAAACGTCCGGGCTGCTTGCCGGTTTATCCTGCGCATACAAAAGGGTGTACTCGCCGGATGGATGAGCCAGTGTTTGCCATTCATTTTTAATGCGTAGCTGCAACTGGTTAATTTTCCATCCTTCTTTTGTTTGTGCCCATACAATGCGGATATGATTGTTTTCCAAACGAATGGTTTCATCTTTAGCAATGGCAAACAATTGCGCCACCATTAATAAGAACAGCAATGGCAATCTTTTCATATAGCAATTATAATTAACTGTAACAATTTATTTCAAAAACAGCGGCGGGGGTTAATGAGGAGGGATGCTCTGCCTCAATTGTTAAACTGGTTGTATGCAGCACTTTATCCAGCACAATTTTGTTCCTGCTCTGGTAATTTCCCATTTTTTCATACACCATTTTTCCCTTGTCGTCATAAATACGATAATTGCGCACACAAAAAGGCATTGTATTTTCCGGGTGCAGCATCAGAACTGATTCCATTGGATGATCAAAGTCGGTGTCAAAACTCAAACAAATTATTTTGATAGCCTGTGGCTGTTGCCATTGTAATTTGATGGCAGGCTGCTCATCCTTACCATCTGCCACCCAGGCATTGGGCGAGAATGCGGGTCGTGCAATGCCATTGCTGATATTGGCGGCTGAAAAACTTTGTATCGCGGGAGAAAATTTCATGGCAATATTTTGACCGGCCGGCCGGCGTTGCGGACACCAAAACTCAAAATTATCCATGCCAATACCTTCAGGTGCTTCCTGTTTACCATAGTTTGAAACTGCGGGGTTAATGGTATTAAAAACAGCAAGGATTCCTGTAATGCGTTTGGCTGAATGGGCAATTTTTACCAACGGATTCTTGTGAAGCAGTACAAAAATATACTGTGCTGTATTTATCTCAACCGTTGAATGCAGGTGCAAACAATTCCTCCCTGGTTGAATAGCAAACTCAAATGATGCAATTGTTTTATCGGGCGTATAACTTCCGGCCCTGGAACAAATACGAAATTCCGCCTGCAGCTTTGTTACTGCTTCACCATAAGCATGCAGGGTGATAGATGGTATTTTTCCGGCGTCAACTGGGATCATCTGGGCTACGGACAAATCAAGTGTCCGCGGTTCTTCATCTTCTGCCAGTTCAGCAATCGCCAATTCACTACTGGCGGTTATGCCTGCCTGTTGCACCAGGTCGTCTTTATCTTTTATTACAACGCCTGGTATGTGCTGGCCCGCGTGTATTAACCGGCGCTGTAATTCAATAATTTTATCATGTTGGTATAAATCGGAAGGATGGCAATTGTATTGCCGGCACAATACCGTCCCCATAGCCACCGCCTGCGCCACATAAGCGCTGGTGGCCATTACACGTGAACTTCCGAATGCCACATGAGAGGCGCTGATAATACGCCCTGCCAAAAAAAGATTCCGGATGTTTTTTGAATACAAACAACGGTATGGTATCTGGTAAATACCCTTGCTGTGCCACTGGTTACAGCCAGGCAAATCTGTATAAACACCATCGGAAGGATGAAGATCAATACTCCAGCCGCCAAAAGCCACTGCATCCGTATGTGTACGCTGTTCAATGATATCCTGCTGCTTCAGCATATAATCTCCCTCGAAGCGGCGGCTTTCACGCTTGCCGGGTATCATGCCCACCCATTCCAATGTTAATGTTGCTGCTTCGGGGAAATTGCCGGAATTTTTGATATGGTTCCATACACCATACACAATTTTCCACAACTCCCATTTTATTTTCTCTGTATCATGCACCGTATCCATGCGTCCGCCATATTCAATCCACCATAAACGGCACCCATATTCCTGCGAATTGAAACTTTTGAACTTGGGAATCTTCGTGATATCATCCAGCGCAAAAGAAGGTGGCACAAACTGAACAGGTCTCCCTGTATCTTTTGAATAGAAGTATAAGGAATGCCCCAGCAGTTCTCCATACTCCTTTGAAGGCGCAAACAACTCGCCAAATTCATCCCTGCTTTCCGCTCCCATCCTGAAAGCCGCGCCGGATAAGAATCCTACCACTCCATCGCCTGAAGCATCACAAAACAAGGGCGCTTTCAATTCATAGACTGTCTGGTTCTGGCTGCAATATGCCTGCAATGATGCAATGGTATCTGCGCCGTTTTTTTGCACCTGGTATACAGAAGAATTAAGCAATAAACTGATATTCGGTTCGCTTACTACTTTATCCAGCAGCATTGCATCCATTATAATGGGATTGCCTTCGGGATTGCGATGTATATTCTCTACCAGTATTTCATCAATAATGCCACCCTCTCTTGCCCACCGGTTGTTATTGCCCATATGAGAGGTGGCGCCCAAAATCCATAAGCGCACTTCACTGCTTGCATTTCCACCGAGCACGCTTCTATCCTGTACCAACACCACTTTAAGTCCTTCTCTTGCAGCAGTAATGGCGCAACAAATACCCGAGAGTCCGCCGCCCGTAACAATCAAATCTGCCTCCATCTTTACCAGCGGAAAGGAACGCCCTTCACTGCTTTCTGATTTTATCATTCGTTTCTTTTTAGGGAACTATTTTTATTAATTGTTTTTTTATCAGGCAGGAGCCACCCTGTCACAACATCCTTATTTCATTTTCACGTTTATCACATTATCTGATCAGCACATTTTACTTCAATATTTTTTTCATAATTACAAAACCACCCGGTTTTACCAGTTCTACTTCTGCAATGCTGCCGGGAAATACAATATTCATTTGTTGATTATCGCCCGGCCTCAACGTGTTTAATGCTACTGTATGGTTATTATATCTAAGCTGGTAACCTTTCATTGTATAAGCAGGAAAATCCTTTCTGGCTGTTATGCTGATGATAGCCTTCCCATTCTTTTTTTCCAGCAATTCAATGACGGCAGGTGAAAACTCTTCCTGCCAGGCCTTATACATACCCCGGAGTTCTCTTTGAGGAGAAACCAGACCCCAGGGCCTGTAGCCATTTGGGTTGGTGCCCGGATAGCGGCTGAAATAATCATTGAAGGTCCATACAGAGGCGCCTACTACATAATCGCAGTGCCTGAAGTCCTGCATGGCTTTTCTTAGATATTCCACCCGTTCGTCTTCGGTCTTAACAGCATCGGCACGTATACCAAATTCACTGAGGTAAACCGGTTTGTTAGGATATACATCATGGATATGCTGAATATTGTGCAAATAGTTTCCATACATATTCGCACTGATAAAATCAACATATTGCGAAGCCTCGTCTTCAGGATTCTTAATTATATCACGCCATACCATCATACTGGCAAAAGTGATAAGCCTTGAATTATCCAGCGATTTTGCAAAAGCACTCATGTCGCGCACCCAGGCTTTTCCTTCTTCCGTTTGCGATTGAAATTCATTTCCCATACTATAGGCTATCACCGAAGGATGGTTCCAGTCGCGCTCTATCATTTCTTTCATCTGCGATTGAAATTTTCTGCGCATCATGGTATCATTCATCTGTTTTGGCGTCATCTGCCAGTTGCCAGCCTCTTCTATAATCAGCAATCCATGCTTGTCGGCCCAGTCGAGCAAATGGTTTGAGACTGGATAGTGGTTAATGCGCGATAACTCCATGCTGCCGTTTTTTATTAAAGCCAGATCTTCATCCAATACCTGTTCAGGATCCATGGAACCATATCCCGGGTAATCCAGCGGACGATTGCAACCGCCCATTTTTACAGACGCCCCGTTTAACAATAGTTTTGTACCGCTTACTTCAAATTTTCTTATACCAAAATTTCTGGACAGGGTATCCGCCCCGGCAAACACTTCTGCCGCATATAAATTCGGTTCGTCCTGGTTCCATAATTTTACTTCCGCAGCAGGCAGGGTATTATCAAATTCAACAACCACTTCTTTTCCGGGTGCTATAGATGCAGCGACAGGTTTAAAACGAAGGCTGCTTCTTTTGCCATTATCCATTACATTCGTATTCACCATGGTCTTTGCCGCCACGGTTGAACTATTGCTGATTAATGCAGTTACATGTATTGAAGCAGTGCCATTTTTTAGATCCGGGTTGGCAACTATCTTAATATTTTTTACAAATACAGGGGAACGTGTTATCAAATATACCGGCCTGGTAATACCGCCATAGTTAATCCAGGGATAAAGCTGCGATGCATTCGGGGTTTCATACGGCGTAGTTGTTTTGGCACCCGGAATGGTAGTGGTATCCCACGAATTATCCACCTGAACGGCCAGTGTATTCTCTGCCAAAAGCTGTTGGGTGATATCTGTTTCAAAAGCTGTGTAACCGCCTTCGTGAGTGGCTATCATTTCTCCGTTCAGCCATATTTTTGACCTATAGAATACTGCATCAAATTGAAGAAAAACATGTTTGCCTTCAGTGGCCGGCCAATTGAATTTTTTAAAATACCAGGCAGTGCCCGTGTAAAACATATATCGCGGATCTACCGAAAAACAATGCGGTACTGTTACTTTATCAAATTTTGCAGCTGGAAAATCCGGGCTGAACCATTTGTTGTTTTCGCCAATCTTTACCGGATCCTCTCCAAATGTCCATTCGCCATTCAGGCTTTCAATTGTTCTACCCTGTGAAAAACCAAACACCGGAACAATCAACAAGAGCATTAAAATTTTTCCTGTCATAATTTCTTTTTTTCTGTCTGTATGATTTGCATTGCTATCTTTCTTCCTATATCATTTAATGCCGGCTGGTTGTAATGTATCTCATCTTTCATCCAGCCCCTGTCCTCAAAACTGCCTGTTTCATTGTAAACAATGTAAACATCTTTCATTTGTTTTGAGATCGCTTCCTGCACTTTTCGCACGGCATCAAATCCTTCCCGGGGATGATGAATATAATAACCTGTTTGTATGATATAAAATTTAACCCCTGCGCCAAGCGCTTTCCTGAACCTGTTAATTAAAGTCTCCAGTGAAACCTGGTATGCTGCAGCCGTTAACTGCTGTGCATTGATGGCGTTGGCGTCGCGTTCTCCCTGGCTCCAGATAATTCCGCCAACTTTTGTACGGGTCTTCTTTTCTGCCGCCTTTATTTTTATCACGGCACTGTCAAACAATGGAAGGTTTCCTTTCTCATCCCAGGTTCCGTAATTATTCAGCTCCGCCTTATTGTTACAGGAACTACCACCCCTGGCAGCCTGCACAATGATTATTTCATTGCCGGTCAGGATACTGTATTCGCTGGCAAAAGCCGGCCATTCGCTGCCGGTATTTGCTTTTTCAAAATGCAGTTCACTATATCCAACAGGATCGGTCAGTGCCTTTAATGAATCTCCCGTAAACCTGTACTCAAAAGTTTTTGCAGATGCATACATTTTGGACAGCGCACTATCACCCATGCCAACCGCATTGCTTTGTCCTGCTGCAATAAATAATTTTTTATGTTGTGCTGAGGCATGGAGCAACACGAACAAAAAAGGAAAATAGAATAGTAATTTCATGCTGTTTATTTCCAATCCGGATTTTGTTCAAGCCTGGGGTTTGCATTTATTTCATCCAGTGGAATCGGGAAATAACGGTTTCTGGCTTTCGGCTGCCGAACAGGAAATACATCATTTACAGCGGCAGCTGCTACCTGCATAAAGGTGTTGGTCCTGGTTAAATCATACCACCTGTCGCCTTCGGCAAAAAGTTCCCAGCTGCGTTCCTGCAAAACGGCCGCCACAAAATCGTCTGTGCTTAAGCCGGCGGTGAGATCGGGCAAACCGGCGCGGTCTCTTACTACTTTTATATAGCCATATGCTTCGGCAGTAGCGCCATTTTGCCTTGCAGCGGCTTCCGCCGCAATCAAATAAACATCTGCCAGCCGCAATATGGGAATATTGATGGCGCCGCTGGGTGGCGTAGGATCCATAAACTTTTTTACCAGTACGCCTTTGGGGGTGATGGGTGTAATATCTTTCTGGGCAACCGTTTGTCCGAGCTTATTGACATAATTGGTATCCAGCAATTGCCTTCTTTTATCAACCGGGCTAAATGAATTGTAAAAAGACTGGTAGGCAAATGCAGACCCAAAAGATGTAACAGCAAAAGCCGGGCCGTCGCTATTCTTTGGCCCGTACAGGCTGATGATCTGTGTGCTGCTACCGGGCGAGGTGCTTTCACATTCCAGTGCCCACATATTTTCCTGCCTGGCAACATCTTCCTTTGCCACATTATAAACATCCAGCACATTGGGCATTAAGGCATATTTGTTTGAGCCGATTACCAGCTTTGCCCTGTCTAACGCCAATGCCCAACTGCCATTGTACAGGGCGGCTTTGGCGTACAGCGCCAGCGCCACTTCCCTTGATGGCCGGCCTTTCTGGATGGCGGTTGAATAAGAAGGCAGTTTTTTGACGGCCTGATCAAGGTCGGCAAAAATTTGTTTAAATACATCGGCCTGCATGGTTTTGCCAATGATGGCAGAATCAATGCTGATGCTGGGTGTTGTTTTAACCACCACATCGCGAAAGTTTTTTGTTAGTGTAAACAGGTAAAATGCACGCATATAATATGCCTCTCCCAGAATAGCTGTTCTTCTTGCGGTATCCATATTGGTAGCAGGCACCTTGTATAAAATCCAGTTGGCTTTTTCAATTCCCGAATAACAGGATTGCCATATTTGCTGTGGCGATTCAAACTGCCTGCTGAAACTTTTTTGTGTGGTATAGTTTGGATCATAACTGAACAGCGTATACGTGTCCCTGCCTACTACCGGCCTGGGATAAATCTGGTCTGCACTAAAATCAGATGCAAAGGTTCCGGCAGTATTGTATAAATCAACCATCGGCCCGTAAACCGCTGTAAGACCTGCTTCGGCGTCAGAAGCGGTAGCATAAAAAGCATCGGTAAAAATGGAGGAATATGGTTTTTCGGTAAGTTTGTTGCAGGAGCTGTGCAGCAATAGCACTACCAGCCCGCTGAATATATAAAGTATGTTTCTGCCTGTTTGCATAAAAAATTCATTTGAAATTAAAGAACAATCGTTTTATAAACCAATCTGGAGTCCTGCCAAAAATGTCCTTGCTACAGGATACACCAGGTTGTCTACTCCTATCAGTACGTTGGAACCTCCAAAGGAATTTACTTCCGGATCGTAGCCGCTGTATTTTGTAATGGTGAATAAATTATTACCGCTGATGTAAAGTCTTATGCTGCTAAAGCCTTTTATTTTGGGGAACTTATAACCCAGCGTAATATTTTTCATACGTACGAAAGAACCATCCTCCACAAAACGATCACTAACAGGAATTCTTCCGCCCTGGAAACCGCTGGCATACTCATTACTGGGATTGGTAGCCGACCAGCGGTTAACCATACCCGCCACGGCATTTCTTCCGCCCAAACCATTTTCAAACGTATAACGGCTAAGGTTAAATATTTTGTTGCCCTGCACACTGGAAAGAAATAAAGACAGATCAAAATTCAGGTAACTAAGATTGGTAGAGAAGCCGAATATATAAGAAGGATTTGCGTTCCCGGTCAGCCGCTGATCATCGCTGGTAATCTGGCCGTCTTTATTCAGGTCGGCCACTTTTACACCGCCGGTCCTGCTGCCCGATCCCGGCAGGATAGTTTCACCCGTCTGATAAATCCCATTGAATACATAGGTCTTAAAAATCCCCAGCGGCTGCCCTACCCTTAATACACTATAAGGATTTTGCACGTATTCCTGCAGATTGCCTTCCAGGCTTAATAATTTGTTCCGGTTGAAAGAAATATTTGCGTTTACATTCCATTTCAATTTCCCTGTCAGCAATTTTGCATCGGCTGCAATTTCAATTCCTTTGTTCCGGATGCTGGCAAAATTTCCTGTAACAGAAGCATAGCCCGATGAAAGCGGCAGGTTTTTTACAAACAACAGGTCCTGAGTTTTCTTATTGTAATAATCAACAACAAAATTCAGCCTGTTCTGCCATAAACCGATGTCCAGTCCAATATTGGTTTGAATAGATTTCTCCCAGCGCAAATCATTGTTGGGTATACCGGAGGGGCTGATACCAACTGTATAAATATGATTGAACTGGTAATTACTGCCCGAAGTTTCAAGCGCTAAAGACTGATAAGGGCCGATGGCAGCAGCGTTTCCAGTAGTGCCATAGCTGGCCCTCAGTTTTAAATCGCTGAAAACTTTATTTCCTTTCAGGAATTTTTCTTCAATAATCCGCCAGGCACCGGCAACAGCAGGAAAGAAACCCCATTTGTGGTTCTCGCCAAATTTGGAAGCACCATCCCGCCGGGCAGTAATGTCAATAAAATATTTGTTTGCAAATCCATAGTTGATACGGCCCATATAAGAATTAAGGGCTTCCTTGGTACGACTGCTGCTGACGGTTCTGTTTACTGCCAGGCCCAACGCTTCGTTGGTAGTTGCGTCGTTGGGAAAACCGCTGGCGCTGATAGAATTGGCATTGTATAAATTGCTCTGTATGGCGTACACACCAGTAAACTTTAAAGAATGCTCACCAAATGAGCGGTTATAGGTAAGGATGCTTTCATGCAGCCAGGACGTAGTATTTACATTTCCTTTGCTGCCACTGCCCGAATTGGCGCTTATTTCGGCCTTACCCAGGATATACAGCGGAGAATAATAATCATTCAGCGTATTACTGATATCTGCGTTGAAAGATGCACGGTAGTTGAGCCCCTCAATTATTTTTGCTTCTGCATACACATTGGCCAGGGTACGCCTGATGGTATTTCGGTTAAGGATTTGCGCAAGACCAGCAGGATTGGCTACTTCCCGGTAGCGGCCATTGAACTGATCGGCAAAGGGAAAAATGCTGCCATCGGTTTTATAAGGCACCAATGTTGGCGGAGCACCCAGTGCTGCACCCACAATTCCCTGTGTTACAACGGGCCCGTCGATTGAGTTAATACCCGTTGGAATATTGCTGTTGGTGGTATAGCTGCCAAGAATGCTGGTACCCACTTTAAAATGATTGCTGATGGTATGGTCGAGCGTTGCCCTTAATGAATACCGGTTAAAATTTGATTTGATGATAATGCCATCCTGGTTAAAATAATTGCCCGACAATGAGAATACTGTTTTATCTGAACCGCCGCTTACCGCAGCCTGGTAGTTTTGTATTTTGGCCTGGCGGTAAACAATATCCTGCCAGTTGGTGCCCTGCCCCAGCGAGGCAGGATCGGTATAGATGGCCGAATTGTAAATATCATTTTCCAGTTTGGCAAATTGCGATGCATTGAGCATTTTCAATTTCTTCGTAATATTCTGAATGCCCTGGTAGGTGTCTAATTGTACCCGTGTGGCGCCGCTTTTTCCGCGTTTGGTGCTAATCAATACAACGCCGTTGGCGCCGCGTGCGCCATAGATGGCAGTTGCAGAAGCATCTTTTAAAATATCAACAGATTCAATATCGTTGGGATTGATGGTTGACAGAGGGCTGACATCTGTTACGCCACCGCCATTTGAAATTTGAATGCCATCAACAATGTATAACGGTTCAGAAGAACCGTTAATAGAATTGGTACCGCGTATGCGTACGCTGATATTGCCACCGGGCGCAGCATTGTTTTGTGTAATCTGCACGCCGGCTACCCTTGCGGCAAGGCCCTGCGCAACATTGGTAACTGGTGTCTGCGTAATATCTGCCGCTTTAATGGAAGCAATGGAACCCGTAGAGGCAATCTTACGCTGTGTTCCATAACCCACTACCACCACTTCATTAAGTTTACTGAAATTTTGCTTCAGTGTTATGGTAAAAGAAGTTCTGTTAACAACTGCAATGCTGGTATCTTCATACCCCTGGAAAGAAATAAGCAGTGTTGCATCTGCTTTTACTGCTTTCAACCTGAAATCTCCGGCACTGCTGGTTAGTGTGCCTTTTGATGATCCTTTCAAAGTAATGGCGGCGCCTGAAAGCGGCTTGCCCGATTCATCCAGCACTTTACCGGTAATATCAGTGGTACCGGGCTGTGCAGTCGCAGTAAATGACAATAGCAGCAAAAAAACAAAGTGAAAAAAAATGGTGCTATACAGCAATAAAAGGCGGGAAAAATTTCTCTTCATAATGCAGGCAATTTTAAGGTATAGTGTAATAAGCAATCCGGTTTTACTGAACCGGTCAGCAACATTAGAAAAAAAATAAACCAGAAACGACAACAGCAATCCGTTTTTAAAAACGAAATCTACCGGGAACGATACCGCAAACGATCCCGGTAGCTTATTGGAACACAAGGATTAAAAATGCCTGGTTGCCAAATGAGCATACACCTCCTTTTATGGCAGGCAATAAGATAGCAACCACCCGGTTTTGGAAAACGATTGTTCACTATTTGCTGTTCACCGATTGAAAATTGAAAATTGGCAATTGATTGGTATTTTTATCGGCGCACCATAAACCGGTTTGCGAAGCCCATGATTCATTGTACGAAATGTAACCAGGTAAATGCCATCAGCAGGTCTGGGATTGTAAGGGGAAAGCAACGTTATTATTGCAAAAACTGCAGGAGTTATTTTACACTGCCGGAAAAGATATATGTTCCTGCAACTGTGAATAACAAAAAGCACATGGCTACCATTGTGGATATTGCCAGGGCATTGAACATTTCAAAATCTACGGTATCAAGAGCGCTGCACGAACACAGTGATATCAACGCACAAACAAGAGAGGCCGTTTTAAAAATGGCCCGTGAACTGGATTACCAACCCAACCAGCTTGCCCAGGGCCTCGTTAACAGCAAGACCAATACGGTGGGTATTATTGTTCCTGAATTCCTAACGTATTTTTTCCCCACGGTTATCATTGGTGCACAGGAAGTGGCCGCTGCCGCCGGATACAATGTTATCATTTGCCAAAGCCAGGAATCTTTTAAAACGGAAGTTGCCAATGCGAATGTTTTATTATCCAGCCGCGTGGATGGTGTTTTAATATCAATGACAAGAGAAACCAAAAAATTTGAACATTTTAAAACTTTTGACCGGTACGGCATTCCGGTTGTATTCTTTAACCGGGTCTGTGAAGAAATAAATACGTCTAAGGTTTTGGTGAATGATTATGAAGGCGCTTTTAAAGCGGTGGAGCATTTAATTGTAAGCGGATACAAAAATATTGCACATATTGGCGGACCTTCAGTTTTGCGCATCACGTACAACCGGCTGAATGGATATATGGATGCACTGAAAAAATATAAATTACCTGTAAAAAAAGATATGATCGTTTACAGCGATCTTTCCCCGAAAGCGGCATTGCAGTGTGCTGAAAAATTATTATCGCGTAAAAACAGGCCCGATGCAGTTTTTTGCGTGAACGACCCCACCGCCATACAATTAATGCTGTATGCGAAAAAGAAGGGAATCAAAATACCGGATGAATTAGGGGTGGTGGGTTTTAGCAATGACCCCATGGCTGCTGTAATAGAGCCTTCACTTACCACAGTGGAACAACCGGTGGCCGATATGGGGCGTGCCGCAATGCGTATTCTGCTGGACACTATCAAAAAAGGTGTAAATGATTTTGTTCCTGTCCGCCAGTCATTGCAGACAAGTTTAATAGTGCGCCAATCTTCTGTAAGAAAACAGCCAACCTGATTCCGATCTACTGCTTTTGGTATACTACTTCCCCTTTAATAATGGTCATGGAAATTGTAATGTCATCATCAAAAAAAATGATATCTGCATCCTTACCAACACACAAGGATCCTTTGTGATCCGCTATTCCCAAAATACGGGCCGGGGTGGCCGTTATCATCTTTACAGCATCTGTTAGTGAAACTTCCGCCATTGAAATCATTGTCCTTACCAGCCGGTCTGCAGTAGCGATGCTTCCTGCAAACGAGGTGCGGTCGGGCAATTTGGCCACGCCATCTTCTACAATTACTTTCAGCCCGCTATCGATGTTTCCCAAAACACTATGGCTTACCCTGGTGCCTGCTGCACGCATGGCGTCTGTTATCAATGCGGTCCGGTTGGCGCCTTTTATTTTATATACCAGTTTCAGTAAAGGTGCGGGCAGGTGCACGCCATCTGCAATAATTTCAACATCCATATCATCAATAATAAAAGCGCTTTCTACCACTCCTGCATACCGAAACGCATTTCTTCTTGTAACACCCGACATACCCGAATACAAATGAGTGGCCAGCGTATACCCATTTTCAAAAGCTTTTATTACCTCTTCATAAATGGCATCGGTATGTGCTATGGCAGGCAATATGCCTTTTGATTGTACATATTGCCCAAATTCAATCGCCCCATCCAGCTCCGGTGCAGCACTCCACCGCCTGATACAGGAAAAACGGGAGAGAATGTCTTTATACTCACCCGGATCAGGATTGCGTATATATTGGGGATCCTGTGCGCCACGCTGGGCCATTGCAAAATAAGGGCCTTCAAGGTGCATGCCCAGGAATTGTGCACCGCTTTTGTTTTTAAGGTTGGCTGCTTCGTATACGGCCAGCGTCTGCAGCATCTCTTCTTTTGTACTGGTAAGTGTGGTAGGCAGCATGGCAGTAGTACCATACTTTGCGTGCGTCTCTGCTATTTTCAAAAAAGCCGTTTCGGTAGCATCCATAAAATCATGCCCGCCGCCGCCATGAACATGCAGGTCAATAAAACCCGGAGCAACGTATTTACCACCTGCATCGACGACCAATACATCCTGCTCATCAATTCCGTTTTCACTAACGTTCACGATTACACCATCTTTTATTAATAGCGATCCATTCGGAATAATTCCGGAAGGTGTTATTAGTTTGGCATTTACTATTTTCAGTTGTTGGCCGGTCATTTATTGCAATAAGAGGTAAACAAATTTAATTTATAACGACCATCTTCTGATGCGGTGCCCGTAATAAGCATAGAAAACCAGGTAAAGATAACATGGAAACAACACCCAATAGGCAGCACGCGCGGTATACAGATCCGCAAAATATCCATATAAAAGCGGTAATACTGCGTTACCACATAAGCCCATGATCATAACAGATGCACCCAGTTTTGTAAACCGTCCTAAACCGTCCAGTGCCAATGGCCACATACCCGCCCACACCAATGAATTGGCAAAACCCAGCAATACCACAAACCAGATAGATATATCGGCTGCATGGCCTAAGAATCTAACCTGCCCGGTTGTAAAAAGAACCAGCAAAGTGAGCACGGCTCCCAGCAAGGTGCAAAAACGCAATGCAGTTAGCTGGCTAAAGAAACGTGGAATACAGATGATTCCAAGTATATAGCCGCAGATGGTAGCCATGAGTGTGTAAGAGGGAAACACTTTCGCCTCCATCAAATTTATATGCATAGAATTAGCATACCCTATAATGGTGTCAATAGCAATTACCTGCGTACCTACATGCAAAAAAATACCCATTGCCCCAAGTATAAGATGCGGGAATTGAAAAATATTCTTTTTGTCCGCATTCGCTGCAGCAAGTTCTTTCGTTTCTTTTTCTGTATTAATTTCCGGTAATGCTGAGTAACCCACCATTAATCCAAGTCCAAACAATACGGTACCGACAATTGCATAGGGAACAATAACCCTGTGTATTAATTCATCCAGCGCAATATTCTTTGCCGCCGCATGCATTGAGCCCAGTTGTTTGAACAGGCCGGTATCTGTTGCCCTTAGCACCACCGCGGCAAATACCAATGGTGCAAGAACGCCCGCGCCTTTATTGCAGATGCCCATTATACTGATGCGTTGTGCGGCCCTTTCGGCCGGGCCAAGAAAAGTTATATAAGGATTAGCGGCCGTTTGCAATACCGAAAGGCCCGTACCGATTGTAAAGAGGCCAAGCAGAAAAATTTCATAGGTGCGGGTATATGCTGCGGGCAAAAAAACAAATGCACCCAGGGCCATTGTCCAGAACCCGAACATCATGCCCTTTTTAAACCCAATCTTCTTTAATAAAAAAGAAGAGGGCACAGACATAATAAAATAAGAAATGTAAAATGCGAATGTTACCAGGTAAGATTGAAAATTACTGAGTTCACATGCAATTTTAAAATAGGGTATCAGGATGGAATTTACCCAGGATACGAAACCAAAAATAAAAAATAAGAGCCCTATGATTAAAATAGAAATGACCGTTTGTCTTTTGGTCAGCGAACTGACTTCTATTTTGTCACTCATTTATATACTGATGATTTAATAGCTAAGACTACAATGATACCGGAATGTTTTTTGACAGCAGGGCCGCGGAATTTTCATCCAGGTATAAATGGCAACCAGGATGCGTCTGCAGTATGCTGGCGGGATACAAATTGCTAACCTGTTGCTCCAGTGTATTCTTAACGGCAAGGGCTTTGCGGCTGTCGGGCACTGAACAAATTATATGCTTTGATTGCAGCATTTGTTTTACCGACATGCTGATTGCCCGGCGGGGCACATCTTCAATGGAGCCGAACCATCCCTCTCCCCATTGCTGTTTCCTGCATGCTTCATCCAGTTCAACAATAATATAGGGCTTCCCGGTTTCAAAATCTGCGGGAGGATCATTAAAAGCCAGGTGCCCGTTTTCGCCGATACCCACCAGCGCAAGATCAATGGGATGGCGGGCAATTAATTCGCCGAGGCGGTTACACTCCTGCTCCGGATTTACTTCACCATTTATTAACCAGGCGTGCTGTAAGGGAGGAAGCTTAGATAAGAATTTATCCTGTAAATATTTTCGAAAGCTTGCCGGGTGGGTTACAGGCAACCCAATATATTCATCCAGGTGAAACATCACCACTTTGCTCCAGTCAACATTGGCAGCTATAAACCGGTTGATTGTCTCAAACTGGCTGGTTCCGGTGGCAAGGATAATATTGGCGGTGCCTTTTGCCTCAATTGCCTCCTGTATAAATCGCCCGGCAATTTCTCCCGCGGCATTGCCCAATTCACTGGCATTTTTATATACACTGATATTCATTGCTTACTATTCTTTGTATTGTTTTGAATGGCGGGACACACCTAACTGCGCCGTCCTCTTTTTATGAAAATGATACAATAATAAAAGCTGAGCGTATCGAATATAGTCATAAAGGAAAGATTAAACATGATTGCATTGTGCCGTTTCTTATTGTACAGGCAATTCGATTATGAATTCCGTAAACTTATTTTCGCTGGTTGCTACTTTCAACTCGCCACCATGCCCCTTTACAATATCATAACTTAGCGACAATCCCAATCCTGTGCCCTGCCCTGTGGGTTTGGTGGTGAAAAAAGGCTGGAATATTTTGTCCAGTATTTTTTGTGGAATGCCACTCCCATTGTCTTTTACACTTATCAAAACTTTATCAGCGGATTTTTTTGTACCTATCCAAACAGTGGGTTCATGGCCCGGTTTGGCTGCTATTTTTCCTGTGCCATTGAGCGCCGGGGGACAGACCGCATAAAAAGCATTCGTAATTAAATTGAGTATAACCCTTCCAATATCCTGCGGAATGATATTCATATTACCAATATGTCCATCATAATCCGTGTTCAGGGTAACGTTGAAAGATTTGTCTTTGGCTCTTTGTCCATGATAAGCCAACCGCAGGTATTCATCGGTTAGTTTATTAATATCGGTTGGCTCCTTTGTGGCGCTGCTGGTACGGCTGTGCTGGAGCATTCCCTTTACGATTGCATCGGCCCTTTTGCCGTGATGACTTATTTTTCCCGCATTTTCAATAACATTATTTGCAATTATTTTTACTTCGTGCAGATTTCCTTTGTCGATCTCTTCTTTCATTTCTTCCAGCAATTCTTTATTAACTTCTGAAAAATTATTGACAAAGTTTAACGGATTTTGAATTTCGTGGGCAATGCCGGCCGTAAGTTCGCCGAGTGAGGCCATTTTTTCGGACTGGATCAATTGCGCCTGGGCTCTCTTCAGGCTGTCTACAGTCTGGCTTAATTTTTTAAATGACTCTGCATTCTCCAGGGCAATAGTCGCATAGTTAGCAATGTTTCTCAGCATATAAAGGTGATAGTCTGAATAGGCATTTTTCTGAAAACTCTGTACCGTAATAACACCGAATGCTTTTTCCTTTACTTTTAATGGCAGGTAAATCAGTGAAACAGGCTGATCGCCCTGGCTGGGGGTGGGCATACGTTGCAGGTAATCCTGGTATTCTGCATGCAGATCTCCTATAATAATTTCTTTACCGCTCATAAAACACAAACCGGCAAAACGGTTTTCATCATAAATAGAATTATAATAAGCCGGCAGGGCCACTCCATTTTCGTAAGTAGCCGGAAAGTCTATTCTTTTAAATTCTTCATTATAAATGCCGATACCAAAAACAGAAGCGTCCATCAGCTGGTTTACACTATCATACACAGTACCAATAATTTTTTCCGCCGACAGCGACGCAGTGATGGTACGGCCAACATCGCCTAAAAGTTCTACATTACTATAAGATTGCTGCAGGGTCTCTTTCTGTTCAGACAATTCTTTTGCCTTGGCATCAATTTCTTCTTTCTGTTTTTGCAATAAAAGATTGGCGTTTTGTTTGTGACGGTTGTTGCGGAATAATACCACAGCAAATACAACCAGGGAAGCCAATCCGCCCAACAGTGCAAAGAGGAAAATCCTTTCACGTTTGTTCTCTGCCAGTTGCAATTGTTTGTCCTTGGTAAGTAAGGCTATTTCAGCCTGTTTTTTATCCAGCTCAAAACCGGCCTGCAACATGGTTGTCTTACGGGCAATTTCCTGTCCGGTAAGAGAGTCTTTATATGCCGACGACAATGCCAGGTATTTATATGCCGTATCCCATTTATTAAGTTTAGCAGCTGATTCTGCTATCAGGAAAGTGATTTCCCGCAAGTATAACCGCCAACCCGTTTGTTGTGCCAACAGCAGGCTATGTTTTGCATAATAATAACCACTGTCTGCATTTCCGGAGTGGGTAAAGGCTTTGCCCATGGCCCATTCATCCCAGGGCACCAGGGTGTTTTTGGATTTGTTTACATAAAAGCTCCAGGCGGGCCTTAGATAAGAAAAAGCTTCTTTGTATTTACCCATTCGTTCATATACATCGCCAATATTACTATAACCTACATAAATATTAGCCGAATCTTTTGCTTCCTCATCCAGGCGAAGCCCTTTTGTATAGGCTTCCAGCGATGCCGGGTAGTTGCCCTGGGTTTTGTACGTTTTACCGATCGCGTTATAAGCTCCGGAGACGCCGGATTTGTAGCCAATGCTTTGTGCTTGTTTCAGCGCTTCGGTTTGATAGGGAATTGCTTTTGCATAATCCCCGATAACATTATAGAGATAACCAATTGTACGGTTAATATCCACCGCCTGTTTGGTATCGCCTGCTTGCTGGGCCAGTTTAAGTCCCTGCAGAAACTCGTCTAAAGAAGCTGCATAATCGCCTTCGTCCATCAGCAGGTTAGCCTGCGCTTTGTATAAAGCGCTTAATCCGCGGATATCATTTGCTGATTTGAGAAGCTGTTTTGCCTCTTCAAAAGCCTTTCCCGCCGCCGGGAAATCTGATACATCATAGTAGCGGTTTGCTTTTATAGTAAGGGCCTTCCCTTTCCCCTTTTTATAGTTTAACTGATCGGAAAGACGAACAGCAGTTTCTATCAGTGAATCCGTCATTTTTGGATTCGAACGACGTGTTTCCTGTGCCAGTCCGTTTATAAGGTCCACTCTTGCAGTATCATTCTGTGTATGCAATCGCAACGCAGCCATTAAACTATCAGCCAGTTTTTGCTGGGCAAGTAATCCATTATAACAGCCGGTCACTGCTATAACGATCAGTAACAGTTGTTTTCTCATGTTAAATGTTGTTTGTTATAACTATTTTATAGAACAGGGAATAAATTGTCGTATCATCCAATGTCTGAACCGGGATTTTTTTGATTTACAGGATATAGCATCTGTTCTCATAAGTTTCTTTATTATGCAATTGGTAATTGAATAATAAATATTGTCCCCTCCTCTTCCTTTGCCTCCACCTTCAATTCACCACCATGCAATTGTCTGAACTGTGATTTACAGGATTTAAAAGCTGTTTTCATAGGTTACATTTCTATGCTATTGGCAGTTGAATGATAAATGTTGAGCCCTCCCCCTGTATTGTCTC
>Ga0207680_10000136_pt1 | contig 34838 bp, 45 predicted proteins | sample KBSS23metaG_FD_184321 | JGI IMG/M metagenome (GOLD analysis project Ga0207680, IMG submission 184321) | Switchgrass rhizosphere microbial communities from Kellogg Biological Station, Michigan, USA - KBS S2-3 metaG (SPAdes) (version 2) | ecosystem: Host-associated > Plants > Roots > Rhizosphere...
CCGCGGCGAACACTTTATTTGGCCGAGAAGCGGCTGATCCCGGTTGGCAAGGAAGGCAATACATACGTTGCCTCCAAGCGCCGCCTCCTTGAACACCACCAACAAGTAACAAGCGGCGAGCCCGACGAGGCCGCCTGACCATTCGCCGGCCGCAAGCCGGTGGATCGCCCGGGCGGGTGGCTGCCTGCCCGGACGCCCCTCAACCGCCAAACCATAAGGAGATCCCATGGCGGTTTTACATCACGCTCATCCGAACGGCAACACCCTTATGATTGCCGTAACTTCTCCAGGCCGATCCAGAAAGGAACTCGCACTTGCGTTTGGCGTCCCGATCACGCTCAGCCGGTTGTCCGGGTCGTGGAAGAAGCCCCTTGACATCGTCCGACAGATTATCCACACGCTACATGCAGCGTGGAGATTGCAACTCAGCGCTACCCATTGGTGCCCGCCATGCCATCGCTCTACACCTCGCCGGCTTGGAAAGCCGCCCGCAAAGCCGCGCTCATCCGTGCCCACTTCCGCTGCCAGATTTGCGGCATCAACGTCAGCAAACCCGGCGCATCCCGCGTTGACCACATCCAATCGGCGCGCACCCGGCCCGACCTGGCATTAACTCCAACTAACCTTCGTGTGTTGTGTGTACTTCACGATAACCAGGCGCATCGCGAGAAAATGAGTACAAACAAAACACGAAACGCGAAATTCAGTGGTTGTGATGTCAGTGGTTTTCCGTTGGACCCCGGGCATCATTGGAAGGTAAGCCTTGGTACGAAATAGAAAATTTCGACCATCAGCCCGCTATCTCGGCCATTCTCCCATGATTTGGACCCTCCCCCCCCTCTTTCGATGAAGCAGCGTGGGCGGCCCGCGACGGCAGCATTGAGCCTTGTACCTCAAGCTCTCGAACGCATTGAACGCTTGCCGCCGCCCGCAGCGTTGAACATTGAAGAGCGGCAGACGTGGGTGAGCATCGTCAATGGACATCCTGCCGACTGGTTTGATAGTGGCGCTATACCTACCCTGACGCAGCTATGCCGGCACGCAGTAATAGCTAACCGCTTAGCAATAATGATTGATAACGTAGGTAACAACGCAACGTTGTTGAACCTGCTTATACACCAGCGCAACGAGAGCATGGTAATTCGTACATTGTCCACATCGTTGCGCCTGACACCGCAATCGCTAATCAACCACAATGCCAACAAGAAGCAGGCACAAGTAGTCAATGCGCCGTGGTCACGCACCGCAAACGCGGGCTGAGCGCAACATCTGGTGGATTGAGGAATGCTGCCGTGTGCCGAGCGGGCGTGCGGACATGATTGGCAAGCGGGTGGTATTGCGGGATTGGCAGCGGGATGCGCTGCGATCCATATATGACAACCCGCATGGTACAAGGCGGGCGATACTTTCCTTCGGACGGAAGAACGGTAAGACGGCGCTTAGTGCGTTCTTGATGTTGCTGCATCTTTGTGGACCGGAAGCGCAGGCGAACTCTCGTGTGTACAGCGCAGCGCAATCGCGTGATCAGGCGGGATTATTGTTTGATCTGGCGAGCCAGTGTGTGCGGCTTTCGCCGGAATTATACCCGTTTATTCAGATACGGGTGACGGCAAAGGAGATACTGTGTCCAGAACTGGGCACGATGTACAAAGCATTATCGGCTGAAGCGACGACGGCATTTGGATTGAACCCACGGCTCGTCATACACGACGAACTAGGCCAGGTGCGGGGACCACGCAGCACATTGTACGAAGCGCTTGAGACAGCAACCGGCGCACAGGACGATCCGCTATCAATCGTAATCAGCACGCAGGCACCAACGGATGCGGATTTGCTGAGCGTGCTGATCGACGATGCGAAGGCGGGGCACGATCCGCGGGTAATTGTGCGGTTGTACACGGCGCCGGAAACGCTCGACCCGTTCAGCGAGGAAGCAATACGCCTTGCCAATCCGGCATTCGGGGATTTCTTGAATGCGACGGAAGTGCTGGCGATGGCGGAAGACGCGCGCCGCATGCCATCGAGGGAGGGCGAATTTCGCAATCTGGTGCTGAACCAGCGGGTGGATACCAACAACCCCTTCGTGTCGGCGAGCGTATGGAGCAACTGCGGTAAGCCGCCGCTGCCGCTTGACGGCGTGCCGGTATATGCCGGGCTGGACCTGTCGAGCGTTGCCGACCTGACTGCGCTGGTGCTGATCGGCGAGGTGGACGGGTGCTGGCAGGTGCATCCGACGTTCTGGCTGCCGGGCGTGGGGTTGAGCACGAAGTCTCGGGCTGACCGGGTGCCGTATGACCAGTGGCACAAAGAGGGGTTTCTACAAACCTCGCCGGGCAAGAGCATCGAGTATGAGTTTGTTGCGGAGTATTTGCGCGATGCGTTTCATAGATACGATATCAGGAAGCTCGGATTCGACCGCTGGAACATGAAACATCTCAAACCGTGGCTGTCAAAAGCCGGGTTTACCGACGAGATGCTGACGACGCGGTTTGTCGAATTCGGGCAAGGTGTGGCGAGCATGAGTCCGGCACTGCGCGAGCTTGAAAGCGACTTGCTGAACCGGAAGATCGCGCACGGCATGCACCCGGTGCTGTCGATGTGCGCCGCGGGCGCCGTGGTGTGGATGGACGGTGCGGGCAATCGCAAGCTCCACAAGGCGCTGAGTAGCAGCCGCATTGACGGCATGGTGGCGCTGGAGATGGCGCGGGGCGTGGTGCCGATGGCGACGGCGCCGGTAAACTTCGAGACTTTGATCGGGTGACATGATGACGCGCATGCTGACGGCATTGCTGGTGTTGCTGGCGATGCCGGCGGCGGCGCAACAGGCGTTCCGCACTGACGGTGCGGCCACGGTGACATTGAACGCAACCGGCACGACCAGCCGGGTGCAGCTACAGACGGCAGTGCCGGGTGCGCCGAATGTGCGGCTGTACAATGCCGGCAGTGTGCCGGTGTTTATCAACTGCGGCGATGTGACAGTGGTGGCAACCACAGCCGCGGGGTTGCCGGTGGCGCCGGGCAGCGTCGAGGTGCTCGGCTGCCAGAACACGCACATCGCCGGCATCACGGCGGGCACTGCGGCGACTTTGTACGTGACGCCGGGTCCGGGGCTGTAAGCATGCGGCTGTTGCTGCTCTGCGGGCTGCTGGTGTTTGCGGGGGCCGCCGAGGCGCGCATGCACGCGCCGTATCGCGGGCACCGGATCGTGGCATCGGCGACGGCGCCGCTGGACAATTTCGCCACGCCGGCCGGTGCCTACAGCATGCGGCGGCTGAAGAGCACATACGCCGGGCCGGGGATCAAATTGCGGCGCACGACGGGCGGCACGCAGGATATCAATTTTCTTGGCTTTAGCGGCTTTACCGGGGCGCCGCTCGATATGGCGGCGGCGGCGGCCTTCTGCAATGCCACCACATGCTTCTTGGACACCTGGTACGACCAATCGGGCAACGCGCGGCATTGGACGCAGGCGGGGGCGGCGGCGCAGCCGGCGTACATCGCGAGTTGCCAGAACGGGTTGCCGTGCGCCCGGACGACGGATGTCAGCCAGAACATGGCGTTCAGCAACGTGACGCCGAGCGCCATCCTGAGCTTGAGTGTCGTCGGCCAGCATCAGGTCAGGCCGGGCGGCTGCACCTATCTGGCGGCGAGTTTCAGCAACATCCTGGGTCAGCACGCGACCTTGGACATCACGGTATTGCAGGCGACGGGGGCGATCAACGCGGTCGCCGCCGGGCTGCAGTGGCACAGCCACACCGGGGTGATGAACGGGGCGTCGAGCGTCGTCAACATCGATGGCGTCGAGACGACGGGCACGGTGACCCCGGTAGCGGGTGCCGGCCCTCTGTATTTCAGCCCTGGGGCTGCCGGGGCGACCTGTAACGAGGCCGAGGCGATCTACTGGGATAACTATGCGCTGACGGCGGGCGAGAGGGCGGCGTTGCAGGCCAACCAGAGAGCCTTCTGGGGCACGCCGTGAAGGCCGCTGCCCTTTTTTGGGTTGGTTTGCTGCTTGCTTGCCCCGCCTGGGCCGACATGTATCAGGACGCCTCGAACGCCAAGCAGCCGCAGGCGGCGAACAACCTCGGCAAGGTGGCCGGCGGCACCATCGCGCCGGCTTACGGGGTCTGCACTTGGGATGCGACCCACGATGTCGGGCCGTGCGTCAACGAGGCTCTGGCAGCGGCGGCAGCTTCCGGCGGCGGCACCGTTACCTTGCCGCCGGGCATTTATGGTCTGAGCACCAAGATCGTCTGGCCGACAACGGGCGGCCCGGTGGGGTTGCGGTGTGCGGCTGGGACCGGGGCTGGCATTGGCACGCGGTTGAAGTGGATCGGCACGGCAGCCGGCCGGATGGTCGAGGTCAAGACCGTGACCGGGCAGGTCAACGGCGCCGAGATCAAGAACTGCGCCTTTGACGGCAACTTTGGCCTGGCGGCCGACGGGCTTTACATCGCCAGCAGCTATCACGGGCACTTTGATGATCTGACGTTTACCGGCGGGTTCTCCGGCGGCAGCGTCGTAACGCTGACCTCGGACGCGGCGGCGGCTGGCGGCAGTCAGCAGAACACCCTCGACAACCTTTACATCGACAACGGCACCAACTGGGGCGGTGTGTTTCCGTACACATCGAACCAGTTGAAGCTCGCCGCCTTCATTGACGGCACGGGGGTTCACGGCAACGCCGCTTTTAACTTTGGCAGCAATATCTTTATCGGCGGCTCTGCCGGCACCGGCCTGCTCTGCCAGGGTTGCGACAACAATCACCTTAGCGGCCGAATTTTCAACAGCGGCACCAGCGTCGACATGACGGTGGCGGTGTCCGGCAGCCATATGTTCCCGGCCAACGGCAACGTCTTCAGCCCGCTCGGCTACAACGGCGCCTATATCGCGCGTGGTCAGACCACCTTTCCGACCTGCGTGCCGTACAGCACCTGCACCTACAACAACTTTGTCGATATCGACCAGACCAACGGCACGCCGGCCCCGAGCCAAGAGCCGGGCGCCGATCTGCACTGGGGCAGCAACAGCGGGTATCGCAGCGGCCTCAGCCTGATCGGCATCGGCACGCGCCAGCCGGCTTTGGTGGCGGCGGCGGGTTATAGTCTTTGGGGCGCCTGCACGCAGAACGCCGCCGGGCTGACCAACGTGCTATATTTGTGCGACAGCGACAACACGCCATACGTCACATTTGACGGCATCGCCGGCAGCAAGTTCAGCATCGACAACACGGCGGGCGGCACGGCGCAGAACCTGCGGTTTAATCGGGTGTCGGGCACCGGGATATTCGAGTTCGACAAGGCGCCGGTGCGGGTCGCGACGGCGACCGTGGCGACCTTGCCGGCGTGTGCGACGGCGACCAAGAACAGCATCATGGCGGTGACTGACCAGAACGGCGCGCCGACCTACCGGGGGGCGCTAACCGGCGGCGGCGCCATAGCGGCGCTGGCGTATTGCAACGGCACGAGTTGGGAGGCGCATTGAGCAGCAAAGTCGGGCAGCAGATCCAACTGCCGCGCAAGCTGGTGCTGCAGGTGCCGAACCCGATGGCACCGCGCCTCCCTTAACGCCGGTCCGAAGGACGCTCTACATGCAAATCCGCACCAAACGGGCAGCGGCGCCGCCGCCGTCTGACGATCCGCTTGAGTATGTCATGTCGGACGGCAGCGTCGACCGGATGGGCGACGTGCTCGACCCGGACGGCTGGCGGCTCGACGCCTTCCGGCGCAACCCGGTTGCCTTGTTCGGGCACGACGCGCGGTTCCCGATTGGCAAGTGGCGCGACGTTGGCGTGCGCAAAGGCCAGCTAACGGGCTGGCTCGAGCTGCTCGACCCGGTGACAGACCGGCTGCGGGAGATCCACGTCGCGGTGAAGGCGGGCGTGCTGCGCGCGGTGAGCGTCGGATTTCACAGTGACAATTTCGAGCCGCTCAAAGACGGCGGCATCCGGTTCCTTGAACAAGAGCTTGTGGAATGCAGCCTTGTCAGCGTGCCGGCGAATGCGAATGCCCTGGCGGTTGCTAAATCGCTCGGGATTTCCCCGCAGGGGCAAAACCTGATCTTCGGCGTGCATGCCGATGAAGAGCGGGCAGCGCCGGGCGGGTTTCATGGCGTGCATGCCAAACGAGGAGACGTGAACCGAAAGTTTAAGCAGATGACCAACTACAGCGAACGAATCGAGCATGCGCAGCAAGAGGTCAACGGGCTGCAAGACCAGTTAGCCAGCCTGCCGGATGCCGAGGACGTGCAGAAGGTATCCGACCTGACGCAGCGGATCGGCGAGGTGAAGGGCAAAATTTTCGCCTGGGTGGAGGCCGAGAAGGCGCTCGGCATTGAAGCGACGCCGATCACCGTGCCGAAGGAGCGGATTCAGGTGTTCGCGCCGTCGCAGCCGTTGCCGGCCAGCGCACCGAAGTCGTGGGCGCAGCCAAAGCGCAAGGAAACTCCGCCCGAGGAGCACCTGCTACGGCATTTCGCGGCGACCACGATTGCTTATGCCAAACGGCAGCCCATCGAGGTTGCGCTGGCCGAGATGTACGGTAGCTATGGCGATTATGAAGTCACCAAGGGCGTGTTTGAGTGGCGGCAGCGCGCCGCCACGGCTCCGGCCACGACGACGACGGCCGGATGGGCCGCTGAGCTTGCGGTGACGGGGCAAGGCGCTTGGTTCAACGCGATTATGGCCGGCTCGATCTTCCAGCCGGTGGCCGCTCGCGGCATGAACGTGACGCTCGGGCGGTATAACCAGATCAGCATGCCGACACGGCAGGCGACGCCGACCATTGCCGGCAGCTTCGTGGCGGAAGGCGCGCCGATCCCCGTACGCCAGGCCGCCTTCACCGCGATCACCATCGGCCTCAAGAAAATGGCGGTGATTACCAGCTACACGCGGGAGATCGCCGAGCACTCGACGCCAGAGATCGAGACGATCCTGCGGCAACTGATCATGGATGACACGGGCGTTGCGGTTGACACGGTGTTTATCGACAACGTGGCGATCAGCGCCATCCGCCCGGCCGGGATCAGGAACGGCGTCTCGGCACTGACGGCGACAGCGGGCGGCGGATTTGCGGCTCTGGTCGGCGACCTCAAAGCGATGGTCGGCGCGCTGGCTGCGGTCAACGCGATGGGTTCGCTCGTGTGGATCATGAACCCGGTGCAGCAGATCGCGATTTCGCTGACCCAGAATGCCGGCGGCATGTTTCCCTTCCAAAGCGAGATCAACGCCAATCGCCTGCTCGGCTATTCGGTGGTTGTCTCGTCAACGGTGCCGGCTGGCATGGTGATCCTGCTCAACGCAGACGACCTGATGGTGGTGCAGGGCGACACGCCGCGGTTCGATGTCAGCGACCAGGCGACGCTGCATTTTGAGGACACCACGCCGCTGCAGATCAGCACCGGGGCGCAGGGGTCGGGTGTGTTGGCAACGCCTGTGCGCTCCATGTTCCAGACAGACAGTCTGGCGCTACGGATGATCCTGCCGATGAACTGGGCGATGCGGCGAAGCGGCAGCGTGGCTTGGACGACCGCCGTCACTTGGTAACGCCAAGCCGACGCTACGGATGGTGGAAGCCGGGCGAGTGGTTCGCCCGGCGCCTCGTCACAAAGGATTCGGGCGATGACAAAGGAAGAGTACGAGGCCGACAAGGCGCGCCGGGCGACGCTGGCGCAGCAGCAGGCGGAGGTGACGGCGGGCAGCGCGCCGACGCCGACGCAGGAGGAGAACGACCTGGCCGCGCTCGGGCTGCTGCACCCGGACGAAAAGGCGGCGGCGAGCACGGCTGAGATGCCGTCCGTCGCGGCGCAGCAGGCGTACCTCGCATTGGGGATTGACCCGAACCTGAAGGCGGGCACGCCGTTGCCGCCGGCCGCGGCTCGGCAACCCGAACGCGCCACCCCGCGCACCGAGCCGCCGAAGCCATAAATGGCAGCGTTGCTGATGCGGGCGGTGGGTGCGGCGAGCCGCATCTTCGGCCCGCGTCAGAAGCAGTTCGGCGGATCGTTCATGACGCCAGTGGGCGGCAGCGGTATCCCGCCAAGCTGGCCGGCGAACTGGTGGCAGCTAGGGTACGACCCACTTCGCCACAGTAGCTCGGCCGTGGTCTATGCCTGCCGCTCTGCCTACAGCCAGACGCTTGCGATGTGTCCCGGCACGCACTGGCAGAGCGACGGCAAGGGCGGGCGCACCCGCGTCACAACGAGCGCGCTGTCGCGGTTTATGCGCCGGCCGAACGCCTATCAGAGCGCATCCGATTGGATGCTCTACCTCGTCGATTGCCTCTATGGCGACGGGCAGGCTTTCGGGCTGGCGATCCGCAACAACCGCTACGAAATCACCGAGATCCATTTGATGGACCCGCACCGCTGCGCGGTGAGCGTCGGCGAGACGGGCGAGCTGTTCTATTCGCTCGGCGGCAACGAGATTGTCGAACGCATGTTCGACCGCGGCGCCTTGCAGCGGGTGCCGGCGCGCGACGTGTTGCACGTTCGGCTGCCCGACCCGCGCAACCCGCTAAAGGGCTGCGCACCGCTGGAAGCGGCGCTGCTCGAAGTGGCGGTATCCAATGCGATGGTGGGGCAGGCGCTCGCCTATGCCAGCAACCAGGGGCGGCCGAGCGGCGTCATTCAAACCGACATTGCGCTCGAAACAGAAGAGCAGCTCGACCGGCTGCGGGCGTCGTGGAACCGGCAGACGCAAGGCGTCAATGCCGGTGGCACCGCGATATTGACCAACGGCCTGAAGTGGATACCAAGCGTCGTCAACAGCCGCGACGCGCAGCTTGCCGAGATGCTGCAGGTGAGCGATCAGCGCATCGCGACCGCGTACCGGGTGCCGCTGCCGCTGTTGAGCCTGATGCAAGGCACCGGGCCGCAGGCCAGCACCGAAGCGTTGATGGGCTTCTGGGTGTCAACCGGGCTCGGGTTTGCGGCGAACCATATCGAAGATCCGATAGGAAGGCTGTTCGGGCTCGGCGGCGTTCCTGACGATTACCTCGAGCTCGATCTCCAAACGCTGTTGCGGGCGAATTTCAAGGACCGGATCGAGGGGCTGGCCCGTGGCGTCCAGGGTGGCATCTACAGCCCGAACGAGGCGCGCGCGCTGGAAGATCTGCCGGCGATGGAATTCGGCGAGGAGGTGAGATTACAGCAGCAGGTCGTTCCGTTGTCTGCCTGGGCGCAAATAGGCACGCCCGCCGAGCCATCCGCCCCGATGCCAGATGCCCCGCCCGCCTCCCCGGCGGCTGCCGGCGCAGATGTAAAGGCTGACCGGCTGGCGCTGGCGCTGGTTGAGTTGGATCGTGCTGGTCATTCGTATGCCCATCCATAACCAGCAGATGTGCCGCCGCGTTTGATTGCCAATGCAATTCGGCTGGCTGTTGTGCCGCTCTCTTTTGCTGCATCTGTAACGTACTTGAACTTTTTGCCGTCTGAGCGTGTGACGGCGCGGTTCTGGGGTTGGTTTCTCCCCTGCTGCTTGTATGTCGCCCAGCGACAATTGGTCGGCTCGTAGTTGCCATCATTATCGATGCGATCAATCGTTAACTTGTTGTCGTATCCATTAGACATCGCCCAATCGCGGAATGATTGAAAATGATGCCATTCGGGGCAGACGCAAATGCCACGACCGCCATAGCGAGGAAAGGCAGCGCAATGAGCATTGCCGCATCGTGTTTTCATGCCGGTCCAGATGCGATGCAAGCGGGTGTGGCTTTCTCCGTGCGTCATCTTTTGAATGAACCAATTATCCGATCTCCAGCAGCCGCAGGATTTCGTCGTGCCGCGGCGCAGACATTTGCCGATGATCGTCACGCGGCGGCCACAGGCGCACTGGCAATTCCAGATGGCCTGTTTGTCTCGACTTCCCGCGTAGTCGAGCACAGTCAATCGACCAAATGTCTGGCCGCTGATATCAATGGTCCTGGACATGCCGGCCTCTGAGCAGGTTGCTATGTCAAGTGACGGGCTGGCGTGCCATCGCCGGCCCGTCGCGCATTATAGGGTCGGCCGCTTTGGATAAGTCGTTTAATTCGGCCGAGGTCATCTCCGCGGTGGGTATTCGGCTGGCCGAATTGCGTAACGTCGTCGCCGATAGCCAACACAAGACAGCGTCTGATGTGGAGCGTATAGAACGGGAAGTCCGCCTGGAATTGCGCGCGGCGCTTGCTGAGTTTGAGCTTCGTGTTGACCGGCGCTTGGCCGAACTCAAAGACGGCGCTCCCGGCCCGCAGGGCGAGCGTGGCGAGCAGGGTTTGCCCGGCGAGGCTATCACTGGCCCAGCCGGCGAACAGGGCATCCCGGGGCCACCAGGGGCCGCCTCTGAAGTGCCGGGGCCGCCGGGGCCAGAGCCTTATGTCGGCGAGGTGTGCGGGTTGTTCGATCCGGCGCGCGGCTATCGCAAGTATGACCTCGTGACCTTCCGCGATTGCGAGTGGCGGGCGCGCTGTGACGAGCCCGGAGAACTGCCGGGCGACGATTGGGCGCTGTCGGCGCGTGCCGGGAGCAAGGGCAAGCAGGGCGAGCGCGGCGAGCGCGGCGAGCGCGGGCCGGCTATCTCGATTGCCGGCTGGGAGCAGCGCGACTTCCGGATCGTGCCGGTAATGTCGGATGGCAGCATCGGGCCGCCGCTCGATCTGCGCGCGATCTTCGAGCAATACGACGCCGAGCGGGTGTGATGCCGGCGAATGTGCGCTACCGCATCACGCGGGTTGTGACGCCGGCAGCGAGCATGGCGCTCGTGACGCTCGATCAAGCGAAGGCGGCGCTCGGGATAGACCCGAACGACACCAGCCAAGACGCGCTGCTGACGACGCAGATCGAGGCGGTTTCGCTTGCGGTAAACAACTACTGTGGCCGGATCTTTGCGGTGCAGTCCTATCAGGACACGCTGCGCTATGTGGCGCAGTGGCTCTATGCCGGCGAGCCTCTGCGCACTCGGCAATACCCGATTGTCGTCGAGGCTGGCGGCACGCCATTGGTTGCCGTCATCGAGAACGGCGCCACCGTCGATGTGGCGTTCTGGGATGTGTACCCGGAGGAAGGCACGCTGTACCGGATCGACGGCGCCATCGTGAGCGCGTGGACCGGCACGACGATCCTGGTGGATTACACGGCGGGCTTCGACCCGGTGCCGGCCGATGTGCAGATGGCGGCGCTCGAATGGCTGACGGCGCGGCACGGTGCTGCCGGGCGCGATCCGGGGCTGCGCTCGGAAACCATCCCCGATGTCATCACGCAAGTTTGGGGCAGCAACGACACGGTGACCGCGGCATCCTCGGTGCCAGCGGCGGCGCGTGACCTGTTGGGACCGTATCGGGTGCTGGCGGTATGACGCCGCAAGTGCTGGTCGGCCGGCTCGACGCGGCGATCGCCGGTTACGGGCAGACCGTCGAGCTACAACGCACCGCGGTCGACGCGGTGGGCGATGTCAGCGTCGCCGAGAGCGTGATGTGCCCAGCCAAGGTGCGCCAGTACGGGCCGCAGGATCTGGAAGCCGCGGTGACGGACATTCAGGTGATCCTTTCGCCGAGCGGGCTGGGCAGCTTCGGCGTGCCGAGCCGCGACGACCGGGTGGTGATCGCCGGCAACCCTTCACTCATCGTGCAGGTGGCGCCGCTCTATTATGGCGGCACGCTGGTCCGGGTGAACCTGCTCTGCCGTGGCTGATACCCGCGAGGATCTGCTTGCCCGGTTGGTTCTGGTGTGCGGCGCGGTGGCTGGCGTGCGCGCGGTTGGCCGCAACACGCTCGATGTCGCGGACTTAAACCGGCCGGCGGTGATCGTGCAGGACGGCATCGAGCAGATGCGCGACATCGCGAACGGCGCCCGCTACAGCGAAGTCGGCCGCATGGAGTTGTCGCCTTCGGTCACGGTGTTCCTGCGGGCCGGCATCGGCGTCGACCCTGGCCGGCTGATGTCGCTCTACCGCTCGCGTGTCGTGGCGGCGGTACTGACCGATGCCGAGCTTATCGCCGCGACCGGGCGCAATGGCGGCATCCGGTACGAGGGTTGCGTCGCGCTGCCGCCCGATGCCGAAACCAAAGAGCACCGGCTCGATCTGCATTTCGTCTTTGCCTACCCGTTCCGCTTGTCGGATGTCGCTGCGGAGGTGCCGTTGACCGTGCCGGTTCGGGTAGAGCACCCCGCGAGCGGGGCGACCATCGTCATGCAGGGCGGCGAGAGCGCGCTCTATGTCGCGACGGGGCCGCTCGACGCATTGACGGTGCGGTTGCCGCCGAGCTTCCCGGCCGGCGAGCCATTCGAGGTTTCGTTTGCCGCGCCGGTATCGGACCTGATGGTGCGCGATAGCGACGGGGCGTCAACCGTAACCGGCGCACCGACGAGCGGCTACGGTCCCGGCTCGGCGCTGCAATTTCGCTATGTCGATGCCGTCGTCGGGTGGGTTTACTGGGGCTGAATGGCCGGCGGCATCGAGTTCCGCATCGACGAGAGCGACACCGGCCGGATTATCGCGCGCCTCGACCAACTGCCGCAGGAACTGCGCGCCCGGCTGCGCGGCGTCATCACGCAACTGACCAACGAGCTTCTGGCGAGGGTTGAAGCCGCCGAGCCGGTACGCACCGGCACGCTGCGGGCGCAGACCCACGCCTATGTGGACGAGGGCCCGACCTGGCTGCGCGGGCGGGTGCGGGTATTGCGCAGCGGCCGGCGGAACTACGGCGCCATTGCCGGCGCGCTCGAATATGGCGCGCCGGGCCGGCGACGCAGCGGCGCGGTGCGGGTACGGGGCTACCGGCGCAGTGGCGCGACGGTGCGGGCCTACCAGCGGCGCCAGCCGCACATCAAGGCGATGCGGTTTCTGCGCGGGCCAGCGGCGGCGCAACTGCCGCGGGCTCGGGCTCTGATCCGCGCCGCCATCGAGGACGCATTGCAATAGGAGCAAACCGATGTCTGTCACACCCGGCGGTTTCAACATTTTCGCCAAGAGCGAAATCATCGGCAAAGTAAAGTTTGAGGGGGCCAACGATATCGGCCCGCAACTCATCGTGGAATTAAACAAGGTGATGTTTCGGCCGGCGGCGGCGGTTGGGCTTATTCAAGACGAATGGGGACAGCTACAGATTACCGGCGAGGTGCTGGTGGACGATACCGGCGTCTTCGGCACGGTCACGCATCCCGACACGGCCGCGGTGAGTCCGCTGGTCGATATGTACTATATCGGCAAGGGCATTGTTTCGATCCAGCTTGAAGGCGACACCGCCTATCGCGACATCGGCAACGTGCCGACGTTCGAGTTCACGCCAGACATTACAACGCTTCCGCATTTCTCGTCGCGGTATGGCGTGCGCGCGAAGGATCTTGAAGTCGTGACAGAAAAGAACGCATCCCTGAATATCCTTATGGACGAGTTCACCTACGACAACCTGATGCTGACCCTGATGGGCGAGGCGACGACACCGTAATGGTTTCGCTGGTCGATATCGTACCGCAGACCCGCACGGTGGATATTGCTGCGGGAGAGCTAAAGCTCCGCGGGCTGGGCTTGCGGCACATTGCCGAGTTGTTGCTGCGGTTCCCTGAGCTTCGCAAGTTGTGGATCGACGGCGCGCCCGTGCTCGATGTCGAGGTGTTGATCGAGACGGCGCCCGATGCCATCGGCTCGATCATCGCGGAGGCCGCCAGCCAACCGGAAGCCGCCAGCAATATCTCGCTGTCGCTATCGCTGGAAGATGTGTTCGAGTGTCTCATCACCATTCGCGAGCTTACGATGCCGGGCGGTGTCGACCCTTTCGTCGCAAGGCTAAACCGGCTGCTCGGCGCCGACGACGCCCGATCTGGCAAGGCAGCGGCTACGAATACGCCGCCGCGGCAGAGCAACTCATCGCATGCGGCCACGGTGCCGGCGACGTGATGGACTACACGCCCCGGCAGATCGCAGCATTCCTCACGATTGCCGCCGCTAGAAGGCGCCGCGAGCTTGCCGAGCAGATCCACGTCGCCGCGCTCGGGGCGCAGGGCGACGGCAAGGCGGTAAAGGAAACGCTGAAAGAATTGCGCGACGATGCCTGACAACCTGACGATCAACATATCGGCCGACACCGGCAAGGCGCGCGCCGACCTTGAGTTGCTCAAGGGCAAACTGCAAGAGCTTGGCCGGGAAATGCGGGCCGCCAGGGCCGAGGCGCTGAAGACCGGCGACCGGACCAATCTCGACCAGCTTGCGCGAGAATACGAGGCAGTCAGCCGTTCGGCCAAAGGGTTGCAGCAGCAACTGCGCGCGACCAATCGCGAGGTTGCTTCGCCGGCATGGGCCGCCGCGACTAAGGCGACTCGCGCGCTCAATGAGGAGTTTGTCGGCCTCGCCAAATCGAGCCTGGGGTTCGCCACCGGCATCGGCAGCGCACTGCTTGGCACCATCGACCTGATCGGCAAAACCAAAGACCAGATTCTGGAACTGCGGCGGATTTCGCAAAGCACCGGGTTTTCGCCGGGCGCCATCAAGGCGGTCAACGAGACGCTGGAGGACACCGGCCAGGAAGCCGGCGCCGGCAACAAGGCGCTGATAAAATTATCGCAGGCGTTTGGAGAGGTGCGCCAAGCGGCGCGGGCTGCCGGCCAGGCTGTCGGTGGCGCGATGACCGTACTGCGTCCCGGCGATCCCAAAGACCAGCCGCCGGACTTTGGCGTCGAAACGTTGCGGGGAGGGCAGAAGCCGCGTGAAATCAAAGACGCCGCCGATGCGTTCGCCGTTCTTCGCGTCAACATGCGCAGGTTTAAGGACGACGCGGCAGGCAACGACGCGGCGTTGCAAGCAATCATCGACGGGTTCGAGAGATTGCGGAAATCCGGCAAGATCGATGAGGCAAACCTCGCATCCATGCAGCTTTTCGGCAAGGGCATGCGAGAGATGGTGCCCGCGCTACAAGAGCTTGCGAACGAAGCCGGCGGCCTGCAAAAGAAGATGAACGAGCTTCGCGAGCAAGGCCGGTTCCCCGACCAAGACGCGATAGACCGGGCGATGGCCTATCAGAAGGCGATGAAGGACGTCGGCGATGCGGTCGATGCTGTCGGGTTCAGTTTCCTGAAGGCGTTCGGGCCGGAAATTCAAAATCAAATGAAGTTGATCTCGGGCGAGATCGAGACGCTCGGCACCGTGGTCAACGACCTTAAAAACATCCTGACCGGGAATTGGAACTGGCCGGAGCCGCCCGCGTGGCTGATGCGCTTTCTCGGCGCCGGCCCCGACACGCTGCCGCCCGCCGACACCCCTCGAGTTTTCGAGTTTCCGATTCCGGGGCAGGCCGCGGGCGGCATGATCCGCGGGCCGGGCAGCGGCACCAGCGACAGCATCCTGGCGCGGCTCTCGAATGGCGAGTTCGTCATGCGGGCGGCCGCCGTCAGCAAGTGGGGACCGCGGTTCATGGCGGCACTTAACAGCATGCAAAACCCGTTCGGCTATGCCGGCGGCGGGCTGGTGCGGCCACGCTTCGCGGCGGGCGGCATGGTGACGGCGCGGGCCAGCGACGGCACGACCGTCAACCTGCACTTCCCGAGCGGCAGCAGCTTCGCGTTGCGCGGCGACGCGGGCATCGTCGCCGGGCTGGTGCGCGAGGGGCGCCGCGCCGGCATGCTGAACGCCGGCCGGCTGCCGGGCGCCTTCAACTGATGGCGGATACTCTGCTCGTCATCAGCGGGCCGGGCATAACAGACTGGAGCGCGCGCGGGCTGACGCAGACGCTCGACCCGATCGATGCGAGCGGCAACCTGGCGCGCACCGTCAACGGCGCGCTGCTCGATCTCAGCGCCACGCAGATGCGCAAATACAAGAGCACGATCTCCTGCACCGATCAGGAGATGCCTGCATTCGATGGCGTCTGGCCGGGCATGGTGCTGACGGTGGATTGCGTGCCCGAGCTTGGGTATCTGACCGCGGGCGGCTCGCCGGGGCGAACCGTGGTTTCCGGCTCGTCGCGGGTGTCGGGTGTTTGGACTTATTACCGGGCGCAGCTAACCATGCGGGTTGTTACTTATACCGTCAGCCGCGACGAGTGGGGCGCGGCAACGAGCTGGCAACTCGACCTCGAAGAAATCTAAGTGCCGGGACCATTTCATTTCGCCTGGATACCGGCGCCGGTTGCTTACAACTCGACGGTGCATGCCGTCGAGGACGAGGCGATCATCAGCCTGTCGGTGACGCAGAGTGAGGGCGACTTTGCCGGGCTACAAATCGAGGTGATCAATCCGTTTTACGGGCTGCTCGCAGCGACGCGCTATCAGTGGTGCTGGCTTAGCTGGCACGACGGTTCCGCCTATCACCCGCTGTTCTGCGGGCGTCTGGTGGCCTTCCCCGAGAGCATCGACGGCGAGGTTGTGCGGTTGCTGTTCTCGGCAAAGCCGCCGGGCTTCGATGCGGTGAAGGCCGCCTATGCCGAGACGCTGAAGGCTCTTCCGTTCTACGACCCGGTATGGATCACCGGCGACGCTGAGAACCCGGACACGGTGCTGAACGCTTACGGCGCGCGCTGGCACATCGACCGCGCGACGCTCGCGGTGACGCATAGCGACGAGCTTGAAGGCGAGGACGGCATCGTCAGCATAGGCGAGGCGGATCACCTCTACAGCGATTTCTCGGCGTCCTATAGCGAGCCGCCGCTGTCGCGGGTGGACATCGAGGGTTCGCTGACGTGGACGCAGAGCGGGCGCGGCACCATCGATCTTACCTGGCAGGTTTACGATATCAGCTTGTTTCAAAAATCGATCTACACGCACCCGAAGGCAGGGATCATTTCGAGCCTGACCGGTAACGGGCTGATGAGCGACTGGCCGAAGCCCGGCACCAGCATTGACGGCGGCTGGACCGTCAACGCCGCGACGGGAGCATTCGAGGCAAACAAGAGCTACAAGCGCTACACCTACCATGTCGAGTATCGGCAGGTTAACGTAGACCCAAACGATCCCGAACGGGCGAACACCAATCTCGCGTATTACTACTACGGTGCGGAAGGCGACTACGCGGTAGACTTCCCGGTGTCCGCAATCCAGCAATTCACGTTGTTCGATTGGGCCGCGGATCGCCAGCGCTCCGAGACCATCCGGTGCTCGGTGTATGGCGACATCCAACCGCTGCTCGCCGAGCCTGACCTGGATGAGAACGTCGGCAAGATCAGCATCAGCGCCGCCGATACGGTGACCGACCCGAGCTTCGGGCCGATGCCGATAGGCGACGTGCGCCGCACGAGTTATCTCAACACCGACCGCGGCAACCTGTCGGTGCAGTATTTGATGTTGCTGGCCCGCACCGAGCTACGGCGCCGGGCGCGGGCGGTGGAGGTGTCGTGCCGGGTGCCGTGGGCGCTCGGCATTGCGGCAACGCTGCGCAAGAGCGCGCATATTGTCGACTACCGGCTCCCCGGCGGTGAGGCGCACGGCAAGATCATCGGTTACACGCTCTCGGCCGCGGGCACGGGCGAGATCGTGGCCGATCTCACCATTGGCTGCGCTATCGGGCATGACGGCACCGTATCGGCGGCGGCGGGCACGGGCAGCTATGTCGATGCCGGCTATGTGATGGACGGCTACCAACAGATGCTCGGCGCCGAGATCGCGCTGCCGACCGGCGATCTCGTGTACCAGGCGCTCGACACCTTCCCGGTGGACGACGATGGCGTGGACCTGCTGACGCTGGACGCAGAGAGCGCGGTTGTCAGCCTGACCTTATCGGGCGGCATGGACACGCAGACCCAGGTTGTCGATAACGTCAGCGACCCGATTGATGCGCTGCGGCAATACCCGACACGACTATGCGTGACGCTGGTCCCGGTCGCCGGGCAGAGTTTTAACACGGTCTACACGCCCGAGGTGCAGCCGATGCCGATCCCGCGCTGGATCGATCTGGAAGCGCCGGCACCCGGCGTGGCGCGGGCGGCCTAGATGGCAGCAAGCTCGGCCGGGCTATCGTACCAGTACGCGAGGCACCTACCGCTCAAGCCGACCAGCACCGAGAAGAGCCCGTATTCCTGGTTCCGGCTGCCGGCGCCGGCCGACACGGGCGAGCCGCCGCCAGGCTCGATCTGCTGGGGCACGGTGGGGGAGATGCCAAGCCCGGTCGCGCTACGCAGTACAGACTTCAATGTTCGCGACTCAGAGACCGGCCGCAAGTCGCATCCTGTCCGAATCGAGAACCCGGACGACCCGGACCAACATATCAACGTCGAACGGGCCGACGAGATTACTTTCAACAGACGCGAACCAAAGCCGGCAGCCGGTGCGAACACCGCGGCGAGCGATGCGGGCGGCATCGCGGCCTACGACCCGGCGCGGCAAAAAGCATTTAAGCCGGCGTCTACTGCCCCGGCGACAGATACCAAGGTTGTCGTCGAATACAAATACGGGCCGCCTTCCGGCGTCGGCTACGGGCCTCCCGGCGGTCCCGGCTACGGGCCTCCATCTGGTCCCGGCTACGGCCCGCCTTCCGGATGATCGGCTACGGCTCGGTAGACAAACCCTATACCGAGCACCCGGCCGAGCCGATCCGCGAGGTGCGCTGGGCGGGCGGCCTGGCGGTGAAGTGGAAGGCCGACACCTACGTCCATGCCGGCGGGTTGACGGCGGCGCTGAACAGCCCGACCGGCACGCTCTCGGTTTGGCTGAAGTACAATCTCGATCTGGCGGCTTACCGCGAGTTGACGCTAATCGACGGCAACCTCGTCGCCTATCGGCTGCGGCACGCGCCGGGCGACATGACCGGGCACGGCAGCGGCGACATGAGCGTAGACTTCGCGCCGGGCGATCCGCTCGACATGCGGCCGGTGAGCCTGCGGTTCGATCTGGCGATGGTGAACGAGCCCGGCGTCTACAGCGTCGATAGCACCATCTACGACTTCAACTTTGAAGGCTCGATGGTGAGCGACGGCATTGTGTTCGGCGCGCTCAACAAATGGTGGCACGTCTATTGTGAATGGAACACGCAGACCGGCGCGTTCCTGCTGAAGGTCAACGGCCAGACCGTGGCATCGGCGGCGTTGCCGGGGACCACGGTAGGCACCGAGAGCGACGGTATTTTCGGGTTCGATGTGCCATGGCACCAGCAGCCCGACATGATGGGCCAGGAGTACCGGCGGGCCAATCAGAACACCGTGTTCTTCTGGTGGGATCAGGTGCCGTTCGGCGAATGGGCTTCTGCCCCGACGCCTTACTCTGTCGCCGAGTTCTGGCTCGATCCTGGGCGCACGGGCGTCGGCGTCGATAAGTTTGTGGATACCACAACCGGGCGGCCGAAGAGCCTGGGGGCGAATGGCGAATTGCCGCTGGTCGGGCTGCCCGAGATTGTGCCGGGGCAGACCAAGCCGGCCTTCTATTTCCACCGGGCCGGCGCGCCAAAGACGATCCTCGAAAACCGCGGCCATGCCGGCGCCTTCACCCTAGCGAAGACCATCGCGGAGGGTTCCGGGTTCATGGAGCTTGTGCGGGTGCCGCTCGACCCCGACACGGACGGGCCATTGGATGAACCGGACGCGCCGCACTTTGACCCGCCGACAGGATAGCGCATGCCCGTGATCTACCGCACCGATGGCGCCTGGGGCACCGGCAAGGGCAGCAACCTCGCGCCGGCCGAGGTGGACGGCAATTTCTACGACGTCGATACCCGCGTAACCTTTATCGAAGATAATCCCGTCGAGCCGATCACGCCGACCGCGATCAACATCGAGGGCGGCCTATTCACGATGGGGCTCTCTGACGGCTCGACGCTCGGGCCGATTGTGATGACCTACCCGATGCCGACCTGGCGCGGCGATTGGGGGCCGGGCGTCGCCTATAACGAGATCGACTTTTTCATCGCGCCCGACAATGGGTTCGGCTCGGTGATGATCCCGCACACATCCGCCGCCACCTTCGATTGGGGCGCGCTCGATACCGGCGGCACCGGCTTGCCGGTCTACCGGCAGCTTATCGGCGGCAGCGGCACGACGAGCGGCATCGCCGATCAGGTCGATGTCGCGCTCGGCACACAGGCCGACGACGATCTCCTGATGTGGGACGCTGCGCCTAGCCTGTGGCGCAACCAGACGCCAGCATTTCTGCTCGACAATGCGCTGGGCACGACACAGGGCTCGATCGTCTACCGTAGCGCAACGGCGTGGGTGGCGCTGGCGCCGGGCACCGCGGGGCAAGTGCTGGCGACGGGCGGCGCGGGGGCCAACCCGGCGTGGTCGTCCAGCAGCGGCGGCGGCGGCATCACCCAGCTTACCGGCGATGTGACGGCGGGGCCGGGCAGCGGCAGCCAGGCCGCGACGCTCGCCAATACCGCGGTCACGGCCGGCAGTTACACGCGCGCCAACATCACCGTGGATGGTAAAGGCCGCATCACGGCGGCAGCCAACGGCACGGGCGGCGGCGATGTCGTCGGGCCGGGCAGCGCCGTCAGCGGCAATGTCGCGACCTACAGCGGCACGACCGGCAAGCTCATCGCTGATGGCGGCGCGTCGATTGCCGATCTGAAAAAGCAGGCGATACAGGTCGCCGTGTCCGACGAAACGACGAACCTCACGACCGGAACGGCGAAACTGACCTTCCGCATGCCGTTTGCCATGACATTGACGGCGGTGCGCTCGAGCCTCTCGACGGCGAGCTCGTCGGGGCTGGTCACGGTGGACATCAAGGAAAGCGGCACGACGATCCTCTCTACGGCGCTCTCCATCGATGCAACCGAGAAGACCAGCACGACGGCGGCAACCGCGGCGGTGATCTCCGATACCGCGCTCGCCGACGATGCCGAAATCACGGTGGACATCACGGCGGCCGGCACCGGAGCCAAGGGGCTCAAGGTTACCTTGATCGGTACTAGATGACGGCGCTGATCAACCCGTTCTGGTATGGCGCGGCAGCCGCCACCGATCCATCCTTCGCCAGCGTCGTGCTCTTACTACATTGCGAGGGCGCCAACGGTTCGACGACGATTACCGATAGTTCGAGCCGCGTTCACGTTCCGAATGCAACGCTTAACTCCAGCTTGACGACAGCGCAGCAGAAATTTGGCAGTTCTGCGTGGGGTAATTCTGCGAGCAATGGTGCCATACAATATGTCGATGACCCGGATTGGGACTTCGGCGCCGGGCAGTTTACGGCCGAAGCGTGGATCAGGTCCACGGGGACCATATCAGGCCAACAATACATTTTTTCCCAATTTCGTAATTCATCAAGTACCAATCAAGCTTGGGCCGTGAGGTTCAACGGTGCCGCCGCTCCCGGTTACTTAGATTTTGTATATACGACAAACGGATCGACGGAGGTTTATGTTTCTGGCGCTTACCTGCCGCCGACCAACACCTGGACGCACCTTGCGGTCGACCGAGATGCCAGCAATGTAGTCCGTCTTTATGCCGATGGTGTCGTTAAGGGTTCCGGCACTGCGGCAGCGACAATCTTTAACAGCACAAGGCCGCTGCATATCGGCAACGACGCACTGCAAGGCACTGGGTTTATCGGGCAGATTGACGACGTTAGGATCACCAAGGGCGTGGGGCGCTATGGTGGAGCCTTCACGCCGCCGACCGCGGCGTTCCCGAACTCGTGATCGATGCGCTGCTGATCGCCGCGGCCTCGTGGGTGTTGCTCCACCGGGCCGACGGCGGAATTGTCGCCGTCATGCCGTCGCATATCACCAGCATGCACGCAAAGGCGCCGCCGCCGCACACCAACAAGATATCGCCAGCCGAAGCGCATTGCGTGCTGTGGCTGGCCGATGGGAAAATTCTCTCGGTAATAGAACCGTGCGAAACGGTGCGGATGCTGTTGGATGAAGCAAAATGATCGTGCCGGGGAGGATCGTCGCATGATTAAGCGATTGCCGTCAGTGGACTATCTGCGGCAATGCTTCGACTATGATCCGGAGACTGGGGAGTTGACGTGGCAGAAAAGGCCGCGTCAGCACTTTGCTGACCTTCGCAGTTGCAATCGGTGTAATACGATGTACGCCGGAGCAATCGCCGGCAATATTGACAAACTTGGTTATCGTGTCGTCGTTATTGATAAAGTCCCATTTAAGGCGCATCGGATTGCGTGGAAGCTGGCGACCGGTGAAGAGCCGCCAGCTATGCTCGATCATATTAATGGTGTTCGTACCGACAACCGGTGGGCCAACCTTCGCGCAGCAACGCACTTTGAACAGGTTGGCAACCAAGGTCTTCACAAGACAAACACATCGGGCTATCGCGGTGTTAGTGCTCATAAAAGTGGTAAGTGGGTAGCGCAGTTAGGCAGGCGTTATCTTGGGTACTTCGACACGCCAGAAGAGGCGGCCATCATCTACGACGCCGCGGCACGCGAAAGGTATGGCGAATTTTACGGAGGAACGTACCATGATTATTGAGATACTCTTTGTTGTAGTTTTATTTTTGTGGTTGTTGACGATCCTGCCCTTGCCGCCGATGGCGCCGTTTCAGTCAAGCAACGTGTTCTTTGCCTTTGTCGCGGTGCTGCTGCTCGGGCTCTACATCTTCCTTCCTGCGATGCGATGATCCGAGCAGCGCGCCACTGCGGCGGGGGCTTTAATTCGTCGCGGGCGCGGCCCCGACGGGCATCGTCACCGTCGAGCCTGTCGGCAAGTCGGCCAAGTTCGGTGCATGTTCGTGAGCCTCTGACCAAACATACGATGTGTTGCCGCGCATCACTCGCACGGTTTTCGGCCCCGTTACCTCGACGGTTTGGTTTAGCGCCACGTGCCCGTCGATATCGATGGCGTAAAGGGTCGTTTTGCCCGGCGCTTTGCCAAAAACGATAAGCACGTCCTTGCCGCCTTGGTCTGGCGTTTGGACATTCGCGATATCGGGGTTGGCGATGAACACGCTCGCCAACGGGCGCGGCGACTGAAGCAGCGTTCCCCCGCTGACGCTAAGGACTATAGCCGGCCCGCTCGGGCGGATTTCGTCAGCCGCCAGTGCCGGAGCGGCGAGCGCGACGAGCAGCGCGGCGCTTGTTAGAATGCGATAAGCCATGATCGAACCTCATGCGTTCGGTTGCGGTTAGGCGTCGGGCGGGCGGTGTAAACCCGTCCGGTGCCGCCTCGAACACATGGGCAGACCCGGCAACCGGCGGCCTGATAATACCGGCCATAAAATTGATTTTGGCTTCACGACGCGGATCAAAAAATGTCGTGCCTTCATATCGCCAGCGCCCACGCGAGGCCGGCTAGCAGCAGGCCGACGAGAAACGCCTCGAAGCGGGTCGTCACCGGCGGCTTCCGCAATTAAAGCCCCGGATGCAGTCCCAGCCCGGCGGGAAGGCCGAGCCCTGCCGGCAGGCCATCGCGGCCGGCGGGTCGTCGGCCAGCCAACGCCCGGCGCTGATCGCGTCGATGGCAGCGCGGCAGGTGGCGGCGGATGTGGTGGCGACCGTCTCCTGGCGCTCGGCCGACCACGACAGCAGCAGGATGTGCGGGTCGAAGGCCAGCGCCAGGCCTGCGATCAGCACGACACCCGGCCGCCGGCACGACAGGCAGCGTGGGCGGCGGCACGGGCGCCGGTCGTAGGGGCAGACGGCTGGGCGGATTTGTTCATCCGCACACACGCGCCCTGTTCGTATTTGTTGTAAGTGCTTGATTAAATGGTGGGCGCGGCTGGGATTGAACCAGCGACCCCTGCCGTGTGAAGACGCGTCCCGTCCCGCTACCCAAGGCATTCCGGTGTAAAGGGCACTGTCTAATTCGCGTTTTTTACTACGAAACGTCGTCATCGCCATGCCGCCATGTTAAGGCGATCAAGAGAGCACTGTTTATTTTGGCGGACGAACAATCGGGAACTGTTCATTGTGAAACCTGCCCGGCTCATTCTAGTGCGCTCGCGGCCTTGCGGAGATAGTCGGGAGAAAATCTGGCGTACACCCTGTACGTCACGCTCTCGGAACTGTGGCCGAGATATTGGCCAATCTCCGCCATGGGAATCCCGGATTCCGCCATGTGCACGGCGGCTGTATGGCGGAGAGTGTGCGGAGTGCACCATGGCACGCCAGCCCGCTTTGCGCCGGCAGCAAACGCCCGCTTGATGCTGAGAACGCGCCGGCCGGCATACTCCACCACATGATCAGACAAGGCCGCCTCACGGGCCTCCAGCAGCGCCTCACGGGCACTGTCCGTTATCGGCACCGTGGCGCGGCCCTTCGCTCGGGTATCGCCGAGGCCGAGCCGGATCATGCCCGCGTCCAGATCGACGCGGTCCCAGGTCAACTCCAGCACGGCCGAAGCGCGCCCGGCGCTCGTGTAGGCGACGACGACGAACAGATAGAGATGCGGCGTCTGCCGTGCCGCATCGCGTAGCGCCCGGTATTGCGCCCGGGTCAAGTGCCGGGACCGCGGCGGCGGGGCAGGAGGCATCTCGATCACGGCCGGCGTGTTCTTATCCTGCCAGCGCAGCGCAGCTCGCAGCGACGACAACTCCTTGATGATCGTACCGTCCAATGCCTTCGCCCGGCGGCGCTGCAGCACATAGGCACGGCATAGAGGGCGGTCTACCTGATCAGGCCGCAGATGGCCGAACACCGGGTCAAGGCGCTTCCACGCATACCGTGCACGTTCACCGCCAGCCAACGCCGCCTTGTCTGCCAGGTACAAATCCATGATCTCGGCTACCGTCGTTGCCTTCCTGCGCAGCGATATCTCGAAGTCGATCAGGTGCCGTTCGGCGGTTTCACGATCCTTAGTTCGGAGCGCCGTGCGTCGGGGCTTGCCGTCCTCGCCCCGCCAGTAGGCGTAGAAGGCGTCTCGGAACCAGACGACGCGCATTCGAGTTCCCCCATCGCTGCGGCCGGAATTCGGATCAGCCGGCCCAACCTAAAGTGCCGCAGCTTGCCATCACGACAAAGGTTGCGGATGTGGGCTGGCGAGCAGCCGAGGAAATGGGCGGCCATTACGACCGTAAGGGGGCGCTCAGCCGGAAGCGTCACAGTAGCACCGCCATCCATCCGACCAGCACCAGCGCGCACAGCGTCGCCAGCGGCAGCCATAGCAGGTCGCGGACCAGCATAGGCAGGCCGGTCATGGCTTCACGACAGTCAGCTTGGGCTTGCGGCGGCGGTCCAGATAGCTGGTGATTAAGTCGAGCGCTCGCGGGCCGAATTTCCACAACTGAACGTCAATCGCCTCAAGTTCCTGATAGCTGACGCTCTCAAGGTCATCGGCATCTGGGCCACTCTCAGCGATGGCTTTCAACGCCACGATGACCGCATGGAACTGCTTCACCAGTTTCTGCTCGGCGATTTGCGCCGGCGTATAGATCTGGATGCGCCCGTATTTCTCGCGGTGAACATGGTCGCGGGTCCATCCCGGTGGATAATCGGGGTGCTGTTCGGAGCCGTATTCGGGCGAGCCCATGCCCTTTTCCTCGCGACTTAACTCGAACGGCTTAAGCAGTGCCTTGCGGCGCTCGATCTCCTCGGCAAGGGATACGTTCGGCATTGTCGCCGGGCGCAGCGCCGCGGCGGCGGGGCGTCCATGCTTCGGCCGTGGCGGCGTCATGCCGTCCATCTCGCGGCGGTAGCGCTGGATCGTGCCGTGGGACACGCCGAGCTTCTCCGCTAACTCGCGCTCGGGCATGCCGCGGTTTTCCTGTATTCCCGCCATGATCGCGTCTTTTTGTTCGGCGGTATATCTGCCAGATTTCGGGTATGACTTGCCATCGCCGCCGGTTATTGTTTGCCCAGCTGATACATCTGTGTCAGGTGGGCAATACAATACGCGATTTACTGTTTGGTAGGAAACATCGGCCAGCTTTGCTATCTCGCGATTACTTAGCTCGGGGTTCCGCGCGGCGATCTCGCGGACGATATCCCGCCGCTGCTCATTGCTAAGATGCCGGCGGCGCAGGTTGACCGAGATGACGTAGGCGAAGATGTCGGTGCCGTCCGGCAGCCGCTCGTAGCGCGGCTCGATGCCGGCAATAACGCAGGCTTTCTCGCGGTTGCGGCCATCGACGAGGAACTCGCCGGCCGGGTCGAGTTTGATCGACTCACGCAATCCGTTGGCGGCGATGTCGGCGGCAAGCTCGGCAAGCTCGGCTTCCGACATCATCGGAAACAGGTCGGCGTCGGGGTGGTGCGGGAAGGCCATCGGAATCCTGGCAAAAAAAGGGCGAGGGTTCCCCCTCGCCGTTGAAGTCGTCAGTTAAGCGGCGGTGGCGAGGTCGGCATCCTCGGCCTTGTCGATCCGCGGGAACGGATCATCCATCCCCGGGTCGAGCCGGCGCACGTTCAGCCGCCCCTCCTGCCAGAACAGGAACGCACGCATCGCCAGGCACACGGTTTTGACGCCGTTGAGCTTGAGCTTGGCCTTGGCCGATTTCGGCGCCGCGTCCTTTGCCGCCTCGTGCTGGTCGAGCCGCTGCTGCAACGCCAGCACCGGATGCCCGGCGGGTAGATCCGATTGCGTCAGCAGCTGCATGAAGTCTTCCAGCACGCCGCTGCCGTGCGCTTCCTTGATCCGCCATCCGACGAAGGTTGCGGCAACCTTGTCGTCGAGCCGGCGGACCGCAGCCGGGTAGATATCAGCCATCTGATGAGCCACTAACGCCAGCGACGGATTCGCCTGCGCATAGGCGAGGATATCATGGTTGGCGATCGGCGAGATCGGCGGCCGCCCGTGCCAGTGCAGCATCCCCTCGTCGTAGCGGATGGCGTAGTTTTTGATGGCCGACTGGATGTTGCCGCTCAACCCGTTGAGCCCGGCGCAGCTCAGCGTGTCGTCGCCGGTGCGGGAGACACCGTTGTCGATATAGCTGAACAGGTCGTCGTCGTGCGGCACGCCCGCCACGACAAACGTATCGAACGAGCAGCCCGAGAACAGACAGGCCATGCAGCGATGACCGGCATCTTCGAGATCGCCGGCATCGGTGATGATGACCGGCTCCCCGGTCTTCTTCCACTTCTTCGTGGACATGTCGGTCGCATAGCGCAGCACGTCGGGATAGCGGAGCTTGCGGTTATGCCGGTTGCAGATCAGGAGCTGCTCGGCAATCTGCGGCGTGATGGTGTGCCACCCGGTCGTCAGCGCGGCGAGCGACGGGCGATCCTGCTGGGCGGCCCAGGCGCGGAACTTCTCGACCGCGTGGGAAAATGCCTGCGGTCCAGCCGTGAGGTCGCACCGCACCGCGGGCGTCCAGGTCGTGATCGTATCACTCATGAGAACACTCCTTGCGAGGGCGCCGGCCCGGAATTGGGCTGTAGCCGGTCGCAAGTGGACGCTATGTGCAATCTTGCACGGCAGTCAAGTGCAACAATGCACACAGCGTTCCAAAAAAATATATACCGTTAGCCAGAAAGCCTGGCCGGCTGGCGCTGCGCGATCAGCCATAACGTATCGAGCTGCGCACCCGTAATTTCCTGCGATGCGGCCGCGCGGATTTTCGAGAGGGTCCGTGTCGATAGGGTGTGCGTCACATCTTCGTTGTTTAAGAACCGCGATATGGTCGTGTGAGAGACCGTAGCTTCCTTAGCCAGCCGGTTCGCGGTCCAGCCGGTTATCCGTAGGATCTCTTTAACGAACCGCCGCGCGGCTTCTTGATCTGCGTCCATCAGTGCAGATTTGCACAGACTTATCCCCATGGTCATTCTGCAAGAATGCTCTTGACGGTCGTGCAATTTTGCACGCACATTTTCGCCCATGGGCGACCTACTTTCCCCGGCGGATCTGGAGCGGCTTGCGGATGAAGCCGGGCTATCCGTCGCTGAACTGTGCAAGCGGGCGAACGTCGCCCACACAACCTTTTATCGCTGGCGTCTCGGCCGGACCTCACCAAGCCTCGATATCTATCAGCGCCTGAGAGAAGTCCTGCGTGAAGCGCAGGCTGACATCGCATGACTGCGGTGTCTTCACATCCGAAGTGTGAATCGGCGATCACGGCCCGCTTCCCGCCGGAGTTGTGCCACCACTGGGTAAAGCGCCTCGCGCGCCTCATGGGCGTGCCGCGAGAGACGGCCCGGCATTGGGCGTTCCGGCGGGTGCCGGATGCGCGCCGCAAGGAAATCGCCTTGGCGCTGATCGCCGAGTGCGACCGACTTCAGACGCTCGTCAGTCAGACACGGCAACGCTGGGCGGAGGTAGCTGATGAGGCGGGCGGCGCTGTGGCTCGGAGAGATTCTAATCCGCAGCGGCCGCTGCCTGGTGGAGTGGGCCAGCCGCGATCTCAGGCGTAAACCGTCATGACCCGCACCCCCGCGTGCGAAGACAGCGGCATCGGCGAGCGCATGCGCGAATTGCAGCGCGACCGCATGGCCGCCATCGCCGGGTGCTCCTGCCCGCAGCGCACCACCGCGGGCGAGGTCGTGCACCGCCCCGGCTGCGCAATGCTGCCGCCGCCGCCCGATGTAGCAATCGCGCTGGCGGTGGCGATGGAGCGGCTGCGGGCACGCCGCAAGCACCGCACGCTGCCGAGCGCGGACGAGCTGATGGCCGAGGCCGTCGCCGCCAAATACGCGCGGCACCTGACGTTCTGGCGGGCGATTGGCGACCCCATTCCGTGGGCGCCGACAGTCGACGATGCTAAAATGAAACGCCGGGCGTTGGAGGCCCGGCGCTTCGGAGGAGAGTGCGATGATGAAGCATCGCAAGCTCTCGCTGAGGATTATCGTGATCCTAATCGTCAGGGTCAAGATCGTCCGCTAATCAGCGAGGATGGTCAACTCGTCTCCGGGCGGGTTGGCCTCCCCCGGAGCCGGCCGTGATCGTGGGCGGCTGCGACCCCGGCGCTGACGGCGCGGTGGCCTTCATCGACGCCGAGACGGTGCGCGTGCTGCACATCATTGATATGCCGATGAGTGCCGGCGAGCTGCGGGTGCGAGAACTCGCGACCGACCTCCTGGCCGCGCTCGACGGCCGCCGCTGCGGGCATATGTGGATCGAGCGCCAGGCGCCGTGGGCCGGTGGAAACCGCACAATCGGCGCCCTAAGCGCCTTCAATTTGGGCCGACGATTCATGGCCATTGAGGCGATCGCCGCCTGCCACGGCTGGCCCTACGAATTCGTCTCGGCCGCCAAGTGGAAGCGGCATTACGGCATCGCCGCCACGAAGTCGCTGGCTCTCCACATGGCCGGCAAGCTCATGCCGGAAGACGCGGGTCTGTGGACCGCGCGCCGCGGCTACTGCACCCGCGCCCGCGGTATCGGCCGCGCGGAAGCTGCGCTTATCGCACTTTTTGGAATTAGGTCATTTAACAACATCGCCACAGGGGCCGCGGCATGAACCCGCTGCTGGCTGCGGGGCGCTTTGCTGCCGGCATCTTGCTGCTGTCGGCGGCGCCGCTGGTCGTCGCCGTCGTGCTGCTCGGCCTCGCCATGCTGATGGCGCCGCCATGAGCGACTGGGTTTCTGGATACCGCGCTGCGCTCGCCGATGTTGAGCGGTTGATGCCCGGCCGGGCCGCCAGATGGCCACACGGGCTAACTATGGACGTGGTGGTTCGGCTGCTCGCCGACCTCGACCAGGACGCGCTGGTCATCGAGCGCGAGCAGGGCAACCGCATCCGGCGCCGACGCCTCACCGCCGCGCGCGAGGCCACGCTGCCCTTCGATGAGCAGCCGCCATGAGCGGCGACCGCGACCTCGCCGAGGCGATCCATCACGAGATCATCTCGCCGGGCAGTGTCGATGCCGCGCTCGATCTTTGGCAGCACCGCCGGGTCGGGGCCAGCGACAGGGCGGACATGTGGCGAGTGCTCGCCCGCACCAGCGCGGCTGCCATTGATGCCGCGCTCACCCGCCGCCTGCGCGAGGCCGCCCGCACCGGGCCTTGGGAGCTGCCGCGCTCAGAGGCGCAGTGCGAGCGCATGCAAGAAGCGCTGGAGCAGATCGTGCGCTGGAGCGAAGCCTACCCACTCGACATCTTCCCGGAGCCCGACCTTCAGAAAGCGCGCGAGCTGTTGGCGGCAGGCGGCATCACCCTCGACGCAGTCAGCGCGCACTGCATGCGTCACGTTGTCGATGGTATCGGCAAGATCGCACGCGAGGCCGCCCGCACCGGACCGTGGGACACGCCATGATGTTGCGAATCTTCCCACCCTCTCCTATCTTCCAAGGGCAGCCGGGGGAGCTGAACACTCCCCCGACGCCCTGTCCCTACAGACGGATGCGGAGCTTAAGCCGCAACCGCAGCCGCCCGAAGGACAGGAGAAGCTGGATTTGCATCCGACTTCTCCTTGGTCAGCCGCAGGGGACCATCCCCCTGCGGCATCCCCAGCATACTCACATCGCCGCCACGGTGCTCGCATGAGCGAAGTGGCGCGCGAGGTCCGCGAAATTGAATCAACCGGCGCCTGGCTCGATTGGCGCCGCGAAGACCTGACGGCATCCCGCATCCCGGCACTCTGGAACCTGCACCCATACCTGTCGCGCGAGCAGCTCGCCGACATCATGCGGGCCACGACCTCGGCTGGCAGCGGCACGCCACCCGACAACAGCGCGATGCGCCGGGGCCGTATCTTCGAGGCCGCCGTTGCTGCCGCCATTGCCGAAGAGCGGCCCGAGTGGACGCTGACCAAGGCGACCACCTATCACCGCATCCCGTCATTGCGCGTCGGCTGCACGCCGGATTATTTCGCGACCTCCACGCTGCCGAAAGAACCGAGGCGCGGCATCATCCAAATCAAAACGGCGGCGCCGAGGGTTTGGGAGAAGTGGCACGGCCGCGCGCCACTGCCATACATCGTCCAAACACTCACCGAGGCCGTTGTCTGCGACTGTGCGTGGGCGTGGCTCGTCATCATGGTGATGAGCGATAGCTACCCCGTCCATTATTTCGCCGTGCGGCGCCATGCCGAGGCCGAGGCGCGCATCCTGGCCGCTGCGGCGCAGTGGTGGAGCGAGTTTGATTCAGGTGCCCTGCCGGGCACCGCAGCCGGCGCCGCCGAGCTTGAGGCGGCATTCGACGACGGCAGCCATGTGGACCTCAGTACGGACAATTACCTGTGCGCCGCCTTACCCGAGCGAGAAGCGCTGAAGGCGCAGTGCAGCGCCGCCGAGAAGCAGATCGCCGAGATTGATGCCGCGCTGAAAGCTGCCATGGGCGCAGCCGCCACAGCATATGTGCCCGGCTATTCGATCTCGTGGAAGACGCAACACCGCCGCGAAACGGTGATCGCCGCCCGCGATATTAGAGTGTTGCGCGTCCGCGCCGTCGATGAACAGGAGGCAACCGATGCCGCAGAATGAAGTGGTGACACTGCCCGCCCGGCCCGGTGCCATGCACCGCATGGAGGACATCGAGAAGCTCGCCGATGCGGTTGCCCGCAGCCGCATGTTCGGCATCACCACGAAGGAGCAAGCCCTTGTGCTGATGGCGATATCGCAGGCCGAAGGCCGCCACCCGGCAGAAGCCGCACGCGACTACAACATCATCCAAGGGCGCCCGGCGAAAACCTCCGAGGCGATGATGCGCGACTTCATCCATGCCGGCGGTCGGGTCGAGTGGCACGCGCTGTCGGACGACGTGGCGGACGCCACCTTCAGCCACCCGCAAGGCGGCACCATCCGCATTGTCTGGGATACCGCACGCGCTGCCAAAGCCGGCCTTGCCTCCAAAGACATGTGGCGCAAGTTCCCCCGCCAGATGATGCGCAGCCGCTGTGTCAGTGAAGGCGTCCGCACCGTCTGCCCGATGGCGACATCTGGCATGTATGTGCCAGAGGAGGTGCGGGACATGCCGACAATGGCACTGCCGGAAGCCGCCTCCGACACCACCTCTGACCTTGACCACTTCGCCGCCAACTTCGATGCCACAACAGGTGAAGCGGAGCCGCCGCCGCCCTATTCCGTGCTGGCTGATGCGCGCGAAGCCGCCGAGCGCGGCACCGACGCCTTCCGCGCCCACTGGCTCGGTCTGTCACCGTTCGAGCGAGACACCATCCGGCAGCATTTGGACGAGTTCCAACGCACTGCCAAAACCGCCGACGACCCGTTCGGGTTGCCACCAGTCGCACCATCGGAACAGCCGCAGGCCGACCCCCACATTGCTCGGCCTGAGGCTGGGCCGGCGTCGGTCAGTTCCCCTGCCGACGCCGGCCAACCCTTTGCACCCGGCGATGTTTTCGCCGAGTTGGACCACGAGGCACGCGCTGCAACACGCGATGGCAAGGCGGCGCTCGATGCGTGGTGGAAGACGCTGCGCAAAGGTGACAAAGACCTGTTGCAGCCCTTCCGGCCGGAGTACGACCGGCTTGCCGCCGAGGCCGATGCGGCGCGGGGTTTGGCCCTGTGACATGGCACGCCGCATACCGCATCGCCGACGAGCAGGTCGCGTACTGGCAGCGCTCCGGTGTCACTGCACGCGAGGCGGCAATAGCGCTGCAACACGACTTGCCGGTGACGTGGGTTGCGGTGCGGCGGCAGCTCGCCGCCTGGGCCATGCTGCATCAAGACCGATGGGAGAATTGAGTACCCGTGAGCATCCGCTTGGTGACTTGGGCATTCAAGCAGGAACTTCCCTGCGCCGAGAAGCTGGTGCTCGTCGCGCTCGCCCACATGGCGGACAAGGATGGCAAATGCTGGCCCTCCCAAGCCGGCATTGCTCAGCACTGCGGTATCACCCGAGAAACCGTCAACCGTATGGTCGGCATTCTCGTCGAGGCTGGCTTGGTCAGGGTCGAGCGGAGGTTCAGCGCCAAAGGACGGGCTGCCAACCTCTATCTCGTTGGGTGTGTGACCAGTGATCACACACCAGTGAGTGACGTACGATCACATACCCATGTGACGTACGATCACACACCTCCAGTGAGTGACGTACGATCACACCGCGAAATCATTGAGATTTTTCCACCAGTGAGTGACGTACGATCACACGGAACCGTAAGGAAGAAAGAAAGTAAGAAGAAGCCCCCCCCTTTAGGCCCCCCCCCCACGGAAACGATGCACCGCGCGTCTAGCGACGCGCCAGCACCAATTTCGCCTCCAATTTTTTCGCCCCGGCCTGTTGTGGAGAAGCCCGATGCCCGACGAGGAACCCGCCTTGCGCCCGATTGGCAACCTAGTGCAGCGGATTGCGAGTTCGCTTATGCCCACGGACTCGACCCCGCCGAGGTTGCCGACCAGTTCGCCGACTACTGGCGCGCTGAAGCAGGCCCCCGAGCGCTCAAACGCGATTGGGCCGCGGCCTGGCGAAATTGGTGCCGACGCCAGCACCAGCCCCGACGAGATCGATCGGAACCTGCTGGCTGGCTTGCCGCCCTCCGTCGCGTCCGCCTTGCGGGAGACTGCTAGGGAGTTCGTCGACCCGGTCTACGGGTTCGATGCCGAGTTCACCGGATACTCGCTCGCCGACAGCATCCCGGCACGTGACCGACAAGCCGCGCTCGGCATGGTCGGCGCCGCTCTCATCCCCGCCGCCACTGCGTTCGTCGGGCAGGAACTCGCCAGACTGCGAGCTTCCACCAAAGCCCGCCCAGAGGGGGAGGACGAAACCGCCATGCGGTTTCAGGTGCTCGCCGAGGTATGCCAGGACTATCCGCCGGATGTCGTGCGCCACGCGCTGCGCGGCTGGGCCAAGCGCGAAGTGTTCTTCCCGGCACTCGCCGAAATTCGCGACGAATTGCAGCGCACCAGCAGGCGCCGCCGCGCCCTGCTCGAGTGCATCAGCGAAGCGAAGACCCATCTCGCCGAGGCCGCCGAATGAGCGACCGGCGCCAGGAACATCGCTGTGTGAGCTGCCGGTTTTGGCACGGCCCCTACACGCAGGAATGCCACCGTCACTCGCCGGTTCATGTGCCAACTGAGTTTTCCGCACTCGCGTTGGCACTGAGCCGCACCGATCCCGAGGCTGAGGAAATGATCAATCAGTGCCACCGAGGGGAGTGGCCGTCCACCCGGCCAGAGGATTGGTGCGGCGAATGGGAGGCTGCTGCCGAATGAGCAAACCCGAATGGACGCCGCAAGCGCTCGAATTGTTCGCCGCCTACGCACCACACCGCGAACCGCACCGCCCGCCCGAATGCAATCACGGCGCCGCCTGCTGGGTGCGCGACGGCCCGCCGAGCATCACTCGTGTCGGCACCGGGGGCCACTGCACCGGATGCGGTGGCTCCCCGCTACCGCCGCCAGCCTACCGTCACCGCAGGCTGCCGCCATGAGCGACGGCCCACTCCCCGAGCGGTTGCAGCACGACCGGGTGACGCGCGATGCCGAGACACTTGCCGACACGCTCGGCGGCATCGGACTGCCGTATCGCGTCGAGAGCCTGCTAGGCCGGCTGGAGCGACACGGTGACATCACCGCTGGCCAGCGCCATGCCGGCGAGGAGTTCGGGCGGTTGTTCGCTCTGGCCCATCTCGACCCGATCCGCGCCGCTGACGTGCTGCACAATGATCGCACCGGCTCAGCCGCCGCCAACCACGGCAGCGAGCGCGCCCGCCGCAAGGTGCTCGCTGCCCTCGACGCGCTCGGCGGCCAGGGCAGCCCGTGCGGGACGTGCGCATGGTTCGTGCTCGGCTGCGAGTTCTCGGTGCGGGCCTGGGCCATGCGCGAAGGCTGGGGCGGCAAACCGCTGTCCGAACCCGTGGCAAAGGGCACCCTCATCGGCACGCTCGGCGTGCTGGCAAAGCATTTCGGGATTTAGCGATGAGCCTCAACTACCAGTGGGCCAAACTATTGATGCCGCGGCTCGGCAGCATCGGCGAGCGCATGATGGTAAATCATTCTGAACATCAGATGTATCCAAAGGTAGTGCATCGACACATCGCAACTATCTGCGACGAGATAAAAGCTCGCCTGTATTCAGAATGGGAAACCGCGGCGAACACTTTATTTGGCCGAGAAGCGGCTGATCCCGGTTGGCAAGGAAGGCAATACATACGTTGCCTCCAAGCGCCGCCTCCTTGAACACCACCAACAAGTAACAAGCGGCGAGCCCGACG
>Ga0207680_10000138_pt1 | contig 34644 bp, 33 predicted proteins | sample KBSS23metaG_FD_184321 | JGI IMG/M metagenome (GOLD analysis project Ga0207680, IMG submission 184321) | Switchgrass rhizosphere microbial communities from Kellogg Biological Station, Michigan, USA - KBS S2-3 metaG (SPAdes) (version 2) | ecosystem: Host-associated > Plants > Roots > Rhizosphere...
CTACTACCACGTCGCGCTGGTCTTCAGCCACCTGGTGCTGCTGATCTTCGTCCTGTTCCAATTTATGGACAGCGGCATCGACACCTACCTCGATCCGTTTCGGCGACCAATGCCGCAGACGCCTGTCTCCAATCCGGATGCCGTTGCGCTGGCGCGCCTCGCGGCGCTGATGCAGGAGGACTACCTCTATCGCCGCGCCGGTCTCACTCTGAAGGCACTGGCCGGCAAGGCCGGCATTCCGGAATACCGCCTGCGCCGGTTGATCCATGAGCAGCTCGGCTTTGCCAACTTCAACGCCTACCTGCACGCCTGGCGCATCCGCGAGGCCTGCGAGCAGCTCCGGGGCACAGCCCAGCGCCGCACCCCGATCCTCACCATCGCGCTGTCGGTGGGCTACCAGTCGGTGAACACCTTCAACCGCGGCTTCCGCGACGTGACCGGCATGGCGCCGTCGGCTTGGCGCGCCGACGAGACGGCGCCCATCCCGCCTTCACCAAAAACCGCATAAGCATCCCAAATCCTGCAATCCCGCCGGATTTGCAGGAAATGGCGCGCCTTCCGACCCACGTCTCTGGCAATCGCATCGGCGAAGCAGGGCAAGGGATTGGCATGGGCGAGCGCAAATACTTCCTCGACTGGCTGCGGGTGTCGGCCTTCGGCTTCCTGATCGTGTTCCACGTGGGCATGCTCTACGTGGCGTACCCCTTCAATCTCAAAAGCCCGCGCCTGCTCCCGGAGATCGAGCCGTGGATGACCGCGCTCGGCGCCTTCCGCCTGCCGCTCCTGTTCTTCATCTCGGGTGTCGCGTCGCGGTTCCTGATCGCGCGGCTGGGGGCAGGGCCGTTCGCCATCGACCGCGCGCGCCGCCTGCTGCCCGTGATCCTGTTCGCAATGTTCGTGGTGATCCCGCCGCAGACCTTTATCGAACTGGTCGACAAGGGCGTCTGGCACGGCGACTACTGGACGTTCTGGACCACGCAATATCTGCCCGCGAACCAGGCACTGGTGCGCCCGCTGCACAAGACCATGCCGACCTGGGACCATGTCTGGTTCGTCGTCTATCTCTTCTTCTACACGCTGTTCTTCGCGCTTGGCTTCGCCATCGCACGCCGTGCGACCGGACGCCATCGGATCCCGATAGCGATCCTGCTGATCGCACCGGCGATCTGGCTGGCGCTGACCAATCTCGTGATCCTCTACAAATTCCCCGAGACCAAGGCGCTGGTGAACGATTGGGGCGGCCATCTGAAATGGACCGGCATGTTTGCCACCGGTGCTTATTGCGCCGGTTTCAGTGCTTTCTGGGAAACACTGCGCCGCTATCGTCTCGCGCTCCTCGGTGCGGCGCTTGTACTGATCGCGGCCCGCCAGCTCGGCAACGATCCCTGGTGGAGCATCTTTCAGGGCCTCTACGCCTGGCCGATGATCTGCGCACTCGGCGGTTACGCCGCCGAATATCTCAATCGCCCGTCGCGCATGCTGTCACATCTCAACGAAGCGGTATTGCCGATCTACGTGCTGCACCAGCCGATCCTTTTGTTCGCGGCCGACTACCTCTTTCCCCGGCATCTGCCGCTTCCCATCGAGTTCGCCGCTATCTCGGTCATCACGGCCACCGGTTGCTTCCTCGTCTACGAAACCGTCATCCGTCCGTTCGGCATCATGCGGTTTCTGTTCGGCCTCAAGCCGAAATCCGCCGCCAACACGCAATCCTTCCCTAGCGTTGCGCCTTCCGCTTTGCCGCCGAGTGGCTAGAGTCCCGCGCAAAGCATCGGGAGAACGCCATGGACTTCGCCATTCCGGAAAGCACCAAGAAGCTGCTTGCCGACATCGACGCCTTCATCGACCGCGAGATCACGCCGCTTCAGAAGCAGGATGACAACGACCGCTTCTTCGATCATCGCCGCGAGTGGGCCCGCACCGACTTCGAGGGCGGTGGCCTGCCGCGCAAGGAGTGGGAAGACCTGCTGCGCGAGATGCGCCGCCGCGCCGACAAGGCCGGCTTCCTGCGCCTCGCGCTGCCTGAAGAGTTCGGTGGCAAGAACATCGGCAACCTCGCCATGGCGATCATCCGCGAGCATCTCGCCACCAAGGGTCTTGGCCTCTTCAACGACCTCCAGAACGAGTCGTCGGTCGTCGGCAACTTCCCGCAGGTGCTGATGATGCGTGACTTCGGCACCGAGGAGCAGAAGAAGACCATCCTTCCCGGCATGCTGGACGGCACCATCCGTCTTGCCTTCGGCCTCACCGAACCCAAGCACGGCTCCGACGCCACCTGGATGGAGACGCGCGCCGTCAAGGAAGGCAATGGCTGGCGCATCAATGGCGAGAAGATGTGGAACACCGGCGTTCACACCGCGAGCCACGACATGGTGTTCTGCCGCACGTCGGGCAATGACGGCGACGCCCGTGGCCTCACCTGCATCATCGTCCCGATGAACGATCCCGGCGTGAAGATCGAAGAGTATATGTGGACCTTCAACATGCCGACCGACCACGCCCGCGTGTCGTTCAAGAACGTGTGGGTACCGGACGGCGCCGTTTTCGGCCCCGTCGACAACGGCCTCGTCCTCGCACGTCACTTCGTGCACGAGAACCGCATCCGCCAGGCCGCGTCCGGCGTCGGCGCGGCGCAGTACTGCATCAACGAGTCGATCGACTACGCCAACACGCGCAAGCCCTTCGGCAAGCCGCTCAGCCGCAACCAGGCCATCCAGTGGCCGCTGGTCGAGTTGCAGACCGAAGCCGAGATGGTGCGCTGGCTGATCCGCCGCACCGCGTGGGAGATGGACCGCATGACCGGCCCGGAGATCCAGCTCTACCTCTCCGACAAGGTCAGCATGTGCAATTACAAGGGCAACCAGCTCGTCTGCAACGCCGCCGACTGGGCGATGCAGGTGCATGGCGGCTGGGGCTATTCGCGCCACAAGCAGTTCGAGCACATCTACCGCCACCACAGGCGCTACCGCATCACCGAGGGCAGCGACCAGATCCAGATCCGCAATGTCGCCGGTCACATGTTCGGCTTCATCGGCAAGAACCGCCGCCCGGATTGATCGAACTTTCATAAAAGGCAGGGCAGGGGGCTAACGCGCCCCTTGCCGGCGCGGCGTAGGGTGAGCCGCATGGACCCGCTCCCGGGCACTTACTATTGGAAGGGCCTCATCCTGGTTCGCGCGCCGGATCGGCCGGCGCCGCGCTATCGCCTGGAGCCGAAGGAAGAGCCGAAGCCGCTGCGTCCGCCGGTCGAACCGCTGAAGCACCCGGTATCGCTCGATCCGGTGTCCGGCCCAAGGCTTGTCTCCATCGCCTGAGCCGCGCCAGACTGCGGCTATGGGGTGCACCGCCGCAGAACGCGAACAATTCACCAGGCTTGGCTATTTTGTACGCCCGGGCTTTCTCGATCCTGCGCGCGTAGCCGCGATCTCCGACACCGTCGACCGCTTCGCGGCCACCGAGCCCAAATTCGACGGCCGCAACATCCACAAATACGACGCGTTGGCCGAACTGACCGTCGACCCGTCGACTCTCGCCATCGCCGACGAGCTGATGGACGGCAAGGGCTTCATCTTTCACCATAGCCACGCTGCGGCGCATCCCGTCGGCATGCCCGGCATCGCCTGGCACCACGACTACGAGCAGATCCCGCAGACCAACCGCAGCCATCTCCAGATCCACGTCCTGCATTACCTGAACGGTCTCGACGGCACCGTCGGCGATCTGTTGCTGGCGCCCAAGACCCACCGCTCGGTCATGCGCCGCGACGCGCTGTCGATGTACGGCACCGAGGATCTCCCGGGCACCGTCGTGCTCGACAACATCCCGCCCGGCACCACGGTCTTCGCGCACTCCGCGCTGGTCCACGCGCGCCGTCCCAAACCCGGCGGCGGCCGCACGCGCTACTTCATCGACATCTCCTACATGCAGAAGGGAACGCTGTGGCCGGGCTACGGCCGTGAGGGCTGGCGCGACATGCTGGCGAACCTCGACGCCAAGGTCGGCCACAAGGCGCCCGGCCTGTTCGACATCACCGGCTTCTTCGACATCGCCGACGGCGTCGCGCGTGTCGGCAAGGCGCAGGGAAGCCTCGCCATGCGCCTCCCGGAAGTCGACGAAAGCCTGCGCCCGAAATCCGGCGCGATCCCGGTGGTGCAATGATGCCTACCCTCGACGATCCGCACGACACGCCCGCCTCCGCCGTCGCCTCCGTCCGCGATAACGGTCACTGCGTCATCCGCGGCCTCGCCAGCCATGACGAGGTCGAAGCCTTCCGCCCCGCGATCGAAGCGGCGGTTCAGCGTCATGCCGGGAAGCAGGCGCCGCTGGGCGAGCGCAGCACCTACGGCAAGGCTTTCCTCCAGGTCCCCAACATCTGGATGAGCGACGAGACCGTGAAACGCTTCGTCTTCGCGCCGCGCTTCGCCAAGGCCGCCGCCGATCTCCTCGGGGTCGAGGGCGTGCGCCTCTACCACGACCAGGCGCTATCGAAAGAACCGTTCGGCGGCCACACGCCCTGGCACCAGGACCAGAACTACTGGCCGCTCGAGACCGACAGCACCATCACCATGTGGATGCCGCTGGTGGATGTCCCGGCCGAAGTTGGCTCGATGACCTTCATCGACGGCGCCCATAAGCGCGGCGAGATCGGCCAGTGGTTTATCGGCGACGACTCGGAAGAGAAATTCGCCGAGATTGTCTCCCGCGAAAACCTTCCCACCGCGACGCACGGCGCGATGAAGGCCGGGGACGCCACCTTCCACAAGGGTTGGACGCCGCATCGCGCGCCCGCCAACACCACGCCCCTGCTGCGCTCGGTGATGACCATCATTTACTACGCCGACGGCACGCGCGTCGGCGCGATCGATTCCAGGATGCGCCGCTTCGACCAGAAGATCTGGCTGAACAGCATCCCGCCCGGCGAACTCGCCGCCGGTCCCCTCAATCCACGCCTTTGGCCGGTGGACAGATAAATTTTGAACGAAAGCATTAGGGCCACGGCAAGGCGCGTCAGCGTTTCATCCGCGCCCGTGACGCCGTAAACCGCGCGAGTCGTTCATGCTGGCCCTGGGGCTTTCGGTCGACGACAACGCGTCGCCCGATGCCGAGATCGAAGAGCAGTGCACCGCGCTGACCGCGCCGCGGCATCCGCTCGCGCGCGAACTGGTCTGTCACTGGCGCGAAGAGCACGCCCGCGGCGGCTTCATCGTCGGCATCCACATCCCCTCGCGTAAGCTCGCCAAGCTGCTGCCGGCGCTCTCCCTGCATGAGCCGGTCGACGGCGGCCGCGATTTCCATACGCGCCTCGCCGGCTCGGCACTCCTGCGCCGTTTCGGCCGTGACATCTCCGGCCGCCGCCTGACCCAGCTCTTCGGACCCAAGCGCCTCGCCTATCATCGCGGCCTGATGCAGCGCACGGTCCTGCACGGCGAGCCGTTCATCATCGATGTCCGCGCCGTCCGCGACGGGCTTTCGCGCCTTCATTTCGAGCTGGTCGGCCTCCAGGTGTTCTCGCCCGACTGCCGCCATGCATGGGTCCTGAAGGGCCACTTCCACTTCGCCGACTAGGCTGGCGCTGCAATTGTCAGCCGCGCGGCACTCTGCGATGACTCCGGCGCCCGATCCGGAGGATTCCCGTGCCGACCCAGAACTTCGCCCATCGCGGCGGCGCCGGCCTGTACCCGGAGAACACGCTGGCGGCGTTTCGCGATGCGGTTGCGCGCGGCTGCGACGGCGGCGAACTCGACATCCAGCTCAGCAAGGATGGCGAAGTCGTCGTGTTCCACGACTTCCATCTCAAGCCGGAAATCTGCCGGCTGGGCGGCAAGTGGCTCGAAAAGCCCACGCCGCGCATCAAGGATATGACGCTGGAGGAGCTCCGCGCCTTCGATGTTGGCCGCCTCAATCCGGCAAGCGGCTACGCCAAGTCGCATCCGCACACCATGCCCGTCGACGGCGAGAAGATTCCGACTCTCGCCGAAGTGCTCGAGGTCACGTCGCAGGCGAAGAAGCCGTTCACACTCCAGGTCGAACTCAAGACGTCGTTCATCAACCGCGACGTCGCCGCCGATCCAAAGGCGCTGACCGAAGCCGCGGTCGCTGTCCTCGGGAAAGCGGACTACCTCGATCGTACGATCTTCGTCGGCTTCGACTGGGAGGGCCTGCTGCACGCCAAGAAGATCGCGCCCGGCGTCGAATGCTGGTTCACGACGGTTGAGCTCGATTTCCTGCGCCCGCCGGCGCAGGACGAGAAGCCGCAGGTGCAGGTCTTCCGCCACTGGAACGACACCGGCGCGGCGCCGTGGGCCGCAGGCTTCGATCCCGGCAAATATGGCAACTCGATCGCGCGCGCGGTGAAAGCTGCCGGTGGCGACGGTTGGTTTCCCTACTTCCCGGACGCGACACCCGAATGGGTGGCGGAAGCCAAATCGCTCGGCCTCAAGGTCGGCGCCTGGACCGTCAATGAGCCCGCCGACATGAAACGCCTGATTGCCCAGGGCCTCGACGGCCTCTGCACCGACCGCCCCGATCTGCTCGCGAAGGAATTGAAGAAGGCCGCATGATCCGCTTCGACACCCAGGCCTTGTACGACGCGCTCGAGGCCCAGCGCACCGCCCGCAGCCTCACCTGGACCGATGTGGCGCGGGAGACAGGCGTGAGCACATCCACCCTGACCGGCACAAGGCGTGGCGGCCGGCTGGAAGTTGATGGCGTGCTGGCGATGGTTCGCTGGCTCGGCCGCGACGTCGAGAGTTTCGCACGCGAGATGCCGCACTAAGCTGTTGCTGACAGACCATTGCCGTCTGCGTGCTAGCATCGGCCGCTGCGCAACGGAGGTTCAGGTGAAGCCCAGGATCGGCATGATCACGCTCGGCGTCGCCGGCTTCGCCGATCCCGGCGGTCATCTGTGGGAAGTCGCGCACAATCCCTTCACGGACATGACCTGACATGTTCGACCACATGGGCATCTACGTCCGCAGTGCCGAGAAGAGCTTCGCGTTCTATCGCGCCTGCCTCGCGCCGCTCGGAATCCGCATGGTGCAGGAGCGGTTCGAGGGCAAGGCCAACATCTTCATGCGCGACGGCAGCCGCTTCTTCCTGTTCCTGGGAGAGGGCGGCAGCGAGCCGCGCAACAGCCCGCCCGGCAAGTCGCCCGTGCATTTTGGTTTCAGCGCCGGCAGTGCGGCGGAGGTCGATGCGTTCTATGCGGCGGCGCTGGCAAACGGCGGCACGGACAACGGACCGCCCGGCTATCGCAATTCGAAGACGTATTCGGCGTTCGCCTACGATCCCGACGGCAACAACGTAGAGGCGATCTGGCGCCTCGACTGAGGGCCTGAAACTGGCGCCAGCATCGGACGAAATCGCAGCGCGGGTCAATCATGCAAAAGGCCGCGTTCCTGCTGCACCGCACTCTGTGCGATTGAATCGTCCCAGGGAACGAGGAGACGCACATGCAGACGAAGGACATCACCTATCAGGGCGGCGGCAAGACGCTCACCGGCTATCTCGCCGACGGCTCGAACGGCAAGAAGACCGCGGGCATCCTGATCTGCCACCAGGGCGGCGGCCTGCGCGATCACGAGAAGGAGCGCGCCCGCATGCTGGCCGATCTCGGCTACGTCGCCTTCTGCCTCGACATGTACGGCGAGGAGGTGAAGGAGCGCGAGGATGCCATGCGCCTCCTCAATGCCGTGTCGCAGAACCAGCAACTCTGGGGCGACCGCATCCGCGCCGGCCTCGATCAGCTCAAGGTGCAGCCCAATGTCGACGCCAAACGCCTCGCCGCCATCGGGTTCTGCTTCGGTGGCATGACCGTCATCGAAGCGGTGCGCGCCACGCCAGAACTCAAATGTGTGGTTGCCTTCCATCCGGGCCTGACTCATCTGCCCGAGGCAGACGCACGTCCCATCCACGGCAGCCTGCTCGTCTGCGCCGGCCAGAAGGACCCGCTGATCCCCGACGAAGCGCGCAATCGCTTCTTCAAGCTGATGGCCGAAGCAAAGGCCGATCTACAATACATCAATTATAGCCAGGCCGGTCACAGTTTCACCGACGCCAGCGTGGCGCAGTTCAACATGCCGAATTTCGAGTACCACGAACCGACGGATCGCCGTTCCTGGGCAGCGATGCGCGATCTGTTCGACGAGACGCTGGGCAAGGTCGCATGAGCGAAACACTGCGCATCTCGTTCGAGCCGCAGAACGAGGCGAACGCCAAGGACGTGATCGACGGCCTGATCTATCACAACGTCGTGCAGACCAAGCAGGAGACGTGGTATCCGGTCCGCTATTACCTGCGCGGCGAGGGCGACACCATCATGGGCGGGCTGCTCGGCCAGATCTGGGGCCGGTGGCTGCACATCAACATCCTCTGGATCGCCCACGAGGCGCGCGGCAAAGGCCACGCCCGCGAGATGCTGACGCTGGTGGAAGACTATGCCCGCCGCCGCGGCTGCATCGGCATCCACCTGGAGACCTTCAGTTTCCAGGCGCGACCGTTATACGAGCGCCTCGGCTTCGAGGTCTTCGGCCAGATCGACAACTACCCGCCCGGCCATACCAACTTCTTCCTGAAGAAGGCGCTTTAGCTTCGATGATCAAGACATTCCGCGCCGCTATCGCAGTCGCTTTGCTGCTCGCCCAGCCTGTAATCGCCGCGCCCGTCACCATCGCGCTGCCCGGCAACGCCGACAGCGTCATCGTGCCCGGCGGCAGCGGTCTCAAATTCGCGAAGTTCGATGAAGAGCACCAGGCGATCTTCACCGGCAAGCTCACCCTGACCGGCACCTATTATTACGGCCATGGTGTGTTCGACGACGAAGGCAACTTCTTCACGCTGTATTTCCGTCCCGATGCCGCCAGCGCGGCGCGCATGCCGTACCTGAAGACCCGCGGCCATCCCGCCGACATGGTCCTCACCAACGAGGCGCTGTTCCTGAAGACCTATCTGCCGAAGGACACGATGGCCCGCGTGCGCCCAGGCCGCGACACCTATGCCAGCGGCGTCATCACCGTAACGGTCGACACCGTCAGCGCCGGCGTGGTCTGCGACGGCGCATCCTGGACCGCCCGCTTCATATCCGCCGCCAAGCCCGTCCCGGCAAAGTTCGGCCCGATGCCAGACTCGGGCTGCTAGCCCTTCACCGCCTCGATCTGCTGCGGCGCACCGAACGGCGCTTCGCGCGCCTGCCTGAGCGCCGCGCAGCTCGCCGAGCCGATCGGCCCCTCGACGTCGTGCAGGAAACACTCGCCGATCGCGACGCCGTCCGTCGCGTGGTGGTTGATCTTCTCGAACCCGATCCACTCGCCCACCGGCAACCGGTGCAGGTACACCGTCACGTCGGTGTTGATGTAGCCCAGCGAATTGTCGCTGCGATTCGCCAGCGGCGACACGAAATCCGCGGCCATCGCCACGCGCTGGAACGGCGTCAGCGGCGAGCCTTCCACCACCTCGCGATCTCCGCCATCCACGCGCCGCGCTTCATGCCGTTCGAGCCGAACCAGTCGGCGACGTTGCGCATCTTCCACATCCGCCCGCCGAACTGGTTGGAGGGCGGTGGCGGCAACTCGTCGGGCAGGGGCGCGTCCCATTTCGGCGGGCTGATGGTCTTGCCCGGTGCGTTCTCGCCGCGGATCAGGAACTGCGCCGTGCCGCGCGCCACCGACTTGCCATCCTGGATCAGTTCGACATCCACCAGCTTGATACGCCGCCCGCCGCGCACCACCGCCGTCTTCGCCGTGATCGGCGAGAAGTCGGGCAAGCGGTACATGTCGACCGTCAGGCGCGCCGGCATCCACTCCGCCCCGCCATGCACGCGCTCCAGCTCATAGCCGGCAAGCCCGATCACGACCCGTCCATGCAGCGAATTCGGATTCCACGGCCCCCGCGAATGCGGCTGCGGGAGATACGCACCGTCGCCGTCACGCTTGAAGAAGGCTTCTTCGCTTGTGCTCGTCATCAACAATTCCGTTCCGTGCTGCCATGCTTCGAGGCTCGCTTCGCTCGCACCTCAGCATGACGAAAATAGCTCGTCATCCTGAGGTGCCCGCGGGAGCGGGCCTCGAAGGATGCTGCTCCTACAATCCCTCGAACAGCGCCGTCGACAGATAGCGTTCGGCAAACGACGGAATGATCGCCACGATCGTCTTGCCCGCCATGTCCGGCCGCGCGCCCATCTCCAGCGCCGCCGCGATCGCCGCGCCGGACGAGATGCCCACCGGCACGCCCTCGAGCTTCGCAGCGCGCCGCGCCGTCTCGAACGCGGTCTCGTTCGAAATGGTGATCACTTCGTCGATGATTTTGCGGTCCAGGATCGCCGGCACGAAGCCCGCGCCGATGCCCTGGATCTTGTGCGGCCCCGGCGCGCCGCCCGACAGCACGGCGGAGTCTTCCGGCTCGACCGCCACGATCTTCACCGACGGCTTCTTGGCCTTCAGCACCTGGCCGACGCCGGTGATCGTGCCGCCGGTGCCGACGCCGCTGATCACCACGTCCACCTTGCCCTGCGTGTCGTTCCAGATTTCCTCCGCCGTGGTGCGGCGGTGGATGTCCGGGTTCGCTGGGTTCTCGAACTGCTGCGGGATGATCGCGCCCGGCGTGGCCTGCACGATCTCGTGCGCCCGCGCGATCGCGCCCTTCATGCCCTTGGCGCCTTCGGTCAGTTCGACTTCCGCGCCCAGGATCAGCAGCATCTTGCGCCGCTCCAGCGACATGGTGTCTGGCATGACCAGGATCAGGCGATAGCCTTTCGCCGCCGCCACGAACGCCAGCGCGATGCCGGTGTTGCCAGAGGTCGGCTCGACCAGCGTCGACTTGCCCGGCGTGATGATGCCCTGCTTTTCCAGCGCCTCGACCATCGCCACGCCGATGCGGTCCTTCACCGACGAGATCGGGTTGAAGAACTCCAGCTTCAGCAGGATGTCCGCCTTGGCGCCCGCCTCCGCCGTCAGCCGGTGCACCCGTACCAGCGGCGTGTCGCCGATGGTCTCGGTGATGGAGTCGTACACGCGGCCGCGTCCCGGCTTGCCCTGTTGCATTATCACTCCTCCATGGCCGGGCAGCGAGCGAGGCGAAGCGCGACCCGGCCACCCAACGTGTTGTTGCACGAATTCATATTGTAAAGTCCGCCGTGCTGCCCCCGCCGCAATCGACACCCGCGGTGCGCGCCCGCTGGCACAGATCCTCGATGGAGATCGCGTCCAGCCGCGCCATCACCTCGTCCTGCAAGGTCTGGATCAGCGGCGACACGATGCGGATGCCGAGTTCGCTGCGCGGGTCGATCGCCTCGCTCTCCTCGTCCTCCAGGCTCTCGGCCACGCGCACCACGTCGCCCACCGAAATGCGCCGCCGCTCCTTCGCCAGGCGATAGCCGCCGCGCGGTCCGCGCACGCCTTTCAGCACGCCGGCGCGCACCAGCTGCTGCATCACCTGTTCGAGATAGCGTTGCGGCACGCCTTGGCGCGCGGTGATTTCCTTCGCCTGCACCGGCTCCGGCCGCGCGTTGAACGCAATGTCGATGACGGCCTCGAGGGCCAGCAGTGTTTTTCGCGACAGTTTCAGCATCAGGGAGACTTCACAGTATGGAGACCGGTGGAGCCGTGGCCGCCCGCGCCGCGCGCGGTGTCCGACAGGCTGGATTGTTCGGCGAATTCGGCGCGCTCATGCCGCGCGATCACCATCTGCGCGATGCGCATGCCGCGCGTGATCGTGAAGGGCTGGTCGCTGAGATTGATCAGCACCGTCTTCAGCTCGCCGCGATAATCGGAATCGACGGTCCCCGGCGCGTTCAGCACCGTCAGGCCATAATTCGCCGCCAGGCCGGAGCGTGGCCGCACCTGCGCCTCGACCCCGCGCGGCAACTCGATCGCGATCCCGTTCGGCACCAGCACCCGCTTGCCGGGCAGCAACACGACGTCTTCCGGAATGGCCGCCAGCAGGTCCAGCCCCGCCGACCCCTCCGTCGCATAGGCGGGCAGGGGCAGGTCCGCCGCGTGCGGCAATCGAACGATCCCGACCTTCACGCTGCTTTTTCCTTCAGCGCATCCGCGATCCGCGCCGCCAGCCGCGTGCCGACTTCGCTCTTGGGCATCTGCGGCCAGTCCTCGACGCCGCCGGCGGTGACGATGTGCACCGTGTTGTTGTCGCCGCCCATGATCCCGGTCGCGGGCGACACGTCGTTCGCCACGATCCAGTCGCAGCCCTTCTTCTTCAGCTTGGCCTGCGCATGCGCGATCACGTCGTCGGTCTCCGCCGCGAAGCCCACGAGCAGGGCCGGCCGCTTCGCATGCCGCGCCAATGTCGCCAGAATGTCTGGATTCTCCGCCATCTGGATCGCCGGCGCAGCGGCGCCCGCTTCCTTCTTGATCTTGCTGTTGAGCGCGACCTCGGGCCGCCAGTCCGCCACCGCCGCGGTCATCACCGCGATGTCCGCGGGCAGGGCGCTCTCGCACGCCGCCAGCATCTCGCGCGCCGTCGTCACCTTCAGCAGCTTCACGCCCGCCGGCGCCGCCAGCTCGACCGGCCCCGACACCAGCGTCGTCTCGGCGCCCGCCCGTGCCAGCGCATCGGCAATCGCATAGCCCTGCTTGCCCGACGACCGGTTCGCGATGAACCGCACCGGATCGAGCGGCTCCTGCGTCGGCCCCGCCGTTACCAGCGCGCGCAAACCACTCAAGCGGCCGCCGCTCGCGAAAAACTTCTCTACTGACGCCGCGATCTCCGCGGGTTCGGCCATCCGTCCCGGCCCGTATTCACCGCACGCCATCTCGCCGTCATTCGGCCCGACGAACAGCACGCCGTCTTTTTTCAGCGTCGCGAAATTCCGCGCCGTGGCCGGATGGTTCCACATCCGCACATTCATCGCGGGCGCCATCAGCACCGGCTTGTCCGTCGCGAGAAGCGCCGTCGACGCCAGGTCGTTCGCCAACCCGTTCGCCAGCTTCGCCATCAGGTCCGCCGTTGCGGGCGCCACCACCACCAGATCGGCCGAGCGGGAGAGCTGGATATGGCCCATCTCCGCTTCGTCGGTCAGGCTGAACAGCTCGGAGAAAACCTTCTCGCCGCTCAATGACGCAACGGAAAGCGGCGTCACAAACTCAGTCCCCGCCTGCGTAAGGATCGCGCGCACGCCACAGCCGCGCGTTTTCAGCGCCCGAATGAGCTCCAGACTCTTGTAGGCTGCGATGCCGCCGCCGATGATGAGCAACACGCTTTTGCCGCGCATGCGGAGATCCTCTGGACAGGCGAATTATACCGCCTCTCACGGGAAATATAGTGATTTACGGACGCGACGTGTAGATCGCGACGCCACGGGAGCAAGCCTATGAATGTACAGGTAAAATCGACCGATCTTCCGCCCTTCAAGCCCCTGCCGCAAAAGGCTCCGGACATTGAAGTGCGCCGTTTGCCCGACGGTACGGTGTACATCGACTCAAACCACAAGCTCGGCACGTTGCATCGCTCGATTGCCCACCTGTTCGTCGAGCGCGCGACGACGCATCCCGAACGCAACTTCATCGGCGAACGCATCCCGCTGCCCGATGGCAAGACGGGCGACTGGCGCTTCATCACCTATGGCGAGGCGTACAATCGCGCGCGATCGATCGCGCAAGGGCTCCTCTCCCGCGGCTTCACCGCCGACACGCCGCTGATGATCCTGTCGGGCAACTCCATCGTGCATGCCACGATGACCCTGGGCGCCATGCTTGCGGGCGTGCCGATCGCGCCGGTCAGCGTCGCCTATTCGCTGATGTCCGGCGACCACTCCAAGCTGAAGCACGTCTTCGCGATCACTACGCCGAAGATGATCTTCGCCGACAATGGCCCGATGTTCGCCCGCGCGCTGAACGCGCTGCCGCTCGACGGCGTGGAAGTCGTGACCGTCGCGCCGATCCCCGACCGCAAAACCACGTCCTACGATGATCTCATTCGCACCAATGCCGGCCCCGACGTCGCGAAGGCGCTGGACAAGATCACCCACGACACGACCGCGAAGTATCTCTTCACCTCCGGTTCCACCGGCATGCCCAAGGGCGTGATCCAGACGCACCGCATGATGTGTGCCGTGATCGCCGCGACCGAGGCCCTTCGCACCGAACAGCCCGACCCGAACGAGATCCCGCAGTCCCTCGAATGGATGCCGTGGAACCACATCTCCGCGGGCAATATCGGCTTCAACGGCCAGATCAACGCCGGCGGCACGATCTATCTCGACGCCGGCAAGCCGGTCCCCGGCCTGTTCGACGAGACCATCCGCAACCTGCGCGACATCGTCCCGCTCGGCATCGGCACCGCGCCCATCGCCTTCGGCTGGCTGTGCGACGCAATGGAGCGCGACGACACCCTGCGCGATCACGTCTTCAAGAAGCTGCGCAGCGCCGGCTACGGCGGCGCCACGCTCAGCCAGGACATCTATGAGCGCTTCCAGGCCCTCGCCATCGCCAGCACCGGCAACCGCATCCCGATGACCACCATGTACGGCGCGACCGAGACGCAGGGCGTGACGGTCGTGCACTGGATCACCGAACGTGTCGGTCTCGTCGGTCTGCCGCTTCCCGGTATCACGCTCAAGCTCGTGCCCAACGGCACCAAGCTGGAAGTGCGCGTGAAGGGTCCGACGGTGACGCCCGGCTATCACAAGCGCGACGACCTGACGAAAGCGGCGTTCGACAGCGAAGGCTTCTACTCCCTCGGCGATGCCGCGAAATTCCTCGACGACAACGATCCCGTCCAGGGTCTGGTCTTCGATGGCCGCGTGACGGAGGACTTCAAGCTCGACAGCGGCACCTGGGTCAGCGCCGGTACGCTGCGCGCCCACGCCGTCGCCGCTGCCTCGCCACTGGTGTTCGACTGCATCGTCTGCGGCCAGGACAAGCCGTTCGTTGGCCTGCTTGCGTGGCCCGTCGCCGCCGCGGCGAAAGAGATCACCGGCAGCGCCGATCCCAGCGTGATCGTCGCCGATCCCAAATTCCGCGCCGCGATCCAGGCCAAGTTTGCGGAATACAACAAGGGCCAGTCCTCCTCGACCCGCATCAAGCGCGTGATCCTGATGGCCGAGCCGCCATCGGTCGACGGCCACGAGATCACCGACAAGGGTTACGTCAACCAGCGCGCCACCATGGACCGCCGGCGCCCGCTCGTTGACAAGCTCTTCGCCGCGTCGCCTGATCCCGAGGTGATCGAGATACCCTGAGGGAGGGGCCATGAAGCGGGTTCTGCTGGCGTCGTTCACTCTCGCGGCGCTGGCCGCCGGAGCACAGGCCGAAAACCTGCGCTATCCGGAAACGGGCGATCCCGCCTTCATTGTCACGACACCCGGCGGCTGGACTCACACGATCAACGCCAACGGCAACCTGATCGTCTTCAACGAACCGCACACCGCATCGATCAACTTCAAGATCGGCGATCTCGACGGCTCGCTGGAGGAGTTGGCGGCCAAGGCCGCATCGACCCCCGATGGCATGCCCCCCAGCACCAAAGGTCCCGGCGACTTCGGCGCCGGCTATCAGGGCACGGTCTATGAAAGCAAGCTGACGACCTCGGCCGGAGTCAAAACCGACCTGCGGATGATCCTGGTCAAGCTCGATGACCGCCATTTCGCGGCCGGTGTCCTGCTGACGGCGGAGGGGATCAAGGACGATCAGCTCGCCGCCGCCGCCACCGTTCTTGCCGGCGCACGGCTCACCACCCCGCCCGCGCCACCGCCTGCGGAAGTGAAGCCCGCAGAACCTGCGCCGGCAGCCGAAGCCGCGCCGGCATCGACTCCCGCGCCGGAAGCAACACCGGCGCCCGGCGAAACACCGCCGCCAAAGCCCTGATGCCTGAAACACCCCTGAGCGTGATCCAGTTCTGGCGCGACGAGGTCGGCGAAGCGCGCTGGTACGTGCCCGATCCCGCGCTCGACAAGCATATCCGCGGCCGCTTCGAGCCGCTGTGGCGCGACGCGCGCGGCGGCAAGTTGAACGATTGGCAGATGACGCCCGACGGCACGCTCGCACTCCTCATCGTGCTCGACCAATTCCCGCGCAATATGTTTCGCAATCACGCCGACGCGTTCGCCACCGACGCGCAGGCGCTTGCCGTCGCGAAGACCGCCGTCGCGCGCGAGATCGACCTGCGCGTACCCACGAATCTGCGCCAGTTTTTCTTCACGCCGTTCATGCATTCGGAGAATCTGGCAGACCAGGACCGCTGCATCGCACTGTTCGAACAGCGTGACGGGCCGGATGCGTACAACCTCCCATTTGCGCGCCAGCACCGCGGCGTGATCGCGAAATTTGGCCGGTTTCCCGCGCGAAACGCCGCGCTCGGCCGCGCCTCGACGGCCGAGGAACGCGCTTTTCTGAACGAAAGCCAAACACCCCGTTAACCGCCCGCTCAGCTTCCGCGTGCTGCAATACGCACGCTATGCAGCTGACCGCCGACGACTTCTATCGCCTCGCCGCCGACCTCGCCGATGAACACGGCAGCGACGCGCTGGACTATGCGCGCCGCGCCGTCGCCGCCTTCGAGGCGGAAGGCGCCAAGGACCGCGCCCGTTTCTGGTTCACGATGTGCGTCTTCCTCGACGACCTCGCCGAGCATCGCGGCACCGCCGACCGCGCTGTCACCATTCACTGAAGCCTACCCTCCCTCAAGGGGGGAGGGTGGGTATTGCGCGCGCTTCGCGGATAGCCTCACACTACCGCGCAACTCTCGCCGGTCTTTCCGCATGCCGCTCGATCCGATCGTCAAGGGCTTCCTCGACCAGATGAAGGCCATGGGCGGCCCCAAGATGTCCGAGGCCGGCGCGCCTGCCGGCCGCGAGCAGTTCAACGGCCTGATGCAGCTCGTCGGCCCCAAGGACGTCGCCATCGGCAAGGTCCAGAACCTCAGCGTGCCGAGCAAGGCGGGCGGCGTGCCGATCCGCGTTTACACGCCGGTCGCGGCGGGGCAGGAGGCGATGCCGGCGCTCATCTATTTCCACGGCGGCGGCTGGGTGATCGGCAACATCGACTCGCATGACGGCCTCTGCCGCCTGATGGCGAACGAGGGCGGCTTTCGCGTCATTGCGGTCGAGTATCGCCTGGCGCCCGAGCACAAATATCCCGCCGCGCTGGACGATGCGCTCGCCGCGCTCACCTGGATCGCGTCCAACGCATCCGAGATCGGCGTCGATGCCAACCGCCTCGCGGTCGGCGGCGACAGCGCCGGCGGCGCGCTCGCCGCGATCTGCGCGCAATACGCCAAGGCCAAGGGCATCCCGCTCGACGCGCAGATGCTGCTCTTCCCCGTCACCCAGATCGGCGAGCAGACCGGCTCGCTCAAGGAATTCGCCGTCGGCTATTTCCTCGAGAAGGAAACCCTCGACTGGTTCTACGACTGCTACCTGCCCGCCGATGCCGACAAGAACGATCCGCGCATCTCGCCGCTGCGCGCCAGGGATTTCTCCGGCCTGCCGCAGGCTTACGTCATGCTCGGCGGCTTCGATCCCCTGCATGACGAGGGCATGCAATATGCCGACAAGCTGCGCGCCGCCGGCGTGAAGGTCACCGTCGCCGACTACTCCGACATGGTGCACACCTTCATCTATCTCCAGAGCGTCCTGCCCCAGGCCCACGAAGCCCTCGCCAGCGCGGCGAAGGCGGTCGCGAAGATGTTCACGGCTTGATCGACCCAAAACCATGCGTCACCCTGAGGTGCCCCGCATGCTTCGAGGCTCGCTTCGCTCGCACCTCAGCATGACGTGCGCGGGGCCTCGAAGGGCGGGCAACAAGCGATAAGGAGCCCGCCCCATGTCCCTCGACGCCCACGTCAAGATGATGCTCGACCAGATGAAGGCGATGGCGCTGCCCAAGATGTGGGAGCTGGGGCCGCAGGCCGCGCGCGCCGCCATGCGCATGCGCTTCCCCGGCATCGCCGAAACGCCCACCGGCAAGATCGAAGACCGCAAGATCACGGTCCCGCACGGCGACATCGCCGTGCGGGTGTACACGCCGCTCAACCACAACGAAGCGACGCTGCCCGGCCTCGTCTTTTTCCACGGCGGCGGCTTCGTGCTGGGCGACCTCGACACCCATGACGATCTGTGCCGCGTGCTCGCCAACGAATCCGGCTGCCGCGTCGTCAGCATCGATTACCGCCTCGCGCCCGAGCATCCGTTTCCCGCCGCGGTCGACGACAGCTACGCCGCCACGAAGTACGTCGCCGGCAACGCCGCGCAGTTCGGCATCGACCCCGCGCGCCTCGCGGTCGGCGGCGACAGCGCCGGCGGCAATCTCGCCGCCGTCGTCGCGCAGCTCGCGAAGACGCAGGGCCCGAAGATCGCCTACCAGCTCCTGATCTATCCCGTGGCCCAGCTCGGCGCCGCCGTTGACACGCCCTCGATGCGCGAGAACGGCAAGGGCTACTTCCTCGAGAAGGAAGGCATGGACTGGTTCACGAAGCTCTACGCCCCCGACGCGAAACACCGCAGCGACCCGCGCCTCAGCCCGCTGCTGTGCAAGGATCTCGCGGGTCAGCCGCCGGCCTATGTCGTCACCGCCGGCTTCGATCCGTTGCGCGACGAGGGCAGGGACTACGCCGACGCGCTCGACAAGGCCGGCGTCAGCGTCACCTATGTGAACTACCCCGGCATGGTGCACGGCTTCTTCAGCATGCGTGCGCTGATCCCCAAGGCCCGCGAAGCCGTCGCCGCCGCGGCCGCCGCCCTGCGCGAAGGCCTCGCCACCGCGGCCGCCTGATGCGCCGTCTTCTCCTCGTCCTCACCGCACTCATGGGGCTTGCGATGACTCCCACCCACGCGGCCGAGAAGGGCCACATCACCGGCATCGGCGGCATCTTCTTCAAGAGCAGGGACCCCAAGGCGCTCGCCCAATGGTACAAGGACGTGCTCGGCCTTCCGGTCGAGAGCTGGGGCGGCGCCGCGCTACCCACCGGCCAGCCCGGCCATCCGCCCGTCGTCGTGTGGAACGCCTTCCCGCAGGACACGCCGTACTTCGCACCCCGCGACTACATGATCAACTTCGCGGTCGACGACATGGACGCCTTCCTCGCCCGGCTGAAGGAGAAGGGCGTCGCCATCCTCAGCCGCGACGACAGCGACCCGCACGGCAGCTTCGCCTGGATCACCGACCCCGACGGCACCAAGATCGAGCTCTGGGCCCCGAAGCACGAATAACCTCTCCCGTTCACGGGAGAGGTCGACAAAATCGCGTAGCGATTTTTCGGGTGAGGGGAGCGCGAAGCGCCAGCGCTACGCCCGGCAACGAGAGCCCAATCACCTCCCCTCCGTGGGGAGGTCGACAAATCGCGCAGCGGTTTTCCGGGTGGGGGTCCGAACTCTCCGCCCGCACCGTCCTCGGCTCCTCCCCTGCGCGAAGCGCGGGGGATATAACGATGGCCGGACAAATTGACACTTTCTGCCACCATATCCAATCCCATAACATAGCGAGTTCAGTCTGCTACTGGGTTGGAATCATCCGCGTCTCTGTGGTCGCTCTATCTCGGCAACAACGACGCCGTTCGAGTGTAGGAACTGCGGGGTGACCTCTGTACCCCAGCGTTCTCTAATCACGCTTAGAGCAGCTTCGCGACACGAACGCGGCCGTTGGTTGTCGAAATGAAGTCCTCTGAGGGACGCTCCCGTTGGACTGCTGCCCCAAGATCGCGTGCCTGGTCTGGAAAAGCTCGGAGTTACAAAAAGCGGAATCCGATCATGGAAAGTCGACGCCTCGGAGTCCGACTGGAGAAAGCGAAGCTTTTTCTCCTGATCGACACGCTCGCCAAACTCGTACTTGTTTAAATAGGCTTTGCCGTGTCTCACGATCGGTAGCGAGCCACTGTCACCACCACAAAGCAAAACAATCTCTGCGCACGCGTGCTGGTAATTGGGGGCCCACTGCGAACTTCCAATGAGCTTGGCCTGTTGAGTCGCCCAATCAGCAACGGACCGATCGGGTACATCTATGTTAACTCGGTTACGCAAAGGACTAGCTGGAGTGCCGAAGATTGTGCCCACAAACTTCGTCAGCACGGAACCATACTTGTGGCCAGCGGAGAGGCCACCAACGCATACGACGGCACCTATGCTCGACTGGGGAAGCAGGCACAATCTGCCAAGGACTTCTCCGTTCGGCGAGACGAGGGGTCTCATGAAGTCATTGGCCACGCTCGAAACGACAGCATCGCTACTGTTGGGATATAACCTTTGTATTAATTCAGTTGCCGGAATCGTGATCCAATCATTGGCCGCGGCTGCCAGATGAACCTGACCCTGCTCGTTAGCAATCAATCGCGTATCAAGTGCTGGCGCGATTTCGGCGAGCGTTGCGGCTAGAGACAAATTGCTCCCAGTGTCAGCATGAAGGTCGCGATAGAAGGGCAGCAAATCGCTCTTCTCCCCATAGGGATCACGATCAAGCTTGATAGAGATACAGGTGCCGCCCTCGAGCAATACCTCATCGTGATCGGCGGAACGCAGAATGGGGGACCGTCGTAGGCCGTCGGAAAACTCGAGTACTAGAGTGTCCGAAGCCGACCGATCAAAGCGGCGCGAGATGATCTTCACCTCCTGTCCAATAGAAAAAGCTGAATAAAAGCCAATGCCATAGCGGCCGGTAGCTTTCATACCGCTGGACATTAACCCGGGAAATTCCTCTGCAACCTCTCCGCGCCAACCGGACGTGCCGAACTCCAAGAGTGGGCCGACCAAAATTCGCTCCGACATTCCAATTCCGGTGTCTTCAACATCGAGATACCAATTGCCCTGATTGCCTCTGAGAGACACCTCGATTGCGCCCCACTCGGCACTTTCGTTGATAAGCTTTCTCCGCGCACGTACCGCGTCGCTAGCGTTTTGAATGAGTTCACGAAGTGCCGTGCAGAGCCCGTACGAGTTCTTTTCTTCCTCCAGCATCGTATCAACGACAGTGGCTATGATGTTACCGGGTTGCGCCACACGTATTTCTGCGTTTACCGGTTTCCAGCCTTCCACTCTGACGTATTGGCTAAACTGATTGGGATCATCCGCGCCGCGGATATTTCTCGCTCTTAGGCGCGGGCGTTGGGTTGCTTCAAGAAGAAGATCGACGTTTCTCAGCTCGTGATTGGCGGCGTTGATGCTCTGAAAGGCTAAACGCCATGCGTCGGCATCGTCTCGTTTAAAACTTGGGCCCGAGCTAAATATGATGGTATCGCCAGCTATGCGTGGCTTCGACAACCGGTTCTGAAACCTCCAGTGTAGATCTGAGACCCCCTGGGGTTTGGCGAGAGCATATGCAAATCGTGGGGCCCTCCGAGCATCCATGTGCAGCACGTCAGCCACTCTGAGAAGGCACGCTAGCTTCACAAGATCAACTTGCCAGCCTTCCGGCAATTTTCGCGACGGTCCCACTTCTTTTGGAAGGTTCACCTCTAGCTCCGGCACGGACCACCAATGGCTGCGGGCGACGATGCCCATCGACGGCCCGTAAAATGTCCGGAGCTCACCATCGTCAATCAGAAACTCAGAACTTCGTTTCTCTCCTGGAACGGGCCAACTCGTCACCGCAAGTTGCTCCGCTTGCTTCGCGTGCAATAAGCGCAGTGTCTTGCTCACGATGTCACGATGGTTCTGCTCGTCCGATTCAACTGCACCGCCTTCGAGCTGCAGTGCGGCGATGTCTTTCCACTCGAGCGTGTTCTTGAGATCATCGATGCCGTTTTCGAAGGCCGCAATCGTCATCGCAGAATCGTGGAGAAGTATCGCTCCGCCTAAAACAAAAGCTTCTGCTGGGTTGAGTGGGTAGCCCCTACCCGATGCAAGCGAAGCCATCTCCCAGAGCGCGTCCAGATGGGTAATGTCGTGTACAGTAAGCCAAGGCATGTCCGTCTGGATGCCACGTACAAGAACCTCAACCTTCTCGCGCATTGCCAGATATTGGGCGCGCAAATAGGTGCGTTCGTGATCGTGGGCATCGCGCTTGTGCCCGCCAAGACTCGACTTCCACAATGAGCTCGCAAACACACGCCCCCCTTTGCTGGACGTAAAACCAGCGCCGACACCCAATTTTATAAGAAGAGCTTGCATCGGCAAGTGGCAATGGACCCGCCCTCAAGACACGGGAAAGGTTTCGCTTGCTTTTGCAAAGAGAAAATCACGGAATCGCTCTCGGGCAAGTCCAAGCCTTGCTCATATTCAATTGCGGCAACCGAAAACGCTATTTGGCCTTTGTGTCCAGCAAACGCCGGAGTCTCTTGGGAAGCGTTCGTTTGCCGTTTAACACTTGGCTTAGCGTCGAATGATCGATGCGAAGCCACGCTGCAAGCGATCGAAGGCCAATGCGTTGGTGAATGCTACGGACCAGCGCTAAAAGACGCGCAGTCTCTCGATCGCGATGCTGATCAGCAGCTGCGATCTTTCGTAACCCTCGGTAAATTTTGCCTGCAATCCGTTTTGTTGGAGAGTGCCCATCGCGGACGGCAGATAGAGATTGCCGCGATACTCCTGATGCTGACCTCAATCTACTCAAATTGGCATTGGAGAGTTCGGAGCGCAGCCGCATGATGAGGGTGTCAGAGGCGGTATCATATTCGATGACGGCATCCGGATCTGCTCCGAGCTCCAATTGTTCTTCCAATCTATCCGCTTCCTTGCCGATGTAGCTGACGTCGCGGACCTGAATGTGTCGCCGAAACGTAGCGCCCTGATCGTTGTATTCGGTACGCATGAACTTCGAATCCGGGTGCATGTGATACTGACGAAGCTCGTCGCGATAACTGGACAGCAATTCTCGAGCGATGGGTCTACGCGTCTTTCGGTCAAAGCAATTGTATGCGGCCTTGTTCGTATCCTTGTCGTAGGGCGCAATCGGCCTTGGTGATTCGGGCGCCTTCGCGTGCCTCCGGCTTCCATGCTCGACAGAGACTGGCTCCGTTGGAATTTGCCCCGCGTAGAACCTTAACATAAAGCCGAACGGCTTCACCTGAGATGAGTAGGGCAGGCTCTCGTTGAGTCCCTTGCACCAATCCAAAATGCTTGGTGTCGACGCGGAATATTGCGTTGCTGCAGGATCAGTAAAACCGGGCAGATCATCGATCTTCGGCCTGTGATGACCGGCAAGCGCTGCTTCGATGATCCGGTACCAGAAGCAGTATTGCCATGCCCTTACCTCAAGGGCCTCAAGCTTGACCGCGGGCTTCGCGACGGATAGGGGAAATGTTTCGGTTGCTGTCGGCGACAGCAAATGGCCGAGACCATGTGCCGAGACCTTCCGAATGATCGGACGGCCATCGCCGTCCACATTGAACAGCGCATATCGCTTGGGCGATATCGCGTAGCAGTACAGTGGCGCGATCGTTTTGCCCGCCTTGCCGCGCGCAAGGGAGAAGTTCTCGTCCTCGATTTTGAAGACCGGCCCCCTGTCCGCGTAGGGGTTGAGCGGGGTGAACCAGTCCCGCACCTCGGTGCCCAGCGCGAGAAAACTCTTGTCGGTCATGCGGTCAGGTTTGGCGATCGCCATCGAGTCGGTGTCGCAGAACGCCCAGTCGAGCCCCTTGTCGCGGATCAGGCGCTCGGCGATGGCCAGCATCAGCCGGGCAGCGCCGGTCGTGAAGACCGCCACAAAGGGATGGAAGAAGGCGCCAGGCTGTTCGAACTTGCTGCTCTCGACCGGAAGCGCGCCGTCTGAAGGCCCATAGCACGTCCCTGAACCTGGCGTGCGCTCATCCTGCACATTGAGCTCGATGAATATCCCGTAGGTCGTGGCGTTGGCGATAGTCTTGATCGCGAGCTGCTCATGGTCCAGCGCCGTCGCCTGCGAACCGGAAGCGCCCTTGGCCTTGCGCTTCACCTCCTGGCGCAAATCGATGAGCCGGCGATAGAAGTCATCATGCCTTGGGTCGACGGGGTATCGCGGATTGCCGACGATATCGATCGGCTTCAGCCCGGCCTGTGTCGGACCCGGCTTGATGCGGTAGGCCTTCACGACTTCGGGAGCCTTGCCGGTCAGCAGTTTCGAGGCGATGCAGTCGGCCAGTGTGAACCAAAGCGGGCCGTCGCTCGACAGGTGGTTAAGAGCAAGCCGATACTGCTCGTCGCCCACGGCGTACTTCGCCCTGACGGGAAAGACGTCGGCCGATGGGCGGACCTGCACCAGTGCGGTAAGCGTGGGCCAGGTGGACGGCTTCTGCAGGTCGTCCAGCGTGACCGCGTCGAGCGCTGCCCGGATTTCGTCCGTTGCGTCGACATGCGAAATCCCGTTTGCCCTGACCCAACTCCAAAGGCCCATCAGCACCGACACCGTCGGATACATGCTCAGGAAATCGCAATACAGGACGCGGGTGACGGTGCGCCGGATGTGGACCTCTGACCGGCCGCCGAAGTAGCTGTTCATTGCGGCCCCTAGCAGGTCTCGAGGCACATCGGGCTGTACCTCCAGCAGTGGCCTGATCCCCATCTCCTTCAGGTGCGCTTTGCCGACGCTGGCCTCTGAATGCAGAGTATGAAGCGGCGTCTTGGTTAGCCCATAACTCTTGTAGCGGTCGCGCAACTGCACAAAACATTCCCATGTGGCGAACGTATCGCGCACTGCATAGTCAAGATAACGATCAGTGATAGCCCGGCCGTGCTCGGCATCGGCAAGCTTCTTGTGCTGGACGTTCAGTTCCTGGCAAAGCGTCTCCAGGCTGAACGGGTGGCCCAGCATCGCTGCCGCGATCGTATTCACATCCACGAAGAAGCCGCGGCGCTCGTAGCCTCCGCGCTTGAGCTTCACGAACTGATAGAAGGCATCGCGGCTGGAGCGATGCTTGATGCGGATGTTTGCGCGACTGTGCCTGGAAAGCTTGAAAGTAAACCCGCCCACCATATTGCGGTTTGTCACGCGTGCTTCAGGGTCATCCTGAGGCGTGATCGTGACCGCCCTGGCTCCATCGTGCCGGATCGCCAGCCGTGAAATATCGAACGGCAAGTTGAAGCCCACGATGGCGGCGCGGAAATGAAATCCATATTCGTAGAGGACGTTGTCTATGAAGTCGCTCACGGTCCTCAGCGTGAGCTTGTGCCGCTTGGCATAGCGGCGAATGACCTCGACGTCTGCCCGCGTCAGCGCGTCAGGATCGTCATCGGCGTAGAAGATGCCACGTTCGTCGAGCGACGCTCCATCGCGAGTCTCATAAGTACCAAAGCGTAGCCGTTGCGATGCATCGACCGTAGTCTCGGTGTCGAAGACCAGCGTCCAAGTCGACGGAATCTGAGGCCGCCGATGCGGCGCTGAACCGAACTTTTGCCCTTTGCGCTCTGCGTAAGCCCTGACCGCGATATCGAGTTGTTCCGCGCCAGGCAGATCGGCGCGCCGCACGGTGTCCGACGCGCCGTCCGCCTTGCCTGCCTCACGTTGCGCCGATCGGCGACGACCCACTCCCGACACCTTGCCCCTTTTTGATCAGGTACTCGCCAAACTCCCGCAGCTTTTCGATCAATAGCTCAAAGAAGTCGGCGAGTCCCATCAACAGGCGACCGATAATCTCCTCCTTGCTGGGCTCGTCGCGTTGAGGCGGTGGATGCCCTTTCTGCAGAGCCGTCGCCTCAGCGTGGCAGTTTTTGCAATGCAAGATCGTCATCGCGCAATAGCGGCAACCCGCGATGTGGTGTTTCTCGAACACGGCCCAGTGATCCTTGCCGCACGCCAGGCACACCGGTTCGTTGGTGCCCAACTGTTCAAGACGATTCTGCTTTTGGCGCTCGATGCGCCGCTTGCGATCATCCATAGTTCAATCTCCTAAACAGCGAAGCGGTAAAAATCTTCGGGTGTTTCACGTTCAGCATGGTCCAAACGAAACAGCGTGTTGGGATCGGCCTCCAACCGATAGATGCGCCCGGACGAGTCCTTGACCCTGACGTTCGTGAACCGGCGTAGGGCCTTCGCGTCGTTTGTGGTAAGCAGCTTGCGGACGGCGTTCAGGTACTTGCCGATCACGGAGCTGGTCTCCGGATCGCTGACCACGATTGATTGCAATCGGCCTTCGCTGAAGACGGCCCATTGCCACCGGAGACGGCGCCGGACCAAAATCCAGTTCTTGCCCCTCTTTTTGGCCAGCTTTCGTTCGGTGACGAATTTCCGAAGGCGCTCTTCGGACAACCCGGAATCTCGCGCTGATTTGGCGAGTCCGACTCCTTTGGACATGGATCGGATCGCGTTTTGGATGCGATCATCTTCAAGTCGTTTGCGGGCCTTGGCTGAAATCGATCGTTCGCCCGCCCGGGCATGTCCACGAGCCTGGCTTCTCGAGAAGCCCTTCTTGGCAGCCCGTTCGACACGCCGTTTGTACTCGAGTTTGTAATTTCGCTTGCGCTTTGGCATTCGTGCTCTCCAGGAAAGCCGAGAGGGCGTAGCAAACGCCATTGGTGTTCACTTCTGCTTCTCACAGCGGTCTCCACGTTTGGCGCGAGAAGCACCATGCTGCTCACGCCTATCGCGGAGGCTGCGGGATCAGATGGCGGAGAGTCGAAGACTCAGAATCTCAAAATGATTTTGAGACGACCAATTTCAGGTCCTCGATTTGCGCGCATTGAGGCGGTCAAAATGCTCTTTGAGATACCGCTTAATGGTTTTTTCGTTGGGGAAAATGGCGCCGGTGAATTTCTCGGCGTATTTCGTTTCCACGAGTTTTCGTACTTCGTCGGCTTGGTATTTTCGGGTCCGTGACGCGAACCTGGCATCGGCTCGGTTCAAATCGGCGATGATTTCGACCAGCTGACGGAAGGGCTTTCGGCCTACCCGTTTTATTTCTTGAGCGCCGGGCTGCTTTGCACGGGCATGTGGGCGGTGTAGTTCGACGGAAATGTATTCCAAGCCATGGCCGATGACTTTCGAATTTTTCCAATCGACATATTCCGGGTATTTGAAGAGATAAATTGGAACGAGAGAAATGGTTCTGGACCCTTTTGCGAAGCCATAGGCCGTGAGCTTTCCCTCGGTGAGTTGTCTTAGAATGTAGTTTTGGCAGTCGATAATTATGTGGGACCTAAATACCCAATCGCCCAGTCCGGCGAGCACGCTGTCGAATAGCTTGGCTCCGGCTGCCTGCCGCTCAGACAATTCCAAATTGGTCTTCATAAGGGCGCTGGTGGTCGGATTCGCAGGCGGCGGCGGTGACCTATCCCAGATGCGTCGTGGGACGAGGCTGCCCAGCGCATCTGCCAGCGCAACGCCTTTTCGATTTCGTTGGCTTTTGCGGTTTGGGTCGCTGCTACTGGTCACGGCACATGCAATTGGGGTCCATTTTTCAGCCTGCCCGATTCCTAAGAGATGTTCAGGTCCGAAATTCAACTCCGCTCCGGCCGAAATGGAAAATAATCAAGTAATTTCAATAAATTAGGATAAAGGGTGCTATCCTTTTCAGGGGCTTGAAAGGGGGAAATCCTTGTATCGCGGAAACCTGAAGGGGGGTCTCGATATCGACCTAGGGTATGGCGCCGACTGGGCTGAACGCTCCGAATATTGGCGAACACACCGGCTGCCACGACGTGGACCACCCCGGAAATTCACTTATCGGGAGCCATTAATCATCGGCGGCCACGGTGCCCGCGTGCGAGTGGATCGCGGGTCACTTCTGATCCAGGACGGCTTCACGCATTACCCTCAAAAGCGAAAAGAGATTCGGCTCTTTTTTGGCGACCCGAATTTGCCAGACCGAATTGTCATGCTCGATGGCAGTGGCGGAATTACCTTCGATGCATTGTCTTGGATTTCGGATCAAAAAATCTCACTAGTGAAAATCAACTGGCGCGGCGAGGCAACATTTGTCGGCGGAAGTTCCGGTTATTCGGCCAAAAAGGAGTTTTGCGAGGCCCAAAATAATTTCCGAGGCACGAAATCAGCCTCGGTATTTTCCAGGCAGCTTCTCGAACAGAAAATCCGTAATTCAATTTCGACCCTCAAGAATTTCACGGCCAACTCGCAAAATCGCGACGGCGCAATATTGGGTCTCGAAAAAATGTTAGCTGAATTCTTGAAATTAAAAGAGCCGATTCCCGGTTCAAAACTGCTTGGCATCGAAGGCGGGGCAGCATCTGTTTATTTTCGAGGCTGGCTTGGAATACCGCTGAAGTGGGAACAGCTCTGGAAAAAGCCAGTCCCTGCCAGCTGGCGCGAGATAGGACCTCGCATGATGTCGTGGCAAAAGCGCTCTGAGAATGCTCGGCACCCGGTAAACGCCATGTTGAATTATGGCTACGCAATGTTGGTAGGTCAGCTGCGCGGCGAACTTATCGCGCAGGGCATCGATCCAACGATTGGGATTGCGCACAGCACGGCACGAACCAAGATTGCGCTCGTGTACGACTTGATGGAGCCATTGCGACCAGTTGTCGACCAAATCGTATTGAGGTTTGTCTTGGCTCGGACTTTTGCGCCAGCGGACTTCTCGATCAATAGCGCTGGAGCTTGCCGGATCAATCCGCAATTGGCAGCGGCTGTCGCGAGAGAAATGACGACCATTGATGGCGCTCCAGAAATCGTACGGAGCTATTTAGGGTGCCTGGCCTAAGAGCCAAAACGAATGGCCTATTGTGTCTCAGCAGGGATTGGCATCGACCCGCGATCCAGCAGAAAGTTGGCGCAAGGCAAAAGCTCCAAATACAATTTGGCCAGCGATTCGCGGCTGATCCTAGGTTGACAGCTGCTGGTGGAGAGCGCTTTTGCGCGAAGGCTAAGAAGTCGGAGTGCCAAAAGTGGCAAAGAGGCCAGGTACGAAAAACGGGACCCGAAGATCAAGTACCCCTGCGTCCAAATTGAATCAGAGCGCCACTCAGCTACAACTCCCCTTCGGGCCGATCGTAAACAAGGAATTTCTTTCCAATCATTGGCTAGATCATAGATTGCCGTTGGAGCCCGAATGGGACGAGCTTACTGAGCAATCAAAAGAAGCCGCCAGCAAACTCGCAGAGTTGTGGGCTCGTGAGGCAAAGAGAGTAGAGCTGTACGGCGACGAGGCTGGACTCGAGGAAAAATTCATTCAGCCTGTGTTTGAAATCCTCGGGTGGAATCTCAAGTACCAGACGTTTCTGCAGGGACGTGAACCGGATTATGCTCTATTCGCTACTGAAGAGAAACTAGACGCCGCAATTGTTGCCGGTCGAACCAACCCCGATTTTTGGTTGCACGCAGACGTCGTGGCTGACGCAAAAGCGTGGCATGTGAGCCTCGACAGGCCGGTTAAAGAATCTGGCCGCCGGGAGTATCCACCAGAACAAATTGAGTGGTATCTGGATAGGAGCCGATGCGACTTCGGCATACTTACGAACGGTCGGTACTGGCGTCTCGTACCTAGAGATATTGATCGATCCAAGCCCAGATTCGATACCTTCCTGGAGGTGGATCTTCCCGCTCTCATTGCGAGAATAACGCAACCTCGGGCGCAGCTCCCGTTTCTCGTACACGGCCCGGAGCTTGATCTGTTTCTTCAATTTTACCTTCTTTTCAGCGTTCACGGATTTGCAGCCAAGGGCGGACGTACACCGCTCATAAAGCGCGCGGTCGAAGGCAGCTCAGAGTACGCTCTGGGCGTCAGCGAAGAGTTGAAAGAGCGCGTCTTCGAGGCATTGAGACTCTCGATTGAGGGATTTCTGAACTTTGGACCGAATGGTTTGCTCGCTGAGCGCGACATGGCGGAGTGTCGTGAGCAGAGTTTAGTGTTTCTCTACAGACTACTTTTTGTTCTTTATGCCGAGGACCGCGGCTTCCTGCCGTATCAGAAGAATGAAATTTACACGCGCAATCGATCGCTCGCACGATTTAGGAATGAGATAGCGAGCAAGATCGATCTTATGGATCGCGGCCTTGATAAAGCCGGTTATAGCACCACTGCGACCAATCTTTGGAGCGAGCTTAAAGCGCTTTGGGATATCGTTGACACGGGGCACCGCCGATACGACGTGCCGCCATACAATGGGGGCCTCTTTAGTAACGCAGAGCACCCGTTCCTAGATCGCTGCGCACTCCCGGATTCCTATACGGCGCGTATCATTGATCAACTCAGTCGGTCCATTGACCGAGAAAGACCCGAGGTCGGCTTCTTTCGCGTCGATTATCGTGACCTAGCCATTCAGCAACTCGGAAGCGTCTACGAAGGGTTGCTCGAATTGCACCCTAAGTACGCCATCAATGAGATGCGCGTAGTTCAATCAAAGGGCACGGGGGAGAAGTTCGAGCGGGTAATCGACACTTCAATAGAAACGCCCAAAGGCTTCGAGCCTACCGACATAACATACAGGCCGGGCCAAGTGTACTTAACGACGGACAAGGGCGAACGACGATTGTACGGTAGCTATTACACGCCGGACCAAATCGTAAGTCATATGATCGGAGAGACGCTCGGTCCCGTTTGCAAACGAATTCAGACTGAGATCGAGTCAGAGCTCGCAAGCGCGCAAGGTGCAGAGAAAGCTCAAGACGCCGTCGCGACGGTCGACAACCGATTGGCATTCAGCGAGAGGGTGCTACGTCTCAAGGTTCTCGATCCCGCAATGGGTTCTGGCCACTTCTTGATTCGCGCTTGTCAGTATCTAGCTGAGGAGATCGCTACTAATCCTTATTCGCTCGAACCGAGGGAATTCGACCAACGCACTGATGAGGCGTCGCTACTGTTCTGGAAACGACGTGTCGCGGAAGCCTGTCTCTATGGGGTTGACGTCAATCCAATGGCCGTGGAGCTGGCCAAATTGGCTTTGTGGCTGGAAACCGTCGCAACCGATGCGCCATTAGCGTTTCTTGATCACCATCTGCAATGCGGCGACTCGATAATTGGTGCGCGAATTGCGCATCTCGATACGCCACCGGGGGGCGCTCTAGTTTCGGGGATATTTGCACGCGAAATTGCGTCGGCGATACCGCAGCTTCTAGAACCGATCTCAGCAATCCGCGACTTGCCGTCAACTAGCCTTGAGAACGTGAAGGAAAAAGAGAGGCTGTACCGCCGGCGATATAGAGTGGCGAAAGAGCGCTTCCAGACGGTGGCCGATGCGTGGTGCGCCGCGGCATTAGAAGTGGATCGCGACTTGGCGACCGGAACGCATTACGCGGCGCTGGTTCAACGTAGCCTCGTTCGTCGCGGCGGAAGCGACCATGAGCAAGGCGCGACGCACGTGCAGGCTGCGCTACGAAGCGCTGATGTTCAGCCGTTTCATTGGGAGCTTGCTTTTCCCGAAGTCTTTCTCGACGGCTCAAGGCGAGGCTTCGATGTAATTATTGGAAATCCACCTTACGACGTTCTAGCGGAAAAAGAGGCTGGTGCCAGAGTCGCTATCCTCAAAAAGTTTGTCGAGAATGACCCAACGTTAGAACCCTCAACACGGGGGAAGAACAACCTATATAAACTCTTCATTTGCCGAGCGCTGGAGCTGCTCGCGTCCGATAGTTATCTGAGCTTTATCGTTCCAATGCCACTGCTGGGCGATGAACAGGCCAGTGGAATACGCGAAGCTCTCCTCGCAAATGGTTCTTTCAGGCGCATTGATGCGTTTCCGCAGAAAGACAACGTGGCGAAAAGAGTATTTAGGGACGCCAAACTCTCAACCGTTGTCTTTGTTTTTCACAAGCATAAGACTGATACCGTCTCCGAAGAGGTGTTCTCAGCCTATCGACATCCAGAGAATGTGATCGACTTGCAATCTCCGTCGCTGCGCATGCGGGTGAGAGAGATCAAGCTTTATGATCCAGCAAATCTGACGATTGTGAGCTGCGATCAAAAGGATTGGGACCTTGCCGTTCGGCTTGGGTCTCATCCAGGTTTCAAGCGCTTGGGCACTCTCTGCAAATCTTTTCAGGGTGAAGTGAACGAGACTACGGACAAGAAGTATCTTTACGCGGAGGCTGCGCCGGGACGGAGGCTGGTGCTTCGCGGAGCAAACATCACTATGTACTCGGTGCGCGACGCCTCCCAAGGCACGCCGCTCTATTTGGATATTCAGGCATTTCAAGCCGGAAAAGCGAAGAGCACGAAAGCCTTTCACAGCAGAGGTCCCCGCATCGGATTTCAACGAAGCGCTCCGCAAAACAACTTTAGACGAGTGATTGCTGCGTACATCCCGGAGGGAGAGTTTTGCTTTGACACTGTGAGTTACGTACCGTTTGGGTCACAAACGTTGGTCGATCTTCAATTGGTCCTAGCCGTTCTGAACTCGACTCTCATTGACTGGTACTTTTCAATCGGAAGCACGAACTCAAAGGTGAATGAATATCAGTTTAATATACTGCCCTTCCCCAGTTTCACCCAGCACGCAGATGCGAACCTCGCCCATCAATTGAAAGAGCTTTTGGCCAGAGAGGATCACCGACAGTTGGTCGAACTTGTCGCCACCTCAATTGACAAAGGCCCCTTCGATCTCGCAATCGGCGAATTGATGATCTCTCTGGCCCAAGACATTAGGCAGTCCGAAGACGCGCGTGGACATGTCGCAAAGACTGAAAGGGCGCACTTAGGAGACCGTGGAAATAGTCTGCAGACACTGCTGGATTCCATTCTGTTCAAACTTGCTAGATTTGGTGATTCAGAAGTAAGCGAACTAAGGGCGCGTCTCGACGCAATGGCGTAAATCTGAGTGCCGCTCACTCGTTTGCGATTCAGTCATCGATCTGTTGTTGGTGGAACAACTACAAAAAGCATACCAGCGGCTTGCTTTTCGGCTAGCGGTTCAACTCGGCGGAACACGGAAAGCAGTATTTTGAGCTTCATAAGCGGATTGTACTGCGAGCGCTGATCGAGGAGCGCATTTTGTTCAGGTGAGAGTTGAAATATCTCCACGAGGTCTTTCGACGCGTTTTTGCAGAAATCAATTTGCTCCTGGGTGAGCTCAATCTGCTTCTTAGCGAGATCGATCTGCGTTAGTTTATGTGCCGCGGCTGCTTTTTGAATGTCACGATAGGTTTTGTGCGCCAGACTTATTGACTGGCTGACCGCCGCTACAATCCCCGCGACAAGCACGCAAACGGATAGAATGGCTTGTAGCTCAATAAAGCCTGGCGAAGCGTATTGTATCCGCTCAACCTTTGGGCGGAGCGGCATAGGAATCTTGTGAAACAACTGGCTGAAAAAATTTACAGTGCTGAAACCACCCCTCCACGGGAACTTGCCGTAGATGTATGCCATCTCGCTCTCGCGCGCCGTTGGAAGCGACGACAACAGAGAATAGGAAAAGCCATATAGCTGGATATAGTCGCGGCTAATTTGCGTTAAGTCTTCGAAGTCCCAGCGCCCGCCTAGTTCGAGTCTGGCTACGTCTGGCTTTGCGATTTCGGTTTGAGCCATGAGTTGCTCACCATCAGTATTATAATTTCAACTGGCTTTGGGGCGGAGGGCGCGCTCTGCGTAAAAGCGGTTCGGATTGATTACGCGCAGAACCGATGTGTTTCGGAATGAGCACTAGCTACTACGGATAGCATCGAGGATGACTTCCTTGGGTGAGAGACCCCCTGAAAATCTTGTGTTCAAAAACTGCTTTTGTATTGCGAGCGCGTCTCGAAGATTTGGAGTCTCCTCCAGATTATTTCCAAGTGCCTCCCATTTGAGAAACGCGTTCATGTCAAAATTGAACGCAGCCTTAAAAGGTATTTCCTTCTGCACACAATACTCACCGCTCTCCAGCATATAGGCGTCAATAAGCTGGGCAGCTGCGTCCTTGAGCGCATCTCCCCCTTCGCCTTCTTTCCTCAGGAGTCGAATCAGCGCGTCCGAAGTCCCGGGGGCGTTGCTTGGCATTTCCGCTCGCCGCAATACGTCTCGGAGCAGATTGATGAGCGCAAAATAGAAAAGGAATTTGGTCTGTCGACGAGAAGGCGGCCCACCGCGACCGAATTCCAATTCCTGTCCTGCTTTAAGGACGAGGTATGCGGCGTACAAGTCACGTGCGCCAAAGGGTTCGACGCTTTCGCCCCTTTCGATGACTTCCTTGAATACACTGCCCCCAGGCAGGAACGGAGGATTCTTGCCAAACGCCAAACCAGGGCGTGACTGCCACCCAGCACCGTAAACTTTCATTAGATCGAGAGAGTTAGCGCTCTTGTCGAATTGCTTTGTTTCCAGATTCTGCCGCTGGAAGGCCTTCTGAGAATCCCATCCACCTCGCTGCGTCTCCAGGTAGAGATCATAATCTCGAGCCAGGACGGACGCCCAGGACTTGAAGTCCTTGTCCAGCGCAATGAAATCCTTGTCACGAACTGCGTTCTGACTGTTTGTGTATCTCGTAATCGCTTGAAGCATGGCTTCCCCTTCTGCGCCCACCTTTGCCACCTTCAATACTACGCACCCACTTTCGGCTCTCGCTTTCCACTCATCAAGTTCCGCGTCTGCTCCTGCTCCTCCCGTATCGAGGTAACGGTCCACGATTTCCCAAATAGTCTTGGTGGTCTGGCAGCCGTTGACGACGTATGGCTCTGTCAATTCGTACAGGCTTGATCCAACCGCTCGAAAATCAGACACAACTATCGTCACCCCGTTGTTGTAGAGGCCGAAACGCTCAGGCTCATTTCGGAGGGTGATCTGCATTCCGCGATTCACTTTCACTCTTCCGCCCAAAAACTTGCGAACGTTCTTCTCATACAGTTGATCAAGGTTTCCAGCCTTGGAACGGTAGGATTTCAAGAAGCCATAAAGATCAAGAAGTGTGACAGACCCAACGAGAAGATCTGG
>Ga0207680_10000146_pt1 | contig 33944 bp, 21 predicted proteins | sample KBSS23metaG_FD_184321 | JGI IMG/M metagenome (GOLD analysis project Ga0207680, IMG submission 184321) | Switchgrass rhizosphere microbial communities from Kellogg Biological Station, Michigan, USA - KBS S2-3 metaG (SPAdes) (version 2) | ecosystem: Host-associated > Plants > Roots > Rhizosphere...
CTGCCGCCAGGGCAGACCGACACGTGCATCGGCAACTGGCATTATTCGCGGCGGCTCTACGAGGACAATGGCTACAAGAGCGCCAAACAGGTGATCCAGCGGCTCGCCGACGTGGTTTCGAAGAACGGGAACCTGCTGCTCAACATCCCGGTGCGCGGTGACGGGACGATCGACGAGAAGGAGATCGCCATCCTCGATGGAATCACCGGCTGGACGCGGCGGAACGGTGAAGCGATTTTCGGCACCCGCCCCTGGCGCCGGTTCGGCGAAGGGCCGACCAAGCCGCCGAGCGGGATGCTCAACGAAGACCAGGCCAAGCCGTTCACCGCCGAGGACGTCCGTTTCACCCGCAAGGGCGACGCCGTTTACGCCATCTTGCTCGATTGGCCGGAGCGCAGCGTAGCGATCGGCTCACTCGGGCATCGCGCCCTACCCGATGCGATGATCGACCAGGTCGAGCTTCTCGGTGGGCCGGCTCTCACCTTTAGGCGGGATCCCGACGCGCTGCGGCTGGAATTGCCCGTGCCCGGCAACGGAGATTTCGTACCGGCGCTGCGAATCCGCGGCCGCGGACTCGCGACGTGAGCAGCGCACCGATCCGCGTCGGCCTGGTAGGCTACGGCCTTGCCGGTTCTGCTTTCCACGCGCCCTTGATCCGCGCCTGCGGGCGGTTGGAGCTTTCCGCCGTCCTGACGTCGCGCGACGTGCCCCGCCGAGTCGGATTGCTGGATGACCTGATGGAGCGCTCGGACCTGGTCGTGATCGCGTCGCCCAACCAGACGCACTTTCCGATTGCGCGGCAGGCGCTCGAGACGGGCCGCCACGTCGTCGTCGACAAGCCCTTCACGGTCGACGTCGCCGAAGCCGACGAGCTGATCCGCATCGCGCGGGAGCGCCAAGTCGTGCTCACGGTGTTCCACAATCGTCGATGGGACGCCGACTTCCTCACGGTTCGCGACGTGCTTCCGAAGCTCGGCGAAATCCTCCTGTTCGAAGCCAACTGGGATCGCTTCCGGCCGGCGGTCAAGCAAGGCTGGCGTGAGAAGCCCGAACCGGGGAGCGGCGTGCTCAATGATCTCGGTCCTCATCTGATCGACCAGGCGCTCCAACTGTTCGGCACGCCCGACGCGATCGACGCCGACATCGTCGCCCAGCGCGAGGGCGCGCTGGTCGACGATTATTTCGACCTAGGACTGCATTACGGCGCGAGACGCGTATGCCTCCGCTCCTCGACGCTGGTTGCCGCGCCGCGCCCGCGCTTCGCCGTTCACGGGACCAGCGGCAGCTTCATCAAGCATGGGCTAGATCCCCAAGAGTCCCAGCTAAAGTCGGGTATGAATCCTTGCGATCACGACTTCGGCGTCGATTCGAATCATGGCTCGCTGATCTTCCCGGACGGACATGCCGAAAGCGTTCCTACGAAGCGCGGCAATTACCTTGCGTTCTACGAGGCCGTTGCCGACGCGATTGGCGATGGCGCACCCCCGCCCGTCAGCCCTGAAGGCGCGCGCGACGGACTGGCGCTTATTGCCCTCGCTCGGTGGGCGGCGCAGCAGGGGCGGCGGCTTGAGGTCCGGCACGCCAATTCGCCGGCAGCGTAGCAGGCCTCAGCGTCACGGACGTACTGCTCCGTAGGTCCGCCGACGACGCGCCGAGCGACAGACGATACTGCCCCCCGGCAATACGCCATTGATGGCCAGCATCATCGAATGTGGCCAGCAACCGCGGGTCGACGTCGATATCGACCGCCTTCGACTGACCGGGCGCAAGGTCGATCTTGGCAAAGCCGACCAGCCGCTTGGGCGCTTCCCAGCCGCCGCCCATGGGCGAGGCATAGACCTGACCGACCGCCATACCGGCGCGCTTGCCGGTATTGCGCAAGGTGAAGCGGACCCGGACGCCGCCATTCGGTGTCGCCGTCGCATTGATCGGGCCGTAGCCGAAACTCGTGTAGCTGAGCCCATGCCCGAACGGGAACAGGGGCTGCAGCTTCTGGCGCTCGATCCACTTGTAGCCGACCGCCGCTCCTTCCGAATAATTGATCGTGAACTGGTCCATTTCCGACTGGCCGCCCGGCCGAACCGGGCGCGGCAGCTGCGCCTCGTTGGCATAGAAGGTGACCGGCAAGTGGCCCGAGGGATTCACCCGGCCCGTCAGCACGTTGGCGATGGCCATCCCGCCAGCCGTGCCGGGATACCAGGCTTCGACGATTGCCGGGACACGGGCCGCCCACGGCATCGCGACGCCCGCATTCGTTTCGAGAACCACCGCCATCTTCGGATTGGCCGCGGCAACGGCCTCGATCAGCGCGTCCTGGTTGCCGTCGAGCTTCATCGACACGTCGATCGACTCACTCGACCATTGGGTCGCGAACACGATCGCGACGTCCGCCGCGCGAGCCGCAGCCGCGGCCGCCGCGGGATCGTTTCCGTCGACAAAGGTCACCGATGCATTGGGCGCAAGCGCGCGTATCTTCTCAAGCGGCGACGACGGATAATACATGACCGGTCCCGGCCACCCGCTCGGCTCCAGCCCGGGAACCGCGTTGCCGCCAACCGGGTAGACCAGCGACGATCCGCTGCCGGCGAGCACGCCCTTGTCTGCATGGCCGCCGATCAGGACGATGCGCCGCACGCCGGGACCCAGGGGTAGGAGATTGCCATTGTTCTTGAGCAGGACAATCGCCTGCTCGGCGTCTGCCTGGGTTACGGCCTGGTGCGCGGCCTCGTCGATCGGCCCGTTCTCCGCCACCGGATTGTCCGCCGCGCCGGTCGCGTAAAGGGCATGGACAATGCGGCGGGCCATGTCGTCGATACGCGACTGGGGCACCGTGCCCGCCGCGACGGCGGCCCTCAGCAGCTCGCCATAATAGGGCTTGTCGTCGAACGGCCAACCCGATTGCTGGTCGAGCCCGTTCAGCGCCGCCTTGTCGGTACTGTGGACCGCGCCCCAATCCGACATGACATAGCCCTTGAAGCCGAAGTCACCCTTCAGCACGTCGTTCAGCAGCCAGCTGTTCTCGCACGCGAAGTCGCCGTCGACCTTGTTGTAGGAGCACATGACCGAGCCAGGTTGCCCGCGTTCGTTCGCCAGCTGGAACGCCAGCAGGTCGGACATGCGAGCCGCGCCATGATCGATGATCGCGTCATGGCCCTTGCGGCCGGTTTCGAGGTCGTTCAGCGCGTAATGCTTGGTCGTCGAAATGATGTGGTTCGACTGAATGCCGGCGATTTCCGATCCGACGATCGTTCCTGCGAGCAGCGGGTCCTCCCCGCCATATTCGAAGTTGCGGCCGTTGCGGGGATCGCGCGCCAGATTGACGCCGCCGGCGAGCATCACGTTGAAGCCTGAAGCGCGCGCCTCGGCGCCGATCATCCGGCCGCCCTTGAACGCCAGTTCCGGATTCCAGGTTGCTGCAGTCGCGATTCCCGAGGGTAGCGCGGTGCGGAGACGCTTCACCGACGCACCGCCTTGAGTCGCGACGCCGATGCCCGCGTCGGTCTCATATTGCGGCGGAATCCCGAGCCGCGGAATGCCCGGCACATAGCCCGCCGAGCCATATCGCGCTTCGGTCGGGGGCTTCTTTCCCTGCCAGTCGGATCCGAAATAGCCGAACACCAGTTGGAGCTTTTCGTCGATAGTCATCTTCGCGACAGCAGCTGCGGCGCGCTCGTCCGGCCCCGGCTGGACTGGTGCGGCGACTGCCGAGACCGAGCATACGAGCAGCAATCCGAGGCCAAAACGGTAGTTGCGATGCATGGTGTTCTCCCCCTGGAAGGCCTATCGCCACAACGACATTACAAGCTTGACACTAACCGCTCCCAACGACGATTGGTAGCGCTACCACAAGGCCCCGGGGACCCATTCTTTTCATGCGTTTCACAGCTGCCATGTTCCCAGCCGACGTTGCTGACGCAACGCTCGTGGGGCGGCTGCTGCTCGACGCCGGGCCGACGCCGGTCCTGATCCGTAACGGCGCCGTCGAGGACGTGTCCCGCGCGGCGCCGACGGTCGCCGACCTGATGGATCTTGCGGACGACCTCGAAGGCGAACGATTGTTCGATATCGCGGGACTGGAGCAGCTGGACCCCAAACAAATACTCGCGCCGGTCGACCTGCAAGCGGTCAAGGCCGCTGGCGTGACATTCGCGGTTTCCGCAATCGAGCGCGTCATCGAGGAGCGCGCCCGCGGCGACTACCGCCTTGCAGCCTCGTTCCGCTACAAGCTCGAAGACCGGATCGGCGGCGGAATCCGCTCGGTCGTCCCGGGCAGCGAAGGCGCAGGACGCCTCAAGGACCTGCTGATCGAAGAGGGCCTGTGGTCACAATATCTCGAAGTGGCGATCGGCCCGGACGCGGAGATCTTCACCAAGACAGCCCCGCTGGCGAGCGTCGGCTGGGGCGCTGAGATCGGTGTGCGGTCGGATTCAACCTGGAACAATCCCGAGCCCGAGGTCGTGCTCGCCGTCAACAGCAAGGGTGAAATCCGCGGCGCAACCCTCGGGAACGACGTCAATCTCCGCGACTTCGAGGGCCGCAGCGCACTGCTGCTGAGCAAGGCGAAGGACAATAACGCCTCCTGCGCAATCGGCCCGTTCATCCGGCTGTTCGACGAGGGCTTCACGCTCGACGACGTGCGAACAGCGGTGGTCGAGCTCGAGATTAGCGGAACCGACGGCTTCACCCTGAAGGGCGAAAGCCGGATGAGCGAGATCAGCCGCGATCCGGAGGATCTCGTCATGCAGGCGATGAGCGAGCATCACTATCCGGACGGCTTCGTGCTGTTCCTGGGCACGCTGTTCGCGCCGACCCAGGACCGGGACGAACCGGGGCGCGGTTTCACGCACAAGGTCGGCGACGAGGTACGCATTTCGTCGCCCAAGCTGGGAACGCTCGCCAACACGGTCGCGACGTCGCGCGATGCGCCGCCGTGGACTTTCGGGACCCGGGCGCTGATGCGCAATCTTGCCGAGCGGGGGCTGCTTGCGGGGGTGATGGAGAACGCGTGATGCTCGACACCCTGAGCCACCTGATCAACGGAGAAAATGTCGGCGGCGAGGCGACCGGCGAAAGCCTCAATCCGTCCAACCTCGACGATGTAGTCGCTCGCTATCCCAAGGGCGGGACTGGCGAGGTGGATCGCGCGGTCGAAGCGGCGCGCGCCGCCTTCCCTGCCTGGTCGGACGCGTCTCCCGAAGTCCGTTCCGACGTGCTCGACAAGGCGGGGTCTCTGATCATGAGCCGGGCCAAGGAGCTCGGCACCTTGCTGTCGCGGGAAGAGGGCAAGACGCTCGCCGAAGGAACCGGCGAAGTGATGCGCGCCGCGCGCATCTGCAAATATTTTGCCGGCGAAGCGCTGCGCCGCCACGGCCAAACGCTGGAATCGACGCGGCCCGGAATCGACGCCCAGACCTATCGCGAAGCGGTCGGCGTGTTCGGGCTGATTACCCCGTGGAACTTCCCGATCGCCATCCCGGCCTGGAAGAGCGCCCCTGCCCTCGCGTTCGGCAATACCGTCGTGCTGAAGCCGGCCACGCCGACGCCGGCGATCGCGCATGCCTTTGCCCAGATCCTGATCGAGGCGGGCGCTCCGGCAGGCGTGTTCAACCTGGTGATCGGCGAAGGCGATGTCGGTCGCGCAATCGTCGGCCACACCGGCATCGACGGCATATCGTTCACGGGTTCGCAAACGGTCGGCGCCTCGGTTGCCGAGGGCGCCGCGAAGCGCCAGGCCCGCGTGCAGCTCGAGATGGGCGGCAAGAATCCGCTGGTCGTCCTGGACGATGCCGACATCGACCGCGCCGTCATGTGCGCGATCGACGGCGCATTCTACGGCACCGGCCAGCGCTGCACGGCGTCGTCGCGCATCATCGTGACCGAAGGTGTTCACGACCGCTTCGTGGGGGCGCTGGCCGAAAAGGCGCGCTCGCTGCGGGTCGGCGACGCGCTCGATCCGCAGACGCAGATCGGCCCCGCGGTCAGCGAAGAGCAGCTCGAGCAGAACCTGCGCTATGTCGCGATTGCTCGGGACGAGGGTGGCAAGGTGCTGACGGGCGGAGAGCCGCTGACGCTCGACAAGCGCGGCTGGTACATGTCGCCAACGGTCATCGCCGACACTGCGCCTGAGCAAAGGATCAATTGCGAGGAGGTGTTCGGCCCGGTCGCAAGCACGGTGAAGGTCCGCAACTATGAAGAGGCGCTCGAGATCGCCAATCGCGGGCAATTCGGTCTTTCGGCCGGAATTGTAACCGGTTCACTGAAGTACGCCCGGCACTTCCGGCGCTACGTCCGCGCCGGGATGGTCATGATCAACCTGCCGACTGCGGGCGTGGATTACCACGTGCCGTTCGGCGGCACCCGCAAGTCCAGCTACGGCGCGCGGGAGCAGGGTTTCGCGGCGGTCGAATTCTACACCCAGACCAAAACCGCCTACATCTGGAGCTAGCGACTTGCCCGACACCCCGTCCAACCGCGCCATATACCCGAGCCTGAAAGGCAAGAGGGTGCTGGTCACCGGCGGCGGGTCAGGCATAGGGGCGGGCATCGTCCAAGCCTTCGCGAGCCAGGGCTGCGACGTCGCCTTCATCGACATCAACGGCTCCGAGTCCGAGGAACTGGCAGCGAGCAGCGGCGCCAAGTTCCTTCGCGTCGACCTGACCGACGTTCCCGCGACGCGCGCCGCGATCGAGCAACTGACGAAGGATGGCGGGTCAATCGACGTCCTGGTCAACAACGCGGCGAACGACGACCGGCATGAGATCGAGGACGTCACCGAAGATTATTGGAACGACCGCCTCAACGTGAACCTGAAGCACCAGTTCTTCTGCGCACAGGCGGTCGCGCCTGGAATGCGCGCGAAGGGCGGCGGAGCAATCATTAACCTCGGCTCGATCAGCTGGCATCTCGCCCTGCCCGGGCTCGCCCTCTACGAGACCTGCAAGGCCGCAATCGAAGGTCTGACCCGAGCGCTCGCTCGTGAGCTCGGCGGCGACAATATCCGCGTGAACTGCATCGTACCGGGGAATGTCCGCACGCCCCGCCAGCTCAAATGGTATACGCCCGAGGGAGAAGCGGAAATCGTGGAGGCGCAGTGCCTTCCCGGCCGGCTGGGGCCGGAGGATGTCGCTGCCTTTGCGCTGTTCCTAGCATCGGACGATGCGCGCCTGGTCACTGGGCACGAATATTTCGTCGACGCGGGCTGGCGCTGATTTTGCCTAACCGCCGCCGCGATCCGCAAACGGGAGTGCCATGCCTGTTCACGCGTCCTTGATCCTCATAGCGGCCGCGGCGGCAGCGGCAGCACCGACCATCGACCCGCAATTCGGCCCACACGCGGTGATCCAGCGCGACAAGCCGATAATGATCTCCGGAACGGCGGGACCAGGCGACCGGCTCGCGGTGCGCTTTGCCGGAACGACGCAGGAAGTCGCGGCCGATCGATCTGGAGACTGGCGCGTGACCCTGCCCAGCCGTGGTGCCGGCGGGCCCTACACGATCGATGTCAGCGGCAGCAACGGGACCAGTGCGACGTCCGAGGATGTGATGGTCGGCGACGTCTGGCTGTGTTCGGGCCAGTCGAACATGGAATATCCCGTGCGCCGCGCGCTCGACAGCGACGGGACCGTCCAGAATGCAGGCGATCCGGATCTCCGCCTGTTCAAGGTTCCGCAGCAGGTCGCCGACGATCCGCAGCGGCATTTCGCAAAGCCGCCGCGATGGCAGCCAACGGCGCCGGACTCGGTCAAGGACTTCTCCGCCGCCTGCTATTTCATGACGCGCGAGCTCCGCAATTCGCAACATGTCGCGATCGGGGCTATCGACGACACCTGGGGCGCGACGCCGGTCCGCCAGTGGATGGACGAGGCTTCGGTTCGCGCGGCCGGCGAAGGCGCCCTCGCCGACCTTGTGCGGCAGCACCGGGCTAACCCGACGCAGGCGCTGCGCCAATTCGACGCGGCCTGGGTCAAATGGTGGGACGGCCAGACAGGGACCCCAGCCGGTCAAGAGCCCTGGCGCGCTAGCGACAGGTTGAGTTGGAAGGCTGTTCCGAAGATCGACTATTGGGACGCGTGGGGTGCCGACTGGAAGAACCACGTCGGTGCGGTCTGGTTTCGACGCCGCTTCGACCTCACGCCCCAACAGGCGGCGCAGGGTGCCACGCTGTCGCTCGGGGTGTTCGACGACATGGACCAGACCTGGGTCAATGGCGTGCCCGTCGGAGGAACGAGCGACTGGGCAGCCCAACGCGTCTACCCCATAACGCCGGGCCTGCTGCACGCGGGATCCAACGAGGTCGTGATCTATGTGCTGAACACCTACGGCGCGGGCGGGTTCGCCGGCCCGGCCGACAAGGTGCGCCTCGATTTCTCGAACGGCGCAAGCCTGCCGCTCGGCGATGGATGGCAATATTCGCGCATCGACGCAGCCATCGCCAACGGACCGATGCCGCCCTGGACCGGTGTCGCCAGCGTCTCGAAGATCTACAACGCGATGATCGCGCCACTGGGACCGCTCGGGCTCAAAGGGGTGGCCTGGTACCAGGGCGAAGCTGATGTCGGCGTCGCCGGTTACGATCGGCGGCTCGCCGCGTGGATGGCCAATTGGCGAAGCCGGTTCCGCGACCCCGACCTGCCCTTCCTGATCGTTGGGCTGGCGGGATGGGGCAAGCCGGCCTCGAAGCCCGTCGAGAGCAGCTGGGCGGCGCTCATCAACGAGCAGCGGCTGGCGGTCGCCCGGGATCGCCATGCGGCGCTCGCAAGCGCGATCGATATCGGGGTTCCGGCCGACATCCATCCGCCGAACAAGCAAGAAGTTGGCAGGCGTCTCGCACTTGCGGCGAAGAGCATCGCCTATGGCAATTCATCGTCGCCGGTTGGACCAATGCCCGTATCGGCGACGCGCGGCGGCGGCGCGATCCAGCTTACCTTCACCAAGCCATTGCAGACGTTGAGCGGAACTTCGGCGATCGGATTCGAGCTGTGCGGCGTAACCTGCCGCTTCGCCGAAGCGCGCGTCCGCGGCAATGTCGTCGAGCTCGCCGGCGACGGACAGCCAGTAATCAAGGTCCGCTATGCCTGGGCCGACTATCCCTATGTCAATCTCTACGATCTCGACATGCTGCCCGTGCCCGTCTTCGAGCTTCCCGTTCAGTGATTGTGGCGGGGCACCTGCGCTGAAGTGCCGCGATATTTGACCGCGAAATCGAGCGTGCCGCCGGTCGACAGCTGGCCGGTCTTCTCGCGGTAAAGCTCCTCCCACGGCGTATTGCTGGGCGGCACGGGTGGAGGCGCTTCGGTCTTGCGACGCGCAATCTCGTCCTCACTCACGATCGCGTCGCAGCGGCCCTGATTGAGATCGACCCGGATCATGTCACCGTTCCGCAGCCAGCTCAGGCCGCCGCCGGCCGCGCTTTCCGGGCAGGCATTGAGGATCGACGGACTGTCCGAAGTTCCCGACTGCCGACCGTCGCCGAGCGTCGGCAGGCTCTGGATGCCCCGCTGCAACAGGGCGTCGGGCGGTTGCATGTTCACAACCTCGGCCGATCCTGGCCAACCCAATGGTCCCGAACCGCGGATCACGAGAATGCAATTCTCGTCGATATCGAGCGACGGATCGTTGATCCGATGGTGATAATCGTCAGAGCCATCGAACACGATGGCGCGGCCCTCGAACACCCCTTCGTGGCCCGGGCGCGAAAGATAGCGCTGCCGAAAGTCGTCGCCGATCACGCTCGTCTTCATGATCGCGAAATCGAACAGGTTGCCGGTCAGGACGAGGAAGCCGGCGCGCTCCTTCAGTGGGGCCGAGTAGGGATAGATCACGTCGCGGTCGCTGGCTTCCCTGCCCTCGACATTCTGCGCCTGCGTACGCCCGGTGCAGGTCAGCGCCGAGCCGTCGAGCTTGCCCGCCTGGAGCAGCTCCCACATCACCGCCGGAACGCCGCCGGCCCGATGAAAGCGCTCGCTGAGATATTTCCCCGCCGGTTGCATGTTGACCAGCAGCGGGATGTCGTAGCCGTGCTCCATCCAGTCGCCGGTGCCGAGTTCGACGCCGGCGTGGCGGGCCATGGCGACGATGTGCGGCTGGGCGTTGGTCGACCCGCCGATCGCCGCGTTGAGGCGGATCGCATTGAGGAATGCGGCGCGCGTCAGAATCTTCGATGGTCGCAGGTCCTCATAGGCCATGTCGACGATCCGCCGCCCGGTTTCGTAAGCCATGTGCGCGCGCTCGCGATAGGGCGCCGGGATCGCAGCGTTGCCCGGCAGCGACATGCCGAGCGCCTCGGTGATGGCATTCATGGTCGAGGCGGTGCCCATGGTGTTGCAATGGCCGAGCGACGGGGCGGAATCGCCCGCGCGCCGGACAAATTCTTCCTCGTCGATCTTGCCCGCCCCGAGCAGTCGCCGCGACCGCCAGATCACGGTACCGGAGCCGACCAGCTCATCATCGTGCCAGCCGTCGAGCATCGGCCCGCCGTTCAAGGTGATCGCCGGTATGTCGACCGTCGCGGCGGCCATCACCGAGGCGGGGGTGGTCTTGTCGCATCCCGTCGTCAGGACGACCGCGTCGATGGGATAGCCGGTGAGGATTTCCACCAGGCCGAGATATGCGAGATTGCGGTCAAGCGCGGCGGTCGGTCGCCGGCAATTCTCGAAGATCGGGTGCATCGGGAATTCCATCGGAATCCCACCCGCGTCGCGAATGCCGGCTTTGACCCGCTCGACCAGCTTGAGGTGAACCCGGTTGCACGCTGCGAGATCGGACCCCGACTGAGAGATGCCGATGATCGGCTTGCCGCAGCGAAGTTCATCGCGCGTGTATCCATCGGCGACATAGCGCTCGAGATAAAGCGCGGTCATGTCGACGCGCTCGGGAGCGGCGAACCACTCCCGGGAGCGAAATGGGCGAGCGGGTACGCGATCCATCTTCCGGTCGGAGCCTTGGGCTCAGCCCTCCATCTGTTCCAGCTCCTTGCCCCGGGTCTCGTGGACCATCGACTGGACGAGGAAGAAGCTGATGACGGCACAGATTGCGTAGAAAGCGTAGCTGATCGTCAGGCCCAACTTGGCGGCCATGACCGGGAAGCTGAACGAGATCAGGAAGTTCGCGAACCACTGGACGAAGCCGGATACCGCCAGCGCCGATCCGCGGATCTGGTTCGGGAACATCTCGCCCAGCATCACCCACATGACCGGGCCCCAGCTGAAGTTGAAGAAAATGACGTAGAGGTTCGCAGCGACCACCGCGAGGGTGCCAAGCTCCTGCGACAGGACCAGATTGCCCTGCGGATCGAGCGAGCCCTGGCTGAACGCATACGTCATCGCGAAAAGAGTGATAGCCATGCCCGCCGAACCGATCAGCAACAGCGGCTTGCGACCGACCTTGTCGATGACGGCGATGGTGCCGAAGCAGGCGGCAATCGAAACAGCGCCGGACACGATGTTGATCAGCAGCGACTGCTGCTCCGTGAAACCGGCCAGCTTCCACAGCGTCGCGCCGTAGTAGAAAATGACGTTGATCCCGACGAACTGCTGGAATGCGGCCAGCATGATTCCCACCCAGACGATCTTACGGATTCCGCCGTTCGGCGACCTGATGTCGCTGAGGCGCGGGCGATGGTCCTCGCTGAAGGTCGCGCGGATCTCCTCGAGCTTGGCGTTTGCGATGTCGGCCCCGAACAGGCTGATCAGCACAGCGCGCGCGTGCTCCGTCCGGCCCTTGGACACGAGATAGCGCGGGCTTTCCGGGATCAGGAACAAAGCGATGAGGAAGATTGCAGCCGGTACCGCCTGCATCAGGAACATCCACCGCCATGCCTCAATCCCGCCCCACAACCGGGCCGTCGAAAGGCCAGCGGTCTTCGCCAAGAAATAATTGACGAGGAAGGCGGCCGTGAGGCCGGTGATGATCATGATCTGCTGGACCGTCGTAAGCCGCCCGCGAATGTTGGCCGGCGCAACTTCGGAGATGTAAGCCGGAGACAGCACGCTCGCCGCGCCGACGGCCATGCCGCCGCAGATGCGAGCAATGACGAAGATGATCTGCGAGTCAGCGGAGCCCTGCACGATGGCGCCGATCAGGAACAAGGTCGCGGCGACCATCATCGTGTTGCGCCGTCCCATGAGGTCTGCGAGGCGGCCCGCGAAGAACGCGCCGATAAAGCAGCCGATCAGCAGCGATGCGACAGTGAAGCCGAGTCCATTCGTCGGCGACCAGCTTCCCGGCACGAGGTTGAACGCCTGGGTCAACCCGTCCTGCGTCCCGTTCACGGCTCCGCTGTCGTAACCGAACAGGAAGCCGCCGATCGTCGCGACGGCGACGATCGCGCCAATGAACCCCATGTTCGCACGGCTTGCGCTTGTTTCAGTCATATTACTCCCCTGACCGATCTTTGCGGCGTAGCCGCGAGCTTGTTAGCGCTAACTTCTACCCCACCCGCCGAAATGCAAGAGCATTGACCGCATTTCATGCGAGCGCCCCGCATGTCATGCGACCGCTCGCGCTTCCCGAGGCGGGGCCGAAGATTCACGGATGATCAATTCGTAGTCGAGGATGACTTCCTGCGAGCTGCCGCTGCGGACGCGGCGGCGGATCTTCAGATCAGCCAGCAACAGGTTCAGCGCAGCCGCTGCCATGGCCGAGACTGGCTGACGGATCGTGGTGAGCTCGGGCCACACGGTCGTCGCGGGAGACGTGTCGTCGAACCCGACGACGCTGAGGTCCCTGGGAACGTCGAGCCCCCGCCGATGCGCGACGCTGACAACTGCTGCGGCCATGTCGTCATTGCTTGCGAAGATGGCGGTCGGCGGCTTGCTTCGGCCAAGCAATTTCTCCGCGGCCTCGAGACCCGATCGAAACGTGAAGTATCCTTGCACGACGGCGATGTCGCTCTTGCGCAGCCCGGCCTCCTTGACGGCGGCGAGAAAGCCGCGCTCGCGCTCGGCACTGGCTATCTGGTCGGGATGCCCCCTGATGAGGCCGATGCGCCTGTGACCAAGGCCGATCAGATACTCCGTCATTTCCTTGGCGGCGGCGTAGTCGTCGATGCGGACGTTTAGCGCGTTCGGGTGAAGTCGTCCCATCGCAACGGTAACGATCGGCGTTCCCGCATCCTCGAGCTCCGAAAGGATCGGCGCCGACTCTGACAGCGGCGGCGGAAGGATCACGCCCTCCGCGTCGGCCTGCGCGAAGCGCCGGGCGACTTCGCGCTGCTCCGCCTCGTCTTCGGAATCACACACTTCGATCACCAGGTGACAGCCGCTTTCCCGCGCCGCGTCGAGCGCACCGACCAGGAATTGGCTGAGATAGGCTGCGCTCGGATTCGAATAGAGCAAGCCAATATGGGTAGCCTCGCCGGCCGCGAGGTTCCGCGCCGCGGTATTCGGCGAATAGTTCATCCGCTCGATCGTCTCGAGCACGTTCTGGCGCGTCTCGTCGCGGACGTTCTGCTCCTTGTTGATGACGCGCGAGACGGTCATCGCCGACACTCCGGCGGCTCGGGCGACGTCCTCGATCGTGACGCTTCCCCGGCTGCGGCGGCTCGGCTTGCTTGGAGGTCCCATCAGGTTGCGTCCTAACACTCGCCAACAGCATTGCAACGCACTGTCGGCAAGTTATGGTAGCGCTATCATAAAGACACGAGGGATGGGGATGACCTCCAACTTGCGCACCGCCGCCGCCATGGCACTTGCCGTCGTTCTCGCGGCTTCACCTTCCTCGGCCCAGGCGCCGGCCACCGCCCCAGCCTACAAGGACCCTCGCCAGCCAGTTGAGCGCAGGGTCGAGGACCTGCTCGACCGAATGACGCTGGACGAAAAGGTCGCCCAGCTGGAGACGATCTGGGAAAGCAAGGCGAAGCTCCAGACCGCCGACGGCACATTTTCCCCGGACCTCGCATCGAAGAGTTTTCCGAACGGCATCGGCGGGTTCGCCAGGCCATCCGACAAGCGGGGCGTGAGTGCTTCGAACGCCGCGGCAGGCGCGACGCGCGCCGTGAACCGCGATGCGCGCGAAACGGCGGAATATATCAATGCTGCGCAACATTGGGCGGTCGAACATACGAGGCTCGGGATTCCGATCCTGATGCACGAGGAGTCGCTGCACGGCTATGTCGCTCGCGGCGCAACGAGCTTCCCCCAGGCCATCGGGCTTGCCAGCACGTGGGACCCTGACCTGGTCACGCGGGTCTTCTCCGTCGCCGCGCGCGAAATGCGCGCGCGCGGCGCGTTCTTGGCACTCGCCCCGGTGGTCGACGTCGCCAAGGACCCGCGCTGGGGCAGGATCGAGGAGACTTACGGCGAGGACCCCTACCTGGTGAGCCAGGTGAGCCTCGCGGCCGTTCGCGGTTTCCAGGGGCCGACACTGCCGCTGGCACCCGACAAGGTGCTGGTGACGCTGAAGCATTTCACGGGCCACGGCGCGCCCGAAAGCGGGACCAACGTCGGCCCTGCGCATGTGGGCGAGCGCGAACTCAGGACCGACTTCTTTCCGCCGTTCGAGCGTATCGTGAAGGCTTATCCGGTCCAGTCGGTGATGGCCTCGTACAATGAGATCGACGGCGTGCCCTCGCACGCCAACAGCTGGCTGCTCAACAAGGTCCTGCGGGGCGAGTGGAAATACGGCGGCGCGGTCGTCAGCGATTACTACGGAATTCGCGAACTCATGACCCGGCACAAGATGTTCGCGAACATCGCGGATGCGGCCGAGCGCTCGATCAAATCCGGAGTCGACGTCGAGACACCCGATCCCGAGGGCTTCGCCACGCTGCCGGAGCTGGTCCGGACGGGCCGGGTTCCCCAGGCAATCGTCGATGAGGCTGTCCGGCGGGTGTTGCGACTGAAGTTCGCCTCCGGGCTGTTCGACAACCCCTTCCCCGATCCGGCGACGGCCGAGGCCAAGACCGCCACGCCGGATGCTATCGCGCTCGCCCGGGAAGCCGCCGATCGAACGGTCGTGCTCCTCAAGAATGACAAGGGACTGCTTCCCCTCAACGCGGCGAAGATCAAGCGCATGGCAGTGATCGGCACTCACGCGAATGACACGCCGATCGGTGGCTATAGCGATGTCCCGAAGCATGTTGTCAGCGTGCTCGAAGGCATGCGGGAAACGGCGAAAGGACATTTCGCGGTCGACTTCGCCGAGGGTGTGCGCATCACGCAGGAGCGCTGCTGGTCGTGCGACGAAGTGAAGCTCGCCTCGCCGGCTGTGAACCGCAAGCTGATCGCCCAAGCGGTCGCGACCGCGCGCAAGGCGGACACCATCGTCATGGTGCTGGGCGACAACGAGCAGACGAGCCGCGAAGCCTGGGCCGACAATCACCTGGGCGATCGTTCGTCGCTCGACCTGATCGGCCAGCAGGAAGATCTGGCCCGCGCCATCTTCGCGCTCAACAAGCCGACCGTTGTTGTGCTGCTGAACGGACGGCCGCTTGCGGTGAACTATCTCGCCGAGCGTGCGCCGGCGATGGTCGAAGGCTGGTATCTGGGCCAGGAGGCCGGGCACGCGGTCGCGGATGTTCTGTTCGGCAAGGTCAATCCCGGCGGCAAGCTGCCCGTGACGATCGCCCGCTCGGCGGGCCAGCTTCCGGTCTATTACAACCACAAGCCGACGTCGCGCCGGGGCTATCTGTTCGATACGACCGCGCCGCTCTATCCGTTCGGCTACGGTCTCAGCTACACGACTTTCGACATCTCGGCGCCCCGGCTTCTCACACCATCCATCGTGGCCGGCCAACCTGCGCGGGTTCAGGTCGACGTCGCCAACACCGGCAGCCGAGCCGGTGATGAGGTCGTCCAGCTTTATGTCCGCGACGATGAGGCCTCGGTCACTCGCCCCGTCATCGAGCTTAAGGGCTTTCAGCGGGTAACGCTTGGGCCAGGGGAACGGCGGACTCTGAACTTTGAGCTTCAACCCGACGACCTCGCCTTGTGGAATGCCGAGATGAAACGGGTCGTGGAGCCCGGTACGTTCACGATCTCGGCGGGGCCGAACTCGGTCGACCTCAAGAGCGCGAAGCTGATCGTCACGGAATCGGCGCGCTAGCACCTCCAGGGCAGATCGCCTCGAGCGCCGGCGCGAAGTCCGTCCGCGCCGGAAGCCTGATCCCGCGCGCGAGGGCTTTGCCGACCAGGCCTTGCGGCTCGGCCGCTGCGCCAGGGCTCACCTGGTCGGCATAAGCGGGATCGCTCTCCGCCTTTGGCAGGCTCACCAGCCGAAACCCCGCGGACCGATAGAGCTCAATCAGGCGCGGCAGCATTCGCGCCTCGAAGGCGCTTTCGTGCAGCAGCACGACATAGGGAATGTCACGGCCGTAGAGCTGGCGTGACAGGCCGCGCGCGAACGTGATCCCCTCGTCTGCCGCCCTCATGTACATGGCTTCGAGCCGGGCGATAGCCGGGTCATCGCGCTGGGCCCGGCATCGCGCGTAGGGGGCGGTCCATTGCCAGTCGCTGAAGTCCATGGTCACCGCGGCAATCTTGTAGCCATGAGCGGCGAGAATGCGCCGTGCAGCGCCGCGCTGCGCTTCGTCCTTGCCTTCGTCGAGAAACGGGTAGCGAAACCACCGCCAGTCGCCCGGACCTGATTGCGACAGGATCTCTTCGTTTCTCACCAGCTCGGTCTCGAACTCGGCGGGGCTCATTTCGTTGAGATGCCGGTGCGCCCAGCCGTGATTCCCAAGCGCCAACCCCGCTCCAGACCAAGCTTTCAGCGGCTCCCGCGTATCGGGCTGCTCTGCCGTCCAGTGTCCGTTGACGAAGCCGTAGGCCGGAACCCCTGCCTTGGTCAGGGCCGCGATAACGCCGCCGGCAACGCTTCGCGGCGTCTCGCCGGCGGGGATAGGGCCGTGCAACGGCAGATCGTCGATGGTGAGCGCAACTTCGAGACCAGGCGGCTGCTGAGGAGTGGCGCAAGAGCCGAGCAGCACTGCGGCGACTAACATGGTCCGCCGCTTCAAGGTCGCGAGCTTGAAGAACATAGCGGTGTTTAGCGCGGTACCGCGGTGAAGACACCGAGCCGGCACCTGGCGAAAGACCCAGGTCCGGCGGCCTGTGCCTCGACCGGATCGTAAATCCGGACATTGTCGTCCGCACACAACTGCGTCGACTGGGATTCGGTCTGGATGATCTCAGAACCGGTCGCGCGAGCCGCCCCAGGGCAACCGCCGACCAGGTCGTTGCGATAGGTCATTCCGCCCGACATATCGAACAGGACCGACGCGGGCGCCTGGACCCGCCTCCCGATCACGTGTTGAAGGTCGATGCAACGGGCCTGGGAGCCGACCGCCAGAGGGCCGGCGGGCGGCGGCGCGGTCTGCGTTCCGCAGCCGGTCCCCGCCAGCAGCAACAGGAATATCGTACGCTTCATCCAAATCCTCCTTCAGCCTGCGTGGCGCGAGGATGCCGACCGAAAAGCGGCGGCCATTGCGGCGCGCAGCGGTTTCGGCCGGAAGTTGGAGTCGTAAGGCGTGCCGCGTTTCAGCGTCTTGTCGGCCCGCGGGTCGAAACCGGTCAGCCAGCTATAGCGGTCTGTCATGCCCCAGGCGAGCATATCGCCGAGCTGGGGATAGCTCAGCATCAGATCGAGATAAGCGCGGCCGTAATCCGCGACCATCTGGTCCCGGACGGAGCTGCGTGTCGGGGCTTCATGGTCGTTCACGTCGAACTCGGTGATCAGCAGCCGGTAACCCATCCCGACCACTTCATCGAGGAACCGGCGCCATGGCCTTTCGGACTCACGGACGATCTGCGCGACCGGCAAATGCTTGAGCAGCCGGATATGCGACTGGACGCCGAGCGCATCGACGGGCGTTCCCCGCTTCCGGAAGCCCTCAAGCAGCTTGAGCACGCCGGTCATGTGCGTTTCGTCGACCGGGTTGCGCTCCCAGCTCATATAGTCGTTGTAGACCAGCTGGGCGTGCGGCGCGGCTTCACGCGCGGTGTGAAACATGAGGTCAAGAAAAGCCTCGCCCCCCAGCGCGCGGGTGACGTTCGTATCCCGGATCTGCCCGGTCTCGGGCAGCACCGCTTCATTGACGACGTCGTAGGAATAGATGCGCGTCCCATAGCGCTTGCAGACGGTTCTCACGTGGTCGGTAAGCAGCTTTTCCGCGTCTGCCGCGGAAGAGAACTGGGTGTCGGCGAGCCACTTCGGATACCATTTGGTCGGCGTCCAGAAGAGCGTGTGCCCGCGGAGCTTGAAGCCGTGGGCGTCGGCATAATCTGCAATCGCGTCAAATGCTCGAAAGTCGAAGCTGTCGCGTGAGCGCCGGACCCACTGCCATTTGAGCTGGTTCTCCGGGACCAGCAGCGAGCATTCACGCTCGAGCAGGGCGGTGTATCGCGGGTTGGTGATGCTCCCCGCATCTGTCCCCGGAGGGCTCCACGCCACCGCCGAACCGAACCTGCGTCCCGCGCGCTGCGCGACCGCATTGAGCGAGTCCCTCGAACCCGGAATGCGTTTCTTCGCGACCGCCGTGCTTGCGAATGCGGCGGCCCCTGCGGCGATTGCCTGGCGGCGAGTAAGCCTCATGACCCCTCCTTTGTTAGCGCTACCAATGCTAGGCTGTCGCGAATGATGTCAACGCCTGCTCTTCGCCTGTTGCTCCTTACCTTGTTCGCCCTGACTCCCAGCGCTGCAGCAGCCGAGGACGGCTATGAACTGTGGCTGCGCTATCGCCCGGTCCGAGTAACTCGCCCGACGGAGCATCTCGAAGGTGCCGACGCATACAGCGACGATCCACGCGTCGTCACTGCTGCGCTCGAATTCAAACGGGCCGTCACGGCGATTTATGGCGGCCCCGTCCCGGGTCGCGAACTGCAACGCGATTATGTTGCGCTTGGCACTCCCGCCGATCTGAAGCCGCTCGGCATAAACGTGGACGCATCCGGCCTCGGCCCCGAGGGATATTTGGTTCGCACCATTGACGGGCGCGGACACAGAATCGTCGTCGCCGGAAATAGCGGCGCCGGGATACTCTACGGCACGTTCGCGCTGATCCGCGAGATTCAGATGGGCCACAGTCTCGATCGTCTCAACCTGCGCTCGCGCCCAACCTATCCGCTCCGCATGCTCGACCACTGGGACAATCTCGATCGCACGGTCGAGCGCGGCTACGCCGGCCAGTCACTTTGGAACTGGGCGTCACTGCCGAAGATCGACGAGCGCTACACCGACTATGCCCGCGCGAGTGCGTCGGTCGGCATCAACGGCGTGGTCATCAACAACGTGAATTCAGACCCGCGAATTCTCAGCGAGGAATATCTGCGCAAGGTCGTGGCCCTTGCCGACTTATTTCGGCCGTGGGGAATCCGCATCTACCTGTCGGCGCGCTTCTCGGCCCCAATCGATCTTGGTGGATTAAGGACGGCCGATCCCCTAGATCCCGCCGTCCGAGATTGGTGGCGAGCGAAGGCCGACGAAATCTATCGCCTCATCCCCGACTTCGGCGGGTTTGTCGTGAAGGCGAACTCGGAGGGCCAGCCCGGGCCGCAGGAATATCATCGCACCCACGCGGAGGGCGCCAACGTCATCGCGGACGCACTGCGTCCCCATGGGGGCACGGTCTTCTGGCGGGCGTTCGTTTACGGGAGCTCAGACGCGGATAGGGCGAAGCAGGCCTACGAACAATTCAAGCCGCTCGACGGCAAGTTCGCGGGCAACGTGATCCTGCAGATCAAGAACGGCCCGATCGACTTCCAGCCGCGCGAACCGTTCCATCCTTTGTTCGGCCAAATGCCGCGCACGCGGGTCGCGCTGGAGGTACAGCTTACCCGCGAATATCTCGGACAAAACACTGGCATCGCCTACCTGGGTCCGATCTGGACTGAGGTCCTCAGCGCTGACACCTGTTCACCGAAATGCGGAACTCCGGTCTCCTCGACCATCGCGGCGATAGCGGGGGTCGCGAACGTCGGCACCGACCGGAACTGGACAGGCACGAACTTCGATCAAGCCAACTGGTATGCGTTCGGACGGCTTGCGTGGAATCCGCATCTGACCGCCAACGAGGTCGCTACCGAGTGGACCAGACTCACCTGGACGCGAGATCCGCGCGCAGTGCGAACGATCGTCCCTATGATGATGATGTCGCGCGAGGCCCGCGTGAACTTCATGACGCCGCTGGGATTGGCGCACCAAATGGCCACCGACCATCATTATGGCCCGGCACCGTGGGTCTGCGATCTTCAACAACCCAGCTGGAACCCTTGTTACTATCATCAGGCCGACGCAGGGGGCATCGGCTACGATCGAACCGCCACCGGCAGCAATGCGATCGCCGAATACATGCCTGAGGTCGCCCGCCGCTTCGCGGATCCAAAGGCCACACCGGAATACCTGCTGTGGTTCCACCATGTCCCATGGGACTATCGGCTGAACTCGGGACTGACGCTCTGGGAAGGCCTTGTGGCGCGTTACGATGAAGGGGTGGCCGATGCAGCCGAGCTGGCGCGCTCGTGGGCAAGCGTGCGACCCCTTATCGATGCCGAGCGATGGCGCGCGGTCAGCGATGACCTCGCGCGCGAACAGCTTGAGGCGCTTTGGTGGCGCGACGCCTCGGTCGCCTATTTTCAAAGCATTTCGAAGCGGCCGATCCCGGCGAACAGTCCGCAGCCGGCGCACCCTCTGTCCCATTACCAAGTGCTGAGGCCGCCGAACCTGCCCGGGCAGCGGCCCTGAATCAGAAGCCCCTCCGCGATAGAAGGGGCTTCGTGATCAGCCTCTTTCGGGCGCCGGCTCCGGTGGCGGCGGCGGAGGCGGTGGTGCCGGACAGGTCGCCGTCGCATCTATCACCGAGCCGTCCGGGCACGTCTGCGTCTGTGGTGGCGCGGGCGGCGGTGGCGGCGGCAGAGGTGGCGGCGGTGGCGGTGGCGGAGGTGCCGCCGACCCGCCGAAGGTACCCCGAACGATGAACGAGAACCGTCGGTCGTTCATGAAATAAGACCGCGGCGCCAGCCTGCCGTCGAGCGTGTACTGCTGGAGCGTCTTGGTCACTTCGTTGGTCAGGTTTTGCGCCTGAACGCCGATCTTCAACGCCGGTGAAATCGTGTAGAACGCCGAAGCATCGAGCGTTCCCGTCTTGTCGTTCCAGATCGGGAAGTACGGGAAGATGACGTCGGATTCCGTCAGCAGGAACTTCGAGCGCCAGTTGTACGCCACTCGGATCGACACCGGTCCCTTCTCGTAGAAGGGCTGGATGTTGATCGTATGCTTCGACAGCTGCGCAAGCGGCAGGTTCCCTGCCACTCCAAGCGGCGACGTATTTGTGGGGCTGCCACCATTCAGGAACGAGTTGGGAATGCCCTTGCTCGTCACGTAGGTGTAGTTCGCACTGAGCCCGAAGCCACTCAGTAGACCAGGCAGGAAATCAAAAGTCTGGTTATAGGCGATTTCGAATCCGCGGATCTTCCCCGTCCCGTTGAAATTCGCGGGACCGCGGATGAGCACCGTTTCCGTCACCCCATTGCTGGTGATGTTTCGCGCAATGGTGTTTTGATAGATGTAGTTGTGAATGTTCTTGATAAAGCCGTCGATGGTGATCGATCCCAGGCGGCTCCCGGCGAAATACCATTCAAGCGTCGCATCGAAATTGTCTGAGGTGATGGGCCTAAGGAACGGGTTGCCGGCAGTCGAGTTCGGATTGCCATTCGAATCCAGCCCGATCGTCAGGAAGTTCCGGGTGTCCGCCAGAGATGGACGAGCCATATCCCTGCTCGCCGCCAGGCGGAAGATAACATCCCTGCTGAGACCGAACTTGAGGTTCGCGCTGGGCAGCCAATAATCATATTTGTTGCGGGCGACGTCGGCGACGGTTTGCCCTGTCGCCCACGTCTGCAATTGAGCGTAGCCGGCCGCGCCAAGGTTGCAGACGCCGCCCGGTTGCGACGGCGGCGTGCCCGGCGGGGCGCCCGGAGGCGGCGGGACGGGGTCGCAACGGCCCACGAGAGGGCCCGCACCATCCGGATCGGTAAAGGGAAGGGTAATTCCCAGCGCCTGCCGCGACGGAACGCCGATCGAGCCTGCGGACTCCAGATCGTCATGCACCCACCGAACGCCGATATTGCCGTCCAGCCGGATGTTGCCGAAGATTGGGTCATCCTGCCCAAAGCGCAGCATCGCATAGGCGTCACCGGTCTTGAGGCCGACATCCTGGATTTCGCTTGGAAGGAAGGACGTGCCCGGAACCACACCTGAACGCCCGGCCAACGGGACCCAGGATGTCGCGCCGCAACCGCCATTCGCACAAGCAAATGCTTGAATCGACTGGAAGAAAGCGACCGACTGATCGTAGCCGCCGATAAGGTCGCCATTGTAAAAGTTCGCCGTCGGCGGAGCTGCCGTCTTGCCGCGGAAGAAATTGTCCCAGGTCTGCAGCGAAACCTTGTTCTGCGGCGCGCCGACCTGATCCATGAAGACCGCGGCACCTGTCCACACCTCACTGAGCGAGCCCCAGTTGTAGGTCGTATATTTGATATTCTGGTCGCGATCCGCGTAGCGGGCGCCGAACTTCAGCTGCTTCAGGAAGCTGTCGTTCAGGAAATTGTAGGCAACATCGCCCCGGAACGCCCATTCATGGCCTCGGCTGTGTTCCATGTGGTCCATCGCCGAGCGCCAGAAGGTGTAGCGCGGATTGCTGAAATATTCGGTGTCCGACGCGTTGCGAAGCGCAGTCGAAGGCGATCCCCACGTCTGGCTGAGAGTTAGCGGCTTGTGCGGGATGATGACTGGATATGTGCCAGTCAGGTCCAGTTGCTCGTCGGCGAAGGTTGACCCGTGGACGCCAAAATCCAGGTTGTCGTGCCTTGCGTGCACATATTGTGCATCAAGGTTGATGTCCCAGTGCGGGGTCGGGTGGAACTTGAAGTTCAACGACTGGTCCTGAACGATGTTGTCGTCCTGGACCTGGCGGTTGTTCAACGTCTGCTGCATGCCGCCTTGCGCGACATGGTCCCACGTGCCGCCGCGCCATCCGCCCATCGGCAGGGTGATGTAACCACTCTCGAACACGCCATCGTTATTGTATTGGTAGTTCGGGAACGTCGTTCCGTTCGGATACCCCTGCCAGTTGGTTCCCGACGCCCCCTGAATAGTGCCGTTTGGTCCCACGCGGCACTGGGCGAGGGGCCGGCCGGTCGGGGCCGCGGAGTTGGGCAAGCAACCTGCTGGGTAGGTGTTATATTCCGAAAGGTCAGAGCCGGTCTCAAACGTATATTCGCCCCAGCGTTCGCTTGAATGCGAGCGCAGGAACTGCGCGGTCAGGAGCGCGCGCCTGTCCAGGCTCTCCCACTGCGCAGCGGCAGCAAAGCCGCGGCGTTGGCGGTCGTAGTTCTGAGTGCGGAACTGGCCGCCGATCGGGGCGTAGCGCGTACTTGCATAGTCGTAGAAGCCATCGGCCCCGGCGGGTGTCGCGCCGAAGCACGGGCTGTTCGGCCCGTTTTGCGCGATAACCGGCGGGAAGCCGGTGGTATCGGTCGTGCCCGGCAACGGCGACCGGCAAACGCCGGGACCCGTGCCAGCCGAGTTATTGTCTGAATAGGTGCCGTTGCGGGTCTGGAAGTTCGAGACCTGGACGCCGTCGGCGCGGGTCAGCAGCTTCGAATAGGAAAAGGCGCCGAGCAGGCCGACGCGGCCGATGCCGGTGTCCCAGGTGTTGCTGACGAGCAGCGAACCGACCGGCGAGAATTTCTTACGGAGATCGCCGTAGGACGCCTCGAGGTCGTAACCGACGTGGAAGCCCTTGTTGTCGAAGGGCAGACGCAGGTTCATGTTGATGGAACCGGATAGACCACCTTCGATCCTGTCGGCCGTCGTGTTCTTAAAGACCTCGACCGAGCCGAGCAGCTCGGCCGGGACGTCCTGGAAGTTGATCGCCTGTCCGTAGACGCCCGTCGAGAAAGTGTCGCGGCCGTTGAATTCGGAACGGACGTAGGTCAGGCCACGAACGACCACGCCGGATCCTTCGGCCGAGAAGTGGTCCGGGTCGCTGCTGCCGGCGAAGCGATTGATCGAGACGCCAGGCACGCGCTGCAGCGCTTCGGTCACGGATCGGTCGGGGAGAGCACCGATGTCCTGCGCCGTGATGACGTCGACAACCGTGTCGGAATTCCGCTTGATGTTCTGCGCGCTTCGCAAGCTTTGCCGAATGCCCGTGACGACGATCGCACCGCGCCCGGTGTCCGTTGATGTCGCATTCGAGGTCGTATTCGACGTCGAGTCAGTCGTCTGAGAATTCGAGGCCGGCTGTGCGTAGGCCTGTGCGCTCGCCGCCAAAGCGCTGATCGCGATGAAAGAGACGCTGCTGCGCAGCGCGCGCGCAGAATCCGACCGCTTCGATGTCCCCATCAGAGGCTCCCCATTTTTGGTAGCGCTAACAACGCGCGCAACCCCTCTTCCTGGCAACTGCATAACCCGCGCTGTTTTTCCCGGCAAGACAGATTATGGTAGCGCTAACGCCAACTTTATAACGACTGTGACAATGAAGGCGCACATTGGCGCAGCCACGTTGCCAAGCCATTGATTCATTGGGTTCGGCAAGCTCATGTCTGATGCACCATGGCGGTTGTTGCGGTTGGCAAACCGGCCGAAATTTGCGTCTCGGCCTTTTGTTTTGGAAAAAGGGACGTGCGGGAGCAGCCAAGATTGAACGTCGTGGTCGTCGGTGGCGGTACGGCCGGTTGGATGACGGCGGCGGCGTTAGGCAAGCTGTTGCCGACGCGCTGCAACGTTACGCTCGTCGAATCCGAAGCGATCGGCATCGTCGGCGTCGGTGAAGCTACCCTTCCTCACATTCGCGGGTTCAACGATCGGCTCGGCATCGACGAAGCCGAGTTCATGGCCGCTACTCGGGCGACCTTCAAGCTCGGCATCGAGTTCCAGGACTGGGCCCGCTTGGGCGACAGCTACATCCATCCGTTCGGCACATTCGGCAGCGGTCAGGGTGACGTTCCTTTCCATCAATATTGGTGCCGGCTCCGCAAGGAGGGCGCGACAATGTCGGCGCTCGGCGACTATTCCATGGCGGTGACCATGGCGAACATGAACCGGTTCGCCCGGCCCGACCCGGATCCCGCCAGGATCGAGTCGACATTCAATTACGCCTATCAATTCGATGCGACGTTGTTTGCCCCGTTCCTGCGGGGCATCGCCGAGACGCTCGGCGCGTCCCGGATCGAGGGCCGGATCGTCAACGTCGAGCTCGACGGCGAGAGCGGCGACATCGCGGCGCTTCAGCTGGAAGATGGCAGGCGCATCGAAGGCGACCTGTTCGTCGACTGCTCGGGATTTGTGTCGCTGCTGATGGGCAAGGCGCTGGGCGAACCATTCGAGGATTGGTCACACTGGCTTCCGTGCGACCGCGCGGTCGCCATGCCGTGCCGGACCGAAACGGCCGTCACACCCTACACGAGCGCGATCGCCATGCCGGCCGGCTGGCGATGGCGAATCCCGCTCCAGCATCGCACGGGTAACGGATACGTTTATTCGTCGAGCTTCATCAGTGACGACGATGCCCGATCGGCACTCGTCGGTGCAGTTGAGGGCGACGGGATCGCGGAGCCGCGGGTGCTCAGGTTCAAGGCCGGGCGCCGGACCCGCAGTTGGGTGCGGAACTGCGTCGCCGTCGGTCTTTCAAGCGGCTTCCTGGAGCCGCTGGAATCGACCAGCATCTATCTCATCCAGGCTGCAATCTCGGGATTGGTCGAGCTGTTCCCCGAAAAGGTGATTTCTCCCGTCGACAGGAACGAGTTCAATCGCCTGATCGACATGGAATACGACCGCATTCGCGACTTCCTGATCCTCCATTATCATGCGACCGAGCGGGCCGACGCTCCGTTCTGGGACTATGTACGAACGATGTCGGTCCCCGACACGCTGCAAGAGAAGCTCGAGCTGTTTCGTCGCCGCGGCCGCGTCGTGAAATATCGCGAGGGCGTATTTCTCGATGCGAGCTGGGTTGCCGTTTACATCGGCCAGCGCGTCATTCCCGAAGGGCATGACATTCGCGCTGACCTGCCGCCGCTCGATGTCCTCGCTCGGAGCGCGGAGACGTTACGAGCGGACATCAGCGCAAAGGCAGCGCTGATGTCCGATCATCGGTCGCATATCGAGGCTTATTGCCCGATGGCGGTCGCTGCGTGATGGCCAGGGCGATCAAGACAGTTGCGATCGCCGGAGGCGGGATCACCGCCTGGTCCGCTGCAGCAGCCTTGAAGCGCAGGATTCGCGCGCTCGAAGTGGTGGTGATCAGCAGCGCGCCGCCGCCGGACGCTCTGACCGACCGCATCAGCAATACGCTTCCATCGATCGCCGAATTCCATTCGGACATCGGGCTGTCGGACGAGGATACGATCGTCCACGCGGGCAGCAGCATTCGGGCGGGTACGACCTTCAGGGGCTGGGCCGCAGGACTGCCCGATTACACGCACGCATACGGTGCTTACGGCGTACCGGTCGGCGGCGTCCCCTTCCACCAACTATGGCTGCGTGACTACCATTCACGCGGTCAACCGTTTGACTCCTTCTCACCAGTCGCAGTCCGGGGCAGCCAGGTCGGTCATGGTCTGCGGCTGAGCATCCCGACCTACCGGCAACTGATGCACGATTATTCGCTCCACCTCGGCGTCGCCGAGCGCGGCGGGCAAATCGCGGATGTCGGAATCCGCGGATCGGACGGTTTCATCGAAGCGCTGGTTCTCGAGGGCGGACAGCGTGTCGAGGCGGACCTGTTCATTGACTGCACGGGCCCGGCCGCGCGCGTCCGCTCCAGCGTCGGTGGCCCGTTCGAGCAGTGGAACCGCTGGCTGCTGTGCGACCGAGTGATCATTGGCGCCGGCGAGGCATATCCAGAAAGCCCATTGCTCGATGAGGTCATCGCGACCGAGGCCGGCTGGGACTGGCTTTCCCCCGGACGCTCGGCGACCGAGGCGGGAAGCGTCTTTTCATCAGCCCATCGGGCAGAGTCCGGAGGCGCCACGTTCATCCGGCAGGGGCGTCTCGCAGAGCCGTGGCTGCGCAACTGCGTGGCGATCGGCGATGCCGCGGTGATGGTCGAACCGCTGGAGTGGACCAACCTCCATCTCGCGCACAGCCAGATCGACCGGCTCGTCGCGATGATGCCCGATGCGCAAATCGCTCCGATCGAAGTGGCCGAGTACAACCGGCAGTGCAATGCGGAGGCGGACCGCATCCGCGACTTCCTGTGCATGCACTACTTGACGGCGCGACGGGGCGAACCCTTCTGGCGGGACGCGGCGGCCGTCGAGCCGCCCCCATCGCTGGCGCACAGCTTGTCGCTGTTCAGCGAGCGCGGACGGCTGCCATATTACGAGGAGGAGACGTTCGCGCGCGACAGCTGGCTCGCCGTCCTGTTCGGGCACGGCTTTAGGCCGCGAAGGATCGATCCCCTGGCGGACGCGGTTCCGCCCGAGCAGGTCGAACGCGCTCTTGCATCGCACATGGGTCAACCAGGCGACCGCTTCAGCTCAGGACAGCCAAGCTATCGCGGATCATTCCTGCAGATGGGACAGAACGCTCAGTGATGAACGAACATAATATTCGCGAGGTGGTGATTGTGGGCGGCGGCACCGCTGGCTGGATGGCAGCCGCGGCGCTCTCGCGCTTCCTGAACAATGGCTATACGCGAACGACCCTGATCGAGTCCGAGGAGATCGGTATCATCGGGGTTGGCGAGGCGACGATCCCTCCGTTGCTCAATTTCAACGGGCTTATCGGAATCAACGAGAACGATTTCGTCCGTGAGACCAAGGCGACGTTCAAGCTCGGGATCGAGTTCGTGAACTGGGGGGCGCTTGGCCAACGCTATTTCCACCCGTTCGGGACGTTGGGTCAGGACTTGCAGGGCATTTCCTTCCACCAGCTTTACCTGCGCGAGCGGCAACGGCGTGTCATGCCAGACATCTCCGCCTGGGCGATGAGCGCGGTATCGGCTGCGCAGGGCAAGTTCGCCCGGCCGGGGCGCGGCGCCCAATATCCGCTCAACCAGCTGCTCTACGCATTCCACTTCGACGCCGGGCTCTACGCGCGCTTCCTGCGAGGCCATGCGGAGGAGGCTGGGATCAACCGGATCGAAGGCAAGGTCGTCGACGTTCGGCTCCGGGGAGAAGACGGTTATGTCGAGGCGGTCGAGCTTGCCGACGGTCGCGTCGTCGAGGGCGAGCTGTTCATTGACTGCTCGGGCTTCAGGGGCCTCCTGATCGAGCAGGCGCTGGAGACCGGCTACGAGGACTGGACCCATTGGCTGCCGTGCGATCGGGCGATCGCCGCGCCGTGCAGCCATGCCGGAAGGCTCGATCCGTTCACCCGCTCGACTGCGCATTCGGCCGGGTGGCAGTGGCGGATTCCATTGCAGCATCGAATGGGCAACGGACACGTCTACTCGAGCGCGTTCATCTCCGATGATGAGGCGGAGCGCGTATTGCGCGAAAACCTCGAGGGCGAGCTGCTGGCCGAACCGCGCCGCCTGTCATTCACGACCGGCCGGCGCAAGCTTGCTTGGAACCGGAATGTCATCACCCTCGGTCTTGCTAGCGGTTTCGTCGAGCCGCTCGAATCGACTAGCATTCATCTCATCCAGGCGGGAATTGCGCGTCTCATCGCTTTGTTTCCGGACAAACGTTTCAACCCTATCGAACGCGACGAATACAACCGGCGAATCCAATCGCTGTTCGAGTGGATCCGGGACTTCATCATCCTTCACTACAAGGCGACGAAGCGGACCGATTCCGAGTTCTGGAAACGATGCGGGACGATGGACGTGCCGGACAGCCTGGCGGAACGGATCGAGCAGTTCCGAAACAAGGCCCGAGTCTTCGCCGATGCCGAACTATTCAACATCGTGAGCTGGGTGTCCGTCATGCTAGGCCAAGGGATCGTGCCCGACGGTTATGAGCCGGTCGTCGACGGTCTGGACGAGAACAAGGTTGCGCAGGCCCTCGAGCAAATGCGCCTCGCGATTCTCGAAACTGCGACGCGGCTCCCGACGCACGAGGAATTCGTCGCGCAATGCTGCTCGGCGGCCGACGCTGCCGCGGCACCGCCGGAGATCGTCCTTTGAGGGCCGATCGGATCCGCAAGGTTGTCATCGTCGGCGGCGGCACCGCGGGCTGGATGACCGCGGCGGCCATGTCGCAAATCCTCGGAGAAATGCCGGATCTTACGATCGAATTGGTGGAATCGGACGAGATCGGAACGGTCGGAGTCGGCGAGGCGACCATCCCGCAGATCAACCTGTTCAACGCCCTGCTAGGGATCGACGAGCGCGACTTCGTTCGCTTCACCAACGCGACCTATAAGCTTGGCATCGAATTCCGCGACTGGACGCGGATCGGCCACAGCTACGTCCATCCATTCGGGTTTTACGGCCTCGACATGCTCGGCATCGAGTTCCACCATCACTGGCTCAAGGGCCGTATGGCGGGCGATCCGACGCCGCTCGACGTCTATTCGCTGGGCGTCGTCGCCGGACTCGCCGGCCGCTTCGCCCACCCTGCTCCCGACCAGCCGAACTCTCCGCTGTCGCGCATCGCTTATGCGTTCCAGTTCGACGCTTCCCTCTACGCCCGCTACCTCCGCCAGCGAGCCGAGGCATTGGGCGTCCGCCGAAGGGAGGGCCGCATCGATGATATCGTCCAGAATGGCGAGACAGGTTACGTCGAGGCCGTCGTGCTTTCCGATGGCCGGTCGGTGAACGGCGACCTCTTTGTCGATTGCTCGGGCTTTCGCGGATTGCTGATCGAGCAAAAGCTCGACGCGGGGTTTGAGGATTGGTCCAAGTGGCTGCCTTGCGACCGCGCGGTCGCCGTTCCCTGCGAGAGCAGCAACGACCAGCAACCGTTGACCCGCTCTACCGCTCGCGCCGCGGGATGGCAGTGGCGGATCCCGCTCCAGCACCGCACGGGCAACGGCTACGTCTATTCCAGTGCTCACATCGGGGATGACGAAGCCGCCAACGTCCTGCTTGCGAACCTCGACGGACCGGCGCTCGCCGATCCGCGGCTGCTTCGCTTCAAGGCTGGCCACCGCAAGAAGGCATGGGTCAAGAATGTCGTTGCGATCGGGCTTGCCGGCGGATTCCTGGAGCCGCTTGAATCGACCAGCATCCACCTGATCCAGACGGGCATCGCCCGACTAATGACCTGGTTCCCCACGCGCCGTTTCGACGAGATCGAAATCGAACGGTACAATCGCCTGACCGTCCAGGAATATGTCGACATTCGCGACTTCCTGGTGCTGCATTACCATGCCAACGAACGAACGGATTCGGAGCTGTGGCGCTACTGCCGCGAGGCTGCGCCGCCGGACGGCCTGGCCTACAAGCTCGACTTGTTCCGACGGACCGGCCGCGTCGTTCGCGAGCATGAAGAGCTGTTCACCGAGACCAGCTGGCTGGCCGTTATGGTTGGCCAAGGCGCCGAAGCGCAAGACTACCATCCAGCGGCGGATATCCTGCCCGATTCTGAAACGCTCCAACGTCTCGCGCACATTCGTGAGGTCGTCGCTCAAACGGCCGCCATGATGCCGATGCAGAATGACTATCTGCAGCGACAGGGAAGCGCGAGTAATGTCAGCCTGAGGCGCGCATCCTGATGGGCGAGCAGGGTCCGCAACCGATTGCTGAATATAGCGGCGTCGACAGGGCAAGGTTCCGGAAGGACATCCGGCCGCTGGGGCAGCCTGCTGTGCTTCGGGGAGCAGCAGCGAATTGGCCCGTCGTGGAAGCGGGACGGCGCTCCGCTCAGGACCTGGTCAATTATTTGCGGCGCTTTGCAGTAGCGCGGCCAGTCGCGGCAATCGTAGGTCCACCGGAAATCTCCGGGCGTTTCTTCTACACTGACGATTACAGGTCCCTCAATTTCCAGCGAGGGGTTTCGACGCTCGAATCTTTCCTCGATCGCCTGCTTCGTGACCGCGATATTCCGAATCCCTACGCGATTGCCGTGCAGTCGGAGGAAGTGCCGCAGTTGCTGCCCGGGCTCGAGATCGAGAACCGGACCGACCTAGTTGAACCCGACGTAGTTCCGCGAGCCTGGATCGGTAATCGAATCCGCGTCGCACCTCATTACGATCTGATGGAGAATGTCGGCGTGGTCGCGGCCGGCAAGCGGCGCTTCACCCTGTTCCCGCCGGACCAGATCAAGAACCTGTACGTGGGGCCGTTCGAGCTAACCCCGGCCGGTACGCCAGTCAGCCTGGTGGACACCCAAAACCCGGACCTGGAAAGCTTCCCACGATTCAGCGAAGCGCTGAAATTTGCACAAGTGGCCGAGCTCGAACCGGGGGACGCGATCTACATCCCGTTCCATTGGTGGCACGGGGTCGAATCGCTTGAGCCGGTCAACCTCTTCATCAATTATTGGTGGAACGACGCGCGGCCCGGGATCGGCAACCCCTATGATGCACTTCTGCACGCCCTGTATGCGATCAGGACGCTTCCAGCGGAACAGCGCGAGGTTTGGCGCACGGAATTCGATCATTACGTATTCGCACTAGAGGGAGATCCAGTCGAACATCTGCCACGACACGCGCGCGGGATGCTTGGCGAGCCCACGAACGAGCAGCTGTCGCGCATGCGGGCAACCCTTCGCCAGATCCTAAACCAGCACTGACGGGCCCCGAATGCTGACCCGCCGCCAACTGATCGGAACAGCAGCCGCCACACTGGGCGCCGCCTCGGCCCTGCCGTCGCGACCACTCACGAACAGCTTCGTTCGGAGGACCGGAACAAACTTCGTTCGCGAAGGCGCCGCTTACCGCATCGCGGGCACGAACACGTGGTACGCGGCCTACCTCGGTGCCGATGCGCCGGTTGGAAATCGCGACCGCCTCAAGCGAGAGCTCGACCGTCTCGTTGGGCTCGGGATCAACAATGTGCGAATCTTGGGCAGCAGCGAACATTCGCCCCTCAAGAATTCCGTCCGTCCCGCCTTCCGGAACCGGAACCGTTTCAATGAGACGCTGATGCGAGGGCTGGATCATGCCCTTGCGGAGATGGGCCGTCGAGGGCTGACGGCCGTCATCTATCTGACCAACTTCTGGGAATGGTCGGGTGGGATGATGACCTATCTCTACTGGACCAACGGCGGCCGCTACCTCGACATGAACGACCCGGCGCACCCCTGGCCACAGTTCCCGGACATGAGCTCCGAATTCTACGGCAGTGCCGCAGCTGTTCGGATGTTCGACGATCATGTCCGCGCGATCGTCGGTCGCCGCAACAGCGTCACCGGCCGCTACTATCGTGACGATCCGGCAATCATGGCCTGGCAGCTCGCCAATGAGCCCCGGCCGGGAGGCAGCCAGGAGGCGGGGCGCAGGCATATGAAGGCCTATCTCGCGTGGATCGATCGCTCGGCACGGCTCATCAAATCGCTCGATCGCAACCACATGGTCGCCACCGGCAGCGAAGGGACGATGGGATGCATCGACGATGCCCAGTGCGTCGTCGACGCGCACAGCTCGCCTTCGATCGATTATTTGAATGCGCACGTCTGGCCGCAAAACTGGAGCTGGACGGATCCGAACGACCTCGCCGGCACCTGGCCTACGGTCGAGCGGAACACGCGCGATTATATCGACACGCAGGTTGCGATCGCCCGGCGCGTCGGCAAGCCGCTGGTGATCGAGGAATTCGGAATGCCGCGCGATGGCGGCAGTTTCGAGCCTGGCACACCGACGACCTACAAGGACCGCTTCTACCAGCTGATCACTGATGCCGTGCTCGACAGCGTCCGCTCAGGCGGGCCGCTGCAGGGCTGCAACTTCTGGGGTTGGGGCGGCGAAGGCCGTGCGCAACACGGTGACCATCATTTCGTCCGCGGCGACACGTCCTATCTCGCCGACCCGCCCCACGAACCCCAGGGCTGGTACAGCGTCTTCGACACCGACGCGTCTACCCAGGGCATCATCCGCGGCTACGCGGCCTCGCTGAAGGCGTAATCCGGAACATCGCGACCCCGTGCGGTTCGACAGTCGCCTCGATCGCACCCTTCCAGCGCCCCGCCGCCTTGTGCGCCCATAGGTCGCGAACCCTCGCCGGCGCGCCAGGCGGAAGGCCGAGATGATCAGCCGTCGCGCGAATCCGGGCCGGCTGCTGCCCGCGATTGAAAAGCAGCAGCGCCCGACCACCGTCCGCAAGCGACTTGACCCAGACTTCCCTGTCGCCGTCCTTCGCAACGCGCCGCCCCTGAACGCCCGGTGCGTCCTGGTCGATCGCAACCACCTCTCCATTGAGCAAGATCGATCGCGTGACCTCGTCCATGTGCGCAACGTCGTTCCCGGCCATCAGCGGCGACGCCATCATCGCCCACAGGGAGAAATGTGCGCGATATTCGGTCGCGCTCATTCCGCCATTGCCGACTTCGAGCATGTCGGCGTCGTTCCAGTGACCAGGCCCCGCGAACGACCACAGCGGCTCATTGAGATCCACAATCTCGGTGACCGTGTGCGCCCAGCTCTTGTGCGCCTCATCCTGCTTGTCAAAGCTGTCCCAGATGTCCCCGGTAGTGCGCCACAGGTTGCCGACATTCTTCGCCCAAAGCCACGGCTTGGCGGTGCCCCATTCGCACATCGAGAAGACGATCTTGCGGCCGCTCTCGCGGAGCGCGTCGGCCATCAGCGCATAGGCTTCCTGGGCATTGCGGTCGCCCGTGCTGCACCAGTCGTACTTAAGGTAATCGACTCCCCATCGCGCATAGGTCAGTGCATCCTGATATTCGTGACCTTGGCTTCCTGGCCGTCCCCCGCACGTCAGCCGGCCGGCGTCGGAATAGATTCCGAACTTGAGGCCTTTCGAATGGACGTAGTCGGCGAGCGCCCTGATGCCCGACGGGAATTTCTGCGGATCGGCGGTGATGAAACCGTCGGCGTCGCGGGCGCCGTGCCAGCAATCGTCGATCACCACATATTGGTAGCCCGCATCGCGCATCCCGGAA
>Ga0207680_10000148_pt1 | contig 33877 bp, 31 predicted proteins | sample KBSS23metaG_FD_184321 | JGI IMG/M metagenome (GOLD analysis project Ga0207680, IMG submission 184321) | Switchgrass rhizosphere microbial communities from Kellogg Biological Station, Michigan, USA - KBS S2-3 metaG (SPAdes) (version 2) | ecosystem: Host-associated > Plants > Roots > Rhizosphere...
CGGCAGCGCCATACCGTCTGATCGAGAACAACTACAGCCTGCTCGACGCCAGCGATCTGGTCTTCATCGACGCGCCCGGCACTGGGTTTTCGCGCCTGCTGGCGATCGAGAAAGACAAGGACAAGAAAGACGCCAAGATGAAGGAGCGCCGCAAGGATTTCTATGGCGTGGACCAGGACGCACACGCGTTCGGACAGTTCATAGCCAAGTTCCTGTCGCAGTACGGACGCTGGAACTCGCCGAAATACCTGTTCGGCGAAAGCTACGGCACGACGCGCTCGGCAGTGCTCGCGAACATCCTGGAAACTGAGCAGTCGATCGACATCAACGGCGTGATCCTGCTCTCGCAGATCCTGAATTTCAGCAACGACATCGACGCGCCGCAGTTCAATCCCGGCGTCGATCAGGGTTACGCGCTCGCGCTGCCGACGTATGCGGCAACGGCGTGGTATCACCACAAGCTGCCCAATGCGCCGAAAGAATTGAAGCCCTTCCTCGCTGAGGTCGAGAAATTCGCGATGACCGACTACACCGTCGCGCTGGCCGCCGGCGCGACGCTCGATCCGGCGCAGAAGAAGGCGATCGAGCAGAAGCTGCACGACTACACCGGCCTGCCGGTTGCGTACATCGACAAGGCGAATCTGCGCGTCTACGGCGGCGAGTTCGAAAAGATGCTGCAGGACGACGCCGACCAGACGACCGGGCGCCTGGACTCGCGCTTCAGCGGTCCAAACATGGATCCGCTCGACCGGGATGCGCAATACGATCCGCAGTCGGCGGCGATCAGCTCGGCCTACGTCGCGGCGCTGAACGATTACGTGCGCCGCCAGCTCAAGTTCGGCGACGGCATGACGTTCCATGTATTCGGCGACGTGCAGCCGTGGGACTGGAAGCACAAGTCGCCGGGCCTGCCCGACTCATTCTTCCCGATCTCGACCAACGTGATGCCGGATCTGGCCGTGGCGATGAAATACAACCCGCAGCTGCATGTGCTGCTGACTGGCGGATACTTCGATCTGGCCACGACGTACTTCGCCGCGATCTACGAGATGCGCCATCTGCCGATTCCGGATCGCCTGCAGTCGAACATCGAATACGCGTTCTACGAATCCGGGCACATGGTCTATGCGCATGAGGAATCGCTGAAGAAGCTGCACGACGACGTGGCGGCGTTCATCGGCAAGACGAACAACGTGGGAAATGAAAAATAGGCGCGTCTTTGACGCGCCGACGAGCTTGACCGGATGGAGCGGTGCGTCCGCGAGCGCCCTATGCGGGCATGACTTTCTTCAGCCGCGCATCGAGGTCGCTCGGCGCGTAGCCGAGTCCCGTCGTCACCTGCTCGAGGAAGAAGCGCTCGCCGCGGCGTATTGTGCCGTCGACAGCGGCCATCCGCAGCAGGCTTTCATAGATGCGATCGACTTCATTGGAGCCGCGCGGGAATGACTGCAAGAAACGCGAAAGCTCGGTATTGATTTCGAGTTTCTTGTGGCTGCCGCGGCTGAACGCTTCGCTGGCGAGCTTGCGTGCGAACGTCGAGAGGTTGAGCTCCTCCATGAGTTCGTTGGTGAAATTCGCCTCGATGTCGGAAACCACGCCATCGGCCCGCGACAGCATGCCAAGCAGTCCGAACAGTACCTCGACGGAGACTTCCTGTTTGGCGTCCAGCTTGCCGCCGCCGAACATTTCACCGAGTACCATGCGCACGTCGCGCAGCACGCTTTTTGCCGCAGAAGGCTTTTCGCTGGCCGCCATGTTCCCCTCCATTGGTCGTCGTTGGCGCTCAGTTTGCGCCAGAATCGCGCGCAAGAAAAGGCGTCATGCGCGCCGCTGAAGCGGAGCAAAAATTGCCGCAGGCGAAAAGCAGGTCGCGCGTCGGGCCCCCTCGGCCAGTGCTGGCCTTCGACGAGGGTTATGAGTGCCGCGGCGCGCGAAATGCCAAACTCATTAGTTTTTTGGCTCAGTGACCTTGCGTGCGCACCCACTGGTCATACACCGCACGCGAGACACGTTTGCCGTGGAAGCTGATGTAATCGTAGTCATTGAGCAGCGGGATGTAGCCTTCCGCTTCGCTGCGGCTGATGATGCCGTCGCGATCCGTATCGAGTTGCTCGAATGCCGGCGGCGGGGCCGGGCGGTCCGGCGCCGGCTGTCCCGAGGTCAGTGTCACCTGGGTGCCGTCATTCGTCGTGAAATGAGTGGCTTGATCCTGCGCTTGCACACCGGCCGCCGCGAACAGGGCGGCTGCGGTGAAAATCGATAGCGAGCGTTTCATATGCATCTCCCTTCAGTTGATTTTTGACTCCGCCGCGCGGCAACTTGGACAGGTATCGTTGCCGGACGCGACAATGCGCTCCTAGCCTTAAGCGAAGCATCTGATGAGACCGGCCTCCGGCGGCGAAGTTCGGATTTCCCTCCAGCAAGCACGCAATCTGCACCTTGCCGTTCAGGGATTGCTCACACCGCCGCGCGCGCGCGCCACGCGAGCGCGTGTGCTCGCGACGATCGAACGCATGCGCCTGCTGCAGATCGACACGATTAACGTCGTCGCGCGTAGTCCGTATCTGGTGCTGTTCTCGCGCCTCGGCGACTACGAGCGGCACTGGCTTGACGAGTTGCTCGCGCGCGGCCGCATTTTCGAATGCTGGGCGCACGAAGCGTGTTTCGCGCCGATCGCCGATTACGCGTTGCATCGCGGCCAATTCGCTGCACGTTCCGGTCATTGGGCACATAAACACGCGGCGCGCATGCATCGCGAGCATCGCACGGGCATGGACAAGCTGCTTGCGCATATCCGCGAGAACGGTGCAGTCAAGTCCTCGGATTTCGCGCGCCCGGACGAGAACAAGGGCAGTGCAGGCTGGTGGGGCTGGAAGGACGAGAAGCGCTGGCTCGAGGCCTGGTTCGCACTCGGTGAACTGATGGTCGCGCGGCGCGACAATTTCCAGCGTGTGTACGACCTGAGCGAACGCGTGCTGGCGCGGGCGCGCGTCGGTGCGCAGACGCTCGCGCCGGCGGACGTCGCGCGCGAATTCGTGGTTGGCGCCGTGCGCGCACTCGGAATCGCACAAGCACGCTGGATCGCGGATTATTTCCGGCACGGCCGCAAGCACAAGGACGCCGAGCTGGATGCGTTTGTGGCCAGCGGCGAACTGATTCGCGTCAGCGTACGCGGCTGGGATGCACCGGCGTACGTGCACTGCGAACATGCGCGCCTGCTCAAACGCGCGCAGCGCAGCGCGTTGCGTGCCACGCACACGGTCTTGCTGTCGCCATTCGATCCGGTGGTTTGGGATCGCGCGCGCGCCAGCGCGCTGTTCGGATTCGACTACACACTCGAGTGCTATACGCCGCAGCCCAAACGCCGCTACGGTTATTTCGTGCTGCCGATACTGCACCGCGGCCGCCTGATCGGCCGCCTCGATGCGAAAGCGCATCGCAGCGACGGCACATTCGAGATCAAGACGCTGTATCTGGAAGCGGATACCAACGTCGACGCCGAGTTGCTCCCCGACGTGGCACGGGCAATCCAGGCCAGCGCGAACTGGCATGGCACGCCGCGGGTTGAGATGCGCCGTACCGATCCAAGCATGATTGGCAAAAGTATACGAGCGGCGCTGAAAGTTCTGCCGCCCGGTTCGTAGCACCCCACCCGTTTATCGCCACGACGAGCGCGCGCGATAAATTGCGCCCCTACGAAATGCCGCTGCCACTGGTCTCGGCAAAGCGCGCCACTTCCGCTTCGATTTCGGCAAAACACGCGCGTGCCGCGGCCATATTGTCCTCGCGGCCGGCAGCTTCGACACGCGCCGCGGCGGTGTGCAGCGCGGTCGCGCCGACCAGCCCGCTGGCGCCCCTGATCCGGTGCGCCTCGCGGGTGATCGCGCCGGCGTCGCCGTTGGCGAGCGCCGCACGCAGCGCGGCAATGTCCTCGCGCGTGGTGTGCAGGAAATCCTCGAGCAGACCGCGATCGAGCCCTGCATCCGCGAACGCCGCGGCCGGCGCGCTGGTCGTCAGCGGCGATGTCGGGGTCTGGGCGAGGAAGCGCTGCAGCGGCAGGTAGCGTTGCAGCGTGCTCGCCAGCAGCGCGAGCGGCGTGGGCTTGGCGATGAAATCATCGACACCGGCGCTGCGGCTGCGCTCGATTTCCTCGGTGCTGACGTTCGCACTCACTGCGATCAGCGGGGCACGCGGAAGCTTGCGCAAGCGCTCATCCGCGCGGATCGCCGCGGCCAGACTGAAGCCGTCGCGTTTGGGCATGTGCAGGTCGGTGAGCAGCAGCGCATAGCGTCGACTCTTCCACATTTGCAAAGCGGATTCGCCGTCGTGCGCGGTTTCGCAGGCGTAACCCAGCTGGTTGAGCTGGCGCGCGATCACTGCACGGTTCGTCGGATGATCGTCGGCAAACAGGATCAAGCTGCCTTCGCGTTCGGCTTCCGCCACGCTCGGCGCCGCGCGTACGGACCTGCCGACGCCGGGCTCGACGCGCGCCAGCATGGCCGGGTCGGCTTGCGCCAGGCGCACGACCAGGCTCATCGTCGTGCCGACGCCGAGGCGGCTTTCCATCACGATTTCGCCGCCCATCATCTCGGCAAGGCGGCGGCAGATCGTCAGTCCGAGGCCGGTGCTGTCGGCGCGCAGTGCACCGCCATCGCCGGCTTGGGCGAACGGCTGGAACAGGCGCGCCTGATCTTCGCCGCTGATGCCGATGCCGCTGTCCTTCACGCGCAGCGCGATCAACTCGCGCTGGTCCTCGGCGGCGAGGCGATCGACGATTACCAGCACTTTGCCGTGCTCGGTGTACTTCAGCGCATTCGACAGGAAGTTGCTGAGTATCTGGCGCAAGCGCAGCGCATCGCCGATGTGCGCGCGGGCGAGGCGGGCATCGACCTGGCATTCGAGCCTGAGGCCTTTGGCCGAGGCCGTGCCGAGGAAGTTGTTGCTCGAGGCGCCGACCAGCGCGCGCAGGTCCAACGGGCCCGGATTCAATTCCAGCTTGCCGGCCTCGATCTTGGAGAAGTCGAGAATGTCGCCGATGATCTGCAACAGGTTCTGCGCCGAGTTCTGCGCGATTTCCAGCTGCTCGCGTTGTTCGGCGTCGAGCCGCGTGTGCGTGAGCAGTTCGAGCATGCCGGCCACGCCGACCATCGGTGTGCGGATCTCGTGGCTCATCGAGGCGAGAAACGACGATTTCGCCTTGCTCGCCGCGTTCGCTCGCGCCTCGCTCTCGATCAGCGTCTTCTCGTAGCTCAGCAGGTCGGTGCGCATCGCCAGCAGCGCTGCGCTGATTTGCGCGAGCTCGCTGCCTTCGGCACCGAATTCGGCGGGAACGAAGGCGGGGTCGCGTGCGTTGCGCGCGAGGTGCACGAGCTGGCCGATGCCTTTGTATACATTGCGCAGCATGCCGCGGCCGACGAACAGCACCAAAATCAGCGCAGCGACGCTGATCACGATGCGCAGCCAGCCCATCAGGCGCGCGTGGGCGAGGTGGCCGCGCACCGCGTGCTCGGCATCGAGCATCTTGACGTCGGCGAGGAACTGCAGGCGCGTCGTGACCGGATCCATTGCCGGATACAACTCGTTCGCGGCGAATTTTCCCAGCGCAGCCAGGTCGCGCGCCTGCAGGATTTCGCGCAGACGCTTGGTCGCGGCGTCGGCCACGACGCGCACTTTGCCGATCTCCTCAGTCAGCAGACGCTGCTCAGGCGACAAGTTCGTCGCGAGCAGCGCGTCCCAGTCGCGCTGGATGTCCGATTGCGCGACCGCGATGGACTTGCCGCCCTGCTCCCAATCGACGAGCGAATTGCGCACGCGCCAGGTCGTGTCGACGATTTCCAGACCATACGAGTCGGAAATCGATTTCGCCAGGCGCAATCCACTCAGCGAATCGTGCAGGAGGGTATCGAACGTACTGATTTCGTCTTGCAGGGCGAGTTCGTCAATTGCCAGCACGCAAAAACCGGTACCCAGCAACAGCCCGAACAGCGCCAGCAATTGGGTGCGGATGCTGAAGCGGCGTTGCAACAACTTCATGATTACTCCGGATTCGGCTTGCTTACCCGTTCCGGAGGCCGCCATTCGCGCACGGCGTGCAGCAGCTCGTCGCCGGGCAGGGCGGGCGCGATCAGGAAGCCCTGCGCGAGCTGGCAGCCGAGTTCCGCCAGCATCTGCCACTCCTCGACGGTTTCCACGCCCTCGGCGACGGCAGTGAGCTGCAGTTTGCGCGCGAGATCGAGGCTGGTTTCCACTACCACGCGCTTGCGCTGCTGGCGCACGGCGCCGGTCACGAAGCCCTGGTCGATTTTCAACTCGGTGAAGGGGATCTGCGAGAGTTGCGAGAGCGACGAGTAACCGGTGCCGAAGTCGTCGATCGACAGGCCGAAGCCCTTCAGGCGCAGCCGTGCGAGCACATTGAGCGCGTGCGCGGCTTCGCTCATGACCGAACTTTCCGTCACCTCGAGCACGACGTCGCGCGGCTTCACGCCGTTGTCGAGCACGATCTGCTGATAGCGGTCGGCCGCATCGACCTTGCCGAGGTTCAGCATCGACACGTTGACGGCAACTTTCAGCTCGACGCCTTGCTGTGCCCAGCGTTTGCGCCAGCGGCAGGTGCGCTCGAGCATGCGTTCGGTGAACGCGTCGATCAGGCCTTCGCGTTCGAAAATCGAAATGAAGCGCGTCGGCCCGATCACGCGTCCGCCATGGCGCCAGCGCGCGAGCGCCTCCACACCGACCACGTGACCGGTGCTGATCTCGACTTTTGGCTGGAAAAACGGCTCGAACTCGTCGACCTCGAGCGCATGGCGCAGCATTGCCGGCTCGATCTCGATGTGCGGTTCGGCGACCAACGCGTCTTCGGCATGGTGGAACGTGCCGAGCACTTCGGCGAGCTTGGCCGTGGTCAGCGGTTTTTCGATCACACCGAGCACGCGCAGGCCGTAAGCGCGGGTCATGCCCTGCACGGTATTGAGCAGCGCCGGGTCGAGCGCGCTCGTCAGTGCCACCGCGCGCGCGAGCTTGCGCGAAGCGACGTGGCCGATGAATTCGATGCCGTCCATTTCCGGCAGGTCGAGATCGACGAGCACGACGTCCGGCGGCACCGCGGCTTTCTCGAGCAGGGCCAGTGCGGTTTTGCCATTGCCGGCTTCGCTCAGCGAAGTCAAACCGAGTTCCTCGAGCAGCCGCAGCGCCACTCGCCGCTGGAAGCTGTGATCCTCGACCACCATCACCGACAGGCCGGAAAACTGCATTTGAATCCCCTGGGTGCGCGCGGGCCTAGCCTAACCTAATCCGCGGCGTGGAGAAAATCGGCGCGTAGCGATAAAGTGCGGACATTGCGTTTTCGTGCCGGGGGGCGGAAATCCGTGGAATTGCTGCTTTGGCGGTGGAGCACGCTGGTACAGATCACCTCGGATCTGATCATCGCGGTGTTCTTTATCGTGCTCGTGCGTTCCGTGCGGCGCGAAGAGCTGGGATGCTGGGTCGGCGGTTGGCTGGCCAATCTCGCGGCACTGGCCGTGACTATCGGTTTCTGGCTGCTGCAGCCGCGCGCACCGCTCGTGTTCGCGATAGTGAGCGCGCTTTACATTTTCACCAAGACCACATTCGTCATGCTGCTTGCACTCGGCTCGGTCGCATTCACCGCACGCCGTCCGAGCAGCGTGCCGTATCCGCACGTACTGATCGGTGCGGCGCTGCTTGCGCTATGCGGCGGCGTGTTTGTGCGCAGCATCGACCAGCTGGGCGTCATCGAGGCCACGACGATCAGCATGTGCCTGGCTTCCGGCGCGCTTTTCCTCTGTATCGAGAAGCCGCCGGGTTACGGCTGGCTGGCCATGGGATTTGCGCTGCGCTCGACCCTGGCGGCGGCCGAAACCGTTGCCTACGCCGAACACGCGGTCAGCGATGGCGCCGGCGCATCGCCGTTGCTCGCAACGTTCCTCGCTTCGCACTCGTCGTTCGACACCGGCGCGGAATGGATGATCGCGCTTGGCTGCGTGCTGATGTTGTACCGCACGATCCAGCAGGAGCTGGTGCGCACCAACAACGACCTGCGCCTTGCGCAGAGCGAGTTGCGCGCAATGCTCGATCACGACCAGCTCACCGGCCTGCTCAACCGGCGTTCGCTGCCGGCCCTGCTGCGCGAAGGGCAGATCACGGGCGCGGCGTTGCTGTTCTGCGATCTCGACGGATTCAAACAGATCAACGACGCCCACGGGCATCACATCGGCGATCAGTGCCTGCGCCGCTTCGCCAGGGCGCTGCGCGAAAGTTTCCGGCCCGAAGACCACGTCGTGCGCTACGCGGGCGACGAATTCCTCGTGATCTGCGCCGGCATCGAAGAGGCCGATGCCGCCGCTCGCATCGAGACGGCACGGGCGCGCTTGAATGATGCGAATCGCGATGGGCCGTCCATCCGTTTTTCAGTCGGGCTGGCATGGCTCGCTGCACATGGCGATGCCGAAGCCGCGCTGCGCGCCGCGGATGCGGCAATGTACCGAGCCAAGAAAGCGACGGAAGGTCCTGGCGCGGACGGTTATCTGAAAAATCTTGTAACCAGCTGACGCGTCGTTTACCTGTCAAAGTTGACAGTATTCAGCGGCGTTCCGGTTCGTTAGCTTTCCTCCATGCAACGTGGGGGCAAGCAATGCCGACTCTACTGACTGCCGTCCTGACCAAGGCAGGCGTGGCTCGCGTCGAAACACGAGCGCGGGAATATGTCGTGTGGGACGAGCAAGTGCAGGGCCTGTGTCTGCGCGTGCTGCCGACCGGCCGCAAGATCTACGAGCTTAGAGCTCGAATGGGGCGCCTATCCCTCGGCGTTCATCCTGCCCTGTCGCCGCGCGAGGCGAGAAAGCGGGCGCGGGCCCAATTGAAAGCATTCCATTTGGCCAATTTCATTGCGGACGCGGCAAGGCATTGGCAAGGCGCGAGAGAGCAGGAGCGCGCTCTCCCGGGCGTGAAGCGCCGACCCGAATTTGAAATCGGGCGGGTGTCCGGCGCGCAAGCCAATCGACCGGTCAGTTCCGGAGTCACTCCGGCTGCGGGCAGGGCAATAGCGCACATCAAACGCGCCAAAGCGGCGAATATCGACACGCACTCCACACGCAAACGCGTCGCTTAGAGATCGAGTAGGCGAATTGCCGCCGTTACGCCGCCAGGCGATGCTCGTAGTATGGCTGTTCGCGGTCGGCCAGGATTGCGTACTGCGCCGCGAGGTTCTTCGGATCGGGGTTTAGCCAGGCGTGGACGTGCTCCGGCTTGATCGGAATGATGCAGCGATCGTGACCCGCCGCCGCGATCTCGGCGGGCGGATCGTCGGTGATCGCTGCGAACGATAGAAGGTCCGGTTCGCCGGTACCCGTCCAGCGCGACCACAGGCAGGCCACAAGCATGTCCTGCGCCGTGTTCGGCCGGAACTCCAGAATGACGTTTTCTTCCTTCTCACCAAATTCCAACTCGCGGCCTTCCATCTTGTGCCGACTCACGTTCTCGTAGAACGCGTTGGCGACCATGATGCCGTGCGTGTGTCCGAACTGTTTGCGCCAGTAGCCTTCGAGATTGTCGTGGCGGGCGTTGTACGTCCCCGGGAACTTGACGTCGGTGAACGGAGCCGCGCCGGCAATACGGCATTGGTAACGCATGGGTTTGACGATGTATTTGCCGTCCTCGACGATCATCACCGGCGCGTACCAGCCTGGGAATATGCGCGCGTCCTCAGCGTCCAGTTCCGTGCGGCGCAATCGTGCAAGTTTGTCCTTCGCCCACTCGATCTTGTCGGTGGCGATACGCTTGTCCTCGGTTGCTTTCTTCGTCGTCTTCGTCTGCAGCGTGCGCTCGGCATCGGCTAGACGTTTTTTCTGCTTGAACAATTCCTGTTCGAACTTCGCTGCCTGCTGCGTGTTGAACTCGTCGATAAGTTCCTTGATCTTGCGCTCATCGTCATTGGCCGGGTTGGCGAATTCCGCATCTGTCACTCGCGGAATCTTGATCTTCGCGTCGGCGCGGCGTTGCCAGTACAAATCGAAGTACTGTTTGAGGCTGATGTCGGCGCCCCATTTGCGGACGTACTTCTTGTATTCGGCGCGGATTTGCGCGGAGTAGCACATGGCGAGCCCTGGTAAACAGGAATGCTGCAATCTTAACCTCTGAAGCCAGCGGCCATTCACTTCGGACACGGGATACTGTCAAACATGAACAAGATGTTTTATATACTTTTTGCGCTTGTTGTATTCGCGCAAGCAGCATTCGCCCGCGACCTCATCGAGGATCAGAAGATTGACTTCCTGATCAATTCGGTCGCAGAGATGCGCGACGCAACCTTTATGCGCAATGGCAGCGAATACGACGCCCAGCACGCCGCCGATCACATGCGTTTGAAGCTGCGCTTTGCCGGCGACCAGGTGAAGACCGCTGAAGATTTCATTCTCTGCTGCGGCACCGGCTCATCGATGAGTGGCCAGCCATATGCGATCAAGCTTGCCGATGGCAGCATTGTGCCGAGCGCCGACTTTCTGCACGCGAAGTTGATTGAATTCCGGGCGCCCGAGCCGCCCGCTGTGCCGAAAGCGGAAGCACCGGCGAATTGACCAGCCCGCGGACGGCATGTGCAGCCAGATTCGCTAAGCACACGTTAATGCGGAACATGCAGAATTCCCCACTATGCAACTTCCATGGAGGGAAGTCGTATGTCACCGTTCTCGCTTTTGCAGCATGCGCTCACGGCGCCACGCCCCGCCGAGTTCTTCGGCGCGCGCGACATGCGCTGCATCAATTGGCGTCTTGCCCTAAAGGCAATCCGAATCCCGCCCACAACAATGCCGGAAACGCGAGTGAATGCGGACGGGGCACGAGACATTCTTCGTCGCGGGCGAGTGACTTACGAGATTCATTCGCCAACCAAATAGGCGCAGAGGAACCGCTACGCGCCTTGAACGCTGCGGGCCGTTTTTCTAGTGATCCTGGAGGTACTCCCGGGAGCCATATGGAAAAACCGCGCCGTAGCGCGGTTTGAGGTGTATTGCGGGATGTTGCGGGAAGTGGAATTGGTGGAGCGGAGGAGGATCGAACTCCCGACCTCTGCATTGCGAACGCAGCGCTCTCCCAGCTGAGCTACCGCCCCACATATCCGGCGCCGATCTGGTGCAGCGCGAGGGCGCGCATGATACCTCGGCCAGCGTTCTGAGCCAAGCCTGTTCAGGCCGGCTCGGCAGCCTCGCGGGTGAGGACAGCACGTAGATTGGAGTAGTCAGCACGCAGCGGCTCGGCGTGGGATGAGCGCCCGAGCAGTGCGGCGAGTGCGCTGGGAATGGGTACTGCCGCGCCGATCAGCGGCTCGATAACGCTGTCGAACTTGGCCGGATGCGCCGTTGCGGCAACGGCCCAGTCGGCGTCGACGCCCTCCTGGCGCACCGCTTCGAGGGTACGGATGGCGGTCGCGGTATGCGGGCAGAACACTTCGCCGTATTTCTCACAGCGTTCGCGGATCGTCGTGGCAATCGCCTCATCGCCGATCGCGTCGATCTTGAAAGCGCGGCGCAGTTGCGCTGCATCGGGGTACAGCCAGCGCAGGCGCTCGAAGTTGCTCGGGTTGCCCACGTCCATTGCGTTGGCCAGCGTGGCAATGCTCGCACGCGGCGTGTAATCGCCGCGTGCGAAGAAATCGTGCAAGGTGAGATTGGCGTTGGTGGCGAGCACGATCTCGCCAATCGGCAGCCCGCATGCGCGGGCGAGCATGCAGGCGAACGCGTTGCCAAGGTTGCCGGTGGGCACCACGAAATTCAAAACCGTATCGGTTTTCTTCAGGTGGTCGATCCCGGCCTTGGCGTAGTACGCCATCTGCGGCAGCAGGCGGCCGAGGCTGATGCTGTTGGCCGAGGACAGCGGCACGCGCGCGCGCAAATCCACATCCGCAAAAGCCTGTTTGACCAGCGCCTGGCAATCGTCGAACGAACCCGCGACACGCAGCGCAGTCACGTTGCCGCCGAATGCACCGAGTTGGTGTGCCTGGCGCGGCGAGACGCGGCCGTCGGGATACAGGATCACTACGCGGAATCCGGCGACTCCGGCGAACGCCGCGCCGACTGCGGCGCCGGTATCGCCCGACGTGGCGACGAGGATCGTCACGGGTTGCGATTGCACGTGAGGAATGCGCCGCATGCACGCGGCGACGAAGCGCGCGCCGAAATCCTTGAACGCGGCGGTCGGGCCGTGGAATAGTTCGAGCGAGTAGTCGCGGTAGGTCGCGAGCTTGCGCAGCGGTGCCTCGAACACGAACGCCTCGGCGCAGATGGCGTCGAGGTCCGCGGCGAGTGCATCATCTGCGAAAAACGGCGCGAGCAGTTGCGACGCGATCACAGACAGCGGCGCCTGCACGGGAAAATCCAGCGTCCTGAGTTGCGGGCGCGATTGCGGCACGTAGAGTCCGCCATCGGGCGCAAGCCCGGCACTCATGGCAGCGCTGAGCGAAACCGGTGGCGCGCCGCCGCGCGTGGAAATGAATTTCATGGTACGAGTTCCGCCGCCGGGCCGTTCACTGGCGAAACAAAACTCTCGCTGGCGAGGCCTGCGTGCTGGAATGCTGCGCGCATCAACGGCGCTGCGGCGGCGGCCGCAGCGATGTCCTCGAACCACGCGAATACGCTAGGTCCCGCGCCGGAGATGCTTGCGCCGAGCGCACCGTGATCGAGCGCCGCCTGTTTGACGCGGGCGAAACCCGGAATCAGCGCGGCGCGGCGCGGCTCGATGAGCACGTCGCGCAGGCCCGCGCGCACGAGGCTGGCGTCGCCGAGGTGACAGCCGCTCAGCACCAGCGCAAGGTTCGCGCTTTGCGCGACGAATTCGGTCAGCGCATAGGCGCCCTTGAGTGCTTCGCGGGCGTGGCGCGTTTCCAGCGTTGCGTCCGGGTGTACAAGTACACAATGCCATGCTTTCGGCGCGGGCACGCGCACGAGACGCTCGCGTGTGGCCAGCACGATGCCGCCGAGCAGCATCGCGCCGACGTTGTCGCCATGGTAGCCGCCGCTGGCGACCGCTTCGCCATCGAGCGCGAACGGGTAGAGCGCTGCGCGCGGAAGCGGGCGATCGAGCAGCGCATTCGCGGCGACGAGCGCGGCCACCGCGGATGCCGCCGAGCCGCCCATGCCGGAGCCGAACGCGATGCCCTTGTCCAGCTCGATCTCGAAGCCGAATGGCAGGTTCAGCTCTGCGCGCAGCGCGATCAAGGCGGCGCCGGCAGTGTTGCGCGCGGCTTCGCCCGGCAGTTCGACCGTGTTGTTGCGGATCTCCGCGATGCGCACTTCGTGCGCGTCGATGCGGCGCACCGTCGCGCGGTCGCCGGGACCCTCTATCGTGTGGCCGAGAATATCGAAACCGATGCCGATATTGCCGACGGACGCGGGCGCGAATGCGGTCGCTTGCTTCATACGCGCGCCCCGAGCGATGCGGCCACGCGCAGCAGATCGGCGAATACGCCGGCGGCGGTCACTTCGGGACCGGCGCCCGGGCCTTGCACGACGAGTGGATTTTCGCTGTAGCGGCGGGTCGAGAACAGCACGACATTGTCGGTCAGGCGCAGATTCGCGAATGCGTGCGCGCGCGGCAGCTCGACCAGGCCGACGCTGGCTTTGCCGTCACGGTCGAGGCGGGCGACGTAGCGCAGCACATGGCCGCGTGCGGATGCTTGCGTGTAGCGCGCAGCGATCGAGGCATCGAGGTCATCGAGCTTGGCCATGAAATTCTCGACGTTCTGTTCGCGCAGTTGTGCGGGCACGAGATTCTCCACGCCGACATCGGCCAGCGACAGGTCGCGCCCGGCTTCGCGGGCGAGGATCACGAGCTTGCGCGCGACGTCGGTGCCCGACAGATCGTCGCGCGGATCTGGTTCGGTGTAACCGAGTTCGCGTGCCTGCCGCACGAGCGCGGAAAACGGTTCGCTGCCGTCGAACTTGTTGAACAGCCAGGCGAGCGTCCCGGAAAAAATGCCTTCGACGGCGAGCAACTCGTCGCCGGTGTCGAGCAGATCACGCAGCGTGGAGATCACCGGCAAGCCGGCGCCGACCGTCGCTTCGTAGCGGAATCGCGCGCCACCGCGCGCGGCGGATTCCTGGATCGCCCGATAGCGCGCCAGCGGTCCGGCGCCGGCCTGCTTGTTCGGGGTGATCACGTGGATGCCGGCGGCAAGCCAGGCCGGGTAGCGCTCGGCGACGGCGTCGCTGGCCGAGCAATCCAGAATCACCGTATGCGGCAGATGGGCCGCGATCAGGTGCCGCATGAAGCCGTCGATATCGTTTGCGGTGAAGTCGGCGTCGCGGTCACGCCAGTTCGAACCGAGGTCGCGCTCGTCGGCGAGCAGATATTTTGTCGACAGGATCGCGCGCAGGCGCAGGTCGAGGCCGATGTCGCGGCGCAGGCGCGGTGCCGCAGCGGAAATCTGGTCGAGCAACGCCGCACCGACTTTGCCTGGACCGATCAGTCCGATCGAAAGTGTCTGCCGCGACAGCCAGAACGCCGCGTGTGCCGCGCGCAGCGCCACCGTCGCGTGGGCGCGTTCGATCGCGACCGAGATGTTGCGCTCCGATGCGCCCTGCGCGATCGCGCGAATGTTCACATGCGAGCGCGCGAGTGCGTCGAACAGGCGCGCGGCAACGCCCGGCGTGCCGGCCATGCGGTCGCCGACCGCGGCCAGCACGGCAATATCGCCGGTGAGCGTCACACCATTGATCTGGCCGGCGCCAAGTTCGCGCGCGAACGCGCCTTCCAGCGCCGCCTGCGCGTCCTGCGCCTGATGCGAACGCACGACACAGCAGATCGAATGCTCCGAAGAACCCTGCGAGATCATCACCACGGAAACCTGGGCCGCACGCAACGCGGCGAATACACGCTCGGCGGTGCCGGGTACACCGATCATGCCGGTGCCTTCGACGTTGACGAGCGCAAGATCATGCGCAAGCGTGAGGCCTTTCACGGGGCCGGCGGTATCGCCGTGCGCATCGATGCGCGTGCCCGGATGCGCAGCGTTGAACGTGTTGCGGATGTAGATCGGTAGGCCGCGTGCAATCGCCGGCGCCATCGTTTGCGGATGAATCACCTTGGCGCCGAAATAAGCGAGCTCGCAGGCTTCCTCGTAGCTCATCGCGGCGAGCGTGACCGCTTCGGGCTCGACGCGCGGATCGGCGCTGAGCACGCCATCGACGTCGGTCCAGATGTGCAGTTCCTGCGCCTGCCACAGCGCGGCGAAGATCGCACCGGAATAGTCGCTGCCATTGCGTCCGAGCACGGTGGCGCGTGCATTCGCGTCGCGCGCGACATAGCCGGTGACGATCAGGCGATTCTGCGGATTGGCCACACGCCAGAGCGACAACAACGCGTGCGTGCGGTCCCAATCGACCGCAACACCGAGTTCTTCGTGACGCACCACCAGCACGTCGCGGGCATCCAGCAAGGAATAATCGGAGCCGCGCGCGTGCAGATGCGCATGCACCAGATGCGCCGACCAGATCTCGCCCATGCCGCTGATCGCGTCGGCGATTTCGCGCCCGGCCCCGCCGAGAACACTGATCGCATGCAGCATCTCGCCAAGTTGCGTGAACTGCTGCGACAGCCAGCCGCGCAGCGGCGCCGCGTCCATGAGCAATTCGCCGGCGACGACCAGGTGCCGGTCGCGCAGCCGTTCCCACAGCGGCTGCCATTCGCCGCGTTTGGATGCGGCATCCGTCAGCGCGATCAGCGCGTCGGTGACGCCTTGCAGCGCGGACACGACGGCGATCTGCACGTCCTCGTCGCGCGCCCGCAGCAGGCCGGCGACATGGCGAATGCGCGCGCTGTCGGCAAGCGACGAGCCGCCGAACTTGTGGGCGACGATGCGCGTTGCCGCCGCCACGGGCGCGCTGGAGCTTGCGTCAGGAGCAGCGATGTCTAGCGTCTGCATGGAGCCTCCGTTGTTGGCTCCGCACTCGCCGAAGATGAGGGTCGCAGCCCGCATCTCGATCGAGGTGCGGGGCCGGATGTGAAACTTCAATCGCGCACGGCCGACCGCACCAATGTCTTCGTGGTAGTGGTCGTCGTCATCATTGTGCAGTGCGCGGACATGGCCGTAGTGGAACTGAAGGCAGTCAGGTATGTCAAGCCGACAGATCTTTTGCGGCCAATGCCTCATGCAATAGCGGCCGTCGCCAGCCATCCAACGCCTGCGGCCACACGCCGTCGTAGACCAGCGTTTCCAAATGTCGCCGCGGACACAGCAGGCCTTCCGGCAATTCGAGGCGCTGCGCGATCGCGGCGACTTCGTCGCGAAGCGCCGTGAGCCGACGTTTTTGCGCCGAGGTCGGCGCCGCGGGAATCGGTGCGATGTCGAGTTCTTCGCTACGCAGGGGCATCTGCAAGACGTCGAGCAATTCGCGGCGTTGCGCGCCGCGCAAGGCGCGCTGGCCCTTGCAGCGCTCGAACAGTTCATCGGCATCGGCCGGAGGCTGGGCGATCAGACCCAGCGCGTGCGCATCGTCGAGTATCCACGGCCGCGGCTTGTCGAGCGCGCGCGCGCTGGCATCGCGCCAGAGCAGCACACGCCGCAGCAGCGCTTGCTTGTCGCGCGACCATCCGGCCGCGCCGCGGAATGCGCGCTGTGGCTGCGCATCCGCTTCGGCGTTGCAGACGCGTTCGACCAGGCGCGCGCAATCTTCTGCATGCCAGCCGCTGCGACCGAGCGCCGCAAGTTTTTCCGCCAGCAGGGTGTGGACCAGGCGCAGATGCTCGACATCCTGCGCGGCGTAGTCGAGCTGCGCGGCCGTCAGTGGGCGTTGCAGCCAGTCCGAGCGCGTTTCGGCTTTCGGCAAGTCCACGCCGAGCAGCGTGAGCACGAGCTTCTGGTAGCTCAGACCGAAGCCCAACCCGGCCATTGCTGCGGCGATTTGCGTGTCGAAAAGGAGCGCCGGGCCCTGCGGCAGGATCGGCAGCAACGCCTCCAGATCTTCGCTTGCCGCGTGCATGACGCTGACGCAGGCGGGATCGCGCAGGCGCGCGCTCAGCGCCGCGAGCTCGCCAAGCCTGGGCGCATCGAGTACGGCGAGGTCGTCGTCGATATTGATCTGCACGAGCGCCAACCGTGCCCGAAACGTGTTCGTGCGCATGAACTCCGTGTCGAGCGCGATGGTCGTAGCTGCAGCGTGTGAGTTCATCCAGGCCGCGAGCGGCGCGGCATCTTCAATCCATGTATGCATCAATCAGCGTATTCCTTGAGGTTGCGACGCGATTCGCCTATGGTGCTCGCAGGTCCATAATGCCTTATGGCAATGCCAGGAACTGAAGTCGTTCGCAAGCAGACCGTGCTCGGTGGCGCGGCCGGTATTGCCTTACTCGCGTTTGCGCTGGCCTATCGATTTTACCCTGCCGGCGGCTCGAATCCCGCGACGGCACCGCCGCCGGAACCATCGGCCGCGCCGGGACCGCAGTGGACCATCACTCCGTCCGCCGCCCCGGTCATGGCACCGGTGCCAACGGCTGTCCCCGTGCTGGAAGGCGCTCCAGAAGCGGAACCCGCGGCACCCGCGATCCCGCCGTCCAAGGAAATCGCGCTGCTGCTCAGGCGTGCAAACGAGGCATTTTCGAAGGACAACCTGATCGAGCCGAAAGACGAAAACGCGCTGGACTTGTACCGGCAGGTGCTCGTCATTGACGAAAACAATGCCGCCGCGTTGCGCGGCATGGAAAAAATCCACAAATCGCTGCTGCAGCTGGCCGGTGCGGCGCTCGATCGCGGCGACGAGCGTGAATCGACGCGTCTGCTTGCGGCTCTCGCGCAATGGCCGAAGCCCGGCGACGAACTCGCCAAGCTGCAGGCGCGCCTGAAAACCGCGCGCGATGTACTGCCATTGCTGACGCGCGCGGCGGACCTGCTCAAAGGCGGCCACGCCACGCTCCCGGACGATGCGAACGCGCTCGCGGTGTACCGGCAAGTGCTGAAGCTCGACCCGGCGAACAAGCTTGCCGACGCGGGCCTTGCGCAGATCCAGCAGGAATACCTGGATCGCGCGCTCGCGGCCGCGGCGCAGGACGACTTCGACGGTGCCGACAAGGTTCTGACCGAGGGCTCGCCGATCCGCCCGGGTTCACGCGAGCTGCTCGACACGCGCACGCGTATCGAAGGCATTCGCCGCGAACGCGCCACGAACACGCTGGCACAGGCGAATTCAGCGCTCGACGCCGGCAACCCCGATCTCGCCGAACTGCTGGCGAAGCGGGCGCTGGGCCTGAGCCAGGACCTGCCCGGCGTCGACGAGTTCAATCGCCGTCTGCGCAACTCGCGTCTGTACGCGAGTTTCAGTCCGGGTCAGGTCATCACCGACAAGTTTCTTGACCGTCACGGCGGCGCGCCGCCGGTAGTGGTGGTTCCGACCGGAACGTTCCTGATGGGGTCGCCATCGAACGAGAGCGGCCATCGCCCCGCCGAGGAGCCGCAGCGCGAAGTGAAAATCGATGCCGGTTTCGCGCTCGCGCGCGACGAGATCAGCATCGGCGAATTCCGCGCGTTCGTCGACGATGCGAACTATCTGACCGAAGGCGAGAAGGCCGGCGATTCGAATATCTACGATGAAGAGTCCGGACGCATGATCAACCGCCAGGGCGCGAGCTGGCGCAACGATTATCTCGGCGGCGCAGGGGACGACAACCTGCCGGTGATCCACGTCACCTGGAACGACGCCGTTGCATACGCACAATGGCTCAGCGCGCGCACCGGCAAGAAATATCGCCTGCCGAGCGAAGCGGAATTCGAATACGCGCTGCGCGCCGGATCGACCGCGCGCTATCCATGGGGCGAGGGCATACCGCCGCGGGGCACCGACAATTTCACCGGCGACGGCGATCATTCGCCGCATCTGAACCGCAGTTGGGCAAAAGGCTTCAAGCGCTATGACGATGGCTTTTGGGGGCCGGCGCCGCTCGGCAAATTCCGCGCGAACGCATTCGGCCTGATCGACATGAACGGCAATGTATCCGAATGGGTTGCCGACTGTTGGCACGACAACTACACGCGCGCGCCGGCCGACAGTCGCGCGTGGCTCAATCCAGGGTGCGCCGAACACGTCGTACGCGGCGGCTCCTGGGGCAGCGCGCCAGACCAGGTGCGTTCGGCTTTCCGGCTTGCTGCGCCGGCGGACACACGCAGCGCGCGGGTAGGGTTTCGCGTAGCGCGCGAGCTGTAGCGGTGCCGACGCCGCGACGTGCTCAGCGTGCGATAGCGCGACATATAATCGCGGCCGGCATCCCGGAGCAGTCATGAACGCCCCCACTCGCATCGACACCACACGCACGATCCGCGCGCCGCGCGGCACGCAGTTGCATTGCAAGAGCTGGCTCAGCGAAGCCGCGTTCCGCATGCTCCAGAACAACCTCGATCCCGACGTCGCCGAGAATCCGCACGAACTCGTCGTCTACGGCGGCATCGGCCGCGCCGCGCGCAACTGGGAGTACTTCGATGCGATCCTGCGCAGCTTGCGCGAACTCAATGACGACGAAACGCTGCTGATCCAGTCCGGCAAGCCGGTCGGTGTTTTTCCCACGCACGTCGACGCACCGCGCGTGCTGCTCGCCAATTCCAATCTCGTGCCGCACTGGGCGACGTGGGAGCATTTCAACGAGCTCGATAGGAAGGGCCTGATGATGTACGGCCAGATGACGGCCGGCTCGTGGATCTACATCGGCTCGCAGGGCATCGTGCAAGGCACCTACGAGACGTTCGTCGAGATGGGTCGCCAGCATTACGGCGGCAGCCTGAAGGGAAAATGGATTCTGACGGCGGGACTCGGCGGCATGGGCGGCGCGCAGCCGCTCGCGGCGTCGCTTGCCGGTGCGTGTTCGCTCAACATCGAATGCCAGCAGAGCCGCATCGACATGCGCCTGCGCACGAAGTATGTCGACGAGCAAGCCAAGGATCTCGACGATGCCCTCGCGCGTATCCACAAGTATACAAAGGAAGGCAAGGCGATCTCGATCGCGCTGCTCGGCAATGCGGCGGAGATTCTGCCGGAGATGGTCAAGCGCGGCGTGAAACCCGACGCGGTGACGGACCAGACCAGCGCGCACGATCCGGTCAACGGTTATCTGCCGATCGCCTGGAGCGTCGAGCAGTGGTTCGAGCGGCGCAAGTCCGATCCCAATGGCACGCGCGACGCGGCAAAGAAATCGATGCGCGTACACGTCGAGGCGATGCTCGCATTCCAGAAGATGGGCGCGCCGACGTTCGACTACGGCAACAACATCCGCCAGATGGCCAAGGACGAAGGCTGCGCGAACGCGTTCGATTTTCCCGGCTTCGTGCCGGCGTATGTGCGACCGCTGTTCTGCCGCGGCATCGGCCCGTTCCGCTGGGTGGCGCTGTCCGGCGATCCGGAAGACATTTACAAGACCGACGCGAAGGTCAAGGAATTGATTCCCGACGATCCGCATTTGCACAACTGGCTGGACATGGCGCGCGAGCGCATCAGCTTCCAGGGCCTGCCCGCGCGTATCTGTTGGGTGGGCCTCGGCCAGCGTCACAAGCTCGGCCTCGCGTTCAACGAAATGGTACGCGAAGGCGAAGTGAAAGCACCGATCGTGATCGGCCGCGATCATCTCGACTCCGGTTCCGTCGCCTCACCGAACCGCGAAACCGAAGCCATGAAAGACGGCAGCGACGCCGTGTCCGACTGGCCGCTGCTTAATGCGCTACTCAACACCGCCGGCGGCGCGACCTGGGTGTCGCTGCATCACGGCGGTGGAGTAGGGATGGGCTACTCGCAGCACAGCGGCGTCGTCATCGTGTGCGATGGCACTCCGGCGGCAGACAAACGCCTCGCGCGCGTGCTGTGGAATGATCCCGGTACAGGCGTAATGCGGCATGCGGATGCGGGGTACGAGATTGCGATTCAGTGCGCGAAGGAGCAGGGGTTGAGGTTGCCGATGGTGTGAGCGCAAGCCCGTAGGCTGGGCTGCAAAGCCCAGCGCTTTCCGCGAGGCGTCAGGAGCTGCTGGGCTTCGCTGCGCTCAGCGCCAGCCTACATTGTTGGACCAGGTAGGCTGGGCTGCAAAGCCCAGCGCTTCTGCGAGGCGTAAGGAGCTGCTGGGCTTCGCTGTGCTCAGCGCCAGCCTACATTGTTGGACCATGTAGGCTGGGCTGGAAAGCCCAGGGCTTTCTGCGAGGCGTCAGGAGCTGCTGGGCTTCGCTGCGCTCAGCGCCAGCCTACATTGTTGGACCACGTAGGCTGGGCTGCAAAGCCCAGCGCTGTTAGCGCCATCGGTGACATCGCTGGGCTTCGCCGCGCTCAGCCAGCCTACGTTGCAATGTTCGGCGCGTCTACGCGTCGATGTTTTCTGACATACAGGTGATACTCCGTGCGTCATGCTCACGGGCATGCGCACCTACATCCGTACGCGAATTCCCGGCGGGACCTATTTCTTCACGGTCAACCTGGCGGAGCGGGAAGGCAATCGCCTGCTGGTCGATCATATCGATGCTTTGCGCGAGGCCTATCGCGCGACGCGAAGGGATCATGCATTTCGGACCGACGCGCTCGTAATATTGCCGGAACACTTGCACGCGCAGTGGACCTTGCCGGAAGGCGACGCGGATTATGCGACGCGGTGGGCTTTGATCAAGGCGCGTTTTTCGCGGGCAGTGGAGAATACCGAATTGCGTTCCGCAAGTCGTGCGCGACGGCCAGAGCGTGGCGTGTGGCAGCGACGGTATTACGAGCACGCGATTCGCGACGTTGAGGATTTCGCGCGGCATGTCGACTACATCCATTGGAATCCCGTGAAACATGCATGGGTCGAGCGCGTAGCGGATTGGCCGTATTCGTCATTTCACAAGTTTGTGCGCATCGGACGCTTGCCTGTTGATTGGGCTGTGGCGGATCCGGCTTCCTGATCTGCTGGGCTTCGCTTCGCTCCGCGCCAGCCTACATTGTTGGACCACGTAGGCTGGGCTGCAAATCCCAGCGCTTCTGCGAGGCATCAGGAGCTGCTGGGCTTCACTGCGCTCAGCCCAGCCTACGTCTTTGATACAGCTTCAGCGCACGCGCGCCCAATCGATAGCATGCGCGTGGTAGCGCACCTCATGATGCTCCCACGCGGCGGGATGCCCCGCGAAACCGCGCATTAACGACGTGCTGAGATAGTTCGTGCCGCCGGCCTGAGTGATCTGCGGGCCTTCATGTTCTATCTGCGCCGGCGTCTTCGTGTTGCGTCTCACGATCGCGATGTGCCCGGGCTTGTCGCCGTGATGATTACCGTAGGGGGCCTGCGGCAACCGCAGAACTTTTGTTGACCGGCCATTTGTTCTAGGCTGTGCTACCCGCCGCGACGTTGGAGAACCCGAATGACCCTCACGCGCGTTTTTGTTTTCGCAGCGACTTTACTGGCGTGCGGTTCCGTGTCGGCACAGTCCGATCAGACGCCGCCGCGCATCAATGCGGTCGTGAACAAGTGCACGGCTGCCGATGGCAGTGTGGTCTTTTCCGACGCGCCATGTCCCGAAAAGCAAAAAGCCCAGAAGGTGGACACGTCGGCGGCATTGCGTACGGGCAGCGGCGGCAACAACGAAGCCATGGCATCGGCCGTCACGGATGCGGACTGCAGACGCAGCGCGAGCCAGTCGGCGAGCGGTACAGTTGAGGCGGATATCGCGGAATCGAATCGCCACATCGCGGATTATCAGCAGCGTCAGAATACGCTGGCTTCGCAAAAAGCTTATGCAGCGGACGGCTCGGGTAATCTCGTGGACGATCCTGCTTCTCGCCAAGCCATCGCCGATCTCGACGGTTTGATTGCCAAGGAACGCGATTTTCAGCAGAGAGCCCGCGCCAACGTCGCATCCAAGCAGGAAGCAGCCATGAAGGCCTGTGATCAAGCGGCCGCAAAGAACGCGCAGGCGCAGCCCGACAAGAAATAGCTGCGTTGAACGGCGCCGTCGGCTGCGGCGCCGCCCCGGACGTTTGATGGCTCGCCGAAGAAGCAATCGGCACGGTCGGATTCCCGGCCTGATACACCGATACCAGTCGGCATTTCGAATTTTGCGCCGAGTCGTTGCGGCAGCGCGTCCAACCGTGCACGCTGACGTCTTCGCGCACCGTATGCTTGACTCGCGCCGCGGCCGTCATGCCGATCGAGCGCAGACAAACTCGCCACTTCTAGGAAGGATCGTCCATGATTCATCGTTCTGCTGTCCTCGCTGCACTGCTGCTCGCGTCCGCGCCGCTGTTCGCCACCACCTATACGCTCGAGCCGAACTACACCCAGGGCGTGGTGCATTGGAATCATCTCGGCTTCTCGACACCGGCTGCGCAATTCGGGCAAGGGGAAGGCACACTGGAATTCGATTCCGCTGATCCAGCCAAGTCGTCGGTAAAGGTCACGATCCCGCTTTCCACGCTCAACACCAGCGTGCCGGACCTCGACGAGCATCTGCGTTCGAAGGATTTTTTCGAGACTGCAAAATATCCCCTGGCAACGTTCACGAGCACGAAAGTCGAGAAGGGCAATGCGCCCAATCAACTCCAGGTCCGCGGTGACCTGAGCCTGCACGGCGTGACCAAGCCGGTGACGCTCGCCGTGACGATCGTGAAAACCGGCCTCAATCCGCGTTCGAATCTGCCGACAATTGGCTTCGACGCGACGACGACGCTGAAACGTTCCGAGTTCGGCCTCGGCAAGTTCGTGCCGCAAGTCAGCGACGAAATTCCCCTGCAGTTGATCGCGCAGGCAGTCGATGCGAACGCTTACGCCGAATATCTCAAGGCACAGGAGGCCGCCGAGAAGGCGACAGCGAACACTGCAGACAAGAAATAGGGGCTTCGCGCGAGCCTCGACGCCGAGCTACCGATTCTTGACCTGTTGCTTGGCCCGCGCGACCTGCCGCGAGGCCCAGCGCTTCAGCACCCGCGCACGGCGCGCGCCGGTTTCGCGGTCGCGCACGGCTTCCTCGATGTGTTTGAGCAGCGCGTCGATGTTTTCGCGTGGCTCGCCGCGCTGGTCATGGTTGGCGTACCAGACATCGATCCAGCGATCGGTCTGTTCGCCGATCGTCAGGATCTGGCGGAAGTGGCGCGGTTCGGCATCCTTGATGCGCATGAGATCCCACAGCGCGGCGACGAGCGCGATCGGCATCAATACGAGGTCGCGCCCCGCACCGAGCAGCAGTTTGAACTGCAGGATGATCACGGCGCGAATCAGTGGCGTGGCTTTGCGTTTGGCTTGGTCGTTCATGCGCGCAGCGTAAAAGAGTTCGCGGCGCGTGTGAACTGGGCCTAATGCGCCGGCGCGCTGAGCAGCCACGTTTTGGCTGCGTCAATGTCGCGGAAGGTACGGATCGGCAGGCCACGCGTCATGGCGACATTCTCGGCGAGTAGCATGTTGGCGACGCTGTGTTCGCGCAAATCGACGTATGCCGCGCGGATGCCGCTGCCGGCCGCCACGTCGAGGCCCGCGGCGACGGCCTTGTACACATCGAGCATGCTCATGCCGGGGCCGTGCAGGTCGACGATGATCAACACCCGGTTCTGCGCGAGGCGCTGACAGGCGGCATGAATGTCGGCCAGATAACGGCCTATCGTTTCCGCCGTGTTGGGGCCACGCACGGCCACGCGCAGGTAGCCGGAGTGTTCCTCAAACTCGATCTGGTACGGATCGTTCATCGGATGCCACCGAGCAGCCAGGCCTCGGCTGTTTCGACATCGCGGAATGTGCGCACGGGAATTCCGCGTGTGCGCGCAACGTTTTCAGCCATGCGCATATTGTCGTCGCTGCGCAACGGGTTGAGTTCCACATAGGCGGCTTGCAAATTCACGCCAGCGGACTCGTCGCTGCCGGTGCTCACCACCTTGTAGAGGTCGAGCATGCTTACGCCAGGCCCTTGCAGATTGCCTACGACCATCACTTTGGACATGCGCAAACGAATGCAGGCACCGCGCACGTCTGCAATATAACGCGCGATCGTCTCGGCCGTGTTGTCGCCGGTCACGGTGACATACAGATAGCGCTGACGCTGTTCGATCGAGATGCGGTACGAATCCATGCAGGCACCCCACGTCGCCGATGTACTCGTGCGGCCATTCTGCCCCAATACCGGGCGATTCGCCACGACTGGCCAATATTGGTAACGTCTGCCGGAATGCGCGCGATTTTCGGCGGATGCGACGACTCCGGACCCGCACTACGTCTGCGTTAGCCGAGGATGGAGGACGAACCATGAAGCAAGAAATCTGGCTGACCGCGATGGTCGCGTTGAGTTGGGTTGCTTATCCGGCTTGCGCGCGCGACCTCGCGCAGGACGAGCGCGAAATCCTCCGCGTCGAGGCGGAACTGTGCAAGGCGTTCGAGGACGGCGACGCGAAGACCTTGCGCAAGGATCTTGATGCGACCTTCACGTTGACGAATTCGCGCGGCGAAATATCCGACTTCGCGCAGAATCTCGAGGAAGTCGCCGCGCGCGAACCGCGCTACGAGGTGTTCCGCAACCACGATCAGAACCTGCGGCTCTATGGCGACGCGGCGATCGTGACCGGAATCACCACGGTGCAGGGCCGCTCGAAAGGCGAGCCGTTCGCCGCCGATTTTCAGTTCACCGATACCTACGTGCGCCGCAAGGGGCATTGGCTGCTCGCGGCGAGCCATGCGAGTCGCCTGCTGGCGAAATGACGGCGGCGCTCGACAACCCGTTCTGGTCGTCGCTGCGCGGCCGGCACCGTGATCTGGCCCTGGGTGCCGGCGATGCGCTGCGTTATCCGCCGCAGTTCGCGCCGTTTCTCGGCGTGGCGCATGCGGCTGTCGATGCCGCCGCACTCAGCGCGCTCGTGCAACCGGGCGAGTCGGTCTATCTGATCGGCGTGGCGCCGGTCGTGTCACAAGGATGGGCTCTGGAAGGTTTCCGGCCACTGGCGCAGATGATCTGTACGCAGCCGATTGCAGTGCTCGACGGACCGCAAGTCGTCGAACTGTCGCCGGCGCATCGTGGCGACGTGCTGGCGCTGACCGCACTGGTCTATCCGCATTTTTTCCGCGAGCGCACGGTCGAGCTAGGCCGCTATTTCGGTATCTACGAGAACGGCCGACTCGCCGCGATGATCGGTGAGCGGCTCGGCATGGATGGCTATCAGGAAATGAGCGCGATTTGCACACATCCGGATTTCAACGGCCGCGGTTATGCACGCCGGCTTACGGCATTGCTGACGAACGACAATCTCGCCCGCGGCCGCTTGCCGTTCCTGCACGTGAGCCGCGAAAATGTACGTGCCGAACGCCTCTATGCGCAGCTCGGCTACGAACTTCGGCGCGAGATCGGTTTCTGGTCGTTGCGCCGTAGTGAAGCTGAAGTACACAGGGATTGAGATTCGCGCCGCGACAGGGTAATTTCTTGCCAACCCAACGCGGTTGTCACTGACGAAAACGGAGAGATTCCATGAGCAAAGGCATGAACCAAAAGAAGGACGCGAAGAAGAAACCGGAGAAGACGCTGAAGGAAAAGCGCGCCGAGAAACAGGCCAAGAAGTCAGGTAAATAAGACCTACGTGCCAACGCGTTCCAGCAGCGCCATCGCCGCTGCTGGATTGCGCTCCTTCGCCGCGCTGATGAAGTAGAGGTATACGTCGCGCGGCGTTTGCGCTGCCTGCGCCGCGGTGGCCATCTTCGCGGCATACGGCAGATCAGCCGGTTCAGCGCCACTCGCCCAGGTACGCGCACGCGCCGCCCACGCATCCAGATCGCTCGCGGCGTAGCCGGTCGCAATCGCCGATTCGCTGCGCATCAGGCGCGCGTAAATGAAATCGCCGGTAACGTCCGCGAAGGACGGGTAATCCGGTGAATCGGTGAACACCGTGGCCAGCCGATGCTCGCGCGCCAGCGCGAGGTATTCCTCGCAGAGGAAACTTTCGTGGCGCACTTCGAGAACGTGGCGTAGCGGCTGACCGTCGAGCTCGCGCGGCAGCAGATCGAGGAACGTCGCGAAATCGTCGCGCTCGAAACGCTTGTGCGGCGGAAATTGCCAGGAGATCGGCCCGAGCCGGTCCCCGAGTTCGGCGATTCCACCGAAGACGAAACCGCGGATGCGCCGGCCGGAATTGGCGAGCACAGGTTCGGACGTGGCGTCTTTTTGCGCTTTGAGCGCGAAGATGAAACCGGCCGGCGTTTCACGCCGCCATTTCGCGTAGGTTGTCGGCGACTGCGCGCGATAGAAAGTGCTGTTGATCTCGATCGAATTGACGTGGCGGCTCGCGTATTCCAGCTCGCGTTTCTGCGGCCACTGCGCCGGATAGAAATTGTTGCGCCATGGCACAAACAGCCAGCCGCCGATGCCGACACGAATGTGTCCGCCAGCCACCTTCAGTGCGTGACCGCGGCGTCGCGTACGCGCAGGTTTGCCTGCGCGAGCAGCTGTTCGATGCTGGTGCCGTCTTCCGGGCAGCGCGCGATGCCGAACGCCGCGGCGATGCCGAACACATGCGCGCCGATCGCCGTACGCAGCCGTCCAATCAGTTTTTCTTCTTCGCCCTGCGCCAGGCGCGGCGTCAGCAACAGCGCAAAGCGGTCGTCGCCGAGGCGGGCAAGCATGTCGTCGCCGCGCGCGCACGCGCGCAGGCGCTGCGCGATGGTCTTGCGCATGCCGTCCGTCAGGCGCGGCAGGTCAATCAGTACGATGACAAGATCGGATCGTGCACTCAAATCAAGTGCGCGCACCAGGTCGTCCACACAGCGGCGATTGGGCAGCCCGGTGAGGGCATCGTGCGTTTCCTGCAAAAGCTGGGTCTGCATTGCGACCTCCGCTGCACATTCTAGCGCGGGTACTTGGCCGGTGTACGCGTTGCGCCTATTCTTCGCGCATGGCCAAAGTGGTTCTCGCCTCGGCGCTGTCGCGTTGGTTGCCGGCAACGGCCGGCAGGCCGACCGAAGACGTGGTTGTCGACGTGCCCGGGGCACGGCTCGACGAAGTGCTGGCCGGCGTATTCGCCCGGTTTCCGAATCTGCGCGGCTACGTCCTCGACGAGCATGGCGCAGTGCGTCATCACGTTGCCGTATTCGTCGACGGCACGGCAATAGCCGATAAGCAGCATCCAGCGCAGCCGCTGAGCGAGCGCTCGGAAATTTACGTCATGCAGGCACTCTCAGGAGGTTGAACGTGTCGAATACGTTGCTGGTTTCCACACGCAAGGGCTTGTTCATCGTCGAGCGCAGCCATGGCGAGTGGAGCGTCGCCAGCGTGGCGTTTCTTGGCGATAACGTCGCGCTGACTTCAATTGACCCGCGCGATGGCGCCTGGTACGCGGTGCTGGATCTCGGCCACTTCGGTAACAAATTGCAGCGCTCGACGGATCGCGGCAAAACCTGGAATGAATGCGCCGTACCCGCGTATGCCGAAGGCGACCAGGTCGTCACCGGCGACGGCAAGCCGCCGGTGCCGGCAACGCTGCGCCTGATCTGGTCGTTGCAAGCGGGCGGGACGGACCAGCCCGGGCGCCTGTGGGCCGGCACGATTCCCGGTGGTTTGTTTCGTTCGGACGATTCCGCTGCGAGCTGGCAACTCGTGCGTTCGCTGTGGGACATGGAAGAGCGCAAGCAGTGGTTCGGCGGCGGCTTCGATCAGCCCGGAATCCACAGCATCTGCGTCGAGCCGGGCAATGCACGCATGCTGCGCGTCGCCATTTCGACAGCCGGCATTTGGGGCAGCAATGACGATGGGGCGACGTGGCATCAATGCGCGCAAGGCATGCGCGCGGCGTACATGCCACCCGAGCGCGCGCATGATCCGAACGTGCAGGACGTGCACCGTCTCGTGCAATGCCGCGAGCGGCCGAATGTTTTCTGGGCACAGCACCATAATGGCGTGTTCCGCCACGACGGCGGCGATTGGCAGGAGATCACGAGCGTTTCGCCATCGGTGTTCGGCTTCGCCGTGGCCGTGCATCCACGTGATGCGGACATGGCGTGGTTCGTACCGGCAGTGAAGGATGAGCGCCGCATTCCGGTCGACGGCAAAGTCGTCGTCGCGCGCACGCGCGATGGCGGCAAGAGTTTCGAAGTGCTGCGCAACGGCTTGCCGCAGAACAATGCCTATGACCTGGTGTTGCGTCACGCCCTGGCGATCGATGCGAGTGGCGATCGGCTCGCCTTCGGCTCGACGACCGGCGGCGCGTGGATCAGCGAAGATCAGGGCGACCGCTGGATGATGCTCGATGCGCGGCTGCCGCCGGTGTATGCCGTCACTTTTGCCTGATCAAGCCGGCGCGGCGGCCGGCATTGCTTGCGTGCGCCGCTGTAACTGCCCGCGCAACAGCCACAGGCTCAGCACGGCTTGCAGCGCCACGGTCACCATCGACGTGATCCAGACATGGTGTAGTTGAAAGCCCGGCTGATGCGACAGCCAGAGCACCGGCAGTGCGAACGTGACAATGCGCGACGCGCTGCTGAGCAGCGATGGGATGGTATTGCCGAGCGCCTGGAACATGCCCGAGCAAGTGAAGATCAGGCCCGAGGCGACAAAATTCCAGGAGATGTAGCGCAGGAATTCCGCGGCGACGGCGACCACGGCGGTGTCTTGCGTGAAGCCGCTCACGAACCATTCCGGCTTGATCTGACAGATCAGCGTGAGCACGAGCATGATCACGCTGCCGATCGTCGCGGCGGCGCGGAACGTGGCGCGCACGCGATCGTACAAGCCCGCGCCGACATTCTGGCCGGCCACCGGCGATGTGGCGAACGCGAGCGCCATGGCCGGCAGGAAAATGGCTTGCATGATGCGGCTGCCGATGCCGAAACCGGCTTGCGCGGTCGCGCCGAAATCGCGGATCACTGTGTAGATCACCGCCATGTACACGAACATCAACGCGAACTCGCCGCCGGCCGGCAGGCCGATGCGCAGGATGCGCGCCCAGGTGTGCACGCGCGGCGCCCACAACTCGGCGTTGAATCCGACGAATTTTTCCAGGCGGGCGAAATACAGCCCGAGCAGCAGTACACCACAGGCGATCGAGATCGTCGTCGCGAGACCCGCACCGGCGACGCCGAGGGGATGACCCGAACCCCATCCGGCAATCAGTACCGGCGCGAGGAACGCGTTGAGCACGACCGTGGCCATCTGCACGAGCATGGTCGGCTGGGCGATGCCGGTGCCACGCAGCGCAGAGCCCATCGCCACCATCGCGAACTGCAGCGCGAGACCGGGCAGGTACCAAGTGAGGTAATCCACGCCGGCGGCCTGCGTAGCCGCGTCCGCACCGAGCGTGTGCATATAGGGCGGGATTGCGAGCCAGCCGCCGATGACGGTGACAACGGCGCACAGCGTGGCGATCGCCAGACTCTGATTGAATACAAGATTCGCATCGGCCTGGTCTTTGCGTCCGACTGCCTGCGCAATCAACGTCACCGTGCCGACGCCGAGCACCTGGGTCAGCGCCATCACCACGAACGTCAGATTGCCGGCCGCGCCGACGCCGGCGATCGCGGAATCGCCAATGCGCGAGACGAAGTACAGGTCGATAAGGAAATACAGCGTCTGGAACAGCATGCCGATGGCGATAGGCACCGCCATCTTGATCAATTGCTGCGTAATCGGACCCTTGGTCATGTCGTGCATGGCACGCCTCCGCAAAATCGCGCACAACTTAGCATGCCGCGCGGAGATGCGGGATTGCCGGAGCGCAGGCTTCGCGCATGACGGTTGTCATCTCTTAACCGGACCGGCACATGAATATGCGAGCATGTGCGCATGATCGACGCGCGCGAAATCCGCCTCGCTCTGCCACGGGATGCGGCGCGCATCGCGGCGATGTCGCGCGATTACATCGAAGCGGGACTGGGCTGGGGTTGGACGCCGGCGCGGGTGGCGCGAAGTATCGGTGATCGCGCAACGAACGTAGTGCTCGCCGAATGCGGCGCCGATCTCGCCGCCTTCGGCATCATGAAGTATCTCGAGGAAGATGCGCACCTGCTGCTGTTTGCCGTGCGGCCAGAATATCGGCGCTGCGGCATCGGTTCGCAGCTGCTCGCCTGGCTCGAAAGCACGGCAACTACGGCCGGTATCGAATTGATTTTCCTGGAGGCGCGGACAAACAATCGCCCGGCGCGCGCGTTTTACGCCGCGCGCGGGTATCGCGAACTGGCGAAGCTGCAGCGCTATTACGGCGGTGAAGATGCCGTGCGCATCGGCAAGGACCTGGGCGATCCTACAGTTGCACGATCGGCTTGAAGCCGCCCCAGAACATGCGTTTGCCGTCGAACGGCATGTGTTTCGGGTCCATGATTTTGGCCACGCGCGGATCGGACATCACTTTCTTCATGATGCGATCGCGATCCTTGCGCGAGTTGTAGACAATCCACGAAAACACCACGACTTCGCCGGCTTTCAGTTTTACGGCTTGTGGGAACGACGTAACCTTGCCCGGCTTCACGTCGTCGCCCGCACATTCGTTGTAGGATAACGCGCCGTATTCCCGCCAGATCTTGCCGCATTGACGCGACATGCGCTTGTAGGCTGCCAGATTATTCTTGGGTACCGGGATGACCATGCCATCGACGTAGCTCATAAATCCTCCGCGTGAAGTGTTGCCGGATTCTAGACCTGAAAAATAAAAAAAGCCCGCCAGGGAGGCGGGCCTTTTTGATACTCGCTGCGAGCTAAAGTCTGCAGCCTTCGAAACCGTTGGCAAACAGCAGATCGATATTGGCGATCACGTCGAAGGCGCTGCTGGTGTCCGGCGTGTAGGCGGGATTGCTCTGTGCACCCGCTTGCAGGTTCGTCGCCAATGTATAGAAGCGAGGAGGCAGGTTGGTGAACGTCGCGATGCCGTTGACGACCGTCACCGGGCCGATGAATGCCAGCGACGTGCCGCTGCACGCAGGCACGGCGAGCGTGATCTGCGTGCTGTTGTCCGTGGTCACCACCGCATTGCTGATGTCGAGCACCTGGACGGTGACACCAGTCAGCTCGGTACCGCGCAGCACCGTTGCCGGCGGCTCCACGCCGAACGCGAGATGCAGTGCCGTCGGCGCGCTCACCGTGTGCAGTACCGGCGCGGACACCGAACCTCCGAAATTCGCGTCACCGGCGTAGGTGGCGACAAGAGCGGAGGTGCCGACCACGTTGAACACCATCAGGCACGAATCTGTTGCACTCGGCAGCGTGATGTTGCAGGTGACGACACCGTCGGTAACCATGACGTTGCCGGTCGGCGTACCCGATGTGCTCGGCGTCACGCTCACGGTCACCTGCACGTTCTGCCCGGCGAACGAGGGATCCGGTGTTTCGGCGATGATGGCTGTCGTCGTCGTCGCCGGCGTCGCCGTGTGCGACGTGCCGCTGGATGCCGAGCCGTTGTAGTTCGCGTTGCCGGCGTAAGTTGCCACGAGACTCGAAACGCCGGCTGTGGTGATGGTGATCTGGCACGAATTGCCGAGAGCGATGTTCGGGATCGTGCATTGATCCGTGCCGCTGCTCACCGTCACCGCACCCGCCGGCGTGCCGGCGCCCGGTGCAACCGGCGCCACGGCCACTGTCACTGTCACCGCTTGGCCGACTATCGACGGATCCGGCGTTTCGCTCTGGATTGTCGTGGTCGTGTTCGCCTTGCTGGTGGTGTGCGGCACGACGGCTGAAGTGGAGCTGTTGAAGGTCGCATCCCCGCCATAGACCGCGGTAATGCTGCTCGTTCCCGCCGTCATGATGGTGAGCGGGCATGAGTTGCCGAGCGAGATGTCGTTGATCGTGCAGTTCGCGCCGCCGCCGCTCACCGTCACCGGGCCGGTGATCGTGCCGACATTGGCCGAGGTCACGCTGACGCTCACATTGACTGCCTGCCCGACGACGGAAGGATCCGGCGTTTCGGCGGTGACGGTCGTCGTCGTGGTTGCGCCGTTGACGACGTGATTCGCCGTGGCCGACGATGCGCCGAATATGCCGCTGCCGGAATAGTTCGCGCTGATCGTTTGGGTGCCGGCGGATGTGGTGGCGAGCGGGCAGCTGCCCAGCCCGTTTGCATCGAGCGTGACGTTGCACGAGGCGCCCACGCCATCGCTGACGGCGACCGTGCCAGCCGGCGTGCCGTTGCCGGCGGGGCTCGAGGCCACCTGCACGCTGACGGTATAGCTCTGATTGATCACCGTGGGTTCCGGCGTGATGTTCGTAATCGTCGTCGCGCTGGCGCTTTGCGTCACGAAGGAATACGCCGCGCCATTGCCGCTGATCGCGTTGCTGGCGTTGAACGGCGCGCCCACCAGCGTGCGGCCGGAATCGAGCGAAACGCTGGCGCCGAAGTTGTCACCAGTGGCATTGTCGGTGGCTTTCAGGAAGGCGAATTCCGACCATACCGTGCCGCTGACGGAGAACACGTAAGTCTTGCCGCTGGCGCCGCCCACATTGTTCGCTTTGGGCGCGCCGACCGCGACCTGCGTGCCCGACACTGCCACGGAGCTGCCGAAGCGGTCACCCGCCACGCCATCGCTCGCGGTCGGGGTAGCCTGCAGGCCCCAGGCCGTGCCGGTGCGCACGTAGACGTAGGCGAGGCCTTGCGAGGAATTCTTGCCGTCGGCGCCGATGATGGCGGTATTCGAGAACAGTGATACAGCGTCGCCAAAGCGCACGTTGGCCGTGCCGCCACCCGGGCTGAGCTTGGTCTGCAGCGACCACGCGGTGCCGTTGCGCACGAATACGTACACGGAACCAACCGACATCTTGCTGCCGAAATCATCGTCGGGTGCGCCAGCGAGCACGGTACCTTGCGAGAGCGCGACGGACCAGCCGATGTGATCGCCGCCTCGCACCTGGCCGGTAGTCACCTGGATGTGGAACTGTTGCTGCCACGTCGCGCCACCATTGAGCGAGGTAAACACATAGGCGGTGCCGGCGTCCGTGCGCGTGCTG
>Ga0207680_10000154_pt1 | contig 33499 bp, 23 predicted proteins | sample KBSS23metaG_FD_184321 | JGI IMG/M metagenome (GOLD analysis project Ga0207680, IMG submission 184321) | Switchgrass rhizosphere microbial communities from Kellogg Biological Station, Michigan, USA - KBS S2-3 metaG (SPAdes) (version 2) | ecosystem: Host-associated > Plants > Roots > Rhizosphere...
GCGCGCCGACGTCGTGGTGCGCATACGCGAGTTCTTCGACATCTTCACCGGCCGCGGCGTGGCGTTGCTGGGAAATCACGTCGGCTTGGGCCAGCTCATGCTCGGCGCAATCATCATTGCGCTCGGCCTGCTGCTCGCGCTCGCACGCAGTGCGCGCTTCCACGCCCGCGCGCTGATGTTCGCCGGCGTGGTGCAACTCGCCACGATCGAGTCGGCGTGGTGGATCAAGGATTTCTTCGGCCGTCTGCGCCCGCACCAGCTGATCGAGCGCAACGACTGGAGTCACATCTGGTTCGCCGGCGGCAATTCGTTTCCGTCCGGGCACAACGCGTTCTTCTGGGGCCTGTTCCTGCCGCTCGCGTACCTGTATCCGAAGTTCAGAATTCCACTTTTGATCATTCCGGTGTTCATCGCGTTCGCGCGCATCGACGAGAACTACCATTTCCTGTCCGACGTGCTCGGCGGCATCGCGCTCGCGGCGCTGATCACGTTGATCGCAGCGACCGTCCTGCAGCGCTGGGTGCGACCAGCCGCCGCGCGCAAGTAGAAAGAATACCGTTCGCGTTGAGCGTAGCTTGCGCAGCAAGCGGAGTCGAAACGCCACGTGCGACCCTTCGACTCCGGCCCTGCGGGCCTACGCTCAGGGCGAACGGGATTTCTGGATTTTCCGCAAGCGCACACGCAATCGCGCGCTGGTTGCGCTAGGCTTCGCCTCTCTTTTTCCAGTATGAAAATGCTCATGTCGACCACTGCGACCACCCCGGCCTCCCAAACCCGCGCATTCCTGACGATCTGGATGATCGAGCTCTGGGAGCGCTTCGGCTACTACGGCATGCAGGCGCTGATGCTGCTGTACATGGTGCAGCAGAAGGGTTTCAGCGATGAGAAGGCGAATTTGGTCTGGAGCGCTTTTACGGCGCTCGTCTATGCAGCGCCGGCGATTGGCGGCTGGATCGGTGACAAGGTTCTTGGCACCCGGCATACGATGCCGATCGGTGCGGCGATTCTCGCGATCGGCTACATGATGCTGTCTATTCCGAGCGACAGCCTTTACATGTTGTATTGCTCGATGGGCGTGATCGTCGTCGGTAACGGCCTGTTCAAACCCAATGCGGCGAACATGGTGCGCCGGATTTACGAAGGCGACGACACCAAAATCGATGCGGCTTTCACGCTGTATTACATGGCTGTGAATGTCGGCTCGACCGCGTCGATGATTGCCGCTCCGCTCATCAGCGCCTATTGGGGCTGGCACGCTGCGTTTGCATTCTGCTGCGCCGGCATGATTCTCGGCTTGATCAACTTTGCGCTGATGAAACGCGCGCTGGATCATATTGGTTCGCCGCCGGATGAGCAGCCGACTCGCTGGGATCGTCTTGCGCTCGTGCTTGGCGTGGCCTTTGTCGCGATTTTCGCGGTGGCATTCATTATTCAAGATCTGGGCGTCGCCCGCATGTGCGTGTACGTGGCTGGTGCGGTCGTGCTCGGCATCTTCATCTACATGATCGCAAAAGGCTCGCGTACGGAGCGTGCCGGGCTTATCGCCGCGCTGATCCTCGTGGTCGAAACCTTGCTGTTCTTTATCTTCTACGGACAGATGGCGACTTCGCTGACGCTGTTCGCACTGCGTAACGTCGAGTGGCACCAGAACCTGTTCGTAGCCGACATCACCTGGTCACCAGGCCAATACCAGGCGCTCAATCCGATCTGGATCATGATCCTGTCGCCGATCCTGGCGTGGACCTATACGCATTTCGGCAAGACCGGACGCGATCTGCCGATCGCCGCCAAATTCGCGCTTGGCTTCGTTGTCGTGGCCATCGGCTTCTTCATCTTCGGCATCAGCGGCGGCGGGGCCGTAGACGGCAAGGTGTCGTCTTGGTACATGGTCTGGGGCTACGGATTCTATTCACTCGGCGAACTGCTGGTGAGCGGACTCGGTCTCGCCATGATCGCGCGCTATGTGCCCGCGCGCATGGGCGGCTTCATGATGGGCGCGTATTTCGTCGCCGTCGGAATATCCCAGTATGTCGCTGGAATTGTTGCCAATCTCGCGAAGATTCCGAAAGATATCAGCGATCCGCTGCAAAGCCTGCAGATTTACACGGCCTTGTTCAACAAACTCGGCTTTCTCGCCGTTGGCGGTGTCGTCCTCGCCGTCGCGTTGCTGCCGCTGATGAAGAGGCTGTCGAGCACGCATGCGAGCGATAGCGCGGGTGCGGCGGCATTGCGCGCGGTCACGGTCGAGGAGTAGCTCACCCCGCTCGTAAATCCGTGTAAACACCGCGCCATCGGCACCGTGGCATTTGTAGACTTGCGGCATGACTGAAGCGAAGGTTCTGCTGGCCGACGACGACGAGGAGTTGTGCCAGCTGCTGCGCGATTTTCTCGGCCGCGAAGGATTTGCGGTGGACGTCGCCTACGACGGTGACGCCGCTTACCGCCAGGCTACCGAAGGCGACTACGACGCGCTGATACTCGACGTGATGCTGCCGCGGCGCTCAGGCCTGGATCTGCTGCGCGAATTGCGCCGCGACAACGACCTGCCGGTGCTGATGCTGACCGCGCTCGGCGAGGACATCGACCGCATTCTCGGCCTGGAACTCGGTGCCGACGATTACGTGCCCAAGCCGTGCAATCCGCGCGAGATCGCTGCGCGCCTGCGCGCGATCCTGCGCCGTACGCGTGGCGAGAGCGATGCGCGGCTCAGCGATATTACCGTCGGCCCGGTGAGCTTGCGCGCGGCCTCGCGCAGCGTGAGCCTGCGCGGCGAGCCGGTCACGCTGACCGGCACCGAGTTCAACGTCCTGGCGATTCTGCTGCGCGAGGCCGGGCACGTCGTCAGCAAGGAGACCCTGTCGCAAGATGTGCTCGGGCGCCCGCTCGGGCCGTTCGATCGCAGTATCGACGTACACATTTCCAAATTGCGCCGCAAACTCGGTAACGCGGCCGACGGCAAATCGCTGATCGGTACCGTGCACCGCGGCGGCTATCTGTTCCGCGTCGTCGAGGAAGGCTGAAAGCCGTGCGCAGACTCTTCTGGCGCATGTTCGCGGCGTTCTGGCTGGTCAGCGTGGCGCTGATCATCGCGATCGCCTGGAGTTCGACCAGCAACTTCGAGTCGGCAAAAATTCCCGGCCTTGGCATCACGCGTCTGCAGGCGGCGATGGACGACCAGCTGCTGCACACCGCGCACGAACTCGAGCAGGGCGGCAGCGATGGCTTGCGCCGCTGGCTCGGCGAGACAACCGCTTACGGCCCCGGCACGATTTACGTGCTCGACGCGCAGCAGCACGATCTGCTCGGACGCAGCGTGCCTGCACAGGCGCTTGCGCCTTCCGAGCGCGCGCGCACGCGCGAACTGCGCGCGCGCGATGGCACTGCGTACACGGCCGCGGCCGTGTTCGAAGGCTCATTCCTCAAGCGCCTGATCTGGCGCAAGCCGACGGCGTTCTGGACGAATATCGTCATGGCGGTGGTGATCAGTGCCCTCGCCAGCGCACTGCTCGCCTCCTATGTCGCTGCGCCGCTGGCGCGCATCCGTGCCAGCGCCCGCCGCGTCGCGCGCGGCGATCTGTCCGCACGCATCGGCGAATTGCGCTACGGGCGCAGCGCCGAAATGCTCGCGCTCGCCGAAGAATTCGACAGCATGGCGGCGCGGCTGAAGGACCTCGTCGAAGGCCAGCGCCGCCTGATCCGCGATGTCTCACATGAAATGCGTTCGCCGTTGTCGCGGCTGCGCGTGGCGCTGGAACTGGCGCGGTCGCCGGACAGCGGCGACGCCGCTGTCCAACTCGACCGCATCGAACGGGAAACGTTGCGCCTGGAAGAACTCATCGCGCAGGCGATCCAGCTGTCGCGCATGGAGACGACGCTGCCGGAAAAAGTGGAAAATGTCGCACTCGACGAACTCGTCGCCGACATCGCCGCCGACGCCGCGTACGAAGCGCAGGCGCGGCCGTGCACCCTGCATGTCGCCCAGAGCACGCCGCTGACCGTGCGCGCGGAACCGGACCTGCTGACCAGCGCCATCGAAAACGTGCTGCGCAACGCGGTCAGCTACACGGCGGCCGACTCGCAGATCGATGTACGCCTGGACCGCACCGACGGCCAGGCGCGCCTGCGCGTGCGCGACAGCGGACCGGGCATACCGCCCGGTGACTGCGCGCGCATCTTCGAACCATACTTTCGTACCGACAATGCGCGCCAGCGCTCCAGCGGCGGCAGCGGCTTGGGGCTCGCGATCGCCAAGCGCGCGGTCGAGCGCCAGGGCGGACGCATTCAGGCGACGAATGCGGACGGCGGCGGATTGGAAGTCGAAATCCTGCTGCCCTTGGCCTAAGCAAGCGGCTAGTCGACCACCTTCAACTCGACATCATCCAGCCAGCCTTCGCCGGCATCGAGCAGGATCGCGCCTATCGTCAGCTTTTTCACCAGCGGCGAGAGCTTGAGGCGCACACTCTGGCGCTGCCAGTCCTGCGTGCCGGTGAGCGCCGCCGAGTAGATCAGCGCGCCCGGCGCGTTGCCGTTGAGCAGCAGCTTCCAGCCCTTTGCCCCCACATCCCGCGTCTTCGACATCGCGCTGAGTTCGAGCGTCTTGCCGGTATACGCCGCCGCATTGATGTCCTGCGCGATCATGCCGTACGGCTCGTTGCGCACACGCGTGATGTGCAGGCTGGCGTGCCCCTGGTGTGCCCCTTCGGCGTCGATGGCTATCCGGAACGAGCTCGGGTCGGCATGCATCATCGGCGTCCAGCCGGGAATCGTGCCGTCCGCGGCCGTTTGCTCGAAGCCGCTATTGCTGACCTGTATGGCCCCGGCCGGCGCCGGCGCCGCCGAATTGACGGCGGCTCCGGATTTATCACCGTTGCAGCCGGCCAGCATCAATGCAGCGGCGACTACGAGATGGAATTTCATCGACTATCCTTGGTGGACTTTCGCTCATGATAGCGTTCCGCTCACTCCTGCACATTCAGTACACTAGGGCGGCGGCGTTCGCGTCGCAGGCTTGAGCGCGGCTGCGCAGCCTTTCCGCAAGGATACGAGCACGCCCCAATGGAACGCCTCACCGCCCGCGAACTGTTCGACAAGGTCAGCACCCGGCTCGCCCTGCGCTGGGTGGCCGGACAGCGCGGCGAAACGCGCGCGATCGTGCCCGCGGAAAAACAGCCGCGGCGGCCCTCGCTCGCCGGCTATCTCAATATCATTTATCCGAACAAGATCCAGATCGTCGGCACCGAGGAGCTGGCCTGGCTCGACGGTTTGGATTCGCGGGCGCGCTGGGAGATGATCGAGAAGATCATGGGTTTCCAGCCGACCGCGCTGATCGTCACGAAGGACCAGCCGGTGCCGGCGGATCTGCGCGACGCCGCGAACGAAACCAGCACACCGATGTGGGTGAGCAGCCAGCGCGGCCACGAATTGCTGACCTATCTGCAATATCACCTCGCGCGCATGTTGGCGCGTCGCGTGACGCTGCATGGCGTATTGATGGAGGTCTATTCGATAGGCGTGCTGATCACCGGCGAATCCGGCTCCGGCAAGAGCGAGCTGGCGCTCGAACTCATCACGCGCGGGCACCGGCTCGTCGCCGACGACGCGCCGGAATTCACGCAGATCGCGCCAGACGTCATCGACGGCTCGTGCCCGGAAATGCTGCAGGACCTGCTCGAAGTGCGTGGCTTGGGCATCCTCAACGTGCGCGAGATGTTCGGCCACACCGCGGTGAAGCCATCGAAGTACCTGCGCCTGATCGTGCACCTCGTGACGACGCCGCGTGAGCAGCCGATCGATCAGGGCGGACTCGAGCGCATCTACGGCGCGAACAGCTATCGCGAGGTACTCGATACCAAGATTCCGCAGACCACGATTCCGGTGGCGCCGGGCCGCAACCTCGCCGTGCTCGTCGAAGCCGCCGTGCGCAACCACGTGCTCAAGACCAAAGGCATCGATCCGGCACAGACCTTCCTCGACCGGCAGGCGCATCAGATGCGGCGTCAGGCTCCCTGGTAGCGGCATGGTGACCGCGCCCGACAAACCGACGAACGCCTCGGCGACCCGCCTCATCGTCGTCAGCGGCATGTCCGGCTCGGGCAAGACGATCGCGCTGCGCATGCTGGAGGACATCGACTATTACTGCGTCGACAATCTGCCGACGGCGCTGATGCCGGCGTTCGTCGCCGAAGTCGCGCGCTCCGGCGTGCATCCGCGCCTGGCCGTCGGCGTGGACGTGCGCAACCGCCCGGACGACCTGCACCAGCTGCCGGCGATTCTCGCCAATCTCGCAAAATCCGGCATCGAGCATCAATTGATTTTCCTCGATGCGCGCGACGACATCCTGTTCAAGCGCTACTCCGACACGCGCCGGCGCCATCCGCTGTCGGCCGAAGGGCTGTCGCTCAACGATGCGATTGCGCTGGAACGCAAGCTGCTCAAGCCCGTGGCCTCGATCGCCGAACGCGTGGTCGACACCAGCGATCTCAACGTGCATCAGCTGCGCCGCCTGATCGCGACGGAACTGGGCATGGCCGGCGGGCCGCTGTCGCTGCTGTTCGAATCGTTCGCCTACAAGCGCGGCGTACCGGCCGACGCCGATTTCGTCTTCGACGTGCGCTGCCTGCCGAACCCGCACTGGGATGCACAGCTGCGTCCGCTGTCCGGGCGCGACGCGGCCGTGCGCCAGTGGCTGGAGGCAAAACCTGAAGTCGGCGAATATCTAGACCAGGTGCGCACATTTCTCGATACCTGGCTGCCGCGCTTCGAAGCCGAGAACCGCTCGTACGTGACCATCTGCATCGGCTGTACCGGCGGCCGCCATCGCTCGGTGTACCTCGCCGAGCGCCTGGCCGAACATTTCCGTGCCACGCGCGAGCAGGTGCTGACGTTTCATCGGGAGCTGGAATGAGTGTCGGCGTGCTTTTGCTCACTCACGAGGCGATGGGCGATGCGCTGATCGAAACCGCGCGGCATCTGCTCGGACGCATTTCGCTCAAGGTCGATGCGTTTTCCATTCCGCCCGGCAGCGATACGGATTTCGCCATGACCAGCGCCGCGGCGCGCGTGCGCAAGCTCGATTCCGGCGACGGCGTACTGGTGCTCACCGACATCTTCGGCGCGACGCCGAGCAATGTCATCGACAAAATCCAGCCGCTCGGCGTGAAGATCCGGCGCGTATCCGGCCTGAATCTGCCGATGCTGCTGCGCGTGCTCAACTATTCCGAACAGAATCTCGCCGAAATGGCGCAAACCGCGGCGGACGGCGCACGCGCGGGAGTGCGCATCGACGATGCTTGAGCGCGAAGTCACGATCAGCAACAAGCTCGGCCTGCACGCGCGCGCGTCGGCCAAGCTCGTGCAGCTGCTGCAAGGCTTCAAATCGAACGCCTGGCTCGTGCATCGCGGCCGCGAAATCAATGCGAAGAGCATCATGGGCGTGATGATGCTCGCGGCCGGCGTCGGCCAGACGATCACGATCCGCGCCGACGGCCCGGACGAGAGCGCGGCGCTTGACGCCATGGCGGACCTGTTCGCGCGCAAGTTCGACGAGGGCGCGTAATGGACGGGATCGCGCACCTCAATTTTCCGTTCGCCCTGAGCGTAGCGCCGAAGGCGCGAAGTCGAAGGGCATCGACGTTTCGACTTCGCTCGCTGCGCTCGCTACGCTCAACGCGAACGGATCTGGGTAGCTGGGCGGAGGGCGCATGAGCTCGCGCTTCGTCATCACGGGGACTCCTGCCGCGCGCGGTATGACGCTCGGCCGCGCGCGCCTGGTCGAACCCAGCGAATTCAACATCGACGAACGCGCGCTGCCCGCCGAAGAGGTCGAAGGCGAAGTCACGCGCCTGCGCGATGCGATCGCGCGTGCGCGCGACGAACTGCGCGGCATCCGCGACAAACTGCAGGGCGCGCTCACCCGCGAAGTCGGCGAGTTCATCGATGCGCACAGCCTGATCCTCGCCGATCCGGAACTGACGGGCGGCCTGTACGACCTGATCCGCACCGGCCGCTATCGCGCCAGCGCCGCGCTGAAGTTGCAGCGTGACCGGCTCGTCGCCGCGTTCGAGGCCATCGATGATCCGTACCTGCGCAGCCGGCGCGAGGATATCGATCACGTCATCGGCCGCGTGCTCAATGCGCTGACGCGCGACACCTCGGCATCGGAACGCCAGATCGCCTCGCGCGTCGGCACGATCCTGATCGGCGACACCGTCGCCCCGGCGGAACTGGCGCATCTGACCGAACACGGCGTGCTCGGCGTCGTCACCACCGGCGGCAGCCCACTCTCGCACAGCGCGATCCTCGCGCGCAGCATGCGCATCCCGATGGTGGTCGGCGCGCACGAAGCGCTCAAGCGCCTCAGCGACGACGACCTGCTGCTGATCGACGGCCACGCCGGCGAAATCATCGTGCATCCGACCGCGCAGGATCTGGCGCGCTACCGGAACTACCAGCGCGACCTCGCGCGCAGCACCGAGGCGCTGTCGCGGCTGAAGCACGCGCGTACCTTGACCCGCGACGGCGCGGAAATCCAGCTGTTCGCCAACGCCGAGATGCTCAACGACGTGGCCCAGGCGCGCGCCTGCGGCGCCGTCGGCATCGGTCTGTACCGCACCGAGTTCCTGTTCCTGCAACGCCGCGAACTGCCCGACGAAGAAGAACAGTTCGCCGCATATCGCGATCTGGTGCTGGCGATGGGTGGCGCGCCGGTGACGATCCGCACGCTCGACCTCGGCGCCGACAAGGCCGATGGCACCGGACTCGCGCTTAGCGAAGAACCAAACCCGGCGCTGGGCGTGCGCGGCGTACGTCTTGCCCTGCGTCGGCCGGCGCTGTTCGCCACGCAACTGCGCGCGATCCTGCGCGCTTCGGTGTTCGGACCGGTGCGCATCCTCGTGCCGATGATCACCTCCAGCGAGGAAATCGCCGCCGTGCGCGCACTCACCGACCGCTGCGCGCGCGAGCTGCGCACGAGCGGCCACGAGATCGCCGACCACTACGAACTCGGTGGGATGATCGAAGTGCCGGCCGCTGCGATCGCGCTGCCCGGCATGATCCGCGGCATGGATTTTCTCGCGATAGGCACGAACGACCTGATCCAGTACACGCTCGCCGTCGACCGCAACAACGACGCACTCAGCAGCCTGTACGACCCGCTGCATCCGGCAGTGCTCAAGTTGCTCGCGCAGATCATCACGGTCAGCACGCGCGCGAAGAAGGCAGTGACGCTCTGCGGCGAAATGGCCGGCGATACGCGCTACACCGCACTGCTGATCGCGCTCGGCCTCACCGGCTTCTCCATGCATCCGAGCTCGCTGCTCGAAGTGCGTCAGGCCATCGCCGAATGCGACCGCCAGCAATTGCGCAAGGTCGGCACGCGCCTGCTGCGCGCGCAGACGCGCGGGGGAATCGAGCGCGTGCTGGCCGAGGTCAAGTCCTGAGGGCCGGCAAGGCGCCGAGACCCGCGCTGTGGCAAAATTGCGCTCCCGCGCAAGTCCGACCAGAAGCCGCATGCTCAATCCCGCCGTCGCCGCGCGTGCCGATGCCTTGGCTGCGCAATTCAAACGCCGCGAACCGTTCCATCACGTCGTCATCGATGAGTTTTTCGATGCGGCGACCGTCGCACGTCTGCTCGCCGAATTCCCTCCATTCGAGCGCGGCAATGCGCGCAACGAAGCCGGCCAGCTCGGCAACAAGTCCACGATCGAAAAAATCCGCGGACTGGGGTCCAGTTACACGGCGTTGGATGACCTGATCCAAACGCGGGGATTTCTCGACCTGATCGGCCAGATCACCGGAATCCCGGGATTGCTCTACGATCCCTGGTACTTCGGCGGCGGCACGCACGAGAACCGCCACGGCCAGGATCTCGACGCCCATGTCGACTTCAACCGCCATCCGGTCGAACGCTGGCACCGGCGCCTGAACCTGATCGTGTATTTGAACCCGGAATGGAACGACGCCTGGGGCGGCGCGCTGGAATTGCACTCGGATCCGCGTGCTGCGGACGATCGCGTGCTGCGCATTGCACCGCTGCTGAATCGCGCCGTGATTTTCGAAACCACCGAGTGGAGCTGGCACGGCTTCAAACGCATCGCGCTGCCGGATGAAAAAAAGGACGTGTCGCGCAAATCGATCGCATTATACTTTTACACAAAGGATCGGCCGGCCGAAGAACTGGCGGACACGCATTCGACCATCTACGTCGATCCGCCGCTGCCAGAGCGCTTCCGACCCGGCGTCACGCTGACCGAAGCCGACGTGCAGGAGCTGCGTGTGCTGCTGGCACGGCGCGACCAGCACAATCAGCGGCTTTATCGTGATGTCACAAATGTGACGAAGCAGTTGGAGGAGGCGCAGGCGGCGTTGAACGCTGGGAAAGTTGGGAAATTGCGGTATCTAGCGCGACGGGTGTTGGTGCGGTTAGGTCGATGAGCGCTCCTTCTCTTGAGGTCGCACCGTCCTCGACACGTTGGCTGCGTGCGCGCAGTCTTGGTGAGACTTACGAATCTGGCGCCGACAATTTTCTCCTGCTGCGGTTACTGGCTGCTGTGCTGGTCATGTACGGACACAGTTACGGATTCGCCGGCGCGGGCCATGGAGACTTCATTTCGCGCTTGAATTGGGGCAAAGGTATTTATAGTGGGTCGATTGCCGTCGATATGTTTTTCGCGATCAGCGGCTTTCTCGTCACCGGTAGCTACGTCAAACGCCACAATCTTGAAGAATTTCTGAAAGCTCGCGCGCTGCGCATCCTACCGGCCTATGTTTGCTGCATCGTATTCAGCGCATTGGTGCTTGGTGCGATCTATACGGAACTTCCGCTGCTCCAATATTGGGCCTCGCAAGATACCTGGCAATATATCTATGCGAACCTGTGGCTGAGTCCACCGCTGGAGTGGAAGCTGCCGGGCGTGTTTTCCCATAATTTCATGAAGGATACCGTCAACGGATCGATTTGGACGTTGCCAGCGGAAGTGCGCATGTACGCCTGGGTTGCGATTCTGGGCTTGCTCGGCCTATTGCGCCGGCGGTGGCTGGCAAATGTCGCTCTTGCAGCGCTGCTGCTCATCGGCTGTCTGGCTCCCGACCAACTGCCACTGATGAACATTATCTGGCTGCGCCTCGCTGGATTCTTCCTTGCCGGCGCACTATGTTTCATCAATCGTGACGACATTCCCGTGAGCACGCCGCTGCTGGCCCTTTTGACAGTAGTCGCAATCGCAACGCACGGAACGCCCGCATTTGCTTTCGTGTTTTGCATCACCGTCACCTACTTCTGCCTGTGGTTCGCTTACATTCCCAATTTTCACTTTTTCAACCGCTTCGGCGATTATTCCTACGGCGTATATCTTTGGGGCTTCCCGATACAACAGGCCGTATCGGCCAGCATCGGCGCACCAACGCGAGCTTGGGTGAACTGCGCGATCAGTCTGCTCATCGTTCTTGCGATAGCGGCCGCATCATGGCATTGGCTGGAGCACCCGGCCCTCCGGCTGAAGAAGAAGCGGATCCGGAAGACGAGGGTTCTGTCAGACATTCGACGAGAAAGCGTGTATTCCCCTCCAGACGTTCAAGTCCTTCCATCAGTGCCTTGCGAGAAGTCTGACGTTTGCGCTGCCGCTCCTACCCTTGACAACGCGACACAGTCGAGCACCATAACCGCAGCTGTGCTGCTCGAACGACTCAAGCCGGGAATGGTGCTAGGCTCGACGGATTTGTCCGACTTACGCGATTTACTGGAAGTCCAAGATCGAAGCAGCGAATCGAAAAGCGCTGTGTCGAAATCCACGGTCGCAATTGCACACCGCATCGGCAGAACCATCGAATTGGCGTCAGTCAGACTGGTCGACACTTGGCGCGTGCTGCGTGGCAAGTCGGAGCCCCTTCTTGCCAAGCTTCAAAACCCGCTGGTTTTTTTTGCGCTCGCATTCGGATTGCAGCTCCCGTTAATTCTCAATGCCGGCTATTACAATCATGACGAGTTGCAATGGTTGAGCTTTGCCGATCAACCCACCTTGAGCCAGGTTCCCTGGGCACATTGGTTTGATTTCCAGGCGTTTCAGTACCGCCCACTGACGTTTAATCTATGGCTTCTCGTTTCGCACTTTCTAGGCTATCAGCCACTGCTAATGCATTTGGCGAGGGTGCTGCTTGGTCTGATTGCCGCGATGCTGCTGCGCGCAACCCTTATCCATCTCGATGTCTCCCCGCGCAACGCTGTTGCAGCCGTTGGCGCGTTTCTCATCTCGCCGTACACCGTTTATACGCACGCCTGGATTGGAACCTTTGCCGATTCACTATTCCTGATCTTCCTGCTCGCTGCGATTATCTACGTACTGCGCGAAAGCAATGCCGACGTTCGCTGGACCCGGAGACTGTCCCACGTCTTGCCCGTCGCCGCACTCACGGCTCTTGCATTGATCAGCAAAGAGTCAGCGATAACATTCCCTGTGCTGCTACTTGTAGTTGCTTATAAGCGCCGCGATTGCGTCGCGTTCCTGGCACTCGCGGCCGCATCGCTGGTCGTTGCCGTCTATCTTGCCTTGCGCCTGAACACAATCTTGTTTACGCCGCACGAAGGCAGTGCCTACGCGTGGCAATTGGCGAACATTCCCGCGAGATTGGCGGAATTTACGATTTTTCCGTTCTTGCCCGACTGTTTCGAGGCGGCCACCACCAGTGTGAGCTGGAACTGGGCCGGCATTTTGTTCGTGGCAGTGCTGCTCGCAGTTTTGTTTAGTGCGGGCTGGCGCTATGTCGTGGCTTATTGCATCGGTTCGACAGCGGCTCTGGGTCCGATACTGATCCTGGGCACTAGTTCAAATCACTACGCTTACGTCGCTGGTGCATTCGGGTGCGCGTTCTTTGCTTTGATGTGGCGCAGACTGCACGCATGGGCGCGCGTGGGCACGGCAATTCTCTTACTGGTATTGGCAGTACATGGCTATCGGGAAATGACAGAAATGCGGCACATCGGGCGAATCCAGCACAACCTCTACGAGGAACTAGTCGAGATCGTGCCGAGCAGCCGCGCACTGATTCTGATCAAAGCGGAGCGACCCAAGGAAGACGTCGTGCTCCAGCATTTGCTTTATCGAGTTCCGAGCTACAGGGGCATTCCCCTTAGCGGAAGCGTAACGGCGATACCTTTTTCTCAAATATCGCCGCAGGCAACACACTTGATGTCGGGCAACGGAAAATTGATTCCACAACAAGCACAGCTCGACGCTGCGCCAACCCGTTGACGCCGAATGCTCTTCACCTCGCTTCAATTCATCGTCTTCTTTGCGATAGTGCTGGTTCTGAATCAGACGTTGCGCCGTTGGCCGCTCGCGCAGAAGCTGATGCTGCTGCTCGCCAGCTATTACTTCTATGCGCAGTGGAATTGGCATTACCTTTTTCTCGTGTGGTTCTCCACGCTCGTCGATTACGCGATCGGGCGGCGACTCCCGTACACGCCGAATCCCAAGCGGCTGATCGTGCTGAGCGTCATCGTCAATCTTGGGTTTCTTGCGATCTTCAAGTACGCCAACTGGTTCATCGCCAGCGTCAACGGCAGCGCGGCGGCGCTGGGCAGCAGCCTGCACATCACCCCGCTCGACGTGCTGCTGCCGGTCGGAATATCTTTTTATACTTTTCAGAGCCTCAGCTACACGATCGACGTGTATCGCGGCGTGATGCCGCCGCGCCGTAATTTTCTCGACTACGCGCTTGCGGTCGCGTTCTTTCCGCAACTCGAAGCTGGGCCGATCGTGCGTGCACGCGAGTTCTTCGCCGAACTCGACGGACCGAAACTCGTGCGCATGGCCGATGTGCAACGCGCACTCGTACTGATCGCGTTCGGATTCGCCAAGAAAATGGTGTTCGCCGATTCGCTGGCGGTGTTCGCCGACGCGGTATTCGACAATCCGGCCGGCGCCGGCTTCTGGAACACGCTGCTGGGAATTTACGCTTTTGCGTTCCAGATCTACTGCGACTTCTCCGGCTATACCGATATCGCGATCGGTTGCGCGTTGTTGCTAGGCATCCGCTTTCCACAGAACTTCAACTACCCGTATATCGCGCAGAGCATCCAGGATTTCTGGCGGCGCTGGCACATGACCTTGTCGCGCTGGCTGCGCGACTATCTCTATATCTCGCTTGGCGGCAACCGCGGTACCGCTGTGCGCACGCTCGTGAATCTGATGATCACGATGCTGCTCGGCGGCTTGTGGCACGGCGCCAGCTGGAACTTCGTGATCTGGGGCGGCTTGCACGGCATCTATCTCGTTGTCGAGCGCGTCGGCTTGTCGCGCTGGAAGCTGTGGCAGTCGGCGTCGCGCACGATGGCGTTCGTGCGCTGGCTGGTCACGTTTCACCTCGTCTGCTTCGCCTGGATTTTCTTCCGCGCCAAGACGCTTGGCGCCGCTGGCCAACTCATCGGCAATCTCGTGCACGGTGCCGGATCGCTGGTGCAGGCATTTTCGGCCGACCGGCATAGCGGCTTGCTGTTGCTGATCGCCGTGATGATGGCAACGCATTTCGTCAACGGCACGCGCAACACGAAAGAACGCCTCGGCGCCGACCCGGGTCCGCGCTTCGTGACCGCGATGACCTTGGTTCTCTTGTTGCTGATCCTGTTCACGCCCAACCACAGCGCACCCTTCATCTACTTTCAGTTCTGATCATGCGCTATCTGAAATTCCTGCTTCCGTTTGTCGTCGTCGGTGTCATCGACCTGCTATTCCAGCTTGGCGCGTGGGAAGGCATCGCGTCGCCGGAGAGCCACGCCGGCATGAGCATCGCGAAAAAACGCGCGCTTCAAGATCCCGCGTTCCAACACATCGACTTCGTCGCACTCGGCAGCTCGCGCCCAGTGTACGGAATCGATCACGCGCTGGTCGCGAGATCCGCCGCGGCGAACAGCTTCACGTATGCCAATCTCACTGTTGCCGGCACGCATTGGATGAGTCTGGACGTGATCGCGGATTGGCTGGCCGTGCACCATCCAGAAATTCGCGGCGGCGTGATCGGGCTTTCGGTGCAGGATTTTCTTGCGCCCGGCAACGGCACCTACGAACTCGGCATCGCCTATCCATTCCACACCTTGGCCGAGACCTCACAAATGCAGCGGCACGTGCCATTCGATTGGCACGACCCGGCAACTTACGGCCTCTATTCGGGGCTATTCGAATATCACGAGGACGTGCAGGATTTGCTTGCGCATCCGCAAGTTCGACGCAAGCTGCTGAACTATTTCCATACGCGCACACCTCAAGAAGTTCTGACCGGCAACGCCGACGAGACATCCGACATGTGCGCAGCTCCGGTTGCGACCCTCGGCGATTGCTCCGCCCTTGCCGCACGCGGCGACGACCACCCGAAGATCCGGCAGCAATGCAAGTTGATTGAAGCGGCGTCCAGCGGACGCTATGACCTGCGTCCGTTCCTGAGCGGCGCGCCGCTGAGCGAACGGCTGCAGTCCGCGCGTGATCTGATCCGAAAGCAGCTGCGCTCGTTGAATTGGCCTCATGCGCCGCTCGTCGTGTTGATGCCGATGCCGTCGGTGTGGACCCGAGACGTCATGCCGACCGGCGCGCATGACTGGGCCCTCTCCGTACTCGAGCCACTGGTTGAGGAGAACAAGGTCCGCGTGTTGGACTACACCGATATGTTCAACACAGAAGCTGGAACGGAGTGCAGTGCTTTTTTTGATCTCTATCACAACAACGTCTGGGGACGGCAGCGGCTGATGGAGCGCCTGATGCCCGAGCTGGAACGCGATTTGTTCGACTCTGCGTTGCCTGCAGCCAGCGCAGTAACCGCTCAGTGAATCTGCGCGATGGCAAGCCGGAGATATCTTCCGAACTATCGAAACGATTATTATGGCGAACGCCCCGCTTTGATTGTTTCCTATGCCCACCGAAGTACCACAAGCCGCGGCAACGCTGCCTGGCATTCGCACCGCCCATCCCAACGGCCATTTCTATTCACCTGTCGTCGATCCCACGCAGGTCAATGTCGCGCGCACGTGGCCGGCGCAGCCGGAAATCCTCGGCATCGATTTTGACGATGCCGGGCACGAGCGCTTCCTGCGCGAGGTGTTTCCGCGTCACATGCCGGGCTGGGACTATCCGGAACGAATTGAACGCACAGCCGAAAGCACGCAGTTCTTCACGCAGAACCCGGCGTTCAGCTGGCTCGACGCACGCTCGCTGTTCGTTCTGCTGAACGAATGGAAGCCGCCCCGATTGATCGAAGTCGGATCAGGTTTTTCCACGCTGCTTGCTGCGGATGTGAATCGCCGCTTTCTCAACGGCTCGTGCGATATCACCTGCATCGAACCTTATCCGCTGCCGTTCCTGCGCGCTGGAGTAGCAGGCGTGAGCCGGCTGATCGAAGACAAGGTACAAAATGTTGCATTGACCGAGTTTGCCGCGCTGGAGCCCGGCGATATCCTCTTCATCGATTCCTCACACGTCGCCAAGACCGATAGCGACGTCAACTACCTCTACTTCGAAGTGTTGCCGCGACTCAAGCCCGGCGTACGTGTGCATATCCACGATATTTTTCTGCCGCACGATTATCCACGCGAGTGGGCGATCAACGAGAACCGCAGTTGGAATGAGCAATACCTGCTGCGGGCGCTGCTGATGCATAGCAGCGGTTTTCGCGTCGTGTTCGGCTGCAGTTATGCATTTTGGCGGTTTCCGGAGCTCGTGCGCGAAGCGCTCGCACACCCGAAGGGTCATGCGTTTGCCGGTGGCAGCTTCTGGATCGAGCGCATTTGAATCCAGGTGGCACGCTGTGGATTGCTGGCACCTCGCTGTCGATAGAAGACGGCGGTTACGTCACGTACCTGGCGCGCCGCGCGCAAAAACTCGGCATCGCGACGAGAAATATTTCCGTCGGTGACCAGACTTCGGTTATCGGTTACATGCGCGTGCTCGGGCACGGCGATGAGATCAAGGCCGGCGATTTCGTGCTATGGGAATACAGCCTGCTCGACGCGTTGCTGACAAGATCCGCTTTTTTTGCCGACGATGTGCATTCGGCGCGCCGGCAGGCCTGGCAGTTTCTGCTCGAGTGCGGCGCCAGCCTTATCGTTCTGCTTGCAGCGCCAAGAAAATATACGACGAAGCGGAGCGCCTGCGAGGCGAAGATCGCCCGCGATGCCGCGGTGCTGGGACTGCCGTGCATCGATACCCGCGATCTCTGCTCCGCGCTTGGTATCCACGATGCCCATTCTCATTACCGGGACGACCGCCACCTGCGTCATGATTCACCAATGGTCGGGGCAATCGTCGATGCCGTGGTCAAGCAATTAAAGGCATCGATCCGACCAGGTCAACCTACCGTCAATGCTTGGGCGCGCAAGAGAATCAAAGCGCGCTGGGACTGGTTGAGTGCTGCGACTCTGGCTACCTCGACTCATATCCCCGTACAAACATTTCGCAACTCCCTATTGAGTGTCGACGCGCTAGTGCTAGGGCCGGATATCGCGGCGCCTATGCCTGCGGCGGATCGAATCGTCGGAATCGGTATTGTCAGCACCCACGATTCCGGCGCACTCTGGTGCGGTCATCCCGGCTGCTTGCCTGTATCAACCCGGCTGCCAGCAGCTCTGCCCTATGAATTCCTGCTGCGCACAACCGGCGTTCCGTGCCGCCGCCGCATTGGTTCGATCACATCGGCAAGCGGGCGTACCCTGTCCATGCAAGTCTGGTACGACTACGGCCAGGAGCCCGACTGTTCTTCGGGCGCAGTCGCTGTTGTCGGAATCCTGATCGAACGAGAAACGAATCGGCTTACTAGATTCCGGACACGATTCTATTTTTTCCGGAAGCGCTTGCACCGATACCTTCGACGCTTCCGGACTTCGAAGCTAACGGAAGGTGACAGGCGTTAACGCGCCCGCTGCTCCTTCAACGTCAACGCCACCTTATCGCGCAGGTAGACCGGCAGCGCGAGCTCGGGTGCGACGCTGTGTCCGGCTGCGAATTGCGGGGCCGCGAGTTGCGCAATCGCACGCGCTTGCGGATAGCGTGCGCCGTCGGCGAACGCGGGTGCGCTCTTCAGGCGTCGCGATAGCGCATCGGCATACGCGGCCCAACCGCTGCCGACAATGCTGTGCGCAGGCGGGATGACGAGTTCATCGGCGAGGCCGACCGACTCGTCGCCGATCGCTTCTACCAGGCCGTTCGCGCTGCGCTGGAAACAGCCGGCGTAAATCTCGCCCATGCGCGCATCGATCACCGCAAGGATGGCTTCTCCGACGCTGGCCGGCGCGTCCTGCGCCAACGCGGCGAGTGACGACACCGGCACGACGGGAATATCGAGCGCCAGCGCCAACCCCTGCGCGACCGAAATAGCCAGCCGCACGCCGGTAAATGCACCCGGCCCCCGACCGACGGCGATGACGTCGAGCTGGCGCCGCGACACGCCGGCTTCGTCGAGCAGCGACTCGATCATCGGCAGAATCAGTGCGGCGTGACGGCGCGGCGCGAGCTCGCTGCGCGTGCTCAATGCGCCGTCGTGCAGCAAAGCTGCAGAGCAACTTTCGGTCGACGTTTCGATCGCAATCAATGTGGACATGGCTTTCATCCTAACCTAGTCACGCCGGCTTCGCGGCAGTCGCGGCGTACCAATCCACGCGCCGCGTGAGATACATCAATGCCCCGACCACTGCAAGCAGCGCGACCGCGCCCATCAGCAGTGAATATTGTTCGCTGACGACGAGGCCGTAAAGCAAGGCGTACACGAGCGCCATCGTGGCGCTCAGCAAGATGCCGCTACTCCAGGTACGCAATACGGCCGCCGCATAGCCGCCGACGAGCAGAACAACGGATACTGCCGCGGCGAAATACGCCCAGGCGAAACCGACTTGCTCCGACAGCGCCAGGAGCACGACGTAGAACGTGGTCAGCGCAAGACCGACCAGCAGATATTGCACGGGGTGCACGCGCAGCTTCTTCAGGACCTCGAACAGAAAGAATGCGACGAAGGTCAGCGCGATGAACAGCACGCCGTATTTGCCGGCGCGCTCGTTCTGCTGATAGATGCTGGCCGGCTCATAGAGATTCACGCCGAAGCCAGCGCTCTTCAAATCCAGCGTACGCTGCGAGTCCTGTTGCCAGTGCTGGCCGAAATTGCGGTTGAGATCCAGTACCTGCCAGCGCGCATCGAAACCTTGTGCGCCGACATGCCGCTCCGCCGGCAGGAAGGCGCCGTCGAAACTCGGATCCGGCCACACTGAGTTCAGCGCGGCTTCGGTGCGCCGCGCCAGCGGCAGCAACTGCAATTGCTGCGTGCCGGCCAATGTCATGCTCAGTTCGAACGGCATGGTCTCGCTTTCGAGCTTGCTCAGATCCAGCGGGACGGCAATCGCGTTGACGTTGCCGACGCCGGTCTCGCTTGGTCCAAACGTATATTCGGTCCCGCTCAATCGCAGCGCGCCGACGCGGCGGATGCCGCGCACGTCGGCCACCGGCAGCAGCAGTTCCGCGCGATCCCACAGGTATTTCGTCTCAGTGCCGCCCAGCGCTTTCAAATCGGCAGCGAGGAAACGACCGCTGATCTTCAGTTCGGCCGTGTAGACCGGCGCCGAGTAGATACCGTAACTGCGCAACTCGGGCGCAAGACTACCGCGGATATCGAGCGTGTCCGGCAGTACTATCTCGGTGCTGTCGAACGTACTCCAACCGATGTTGGTCTGCACACGCACCTGTTTCGGAATTGCCAATACGGGTCCGCCGAGATGCTGCTCGCGGCCCCAGCTTTGCGCGATTGAAGCAATGGCGTGAAAGCGCAGTTCGCTGCGCTCGCCGATCAGGCCTTGCACTTGCGCGACCGGAATCAGCATCAACAGCGCGAGAAAACCAATGCCAAGGACCTTTGCCGTACTCGATTGCAATGCGTTGAACGCCATGCCACGTCTCCTGCTGAGCGTGGCGACGATTGCAGCGTGGCAAGGCGGCGCGGCGCGGCCGGCAATCGGGCCGAATGCGGGCAAATACGGTTGCGCAGCGGCGCTATTTCGCCGCGGGAGGCTCCCATAGCTCCACGCGATTGCCTTCCGGATCCATGATCCAGCCGAAATTGCCGTATTCGGATTTGTCGACCTTCGCGTCGACCTCCACGCCAGCGCCGCGCAATTGCGCCAGCAACGCATCCAGATCATCGACGCGGAAATTGAACATGAACGCCTTGGTGCTCGGCGCGAAATGCTGCGTGTCTTCCTTGAACGGACACCAGAGCGTACTACCCGGGCGTTGCGCATCTTCCGCAAACTTGGCGCCGCCGAAGCCGCTGATGTTGAGCCCCAGATGCTGCGCGTACCAATCCGCAAGCGCCTTGGGATCACGCGCCTTGAAGAAGATTCCGCCGAAACCGATCACGCCCGCCATGTTCGCTCCTAGTTTGAGAAAAATTTCTGCACATCGGCCAGCTCGCGGGTGATCGGCATCGGTGGCAGACTGCGCAGGAACAGTTTGCCATAGGCGCGAGCGCTTAGCCGCGGATCGCATAGCATCAGCACGCCGCGATCGGCGACGTCGCGAATGAGCCTGCCGGCGCCCTGTTTCAGCGCGATCACCGCAGCCGGTACTTGCCAGTCGAAAAACGGGTTGCCGCCGGACTCGCGCACCGCACCCAGGCGCGCCTCGAGCACCGGATCATCCGGTGCGGCGAACGGCAGCTTGTCGATGATCACGCAGCTCAACGCTTCGCCGGCGACATCGACACCTTCCCAGAAACTCGCGGCACCAAGCAGCACGCCGTTGCCGGATGCGCGGAACTCCGTGAGCAGCTGATGGCGCGGCGCGGTGCCCTGGACAAAAAGCGGAAAAGGCAAATCCTGCAGGAGTTCCGCCGCGCGCTTTAGCGCGCGATGCGACGTGAACAACAGGAACGTGCGACCCCGTGCCGCTTCCAGCACGGGCCGCGCAGCGGCGATGACGCACTCTGTGTAGTCGGGCGCGTTCGGATCGGGCAATCCTTTCGGCAGATAGGTCAACGCCTGCTGCGCGTAGTCGAATGGGCTCGGTAGATTCGCCGTTACCGGATCGTCGAGCCCGAGCTGGCGCGCGAAATGATCGAACTCGCCGGCGACGGAAAGTGTCGCCGAAGTGAATATCCAGCTCGCGCGACTCTGCTCGCGCAATGCGCGCAGCGGCCGGGCGAGATCGAGCGGTGTGGCATGGAATGAAAAGCCATGCGTGCTCAGCTCGTACCAATGCACCGCGTCATGCGCAGCGCCGTCAAGTATCGTGTGCAGGCGCTGGCACAAGGTCTCAGCGCGTTCGTGCACAGCGGCCAGCCCGCGGGAGCGCTCGGCTTGCATAGCGAGCGCTTCCGTCAATTTGCGCAACGCCTCTTCCAGCGCCTGCAACTCGGTCTGCGCCGCGCCGAGATTTTCGATGGCCGCAAATGCGCCTTTGGCGGGCAGTTGGTCGAGCACGAGACGTACGCGCCTGACGGCCGGCGCTATCCCTTCGATAGCCTCGCGCAAGCCGGCGAGTGCGCCACTCACGCTGCCACATTCGGCCAGCGTGTCGCTCGCGAGTTCCGTGATCTGCCGCGCCGTGATGCTGGTCGAGAAAAACTGTCCGGCCAATTCCGGAATTTGATGGGCCTCATCGAGAATGAACGCGTGTGCGCCAGGCAGGATTTCGCCGAAGCCTTCCTGCTTGATCGCGAGGTCCGCAAACAGCAGATGATGATTGACGACAACGAGGTCGGCTTCCTGCGCGGCCCGCCGTGCCTTCACGACGAAGCAGTCGCCGAACTGCGGACACTCCGCGCCGAGACAGTTCTCAGCCGTCGACGTGACGCGCGGCCACAGCGGCGAATCCTCCGGCACCTCGGCAAACTCACCGCGATCGCCGCTGTCCGTACGCCGGCTCCATTCGCGCAGCGCCTGCAACTGGCCGACCTGCTCGCGCGAAGTCAAGCGGCCATCCTTGTGCGTCTGTTCCAGGCGATATAAACACAAATAATTGGCGCGGCCCTTGAGGAGGCTTGTGCGCAAGCGCGCGCCGAGCACTGCGCGCACGCGCGGCAGATCGCGATGGAACAATTGGTCCTGCAGATTTTTCGTGCCCGTAGAGACAATCACACGCTTGCCGGATTGCAGCGCCGGCACCAGATACGCAAACGTCTTGCCGGTGCCGGTACCGGCTTCCGCGATCAAAATCTGCGTGTCCGCGATCGCTTCTTCGACGGCTTCCGCCATCTGCTGCTGGCAATCGCGCGGCGTAAAGTTCGGGACTTCGTGCGCGAATGGGCCGTCGGGACCAAGCAGTTCACGGGCACTCGCCAGCGCGTGCGGCTTGATGGGTTGGGGGCGCGAGGACATCCGCCCTTTTTACCGCATCTGCGCGGTTTTCGCTCGGGTGCGTTTTTTGAAGGCAAGGCTTCATGCCGCTTCGCGGCGCGGGTACCCTCTCAAGCAGAGCTGCCGTGACGCTTCGCGGCGCGGATACCCTCTCAAGCAGAGCTGCCGTGCCGCTTCGCGGCGCGGGTACCCTCTCAAGCAGAGCTGCCGTGCCGCTTCGCGGCGCGGGCGCCCTCTCAAGCAGAGCTGCCGTGCCGCTTCGCGGCGCGGGTGACCTTTCTTTGCTCGTGCAAAGAAAAGGTCACCGAAAGAAAGCACGTAAAACGAGCATCCCACAGGATCAGCTGCACAAGGGCGCTGCTATGGGACGAAGGTTCCAACCAGGGCTCGGTCGCACAGGGTCGGCAGTCCTCACGAGCTTAAAGCTGAGAAAGCGCAGTCCAGGGATGGACGTGTTAGCAGAATTTCCGGCGCCGTTCGCGGTGCCGAGCATCGCAGGCGTGGCGGGAGAATGCCCGTAGGGTCGCGGCGATGGATCGCCGCGATCGCGAAGCAGTACAGGGATGTACTGTCTGAGCGACCCCGCCACGGCGAGAAGCGCAGGGAATTCCGATTCGCTGACGCGAATCGGAACACCGCGGTCGGTGCCTAGCCTTTTGGTTACTTTTGGGCGATGCCAAAAGTAACCCGCTCGGCCGCAGGCCGAGTGGAAGCTCTGCACTCGAGAGTAACTCGCTCGCCCGAAGGGCGAGTGAGAGCTCTTGCTCTGAAAGATCGACCCAAGACCGAGCGGAAGCGTCTAGAAGCGATTGGGCGCCGGCACCCGGCACCCCGCGAGTTGCTGCCGCGCGGTTGCCGCGCCGGCATCGTCGCCCGTTGCTGCGCGCGAGCGCGCGAGGGTTTCCAGGTTGCGCGCGCACAGCGCGCCGACTTTCGGACCCAGGTCGTAGGATTTCTGCGCGAGCAGGGTCGCCTGTTTCCAGTCGCCGGTTTCGATCGCGAGTTCGGCCTGCAATTGCAGCAGGTCCGGCGCGTTCGGGGCAATCGTCAGGGCCTTGCGCACGGAGTCGAGCGCCTGCGCCGGCTGCAGTTGTGCTTCCTGCTGATGCGCCTGCTGCAGCAGGCCGTCGATGGCCGGATCGCGCAACGGATGCACTTCGACGCTGGATTCGAACTGCTGGCCGGCCGCGCGGATCGCGGCCACCGTGGATGTCGCGTCCGGACGCACTGCGCTTTTCGCCGGTGCTCCCGGCTGGGCGCACCCGACCAGAACCGACAAAGTGAACAAGGAGGCAAAATATACAACGTTACTTGGTTTCATGATTGGCACCGAACCACGATTTGATTTCCTGCCACACACACCCTCGGTTTTCTTCCGGCTGGTGTCCCGCCACAAACGGCAGTTGCCGCGCGCCCTGGCATTGCGCTTCCGTGCGCGCGCCGGTTTGCGGATCGATCCAAGCCAGTTCGAGACCATCCTGGCTCAACCCCAAGGCGGCACTCGGCAACTCGCGAAACAGCGCGATCCATGCCTGCAACGCACCGGTCGCACCCCACAAGCCGGTCGGCTTGTTGTCGTCGCGACCGATCCACACCACCGCCAGTTGCGAGCCAGTGAAACCCGCGAACCAGGAATCGCGCTGCGAATCGCTCGTGCCGGTCTTGCCGGCGGCGTGCAGGTCGGGCAGTCGTTCCTCGATCGCGTGCGCCGTTCCGTAGCGCGCCACCTGCTGCATCGCATAGTTTATCAAGCGCGCAGGTTGCACGTAATCGCCTGAACCCGTCTTGACCGTGTAATGCGCAAGCGGGCGGCCCTGCGCATCGAGCACGCCGCGCAGCGCGCGCAGCGGCACGGCATGGCCGTCGGCGGCGAAGTACTGGTACATCTGCGCGACATTGAACGGCGACAGATCGACCGCACCCAGCAACAGCGACGGATTCGGATTCACCGCGGCGAGCCCGAACGATTCGAGCAGACCGCGCACGCGCTCGACGCCGAGCTCGACGCCGAGATGTACCGTGGCAAGATTGTACGAGTGCGCCAAAGCGTCGATCAGCGCAACGCGCCCGTGCGATTCGTGATCGTCGTTCTGCGGCGTCCAGCGCGTTCCATTGGGTTGCGGCATGTCGACCGGCGTATCGTCGAGCAGGCTCGCCAGCGAATATTTCTGCGGTTGCGCCAGCGCGATCAGATAAACGAATGGCTTGATCAGCGAACCGATCGGCCGCTGCGCTTCCAGCGCGCGATCGAAGCCCAGATCGGCCGGATCGCGTGCGCCAATCAGCGCCTGCACTTCGCCATCGCGTGCGCCGCTGACAACCATCGCGCCTTGCAGCTCCGGCTGCTTCTTGCCGAGCGTATCGAGCGTCTGGGTGAGCGCCTGTTCCGCCAGCGCCTGCGTCGAGGGCGCCAACGTCGTATAGATCGACAATCCCGCGCGCTGCAGTTCCGTGGCCGGATAATCGCGCTGCAACTGCGTGCGCACGAGATCGAGAAACGCCGGCGCCTGGTTGCGCGGCAGACCGGGCGTCTCCGCCACGCCGAGCGGCGCCGCACGCGCGGCGGCGAGCGTGGCATCGTCGATCAGACCGGTTTCGTAAAACTGGTTGAGCACCAGATTGCGCCGCGCCAGCGCCAGATTCGCGTGCCGGCGCGGATCGTACAGGCTCGGGCCGCGCACGAGACCGACCAGCAAGGCCACTTCGTCGGCGCTCAGGTCGCGCGCGTCCCGGCCGAAGTAGAACTCCGCCGCGGCCGCGAAGCCATGCACGGCTTGGCTGCCTTGCTGGCCGAGAAACACTTCGTTGCAGTAGGCCTCGAGGATGCGGTGCTTGTCGTAGCGCGCCTCGATCAACAGCGCCAGCAGCGCTTCGTTGAACTTGCGCGTGAAACGCTGGCCGTGATCGAGGAACAGATTCTTGACCAGCTGCTGGGTCAGCGTGCTGCCGCCCTGCACGACGTGACCGGCGAGCGCGTCGGCGAACGCCGCGCGTAAAATTGCCGCGACCGCGATGCCGTGATGATGTTTGAAATCGCGGTCCTCCACCGCTTGCAAGCCGGCGACGAGCAGCGGCGGCAATTGTTCGAGCTTGACGATGCGGCGCTCCTGCTGTTCGGCGCCATACAACGTGGCGATGCGCGCCGGTTCGAAGCGCGCTTCGTCCAACGCGACGTTGCTGTCAGCATCGGCAAGCGCCGCTATGCGCGCCGCGGCGATCGTCATCGTCACGCGCCGCGCAGGTACGCGACCGTCGGGATCGACGAATGCCCGGCGCGCGATCGTGAAGCGCCCGCCATTTTCCGCGAACGTGCCCGGCTGTTTTGCAGCGTCGCTCTTGGCGTAGCGGGCTGCAGCCAATTCCAGGCGCAGCGCCTGCGCAGTCATCGGCACGCCGGGCTGCAACAGCAACGGCCGCGCGTAAACGCGGCTGGGCAGATCCCACGCCAGGTCATCGAAACGCGCGCGAACCTGGCTGTCGAGCCACACCGAATAGGGCCCGAGAAAGCCCAGAGCGAAGCCGGCACCGAGCCAGAACGGCACGCGCAACACGCGCCAGAGTGCACGCAAGGTCTGTAGGAAAAACGGGCTGGACAAGGATTTTGATCGAAACCGCCAACTGCCCACAGTCTAGCCGATTGCCGGCGGTCGCGATGACAGGGCGGCGCGCATCCGCGATAATTAGGCAATGCATTCGTTCAACGCGCCGGGCCGCGCCCTCGATCACTCAACGTTCGCCACGGCCGCGTTAACTCATGCGTCAAGATAGCCATTCCACCCCGATGCGCGTGTGCATCTTCGGCGCCGCCGCGAATGCGGAATGGCAGAACTCGATCACGAGCGCGCTGCCCTCCGGCGCCTCGATTGAAGCGTTCGCTGGCTGCACGGATGCCGCCAGCACCGTACGCGCCGCCGCCGCGAAGTTTCCCGGCGCTGACCTGATCATCCTGCGCGCCGGCACGGCGTTGCCGGATTTCTGGTACGAACGCCTCGTGCGCGCGCTGCGACGGACCGATGTGCTGGTAGCCTCGCCGCTCGACAACGCCGACCCGGAGCGCGTGCCGCTACCGGCCGGCGTGCAGTGCACCATGCAACCGGTGGACGTTGACTGCCTGTGTTTCCGCTACGGCCGGCATGAAACGTATCCGTGGCCGACTTTTTCGGCGCTGCTCAGCGCCTGGTCCGGCAGCGCGTTGGCTGGTCTCGATCTGGAAAAAATCCACAATTGCACTTTGCCTGAACTCTTCGCACCGCTGCGCGCCGTACTGCTCGATCACCTCTACGTCGCCGAGCCAACGCGCGCACTGCGTGGCCCAGCCGCAGCCGATGCCGAAGTAGCGCCGCCGTCCGCGCTCGGCGAACTGCGCGAGTGCGTCGCCGCAGCGCTCGGCCGATCCGCTCGCGCCGACGGCTACCCCGGACTCGATGCGAAGCCGGTCGTGCTGCACGTCCTGCACGGCTGGGGTGGCGGTGCCGAACGCTTCGTGCGCGATCTCGCGGCAGCGGACACCGAGCGTCATCACCTGATCTTCATCGCGCGCGGCAACTTCGACCGGCGCCGCTACGGCGAAGTGCTCGAGCTGCTGGACGGCTCGCTGGCCCGGCCGCCCCTGCGACAACTGCAGCTGTCCGATCCGATCGCGAGCACGCGCCTGCGCGATCGCGTCTATCGCGAGTTCCTCGCGGCGATCGTGCGCGACTTCGGCGTCGACGCGGTGATCGTATCGTCGCTGATCGGCCACTGCCTCGATGCCCTGCGCAGCGGCCTGCCGACCACGTATTTTGTGCACGACTTCTATCCACTGTGGCCACTGCTGCACCGTAACCTGGACGACCCCGCGATCGTGTTCGACGCGAAACAGCTCGCGGCCGATCTCGCCGGCGCTGACGCCGGCTTCGAATTCGCCGAGCGCGATCCGGACTACTGGCTGCAGTTGCGCGAAGCATTCGCCGATGCTGCCCTCGATGCGCGCGCGCAACTGATCGCGCCGAGCCGCGCCGCACTGACGATCTTCCTGCGACTGCAGCCACGCCTGTCGACGCTCGCGCAAACGGTGATTGCGCACGGCATCGCGCCTTGGACCACTCCGGTGGTTCTGCCGCTAGCGGCACCGCCGACACGGTCGCGCCTGCGCCTGGTCGTGCTCGGTCGCGTGCGCCGCGGCAAGGCCGCACATCTGTTGCGCGAGGTGCTGCCGCAGTTGCGCGAATATGCTGAAGTATTCCTGCTCGGCGCCGGCCCGGAAGTGCACGAATTCTTCGGCTGGCCCGACGTGCACATCGTGCTCAACTACCACATCGATGACCTGCCCGCAGCGCTCGAGGGCATCGGTGCCGACGCAGCGCTGATCCTGCCGAATTTCGCCGAGACCTTCAGCTATACCCTGTCGGAACTGCGCAGCTTCGGCTTGCCGGTGATAGCCACCCGGCTGGGCGCGCTGGCCGAGCGCATCGACGATGGCGTCGATGGCTTCCTGGCCGCACCGAATGCCGCCGATATCGCGGCGACCATCGCCCGTTTGTGCGGCGATCGTGCGGCACTGCTGCGGGTGCGCCGCGCATTGGCGCAAAGTGGACAACGCAGCCTCGCCGACATGGCCGCCGATTACCGCGAGCTGTTGCCTCAAGGCGAACGCGCCGGAGCGCGCTATCGCCTCGCGGACGCGACGACGGACGGCATGATCGCGCAGACTCGCGCGGGCGTGATCGGTGCGCAGACGCGCGCTATCGCCGGGCTCGAGAACGATATCGCCGAGCAACAGCAAGAGCTGGAGCGGCGCGCGCACTGGGGGCATGAACTCGACACCCAAGTGAAGCGCGCGGGTACCGCGCTGCAGCGCTTGCGCACCGAGTTCGATGAGCGCAGCGCTTGGGCGCTTGCGCTGAATGCGGAGCTGGAGACGCTGCGCCCACAGTACGAACATGTGCGCGACGAGCGCGACCGCATCGTCGGCAGTCTGTCGTGGCGTATAACCAGGCCGCTGCGCTACGCCAAGCGCAAGCTGTCCGGGCTACGCATGCGCCTGCGTTATGCGTACGCGCGCCTGCGCGCGATCAAGCACCGCACGCGCGGCAGCCTGGCCAGCCGCGGTTTCATCGGCACGCTCAAACGCATCGTCGACGAATTCCGGGCGCCGCCCACGCTGACGCAGCCGCTGGCGATCGGCGCACCGGACGCCGCGTTCGAGCCGTTTGCGGTTCCGTCGAGTCCGGCACCGCGCGTATCGATCATCATTCCGGTGTACAACAAAATCGAGTACACGGCCGCGTGCCTGCGCTCGCTGGCTGAACATGCCGGTGCCGCTGCGTTCGAAGTGATCGTGGTGGATGACTGTTCGAGCGACGCGACCGCGGAACGCCTCGCCCAGATCGCCGGCATCCGCGCTATGCGCAACGAACACAACCTCGGCTTCATCGGCTCCTGCAATGCCGGCGCGCAGCACGCGCACGGCGAATTCCTGCTGTTCCTCAATAACGACACGGTCGTCACCGCCGGCTGGCTGGAAGCCCTGCTGCGCTGTGCCGAGGAAGAGCCCCAGGCCGGATTGATCGGCGCGAAGCTGGTCTATCCCGACGGCCGCTTGCAGGAAGCCGGCGGCATCGTGTTTGCCGACGGTTCGGGCTGGAACTACGGCCGTTTCGATGACCCGAACGATCCGCGCTACAGCTTCCGTCGCGAAGCCGATTATTGTTCCGGCGCCGCGATCGCACTGCGCCGCGAGCTGTTTCGCGAGCTTGGCGGGTTCGATACGCGCTATGCGCCGGCCTACTACGAGGACACCGATCTCGCCTTCGCCGTGCGTGCTGCGGGCAAGAAAGTGCTGTACGAGCCACGCTCCGTCGTCGTGCACTTCGAGGGCATCACCTCCGGTACCGACACCGCGAGCGGCATCAAGCAGCATCAGGTGCTGAACCGAACGACCTTTGTGGAAAAGTGGAAACCGGCGTTGGCCGCGCAGCCGGAGCCGATTCATAGTGCAAAGCGCGCCGATGCCGCCGCGAACTGGCGCGCATGCGGCCGCGTGCTGATCGTGGATGCCTACACGCCGACGCCGGATCAGGACTCCGGCTCGCTGCGCATGATCAACCTCATGCGCCTGCTGCGCGAATCGGGTTACGCGGTGAATTTCCTGCCCGACAATCGCGCCCACGCCGGCCGCTATACCCACGACCTGCAGGCGCTCGGCGTCGAGGCGCTCTATCACCCGTTCGTCAGCGACCCGATCGCCTGGTTGCGCACGCGCGGCGCGGAACTCGACGCCATCATCCTGTCGCGCCACTACGTCGCGACGAATTACGTCGGTCTCGCGCGACTCTATGCGCCGCAGGCGCGGCTGATTTTCGACACCGTCGACCTGCACTATCTGCGCGAACAGCGCGCCGCGGAACTGGATGGCAGCGCGGATATGGCGCAGCAGGCCGCGCGCACGCGCGCGCAGGAGCTGAAACTGATGCGCGAATGCGACGTCACGCTCGTCGTCAGCGCGGCCGAAAAGGACTATCTGGCGCGCGAGCTGCCGCAGGCGCGCATCGAAGTGCTGTCGAACGTGCACGCAGTGTACGGACGCCGCCGTGAATTCGCGGAGCGGCGCGACCTCGTATTCGTCGGCGGCTTCCAGCATCCGCCGAACATCGATGCCGTGTTGTGGTTCCTGCGCGAAGTGTTTCCGCTGGTGCGCGCCCACGCGCCGGACGTGCAGGTCCACGTCATCGGCAGCAAGGCGCCGAAACAGATTCTCGAGCTAGCCCACGACGGCGCGACGATTCACGGCTATGTCGACGACATCGCGCCGTTCATGGACGGCTGTCGTCTGGCGCTGGCGCCCTTGCGTTACGGCGCCGGCGTCAAAGGCAAGGTCAACATGGCAATGAGCTATGGCCTGCCGGTCGTCGCCACCACGCCGGCCGTTGAAGGCATGCACGTGCGCGACGGCGAAGATGTGCTGATTGCCGACATTCCGGAAGCGTTTGCCGCGGCGATTCTGCGCGCCTACAACGACGCGACTTTGTGGACAAATCTGTCCGACAACGGTTTGGCGAACGTGCGCCGGCATTTCTCGTTCGATGCCGCGCGCACCGCGTTGACGCATATCCTGCCGCCGCGGCGCAAATAAGCGCACGTAGCTGTCTGTTCGCGTTCTGAATCAACCGGCTGTGTCAATCCGCGTCTCACCTGCGAGCACGGCATTCGGGCCGAACCGCCGCTCGATCAATACCAGCGAATTGTCGGCCCGGGCGTACGCCAGCGAGCTCGCCCGAGTTCCATACGCATCGCCGACGATGAAAATCGGCGCGAGCAGGCGCTCGAGTACCGGCCCGACACCGGTATCGGGCAACTGGGTTGCGTCGGGCTGATGGGCGTCTTTGAGCAGATCGAGCAGCGCCGAGTCCGCGGGCGTTCTGCTCGCGAGCAGTGCGGAAAAGCCCTCGCGCAGGCGGCGCATCTTCGGCCATTCGTCCTCGCGCGAGCCATTGCTGAAAGCGTGCACCCCGTCGTGCAAACGGCGCGGCACGCCGTCGATGCTGCTGACGAACAACGCTTGCTCACGATCGCCGATGACGAGATTGAACGGCCCGTACTGTTCGCGTTGTGCGGCCACGTCAGCGGCGTAGCGATCCGCAGCAATGGCCGCATCGACGAAAGCGGCGACGAGTGCGCCGCGTGAACGCGGTGCCGCCGTTTGGCGGCCGGTACGCACGTTGGTGACAGCAGCAAAACGGCCGTTACGGTGCAGCGCGAGCCAGCTGCCGCCGGCCACGAGATCGCGGCCGCCGAACACGCCCGGTTTATCGGCCCAGAACGCGGCGGGTGCGCTGGCGCGGACGTGGAACTCATCGCGATTGGCGAGCAGCAGCCAGGGTTTACCGGGGACGACGTGTAACGCAAGAAGTAGCAGACACATCAGACGCGTGTCGCGAATCAGCCGCCGTTGACCGTTGCCGGCGGTGTTGGCGTCGGCGCGGCCGCCGACCCGGATGGAGCCTGCAGTTTGGCTTCGATCGGCGCCAGACGCGGATTCAATGGGCTCAATTCACGCGCCGCTTTTAGTGCCCGCTCCGCTTCGGCACGCCGGTCCTGGCCGAGCCGGGCATCGGCCTGATCGAGGTATGCACTGGCGAGGCGGTCACGCAGTGCAGGCAGCGCGGCGTCCCCGGGGTCGGACTGCGCAATTGCATCCAGGTGCGCGCGCGCCTGGCGCGGATTGTCCTTGACCGTCTGCGCGAACAGTTCCTTCGCGCGACCGGGAATGCGCGCCAGTCCCGCCATCGCTTTCGCGTTGTCGCGATCGATGCGCAGGATCGCGCGATATTTGTCGTAGGCACTGTCGCCCGGTGGCTCGATCAGATTGCCCTCGATCAACGCCTTGTCCGCATCTTCGAGCAGGGTCGCGATTCGCGCCTGATCGGCCGGGGTTACCTGCGCCTGCTGCTTGGCGATGTCCTGCTGTTCGCGCACTTCACGCAGACGCGAACGCGCGGCACGCAACTCGGCCAGGTCGGGCGCCGCGATTTCGGCTTGCTGCAGCGCCTTCTCCGCCTGCGCGGCGTTGCCGCCCGCGAGCGCCTGGTCGGACTGCACGACGAGCATCTGTGCAAGCTTGCGCAGGCCGCTCTTCGCGCGCGCGTTGTCGGGCTGTTTCTTCAGCACGCCCTGGAACAGCGCCAGTGCGCCTTCATCGCCGCCAATGCGACCGGCACGCTGCTGCGCCTCGCCTTTGCTCAGCGCTTTTTCCAGCGCCTCATTGTCGCTGGTGTGCAACTTGGCTACATCGGCGCGCAATTCCGGAATCGCCGCATGATTCGGCGACAGCTGGGCGAGTTCGGCGATGCGCTGATTCGCCGCGTCGACCTTGCCGTCGGCGATCGCTGCCCGCGTCTGCTCGACGAGGCGCTCGGCGACTTTCTTCAACCCGTTCGTCGCCAGCGCGTTCGTCGCATCGGCATCGAGCACCTGCTGATACGCTTCCGCGGCGCTGCCGTTGCCGACCAGCTTGCCCGCGCCAAGCGCGGCATCAGCCTTCGCCAACGTCGCACCGCTCGCCGTACTGCGCGTTTCCGCGGTGTGCAGCTGGGTTCGGAGTTGTTCGATCTCGGCACCGCCGCCGAGCACGTCGTTGGCGGCGTCCAGGTCTGCTCTCGCGGTCCCCAGCTCGTTGCGGCCGAGTGCCGCACGCGCCTGTTCGAGCAGTTTGGCGCCGACTTTGTTCAAGCCTGCGCGCGCCTGCTCGTTGTCCGGATCGAGTGCACGCGCGGCCTCGAATAATTCGCGCGCGCTGCCATTATTGCTGCCGATAAGCTTGCCGTCGGCGAGCGCCTTGTGCGCACGGCCGATCAGCCCGTTCAACTCCGTATTCGGAATCAAGGAGCGCAAGCGGCCCTGAAACTGCCAGGCGCCGGCTGCGATTGCCGCAATGAGCACGGCGCCAACCGCGAGCCAGGTTCCCTTGCGACCGCGCGTGCCTTGGTTGCGCGAACTGCGCCGACGCAGCGGTTCATTCGCGATGTCGTCCATGCGGCCGAAACTCGGCTCGGCGCGATAACCCAAGCCCTCGCTCGGGGTCGCGATCGTCGGCCGCGGTTGCGGCGGCGTGCCGGCGGCGGGGCGCGATTGGGTTGGCGTGTTCGCGCCGAGGATCTGTCGGCGATAGCCTTCATCGAGCCGGCCCAGCTCCGGCAAATCTCCGCGTGCGAGCGCAATCTCGATCTGCTCGATCGCGTCGGCCACCGCGGCGCCATTCTGGAAGCGGTCGTCGGGCTGCTTGGCGAGCATCTTGCTGATCAGCGGCTGCAAGGCCTGCAGTCGTTCGGGCAGAATCGGGATCGGCTGCGTGATGTGCATGATGCCGACGGCGAGCGAATCGTCGGCATGGAACGGCACGCGCCCGACGAGCAGCTCGTAAAGCACGATGCCCAGGCTGTACAGATCGGCGCGACCGTCGAGTGCACGCCCGCGCGCCTGCTCCGGACTCATGTAATGCGGCGTGCCGATCACCGTGCCGGTGCGCGTCATGTGCGTGGCCGAGTCGCTCGCGCGCGCGATGCCGAAGTCGGTCAAAGCCGCGGAACCGTCGTCGCGCAGCAGGATATTGTCGGGCTTGACGTCGCGATGCACGAATCCCTTGGCATGCGCGTAGTTCAGCGCCGTCGCAATCTCGCGGATCGCACGCAATGCGAACGGGGCCGGGCG
>Ga0207680_10000157_pt1 | contig 33262 bp, 33 predicted proteins | sample KBSS23metaG_FD_184321 | JGI IMG/M metagenome (GOLD analysis project Ga0207680, IMG submission 184321) | Switchgrass rhizosphere microbial communities from Kellogg Biological Station, Michigan, USA - KBS S2-3 metaG (SPAdes) (version 2) | ecosystem: Host-associated > Plants > Roots > Rhizosphere...
CGATCAGCTTGGACTGGCCGACCATGTTGTCCATCCAGGCGCCGCCGTTCTTGTTGTCGCGCTTGAAGTAGTCGGTATAGAACAGCGCGAACGAGCTGCCGTCCTTGTCGAACACTTCGTACACGCGCACGTCCGGCTGATAGACCGGAAGGTCGTGGCGCTCCTTGAACGTCAGGCCATAGAGCTGGTTTGCCGCGAAGAACACGCCGTCGTGCAGCACGCGGTCGAGTTCGAAGTACTGCTTGATCTCGTTTTCGTCGAGGTCGTATTTGGCCTTGCGCACCTGTTCGGCGTAGATATCCCAATCCCACGGCGCGAGCTTGAAGCCGCCGTGCTGCTGGTCGATCACGGCCTGGATGTCGCGCGCTTCCTCGCGCGCGCGGCCGGTCGCGGCCGGCACCAGATTGCGCATGAACTTGAACGCGGTCTGCGGATCCTTTGCCATCTGGTTCTGCAGCGTCCACGCGGCATAGTTCGCAAAGCCGAGCAGCTTGGCTTTCTGTGCGCGCAGCTGCGCGAGGCGCTCGATCGTGGCCCGCGTGTCGTTCGCATCGCCTTTCTCGGTACGGTTCCAGCCTGCCTTGAACAGTGCTTCGCGCGTGCCGCGGTCAGTCAATTCCTTCAGCGGCGGCTGCTGCGTGGTGTTCTGCAGCGGAAGCACCCACTTGCCCTCGAGCTTGCGTTCTTTTGCGGCTCCTGCGGCGGCTTCGATTTCGGCGTCCGACAAGCCGGCCAGTTTGGCTTTGTCGTCGACGACGAGCGCGCCGTCTTTCGCGGCAGCGAGCAGCTTGTTGATATAGGCTGCGGAAAGCGAGGACTCTTCCTTGTTCAACTCCTGCAGCTTGGCTTTGTCCGCAGCCGACAGCTTGGCACCGGCGCGCACGAAATTCGCATGCTGCACCTCGACGAGTCGCAGTGCCTCGGGATCGAGCTTCAGAGTCGCACGCTTGGCGAACACCGCCTCGATGCGCTGGAACAGCTTGTCATTGAGGTAGATCGCGTCTTGATGTGCGGCGAGCTTCGGTGCCAGATCTTCCTGCGCTTTTTGCAGCGTCGGATTCGTGTTCGCGCCGGAAACGGCATTGAAGACGAGGCCGGCGCGCGTGAGCAGCGCCCCGGTCTTTTCCAGCGCGACGTAGGTGTTCTCGAACGTCGGCGGCTCGGAATTGTTCGCGATCGCCTCGACTTCAACAAGCTGCTGCTTCATGCCTTCTTCGATCGCCGGCTGGTAGTCGCCGTCTTCGATCTTGTCGAACGGCGGCGCCTGGTACGGCAGCGCGCTCGCGCTCAGCAGCGCATTGACGTGCTTGGGCGCCGCGGTGGCAGACGCAGGCTGCTTGGGGCTCTCCGGTTTCTGTGGGGCCTGCGCGCAGGCGGCGAGTACGGCGGTCATGGCAACAGGCAATAAACGGATGCGAAACATGGGTTGAACTCCCCGCAACGGAAAAGTGGAAAAGTGGAAGAAACCATCAAGCGTGGCAGCTTACGCGGCCTGCACGTCGTGCAGACTCCAATGCGAGCCGATCAGCAAACCCAAGCGATGCTTGAGAATCGCATGCGGCAACGCCGTGGTCACGATGACATCGGTATGCAGATTGCTCTGCGTGGCTTGGACGATCGCATTCGGATCGTTTACACCTAGGCTAGGATCGATTGCGTCGGGATCCGGCTGCATCGCGCGCCAGCGCTGCCAAAGCGACGGCTCGCGTAGAGCCGACTGCAGCGCCGCCGCGAGGCTGTCCGGCGAATTGCCCTGATAGGACAACTCGCTGATCTGCCCGCGCGCGTTGGCCAGATTGTCGATATTCAAGTAATAGCGCTGGTTGGACATGCAAGAACCCGATAGATGGCCGCGGATTCTAGCAGTTTACGCATTTGAAACCCCATGACTTTAGCCATGGTTGGGCGCGGACGCCAAGCGCTAGAATCCCGCGCTGTTGGCCTGTTTGCCCCGAGGGAATCCATGACGATTCGTTACCTGCGCGCCGCTGCGGCGCTTGTGCTGTTTGCCGTCGCGCCGTTGGCCGGCGCCCAAACCAAGCTGCTGCGCTTTCCCGATATCTGCAACGACCGCGTCGTGTTCACCTACGGCGGCGATCTGTGGACGGTTGCCGCGCAAGGCGGCACGGCGATCCGCCTGACCGCGGGGCCGGGTTTGCAGCAGTCGGCGAAGTTCTCGCCGGATTGTTCGCAGATCGCGTTCACCGGCGAGTATTCCGGCGAGGACCAGGTGTATGTGATGCCGGCGAATGGCGGCGTGCCGCGCCAGCTTACCTACTACCCGGCGCTCGGTCCGCTGCCGCAACGCTGGGGTTTCGACAACGAAGTCTACGGCTGGACGCCCGACGGCAAGAGCATACTTTTTCGTTCCTACATCGACGGCTTCGCGCTCGCGCAGCCGCGCTTGTACACGGTAGCGCAAGAGGGTGGTCTGCCCGAGCCGCTGCCGATGCCGATGTCCGGCGTCGGTGCGTATTCGCCGGACGGCAAGCAACTGGTTTACTCGCCGCTGTTCCGCGATTTCCGCACCTGGAACCGCTATCAGGGTGGCTGGGCGCAGGATCTGTACGTTTTCGACATGGCCAGCCAGCAGGGCCGCAACATCACGAACAATCCGCGCAGCGACCGCGATCCTATCTGGATCGGCAACGCGATCTATTTCGTCTCCGACCGCGACGACGTGCTGAACCTGTACCGTTACGACCTCGCGAGCAGCGCGACCACTCAGCTGACCAAGCACCGCAACTTCGACGTGCGCTGGGCCAGCGGCGATCGCGCCGGCCATATCGTTTATGAACTCGGCGGCGAGCTGCGCGTCTATGACGTCAATGCGAACAGCGATCGCGCGGTCAGCATTGCCGTGCCGACCGACGGCGCGCGCACGCGGCCGGAGACGCTGAGCGTCGCCGACAAGATCGAGCAGTTCGGCCTGAGCCCGCGCGGCGAACGCGCCTATTTCGTCGCGCGCGGCGATCTGTTCAGCGCGCCGGTGGACAAGGGCATCACGCGCAATCTCTCGCAGACCCCGGGCGCGCACGAACGCGAAGCGGCGTGGTCGCCGAACGGTCGGCGCATCGCCTACGTGTCCGATGCGAGCGGCGACGAAGCGATCTGGTCGCGCGACGCCGACGGTGGTGACGCACCGCGCCAGCTTACGCATGAAATGTATGGGCGGCTGTATGCGCCACGTTGGGCGCCGGACGGCCAGCGCATGGCATTCAGCGACAGCGCGAATCGCATTCACGTCATCGATCTGGGCAGCGGCAAGGTCAGCGATATCGCCACCGATCCGTTCGGCCTGCAGCGCGATTACGTATGGTCGCCGCATGGCGGTTACCTGGCTTACACGCTGAATGAGGACAACGCACAACCTTCGGTGTTCGTGTGGAGCGCGGCAAGCGTCAAGAGCGTGCGCGTCACCGATCCGCTGTTCGGGGAATCCAATCCCGCATTCTCGCCGGACGGCAAGTTCCTGTATTTCCTCGGCGCGCGCGAATGGGCGCCGCAGATCAGCAATATCGAATGGAATTTCGCCGCCAATCGCAACGTCGGCGTCTACGCGCTGACCCTGCAGAAGGACGGTCCCAATCCGTTCCCCGTGCAGGACGACGAGGCGAAGGCTCTCAAAAGCGACAGCGAGAAAAAGAGGGACAAAGACGACGGCAAGAAGGACGACGACAAGAAAGATGCGGCGCCCGAGCGCATCGATTTCGACGGCCTTGCAGCGCGCCTGACGCGTGCGCCGATCGACGCCGACAACATCCAGTCGTTGGCGGTCACCGACAAATTCATCGTCTATTCGGTGCAGGACGGCTTTTATTACGGCCGCGACGGCCGTTTCAAGCCGCAGATCCACACCTTCAGCTTCAAGTCGCGCAAGGACAAGACGCTGGTGGAAAATGTGGAAAATGCCGCATTGTCCGACGATGGCGAGAAGCTGATGGTGCAGGAAGGCCACAGCTACAAGGTCTATGATGTGGACAGCGATGGCAAGGACAGCAAGACCGTCGGCACCTCGGGCCTGTCGCTCACGCGCGAACCGCGCGCCGAATTCGCCGAGATCTTCCGCGAAGTCTGGCGCCGCTTCCGCGACTACTACTACGTACCGAACATGCACGGCTACGACTGGAAGGCGCTGCGGGCGAAATACGAACCGCAGGTCGCCGACGTCGGCGATCGCAGCGATCTGAATTACCTGCTCGGCCAGATGGTGGGCGAGCTGTCGACTTCACATTCGTATGTGAGCGGCGGCGACCTGCGCCTGCCGAAGAAACCGGGCGTCGGCCTGCTCGGCGCGCGCTTCGAGCTCGACAAGGCGACGGGACGCTATCGCATCGCCAGCATCATGCCGGGCGAGAACGACGAAGAACGTTATCGCTCGCCGCTGACCGAAGTCGGCGTCGATGTGCACGCCGGTGATTACATCCTCGCGATCAATGGCCGCGAGCTGACCGCGCACGACAACCCGTATCAGTTGCTGCAGGTTGCGTCCGGCCAGCCGGTCGAACTGCGCGTCAGCGCAAAGGCTTCGGAACAGGGCGCGCGCACGGTGCTGGTGAAGCCGATTTCCAGTGAGTCCAGTTTGAAATACTACAACTGGGTCGAACATAACCGCCGTTACGTCGAAGAGAAGACCGGCGGCAAGGTTGGCTATGTCTACATTCCCGACATGGGCGGCGATGGCATCCGCGAATTCATCAAATGGTTCTATCCGCAGATCCGCAAGCAGGGCCTCGTCGTCGACGTGCGCGACAACGGCGGCGGCAATGTTTCGGCGATGATCATCGAGCGCCTGCAGCGCAAGCTGCTCGGCGTCAACTACGACCGCAACGCGAGCGCGACCGGTACCTATCCGCAGCAGGTGTTCAACGGGCCGATGGTGGCGCTGATCAACGAGACCAGCGCGTCGGATGGCGACATCTTCTCGTACATGTTCAAACAGGCGAAGCTGGGCCCCACGATCGGCAAGCGCACCTGGGGCGGCACGGTCGGCATCAATGATTACGGTCCCGTGCTCGACGGCGGCAATGTCGAGGTGCCGGAGTTCAACGCCATTGCCGATATGCAAGGGAATTACCATGTCGAAGGCGAGGGCGTGAGTCCGGACATCGAGGTCGATAACGACGTGTTCTCGATCGTGCACGGCAAGGACCCCCAGCTCGATCGCGCGATCGCCGAGGTGATGCAAAAGATTCAGGCGAATCCGCCCTCATTGCCAAAGCGGCAGTCGGATCCGGTGAAGGCTCCGCCCGACATGCGCATCAAATAAGCGCGGCCACGGCGTCGCGCAATCGCGACGCCAGCTCGCGCGGGTCGGGCGCGTGCCGATGGGGCAGCACGCCCAGGCACGGGGCCGGCAGGCGGTCACGCAGGGTCGCCAGGTTTTCCTCGACACATGCCATTGCCGGATCGATGCGATTGCCGACCCAGCCGATCAGCTCGCATTTATCCGCGCTGATCGCGCGCGCGCTGAGCAGCGCATGATTGAGGCAGCCCAGGCGAACGCCGACGACGAGGATCACCGGCAGCTTCAGCGCACGCACGAGGTCGGCCTGCATCAGTGTGGCCGAGAGCGGCACAGCCCAGCCGCCCACGCCTTCGACCACGATGCATTGTGACATTGTGGACAATGCAGCAAATGCCGCAAGGACAGTGTCGATCCGAATTTCTACGCCCGCCTGCGCCGCAGCCAGATGCGGCGCAATCGGTTCCGGCAGCGCATACGGGTTGACCAGTGCGTAATCCGGCGCGCCGCTGCCGTGCGTGCGCAGCAATTCCGCGTCGTCGTTGCGCAATCCCTGGGCGGTCACCGTGCAACCGCTCGCGACCGGCTTCATGCCCAGCGCACGCACGCCTTGCGCTTGCAGTGCGCGCAGCAGGCCTGCCGCTACCAAGCTTTTGCCGATACCGGTGTCGGTGCCGGCGATGAAGACCGCGGTATTCATGCGGCCGGCGCGAGTTTGCCGATGCGTTGCGCGTAGTGGCGTTTGATCAGAGTCGTCAGAACGCTCGACAACGCGTAGATCATGCCTGGAATCGTAAAGACCCACGGCTGGTTGCTTTGAAACGGCAGCACAGCAGCGCTCAGCATCGACAATGCCGCGAGTCCCGCCAACGCTCCCCACAATGCGATATTCATGCGCGTTGCCAGCACTTCACGCATGTCGAGTCTGATCACGGCGGCTTGCCGTAGCGCATGCCGGTAGAGCAGGGCGACAAGGCCAGCGATCGTGCCGAAGCCGAGACCGTACACCTCAAATGCGCCGCGCAACTCTTCGACGTTCTGCATCGAAAGGCCCTGATCGACCAAATAGCCTTGGCTGACCCAGGCGAAGAACAACGCAAACAACAAACGCAACGGATAGACGAAAACCAGCACGACAAACACCAGCAGCAGGCTCAGGCGCAGCGAGGTCGCGTCTTCGATGTCGTACTGACGGCTCCAGTCGCGGTGCGCCCTCCAGATGCGCGCGATCAGCAGGAACGACACCGCAAACGCTGGCAGGCCACGCAGCGCGTGCAGCATTTCCGGCACCGACGCCGGAACGTGGCCGAACGAAATCACCAGCACGGTCACGGCGAAGGCAAACGACGCGTCGACAAATCCTTCGAGGCGAGTTGGCTGGTGGCGGCGGATTCGCAGCACATCGTTGATCGTCTTGCTCACGGCTTTGTCCCCGAATGATCGAACAGCATAAGCAATATGCCCGCACCGGCAAAGCGCGGCCCGAAGCTAACGGCTACAATGCCCAGAACCAATCAGGGCGACGTATGTTTCAGGCCGCACCACTTCGCGCCGCCAGCAAGGCGGAGCAATATGCCGATCTCGCCGACCAGGCGCGCGGCCTCCTGCACGGCGAGCGTGACCGCATCGCGAACGCAGCGAATTTTGCCGCACTCGTCTATCAGTCGCTGCCGGACCTGAACTGGGCCGGTTTCTATTTTTTCGATGGCAAGGAACTCGTGGTCGGGCCATTCCAAGGTCGGCCGGCCTGTGTGCGCATCGCGCTCGGCAAGGGCGTGTGCGGGACGGCCGCGCAGACGCGGCAGACGCAAGTCGTGCGCGATGTGCACGCATTCCCGGGTCATATTGCCTGCGATGCGGCATCGCGCTCGGAGATCGTGGTACCGCTGTATTCCGGCGCTACCCTGATCGGCGTCTGGGACGTCGACAGTCCGACCCTCGCGCGTTTCGACGATGACGATCGCGCCGGCATGGAACGGCTGGCGAGTATATTTGTGGATTCGTTGCGGCAATAGGCGGGGATCAGCATGGCCAGCAAGGACGACAATAAAATTCGCAACGTCGGGCCCAAATCGGCCGCGTGGCTGCGCCAGGTCGGCGTACGCACGCAGGAAGATCTCGTGCGGCTCGGTCCGGTCGACGCGTTCATGAAGGTCAAACGTGCCGGCTTTCGACCGAGCCTGAACCTGCTCTATGCATTGGCCGGGGCGATCGAGAACTGCCACTGGGCCGACCTGCCGGACGGCACCAAAGCGGCGCTCGTGCTTGCCGCCGAATCCGCCGAAGCGGCGAACCCGATCAAGACGCGCTGGCAGAAACAAGTTGAACGCAGCGAGCGCGGGGGCGCGCCCGCGCCGGCGCCGGCAGAGGAATCCGAACCGGCGACGTCAGGGTTTCTCGACGATCCGGATGTCAATCACGAGAACGCGCACGAAGACTAGGAAACCTCTGAACAAGCTGCTGCGCTCGACATCTTGCGCGCCGGCGGTGCTCGGACTGCGGAGGCAGGATGCCGAAGCGAACGGCGGAGCCGGCCCGGAGGGCGAGCCGCCGATGCGGCGAGTCATCCTCATTTGCATACAAGCAAACTCCGGTTCCTGTGCTCCGGCGTCACGCAACCTGTCTTCGCTCGCGACGCTCGTTCAGAGGTTCCCTAGCGCACCACGGCATACTCGCGCGCGTCCTCGCGCCATGGCGGCGTAGCGCGGATTTTCGGCAACACTTCCTCGGCTGTGTTCACTAGCGACCACATCTGCGCGTGCTCGGGATTCATGAAGCGCTCGCGGATCACCTGCTGCATGAACGTCTGCAGGGGCGTGAAGAAGTCTTGGGTGTTGAGCAGCACGATCGGGCTGAAATACAGGCCCAGGCGCTTGAGCGTGATCGCTTCGAACAATTCCTCGAGCGTGCCACAGCCGCCAGGCAGTGCGACAACCGCATCGGAATCCGTCAGCAGACGATGCTTGCGCTCACGCATATCCTCGACCACTTCGAGATCGGCGAGGCCGGGGTGCTGCCATTCCACTTCGGTCATGAAGCGCGGGATCACGCCGATGACCTTGCCGCCCTTGCCTAACGCGCCGTTCGCAAGCGAGCCCATGAGTCCGACCGCGCCGCCACCGTAGACGACGGTGCAGCCCGCCGCAGCCAGCAGTTCACCCAGCCGCCGCGCCGCGTCGTGATAGGCGCGGTCGCACATTGGGCTGGAAGCACAGTAGACGCAGATACGCATAGGCTGTCCGGACAGGTTTGCGGAATTCTACGCCGAGCGTCACGCGGTTAACGAGATTCCAACGAATCCTCTGCTACGGTCGCGCCCTCGTGCTGCGGCCATCCGCCCGTAGTGCGGACTGCAACCGGGGAGTCACTAAGGATGTTCGCGCTGCGATCTGTCATCGCCACGGTTTTTCTTGTCGCCGTTTCCGGTCAGGCCTTGGCGTCTCCATCGCCGCAAGCGGCTTGCATCGCCGGTGCGTTGGATACGTTGTTCGCGCCATCGATGCTTTATGAACTCGCGGCATCGATCGAACCTGCCATCGATGCACAAACGCAGCAGGCAACGAATAGCGTCGAAGACCCGCATCGTCTGCTGGTCGAATTCGCGCTGCAACTGCGCGACATCCGTTACCGTCGCGGCGGCCGCGCGCCGGCCACCGGCTTTGATTGCAGCGGCTTCGTGCACTATGTCTTCGCCAAGGTGCTCGGCCTGGATCTGCCGAGCGATTCCGCCAGTCAATATGCCAGTGGCGAGAAGATCGCCCGTGCCGACATGCAGGCGGGCGATCTGGTATTTTTCCACACTCGCGGCAAGCGCATTTCGCACGTCGGTATCTATCTCGGCGAAGGCCAGTTCATCCACGCGCCCACCACGGGCGAGCGCGTGAAGGTCAGTAGTCTCGGCGAGAGTTACTGGTCGCGCCGCTTTGCCGGTGCGCGCCGCCCAACGACAGCCTGATCAGTCTGCGATCAGTTTGATCGCACGGCTCGCGTACTCCATCAGTTTCGGATCGATGCCGGTTTTCGCCTGCATCTGCGCGGGTTCCTGCTGATACATCACATTGAGCGAACGCTGCACGCCGGCATCGCCGCCGGTGAACTCGCGTACGAGTTCGCGCCAGCGCCGCGCCAGCGCCTGCACGGGCGCACTCGAGGGCTCGTCGCCGCGTTGCATTGCCGCGTGCATGCCAGCGATGACGTCCGGCCACGCCTGTTCGACGGCGCGGATGTGATCGGCGCCAAGTTCCGCGCCGCGTTGCTTGATCGACTGCAACTGTTCGGGAGTGAAATATTTTTCCATGATGCTAGTGGCCTCCAGGCTGGATAACAGAGTTTCGGCATCGATCGTCGCGCCCTGCAGCGCCTGCTGCGCCACGCTTTCCAGGCGCTGCAGCAGTTCCTGCTGACGCACGACCGCCTCCTTGAACCGGGTGACCTGCCGCAGCAACGCCTGACCTAAACTAGGTGCATCGGCATCCAGACGGGCGCCAATTTCCGCAAGCGAAAAGCCGAGCGATTTCAGCGCGACGATGTGCTGTAGCCGGCGCAGTTGTTCGGCGCCATAAAGGCGATACCCGGCAGCACTGCGTTGCGTCGGCACGAGCAGGCCCTTTGCTTCGTAGTGATGCAGCGTGCGCACCGTTATCTTTGTGCGCCGGGCAATCTGGCTGACGGTATACAGTTTCATCGGTGTTCCGGTTCGAGTCGGCGCATCTTGAGGCCTGCCGCAACGTCAGGGTCAAGCGCTGAGCCTAGCGCGGTTTCGAGCAGCCGTTCGCGGACGCGGTCAACGAATCGGGCAATCATGCGTTGGTACCTGCGCAGGGGTAGGGCGAAGGAGAACCGTCGAGATGAAAAGCGCAGTGCGGACCGGTACGGGTTTGCTGTTGCTCGCGACGTTCGCCGCGCACGCCAGTGTGCACGAACACTTGTTCGCGAACGGCTTCGATATTCCAGCCGATGCGCCGGCGAATGCAAAAGAAGCCGCGCGTTTTCTGACCCAGGCGACGTTCGGCCCGACGCCGGCCGACATCGCGCATCTGCTGGCCGAGGGCTATGGCGAATGGATTGACGAGCAACTCGGCAGGACGGCGACCCTGAGCGAACCCACGGTGGAAAGCGTCATCAACGCACGCATCGCGGGCGGCCAGTCCGTGGGCAACACGCAGCGCCTCAACCGCTGGTTCTGGCAGGCGGCGTACGCGCCGGACCAATTGCGTCAACGCATGGCCTGGGCACTGAGTCAAATCTTCGTCGTCTCGGATCAAGGCTCCGGCAAGTACGCCGTTGCGCTGTCGCAGTATCAGGACATGCTGGCGCTGGACGCATTCGGCCTCTATCGGCAGCTGCTCGGCGATGTGACCTGGCATCCGATGATGGGCCGCTATCTGAACGCGTATCACAACCTCAAGCCGAGCGCGACGACGAGTCCCGACGAAAACTATGCGCGCGAGGTCATGCAGCTGTTTTCGATCGGACTGATTCTGCGCAACCCGGATTTCTCGCCGGTGCTGAGCGGCGGCATGCCCCAGCCCACGTACGACCAGACGGTCATCACGCATACGGCAAAAGTGTTCACCGGGTTCACCTGGAGCGATGCGCCGCTAATTCCGCCGAACTTCTACGGCGGCGGCTTGAGTTTCGCCGCGCAATACGCGCCGATGGCGTGCTGGGGTCTGGAGCTTTCGCCTCCGCTGGCGACGAACAAACTACAGCACGACGCCAGCGGCGATGACGGCACGACGAACACGCCGAAGACGGTGCTTGGCGGGCTGACGATTCCGGCGAACCAGAGCTGCGCCGCAGACGTCGGCGACGAACTGGACATCATCGCCGCCCACCCGAACGTCGCGCCGTTCATCTCGCGCCAGTTGATTCAGCGTTTCGTCACGAGCAATCCATCGCCGGCCTACATCCAGCGCATCGCCACGGTGTTCGACAATACCAGCGGCGATCTCGGCGACGTCATCAAGGCGATCCTGCTCGATAGCGAGGCGCGCAATCCGCCGCCGGCCAGCGCCGCCAGCTACGGCAAGCTGCGCGAGCCGATCCTGCGTCTGACCGCGGTGTGGCGGGCATTCAATGCGCAAGCTCCGGCGCCGGATGCCTATGGCGAAATCGAGATGCTCGGCACGACCTCATTTCTCAGTGCCTATGGGCAGGCGCCGCTGCAGTCACCGACAGTGTTCAATTTCTATCTGCCCGATTACCAGCAGCCGGGCACGTTTGCCGACAACGGCTTGTACTCGCCGGAATTCCAGATCACGAATGAATCGACGACGTACAGCGTCGCCAACAGCTACTACGCATTCACCGAAGGCGCCTACCAGGGCATGACGAGCCCGCCGACAGACCGGCCGTTGATCGATTTGTCTTCGCTCACGGTAGACGCCGCGAACCCGGCGGCAATGATCGCGACGATCAACGCGAAACTGCTTTACGGCAGCATGTCGGCGTCGATGCAAACCGCGCTGGACACCCTGATCGCGGCTCTAGGCACGGACCAGGAAAAAGCCTGGTCGTCGATCTACGTCACCATGCTCTCACCCGAATACGCTGCGCAGCGCTGAAGGACATGCCATGAGCCTCTCTCGCAATTCCCGTCGCGAATTCCTGCAACGCCTGGCATATCTCGGCGGCACTGCGGCCCTGTTGCCGCAATTGCGCATGATCGGCACCGCGCTGGCCAGCACGTCATCGCTGACCGGCTACAAGGCGCTGGTCTGCGTGTATCTGGCCGGCGGTAACGATTCATGGAACCTGCTGGTGCCGAACGATGCTGCGCGTTACGCGACCTATGCGGCGTCGCGCGGCGGCGTCTACAACGCGAGCAGCAATCCCGGCGGGCTGGCGCTGCCGTCGCCGAACGCTGCGCAAATCATCACCGACGGCAACGATGCGAATGCCGCGACGAACCAGTACTTCATGCACCCGAGTCTGCTCAATCTGAGCAGCCTGTACCAGCAGCAGAAACTGGCGTTCGTCGTCAACACCGGCACGCTGGTCGAGCCGATCAACATGGCCGATTACAACGGCAGCTCGGCGCTGCATCCGCCGCAGCTGTTCTCGCATGCCGACCAGGAAGCGCTGTGGCACCAGGCGAATACGAACGCGGGTTCGACGCTCGGCTGGGGCGGCCTGTGCGCCGACAACCTGCAACTCAACGGCGCGAACAATACGACTGACCCGCAGTTGTCATTATGCGTTTCGATCAGCGGCGCGAATCGCTTTCAGGTCGGCACCAGTGTGGTGCCGTATCAGATTGCCGCGAGCGGCTTGACCACGCTGCATGGCGTCTGCAATCCGAGCTGCAGCAGCAGCTCCAAACTGCGCGATACCGCACTCAATACCCTGTTGACGGACACATATGCCAATGATTTTGCCGGCGAGTACGCGACCGTGTTCCAGCGCGGCCGCAATCTGTACGGCTTGCTCGGTCCGGGCCTGAACGGCACGACACTGAACACGACTTTTCCGGACACCAGTCTCGGCGCGCAACTCAAAATGGTCGCGCAGATGATCAAGCTGTCGATGACGCAGAACTACGCATCGCGGCAAATCTATTACGTGCGTCTGGGCGGCTTTGATCTGCATTCCGGCATGTTCACCGGCGGCGCGGGCGATCATGCGGACTTGTTGGCGCAGGTCGACGCTGCACTGGGCGCGTTCTGGACGTCCATGGGTCCCGCAGACGTCAACGCCGAAAACGATGTCGTCGCGTTCACCGCGTCGGAATTCGCGCGTACGTTGCAATCCAATGGTTCCGGCTCCGACCACGGCTGGGGTGGCGTGCAGATGGTGCTCGGCGGCGGTGTCCACGGCGGCAAGTTGTACAGCGACGGTCAGGGCAAGATCAGCGGGTTTCCGGACCAGTCGTTGAATGCACCGAACAACTTTTCGCGCGGCCAGATGATTCCGGGCATCAGCGTGGATCAATACGCGGCGACGCTGGCGCAATGGCTCGGTGTGGGCGCGGCGGATCTCGGCAGCATTTTCCCGAATCTCGGCAATTTCGGCACGAGCAACCTCGGCTTCGTGTGATCAGGAAGGCGGGACAAGCGCTGACTTTGCTTGCCGGCGTCAGCGCGGCACTGGCCGCAATCGCGCTGTCGGCTGCCGGCGTGACGCCGAACGGTTGCACCAGTATCCAGGACCAGCCGCCGATCTACAGCGGCATCGAATACGGCGCCGCCATTCAGGGCATCTTCGATAATTTCCTCAGCAACGGCGGCAGCGCCGGATGTGCCGATTGCCACACGTCCAACGGCGGCACGATGGTGGCGGCCGGTCATCTGGACCTGGACGACGGCGTTTCGTATCTGCATCTGATCAATGTACGGAGCTACGACGATGCCAATCTGTTCTACGTCGTGCCGAATCATCCCGAACAGAGCCTGCTGTTCCAGAAAGTGAATTGCAATACGCCAGGTGTTGGCGTGCGGATGCCCTATCTGGGCTACCCGGACGGAACGACCTCTCTCACTCCCGATCAACAGGCATTGATCTACGACTGGATCGCCGAAGGCGCGCCGGTCGGCACGACGGACGGTGTATTCCGCAATGGTTTCGATCTGCGTGGTTTCGCGCAGTAACGGCTATTCCACCGTCACGCTCTTGGCCAGATTGCGCGGCTGGTCGACGTCCGTGCCGCGCAGTACGGCGACGTGATAGGCCAAGAGCTGCAGCGGAATCGTGAATACGATCGGCGCGATCATCTCGCCGCAGGGCGGCAACGCCAGCAGATGATCGTCGCGCTGCGGCATGTGCTTGGCCACTTCCGCGTCCGCAAGCACGTAAAGTTCGCCGCCGCGCGCGCGCACTTCTTCGAGGTTGGATTTCAATTTTTCCAATAGGTGATCGTTTGGGGCGACCGCGATCACCGGCATGTTTTCATCGACGAGCGCGAGCGGGCCGTGCTTGAGTTCGCCGGCGGGATACGCTTCGGCATGGATATAGGATATTTCCTTGAGCTTGAGCGCGCCTTCCATCGCGATCGGAAACTGCGTGCCGCGGCCGAGAAATAAGGTATGGTCCTTGGCGACGAAACGTTCGGCCATGCGCTTGATGCTCGCGTCGAGCGCGAGGGCATCGCGCACGGCACCGGGCAGGGTTTCCAGTTGCTGCACCAGTTGCGCGTAGCGTGCGCCGTCGAGGCCATGGTGGCGCGCGAGTTCGAGCGCGAGCAGTGCCAGCGCGGCAAGCTGGGTAGTAAACGCTTTCGTCGAAGCGACGCCAATCTCCGGACCCGCGCGCGTCATCAGCGTCAGCGCCGATTCGCGCACGATGGAGGATTCCGGCACGTTGCAGATCGCGAGCGTGGTCAGATACCCGCGCGATTTCGCCAATTTTAGGGCGGCGAGGGTGTCCGCGGTTTCGCCGGACTGGCTGATGGTGACGAACAGCGTGTCGGCGGGAACCACCGCGTCGCGGTAGCGATACTCCGAGGCGATCTCGACGTTGCAGGGGATGCGCGCGAGACTTTCGATCCAATAGCGCGCGACCAGCGCGGCGTGATAACTCGATCCGCAGGCGATCAGATGCACGTTGCGCGTTTTCGTCAGCAGTTCGCGCGCGCCGACGCCGAATATCTCGGTCAACACGCGACTGCCGGCGATGCGCCCCTCGAGCGTGTCCGCAATCGCCTGCGGCTGCTCGTGGATTTCCTTGAGCATGTAATGGCGGTATTCGCCGCGCTCGACTGCATCGGCGCCGAAATGCGCCAGCTTGACCGGACGCTGCACGGCGCTGCCGTGCTCGTCGTATATTCGTATGCCATCGCTCGTGGCGTCGGCGATGTCGCCTTCGGCAAGATAGATGAAGCGCCGTGTCACCGGCAGCAGCGCATGGATGTCCGAGGCGATGAACTGTTCACCGTCGGCGAGGCCGGCGACCATCGGGCTGCCGCGACGCGCGCCGATCACGCGGCCGGGCTCGCGCTTGCTGATCACCGCGATCGCATACGCCCCGCGCAGGCGCGGCAGGGTTTTTTGTACCGCCGCGAGCAGGTCCGCGCCGTCGGCTTGATAACGCTCGATCAAATGGGCGATGACCTCGGTATCGGTTTCGCTCGCGAACTCGTAGCCGAGCGCCTTGAGTTCGGCGCGCAGTTCCTCGTGGTTCTCGATGATGCCGTTGTGCACGACGGCAACATTTCCGCGCGAAGCGATGGGATGCGCATTGAGCGTGTTCGGCGCGCCATGCGTGGCCCAGCGTGTGTGCGCGATACCGGTGAACCCCGCGATCGGTTGCGTGGCATGCAACAATTCGAGCTCGTGCACCTTGCCTTTCGTGCGCACGCGCTCGAGGCCCGCATCGGTCAGCAGGGCGATACCCGCGGAATCGTAGCCGCGGTACTCCAGCGCTTTCAGGCCGGCGATCAGCGTGCCGACCACATCGCGCCGCGCGGCGGCGCCGACGATTCCACACATGGGCATGCCCTCGTTCGAGACGCGTATTTTAGCCGGTCTGCGGCGGCAACGCGGGCTACTTCGGGGCTTTTTGCGGGCGCTTCCAGCCGCGGATCGTCGCTTGCTTCGCGCGCGCGACGGTCAGCTCACCGGCCGGTGCGGCCAGGCTGATCGTCGAACCGGCACCGATCGTGGCGTCCTTGCCGACGGTGACCGGCGCAACGAGAGCCGTGTTCGAGCCGATGAAGGCGCCGTCTTCGATGGTGGTGCGGTGTTTGTTCGCGCCGTCGTAATTGCAGGTGATCGTGCCGGCGCCGACGTTGACGTTCGCGCCGATCGTCGCATCGCCCAGATAAGTCAGATGATTGGCTTTCGAATTCGCCGCGATCGTGGTGTTTTTCACTTCGACGAAATTGCCGATGTGCACGCCAGCAGCGAGTTCGGCACCCGGGCGCAGACGCGCGAACGGGCCGATCGTGCACGCGCCATGCGTGGCAACACCGTCGAGATCGCAATGCGCGTTGATGACGGTGCCGGCGGCGAGCGTGCAATTCTTGATCCGGCAAAACGGACCGATGCGCACCCCGTCGCTCAAATTCACCTTGCCCTCAAACACGGCGTCGACGTCGATCTCGACATCGCTGCCGCAATGCAACTCGCCGCGCAGATCAAATCGTGCCGGGTCGGCGAAACGTACACCCTGGGCGCACAGATTGCGCGCAGCGCGGAGCTGATAACTGCGTTCGAGCTGCGCGAGCTGCCAGGCATCGTTCGCGCCAGCAATCGCGTGCGGGTCCGGGCAGGCAACCGCCAGCGCGGGCTCGCCGTCCGTCGCGGCGAAACCGAATACGTCGGTCAGATAGAACTCGTCTTGCGTATTGCGGTTGTCCAGTCGCGCGAGCCATGCACGCAACGCCTTGGCGTTCGCCGCGATCACGCCGCTGTTGATCGTGCGGATAGCGTGTTGCTGCGGTGTGCAATCCTTGTCCTCGACGATGCCGCGCACGCGGCGGGAGTCATCGAGCAGGACGCGGCCATAGCCGCGCGGATCGGGCAGGTCGGCCGTCAGCACGGCGAGCTGCGCCGCTGCTTCGATCAATGGCAGCAGTGTCGCGCTGCGGATCATCGGCACATCGCCATACAGCACGAGCACGCGCGCCGCATCGGGAATACCCGGCATTGCCAACTGCATGGCGTGCCCGGTGCCGCGCTGTTCGGCTTGGTGCACCCAGGCAAGATCGGGCTGATCGACAAATGCGCTTTGCACCTGTTCGCCGCGATGGCCGTAGACGATATGGATTTTTTGCGGACGCAACACGCGCGCGGTCGCGATCACGTGCGCGAGCAGCGGTTTCCCGGCGAGCGGCAACAAAACTTTCGGCAGCGCCGATTTCATGCGCTTGCCTTCACCGGCAGCGAGGATGACGATGTGGAGTGGAAGTGGCTGCGTAGTCATGCGTCTACGATAGCGCACCGCGCGAGCGTTTTCTCTGGCGCAATACGGGCAGCCAGGGTGCTCCTGCATTTCCGACCCACAGGGATGTGGGAAGTGCCCGCAGGTGCCGGGAGCACCGGTGGGCCGGCATACCGGCCATCCGTGGCCATCGCCGGAAAGTGCTCCTGCATTTCCGGCATACCGGCCATCCGTGGCCATAAAACGAAACGCCGGCGCGAGGCCGGCGTTTTTGCGTGGATGATGAGCCGTGTCAGTGCTTGAGATGGCGGCGCAGGCGCTCGATCGCTTGCAACTGGGCGATGGCCTGGGCGAGTTCGGCTTGCGCCTGCGCGATTTCGACCGCATCGGCGCGGTTGGCCAGTGCGCGCTCGGCTTCTTCCTTGGCCTTGCGCGCGGCGGCTTCGTCGAGGTCCTTGGCGCGGATCGCCGTATCAGCGAGCACGGTCACGACTTGCGGCTGCACTTCGAGGATGCCGCTCGATACATAGAAAAACTGCTCGTCGCCGTTTTCCATGATCACACGCACCTGGCCGGGCTTCAGCCGCGTGATCAGGGGTGCGTGGCGCGGCGCGATGCCGAGTTCGCCCGCTTCACCGCTGGCGATGACCATTTTGGCCTCGCCGTGAAAGATCTCGGCTTCGGCGCTGACGATGTCGCAACGGATTGTAGTGGCCATTCCTCTCTCGCTTTTGCTCGTTCCCGGCTCTTACGCCGCCTTCTTTTCCGTCATCGCCTTGGCTTTCTCGAAGGCTTCTTCGATGCCGCCGACCATGTAGAACGCCTGCTCCGGCAGGTGATCGCATTCGCCGTCGACGATCATCTTGAAGCCGCGGATCGTGTCCTTCAGCGACACGTACTTGCCTGGGCTGCCGGTGAACACTTCGGCGACATGGAACGGCTGCGAGAAGAAGCGCTCGACCTTGCGCGCGCGTGACACGGTCGCCTTGTCTTCTTCGCTCAACTCGTCCATGCCGAGAATCGCGATGATGTCTTTCAGTTCCTTGTAACGCTGCAGCGTGGCCTGCACGCGGCGCGCGGTGTCGTAATGCTCGGTGCCGATCACGTTCGGATCGAGCTGGCGGCTCGTGGAATCGAGCGGATCGACCGCCGGATAAATACCCAGGCTGGCGATGTTGCGCGAGAGCACGACGGTCGCATCCAGATGCGAGAACGTCGTGGCCGGCGACGGATCGGTCAGATCGTCCGCGGGCACGTAGATCGCCTGCACCGACGTGATCGAACCGGTCTTGGTCGAGGTGATGCGTTCCTGCAGCACGCCCATTTCCGCCGCGAGCGTCGGCTGGTAGCCCACCGCCGACGGCATACGGCCGAGCAGCGCGGACACTTCGGTACCGGCCAGCGTGTAACGATAAATGTTGTCGACGAAGAACAGCACGTCGCGGCCCTTGCCGGAAGCATCCTTCTCGTCGCGGAAATATTCGGCCATGGTCAGGCCGGTCAGCGCGACGCGCAGGCGGTTGCCGGGGGGCTCGTTCATCTGCCCGTACACCATCGCGACTTTCGACTCTTTGAGATTGTCGAGCTTGACGACGCCGGCTTCGATCATCTCGTGATAGAAGTCGTTGCCTTCGCGCGTGCGCTCGCCGACGCCGGCGAACACCGACAAACCCGCGTGCTGCGTGGCGATGTTGTTGATGAGTTCGAGCATGTTGACGGTCTTGCCGACGCCGGCGCCGCCGAACAGGCCGATCTTGCCGCCCTTGGCGAACGGGCAGACCAGGTCGATCACCTTGATGCCGGTCTCGAGCAGGTCGTTGGCCGCGGCTTGTTCGTCATAGCTTGGCGCCGCGCGGTGGATTTCCCAACGGTCTTTCTCGCCGATCGGGCCACGTTCGTCGATCGGGCTCCCAAGCACGTCCATGATGCGGCCGAGCGTTGCCGTGCCGACCGGCACCTTGATGCCCGCGCCCGTATTCGTGCACACGAGATTGCGTTTCAGACCGTCGGTGCTGCCGAGCGCGATCGTGCGCACGACGCCGTCGCCGAGCTGCTGCTGCACTTCCAGCGTGATCGGCGTCGCCGTGCCTTCCACTTTCAGCGCGTCGTACACCTTCGGTACCTGATCGCGCGGGAATTCGACGTCGACTACCGCGCCGATGATTTGGACTACTTTGCCCTGGTTCATTTATGCGTCCTCAAAACTGAATTCTTTTCTGATCAAACCGCGGCTGCGCCGCTGACGATTTCCGAAATCTCTTGCGTGATCGCTGCCTGCCGCGCCTTGTTGTAGACCAGCGTCAGCGAATCGATCGCCTTCGTCGCGTTGTCGGACGCGCTCTTCATTGCCACCATGCGCGCGGCATGTTCGCTCGCCAGATTCTCGAGCGTCGCCTGGTACACCAGCGATTCGATGTAGCGCGTTAGCACGTGTTCGAGCACTGTTTCCGCATCGGGCTCGTACAGGTAATCCCAGTCGTGCGCGGTGCTCAGCGTGTCCGACGGCGGCAGCGGCAACAACTGATCGAGTGTCGGCTTCTGCGTCATCGTGTTGACGAAGTCGTTGTAGGCGAGCACCAGGCGGTCGATTTTGCCGGCGCTATAGCTGTCGAGCATGATCTTGATCACGCCGATCAGCTGTTCGATCTTCGGGCGTTCGCCCAGATGCGAGGCACTGCCGACGAGGTTGACTTTCAGCCGTTTGAAGAACGCGTTCGCTTTCGTGCCGATCGCGACGATGTCGACTTCGACGTTCTTTTCCTGCCAGCCGCGGATTTCGCCGAGCAGCTTGCGGAACAGATTGGAGTTCAGGCCGCCGCACAGACCGCGATCGGTCGAGACGACGATGTAGCCGACGCGCTTGACGCTCTCACGCTCGTTCAGGAACGGATGCTTGAACTCGGTATTCGCCTTGGCCAGATGGCCGATGACCTGCTTCATCGCGCGCGCGTACGGGCGCGAGGCGCGCATGAGGTCCTGCGCCTTACGGATCTTCGAAGCCGAGACCATTTCGAGCGCGCGCGTCACCTTGCGCGTGTTGCCGACGCTCTTGATCTTCGTGCGGATTTCTCTTGCGCCTGCCATGCTTTTCTCTTCTTCGTAGGCTGGGCTGCAAAGCCCAGCATGCCGATTCGTCAGACGCTGGGCTTGTCAGCCCAGCCTCGGCTTACCAGCTACCCGTCTTCTTGAACTCTTCGATGCCCTTCTTGAGCGTCGCTTCGATCTGATCGTTCCAGTCGGCCTTGTCGTTCGCGGCCTTCACCCAATCGGCGTAGTTGGCGGTGAAATGATCGTGCAGGCCCTTCTCGAACGTGAGGATCTGCGCGATCGGCAGATCGTCGAGGAAGCCTTTCTCGGCTGCATACAGCGAGAGCGCAAGCTGCGCGATCGACAGCGGCGCGTACTGCTTCTGCTTCATCAGTTCGGTCACACGCTGGCCGCGCTCGAGCTGCGCGCGCGTCGCGGCATCCAGGTCCGAAGCAAACTGCGCGAAGGCCGCCAGTTCGCGGTACTGCGCGAGCGCGAGCTTCACGCCGCCGGACAGCTTCTTGATCATCTTGGTCTGCGCGGCGCCACCGACGCGCGACACCGAAATGCCGGCGTTCACGGCCGGACGGATGCCGGCGTTGAACAAGTCGGTTTCGAGGAAGATCTGTCCGTCGGTGATCGAGATCACGTTGGTCGGCACGAACGCTGACACGTCGCCGGCCTGCGTTTCGATGACCGGCAGTGCGGTCAGCGAACCGGTCTTGCCCTTGACCGCGCCGTTGGTTGCTTTTTCCACATATTCTTCATTGACGCGCGCGGCGCGTTCGAGCAGACGCGAGTGCAGATAGAACACGTCGCCCGGATACGCTTCACGTCCCGGCGGACGCTTGAGCAACAGCGAAATCTGGCGGTACGCCCAGGCCTGCTTGGTCAAGTCGTCGTAGATGATCAGCGCGTCTTCGCCGATGTCGCGGAAATATTCGCCCATCGCGCAACCCGAATACGGCGCGATGTACTGCATCGCGGCGGAATCGGCCGCGGCGGCGGCGACGATGATGGTGTGCGCGAGCGCGCCGTTTTCTTCCAGCTTGCGCACGACGTTCGCGATCGAGCTCTGTTTCTGGCCGATGGCGACGTAGATGCACTTGATGCCGGAATTCTTCTGATTGATGATCGTGTCGATCGCCAAAGCCGTCTTGCCGGTCTGGCGGTCGCCGATGATCAGTTCGCGTTGGCCGCGGCCGATCGGGATCATCGAGTCGACGGATTTGTAACCGGTCTGCACCGGCTGCGATACCGACTTGCGCCAGATCACGCCCGGCGCGACTTTCTCGATCGGCGAAGTCTGCTTGGCGTTGAGCGGGCCCTTGCCGTCGATCGGAGTGCCGAGCGCGTCGACGACGCGGCCGAGCAGTTCGCGGCCGACCGGCACTTCGAGAATGCGGCCGGTGGTCTTGACCGTGTCGCCTTCGCGCAGGTGCTGATAGGCGCCGAGCACCACGGAGCCGACCGAATCGCGTTCCAGGTTCAGCGCGAGTGCGACCGTGTTGCCCGGCATCTCGATCATTTCACCGGACATCGCATCAGCGAGGCCGTGAATGCGCACGATGCCGTCGGATACGGACACGATCGTACCTTCGTTGCGCGCTTCGGCGGCAAGCTTGACCTTCTCGATGCGGTTGCGGATCAGGTCACTGATTTCGGACGGATTCAATGTGGTTGCCATGATGATTTCCTCAAAGCACGTGCCTACAAGCGCACGTCGCTGGCGGTTGAAGTCAAAGATCAAAAGTCAAAAGCCGCGTGGCTTTTCACTTTTGCGCTTTGTCCATTCGCGGCGCTTGCGCCGCGAATCTCTCCTATCATCCGCGGCGCGAACGCCGCGATCCATCAATTGGTCAATGCGTTTTCCAGTCGCGCGAGACGGCCACGCACCGAGCCATCGATCACGACGTCACCGGCATCGATCACCGCACCGCCGATCACACTCGGGTCGATGCGCTGCTGCAGGTCGATTTCGCGACCGAATCGTTTCTTGAGCGCGACCTTGATGGCATCGGTCTGGCCCGCGGGAATCTCGCTCGCGCTGCGCACGGTCACCTGCAGCACGCGCTCGGATTCGCGCTTGAGCTCCTCGAACAACGCGGCGATGTCGGCGAGCAAGCCGACGCGACGGTTGTCGATGAGCAGCGAGAGGAACGCAGCGAACGGCGAATCGGCCGGCTCGCCCGGCGGCAGCAAGAGGCCGATCAGATCGTTGTTCGACAGCCGCGGATCGCCGGCGATCGCGTGCACGCGAGCGTCGCCGATCACCTGCGCGGCGAACGCGAGCTTGCTCGACCACGCCGGCAGCGCGTTGACCGCACGCGCGGACTCGAACGCGGCGCGCGCGTACGGGCGGGCAAGAGTCAGCGTCTCGCTCATAGTCAGATCTCGGTCACGAGCTGATCCAGCAGCGCCTTGTGCGCGTCCGGATTGATCTCGCGCTGCAGGATCTTGCTGGCGCCTTGCACGGCGAGCGTGGCGACCTGGCCGCGCAATTGCTCGCGGGCCTTGCCGACCATACCTTCGACTTCCGCCTGGGCGGTGGCCTTGACCCGCGCCGCTTCCAGCAGCGCGTCGGCCTTGGCCTTGTCGACGATCTGATTGGCCTGCGCATGCGCCTTGTCGATGATTTCGGCAGCTTGCGCGCGCGCCTTCTTGATTTCCTCGGCGACCCGCGCGTCGGCATCCTTGAGTTCCGCCTTCGCACGTTCGGCCGCATTCAGGCCGTCGGCGATGCGCTGCGCGCGCTCGTCCATGGCCTGCGTAAGCGGCGGCCAGATGAATTTCATCGTGAACCAGATCAGGAGCGCAAACGACAGCGCCTGACCGAGCAAAGTCATGCCGATTTCCATGACGTCCTTACCTCAAATGCGAATGGGTGCCGCGCGCGAGCCCGCGCGCGGCCATCGGGTCTTGCTCAGCCGAAACGCGACAGCAGCGGGTTGGCGAACGCGAAGAACAGCGCCATCGCCAGACCGATGATGAACGACGCGTCGATCAGGCCGACGAGCAGGAACATACGGCCCTGCAGCATCGGCATCAGCTCCGGCTGGCGCGCGGCGGACTCGAGGAACTTCGAGCCCATGATGCCGATGCCGACGCAGGCGCCGAGCGCGCCGAGACCGATCATGAGGCCGATACCGACAGCGGTGTTGGCCTGGATGAGTGCGATGAACTGATGCATATCCATTGGGTTTTCCTTATCGAACAGTAGTAGTGGAAATATGGAGGTGAAAACGTTTTTTGGAACTCAATGATGCTCGTGCGCCATCGCGATATAGACGACCGACAGCACCATGAAAATGAAGGCTTGCAGCAGGATGATCAGGATGTGGAACACTCCCCAGGCCGCGCCGAACAGCACGCCCGGCAGGAACGTGAGCCATGACGTGAGCAAACCGGCGATGAGCATGAACACGAGCTCGCCGGCGTACATGTTGCCGAACAGTCGCATCGACAGCGACACCGGTTTCGACAAGTACTCGACGAGATTCAGGATCACGTTCGGGATCACCATCGCGATCTTGCCGACCATGCTGTCGCTGTGGAACGGCGCGGTCAGCAGCTCCTTGCCGAAGCCGCCGAAGCCCTTGGCCTTGATCGAATAAAAAATCGTGAGGATGAACACGCACAGCGCCATCGCGACCGTGGTGTTGAGGTCGGCCGTCGGCACCATGCGGAAATACGTGTGATGGGCGACTTCGTGGCCGCCGAACAGCGTGACCAGGCCGTTGCCGATGTCCAGCGGCAGCAGGTCCATCGCGTTCATGAAAAACACCCACATGAAAATCGACAGGGCTAGCGGCGCGAGAAAGCGGCGGTCGCCGTGAAAGACGTCCTTGACCTGGCCGTCGACGAATTCGATCACGAGTTCGACGAAAGCCTGACCGCGACCGGGCACTCCGGAAGTGGCGCGCCGCGCGCGCATGCCGAACCAGAGCACGAACAGCAGGCCCAGCCCGATCGATACCAGCCACGAATCCCAATGGAACGAGCCGCCCAGCACCGTGCCGGTGTTGTGGGTCAGATGGTGGCCGATGTACTCGGACAACCCGCCGGATGCGCCGGATTCTTCACTCACGAAATCACCCTTACGTTTTCATCGCCGCCGCGAACGGCGCTATCAGTGTCGTCACCAGCACGCCGGCCAGAACCGGCAGCCCGGGCAGACCCGCCTTGGCCAGCGCCAGATACAGGCCCGCGCCCACAATCACCCACTTCAGCAGGTTGCCGGCGATCAAACGCGCCAGCGTCGCACCCGCCCCCGTCGGTCCCGCCGCAAACAGGCGCAGCGCCAGTACCGCCGTTCCCACCGTCACCGCGCCGCCGCCGCTCAGCACTCCGAACCCCGAGCGCCAGCCCTGCAGCAGAAACCCAACTGCCACCAGCATCGTCACGGTGGCTTGCGCCAAGACGACACGGAAGGCCAGCCGCCGTTCTGCGGCAATGGAATTTTGCATGGGGAACGATATCGCCCTGAACGGCTTCTAGCACTGCAAAAACCTGCCAGTGCGGACAGCCCGACAAGGCCGAATATTATAGCCGGCGGGCGGACGCAGCCGCAACTTGGGATTTCTAAAAGGCGGCTTGAATCAGCGTCATCTCGATGCTGTCGCCGGTGAAGGTGGCGCCATTCGTCGGCGTGATCGAAAAATGCGCCGCGTGCACATCGTCCCACCAGCCGGGGTAACCACCGGCCCACCAGGTGAAACCGATCAACGTATCGGTGTTGGCGTCGGCGTAGTTGATGAAATCTGCCCAAGCCCCGGCTGCCGTGCCGGTGGGCACGGCGCAACCGGGATCGGGATTGTTGACCGGAGCATTGCCGGCATACATACCGATTTCGCCGAGGTATACCGGGTAGCCTCGGGGCCTGGCCCATTGCACGGCAACGTCGAGTTGCTCGCGCGCCGCGGTGTTGGACGTGATCTCGTCGTATAGCCCGCCCTGATAACAGTCGACGTAGGTGTGCACTTCCAAGGCGATGTTATTCAATGGGTCGTCGGATAGCGGCATGCCCACGCCATTCGCATTGAGCCAGCCCTCGGCGTTGGAGACCGCATCGCCGCCATAGGAATTGGCCGTGGTCCAGGTGGCGGCGGCCGTGTAGGCATTGCCCGGAACATAAATGCGCTGCGTCGAACCGGTAGTGCGGATCGCAGTGATCGCCGCTTGCGCCGAAGCGAACCAGGAAGCCGTCGACATATGATTCGGCTCGCTCATCAGGCCGTAGGACACACGCGGGTTGTCCTTGAAAATCGCGGCCATCCTGCTCCAGAAATCCGCGAACGCGCTGCGCGGAACCGCAGCGGAGCCGACAAGATCGCCATTCCACATCGCGCCGCCGATCGAGTTGTCCGACGCGGCTTCCCACGGCTCGATGATGACGTTCATGCCCTTGGTGTTGGTCGCGTAGTCGACCATCATTTTGTAAGCGTCGAAGTAGGCCTTGTAGTTGCCGACGGCAGCTCCGGGAATCGTTCCGTTAAGGACCGGCTGCATGCACTCCCAGGCGAACAGCGGGCGCAGCATCGACACGCCCTTAGCAGAGTAATAGTCGACAAGGCGCGTGTCTTGCGCGGGATAGTCCGTGCCGGCAACGGGTCCGCCCGCCTGCAGACATACGTGCTGCGTTCCGGCGCCATTGAATCCCGATTCCATCCCGGCGATCGTCGTGCCACGGAATTGCGTCGGCGCCGGCGCCTGCAAGACGACATCGTCGAAGTAGACCTCGATCGACGCGGTCGACGCGTCGAAACCGCTGCGGAAGACGATGTCGCTGGCGGGGACGCCGCTTACATCCTGTAATGCGATCTGATCAAACGTGCCGCCGTACGCGAGCGGCGCGGCGGCGGAAACGGTTTGTATCTGCACCCAGGTATTGGCGGGTAGCGCCGCGCCGTAGAGAGTCTGCAGGCTCTGGAACGCTACCTGCGCGCCGCCGTTGTCGAGGGCCAGAACAATGTTGGCGCCCTGGCTGGAACCGCCGACGTTGACCCAGAAGCTGATTCCGGAATAGTCGGCGGTTGCCGAGTAAGGCGCGGGCGTGCACCAGCTCACTGCATCGTACTGGTCGGGCGTGAAGCGGATGGACAAATTGCCGGAATGCAGCGGAGCGGCATTGGCAAAATCAAAATCTGCCGGAACCCCGAGATACGAGCAGTTCTGGTCGAAGCCGTTTTGCGTGGCGTCGTCGTAGATGACGAAATCAGCCGCAAAAGCAGGCGTCAGCAACAACGCATGCAAAACCAACAAGGCGAATGCCCGCAACATTTACGCACCCCTCTGCTGCCGCAGGCGCCTACTGTGAACTCAATACGGGCTCGGCACCAGAGAATTACCTGCGCTCGAGGCTACGGCACGACCGCACTGGGACACAGGTTGTGCCAGATCGCCCCGAGCTGGCTCACGGTGTACTCATGACCACCGCTGAACGGCGTGTAGAAAATGGTCTGGCCGTCGCTCCAGCCCTTGGCGAGGAAGCGGTTGTGGTCGCATTGCGCGTAAGGACACAGATAGTTCGGGTCGCTGGTGCCGATATGGATGTCGAGCGGAATTTTGCGTGGCAAAGCCGCAAGCGTGAGCCCGCACTCGGTATCGCTGCTGCAGGCGAGCCCATACAAGTCGCCAGCGCTTACGCCGTACGCGGCCATGGTCGTGGCGTTGAACGCCGTGCTGTAGGTATTGACGCCGAGATCGTGCATGACATGGGCCCCGGCGGAAAATCCCCAGCCGTAGATGCGTGTGCGTTCGATGTTGTACGCATTTTCAAGATCGGCTTTAATCGCGGCGAACTGGTCGTAGTCATTCGGCCCCGCAGTCGGCGGCACCAACCAGGTGACTCCCGGCGAACCATTGACGTCGACCTGCTCGTGCGCGACCGGCGCCGCGACGATGAATCCACCGGCATTTGCAATGCTCGACCAGTCGTCGCGGATCATCGCCGCATAGGTGTTGCCGGGGTAGGGGGCGACTCCGTGCAACGCAAGCAGCAGCGGCCATGCCTGCGCCGGCGTGTAGTTGGCCGGCACGTACAGATAGTACGTCTGGATACCCGAGCCCAACCCGGCGATGTGTAACTTGCGAGTGATGCTGCCTTTCGCGCCGCCGCTGCCAAGTGACGGATTGCTTGGCAGCACGACCTGACCGGCTTGGAAACCTCCGGCAAAAATCGCATCGGGATGCGCACACACCCACGCCGGCAAAGTCACCGTCGAAACCGCACCTGCCGTGCTGGTGCACAAGGCAAGGATCAGAGCGGCATACCAGTTCACAGCCAACGAACTCAAACGCATGGTCAATACTGTAGCGAGGAGCACACTCATAAACCGTTAACGGTTGCGCAGTCGCCTTGCCGGCGCTGGCACCGGGTCGGCATAATCACCGCGGGCATGGCCGCTGCAGAAGCGCAGTCGATGGGTAGCAACGATTACGTGGAAGTTCCCGCCGGCGTCGCAGTTTTCAAGCAAGGCGAGGTTGGCGGCGAGGTGTACATCATCGAGTCCGGCCAGATCGAACTGCTGGCACGCGGCGCTGTACTTGCCACGTTGGGGCCGGGCGATTTTCTCGGCGAGATGTCGCTACTCGACAAGCAACCGCACCTCGTCACGGCGCAAGCCAAAACCAGGGCGCGTTTGTTGCGCATCGAGAACACGATTCTCGCTGAGGTACTAAGCCAGAATGGGGCGATCGGACTGAGCCTGCTGCGCCAGCTGGTCGCACGGTATGGGCAGGCCGAACGGCGCGAGACGGGCGCCACGCCGGCAGGATCGAACAGCGCAAACAGACCGGCGCCAACGCCGCCCGCCGGCGACTCGCCCACTCCGGTGCGCAACATCGCGCCGGCCGATTCGGCGGTGACCCTGCCGCCACCGTTGCGCATCGCCTTGCGCGTAACCGGCAGCGGGCACATGATCACCCTGGACCCGGTGCGCACGGAATTCCTCATCGGCCGACCGGATCCGATCAGCGGCGCGGTGCCCGATATCGATCTGGGTTCGTTCGATGGCAACCGCACGCTGAGCCGGCGGCACGCGCGCATCCTGCGCGACGGTGGACAGTATTTTGTCCGCGAGGACACGGCCACCACGAACGGTACGCATATCAACGGCGAGCGTCTGGCGACCGGTGTGAACATGCCGATCAAGCCCGGCGACAAGTTGTATTTCGGCTCGATCGAAGTCGAGTTGATCAACGCATGAATAGCGGAGGCGACATGGCAGACGACAACCAGTGGCAGACGACGCTCTCCGCGATCAAGCTCTCGGCAATCGATGCACTGAAGACGCTCAAGCAGGAGCGCGATCAGATCGACGCCCGCCTGCAATCGATGGAAAGCATGAAGTCGAATTTTCCCGACGCCGTGTACCAGCGTGTGCGCGAGGACTACGAGCAGCGCTTGCGCGGGCTCGATGAAAAAGCCGCGCCGCTGAAGCAGAACGCGCGCGAGCAGTACACCCAGCTACGTGCGCTGCTCGGACGTTTCGAAGCCGATCACGATGCGATCAAACTTGACCAGCAGGAACTGCAGCTGCGTCATCAGCTCGGCGAGTTCGATGACAAGGAATTCCAGCGCCTGATGAAAGCCGTCGAGGCGACCGTGAAAGATCGCGCCGAAGCGCGCGCGCGCGGACTCGAACTCAAAAGCCGTTTTCTGGAAGCATTCAGCAGCGAGAGTGAACTCGAAAACGCCGCGCCGCACGAAGCCGCGACAACGCGCGGGACTATTCTGACGCCGGCCGATATCGCCGCTGCGGACGCGCGCACCCACGAGGTCGCCAAGGTGCTCAGTGAGCGACCGCCGAACAAAACTCAAGTGATGACGGCAATCAACCTGCCGGACAACGCAACGGCGCGTGCAGCTACGGTGCCGGAAGGTGCAACCAAGGTGTTCAGCGCCGCGCGGCTGGTGCCGCAGAATCCGGAAGCGGGCAAGCAGACCTTCGCGCTGACGTTGCGACCGATGAGCATCGGCGCGGACAGCGGCAATGACATCCGCATTGCCGGACCGGGCGTCGAAGCCAAACATGCGCAAATCACGGTCAGCATGGGCGGTTTCACGATCGTCGATCTCGGCAGCAAACACGGCACTCGCGTGAACGCGGAAAAAATTCGCGAGCGCCCGCTCGCGAACGAAGACGTGGTGCAGATCGGCGCCGCGCGGTTCGTGTTTAGAGAAGGGTGAGGCCGGGCGCGAGGCCGAACGCCCGTAGCAGGATGCGTAGGGCAGAGTTGCTTTGGAGGCGGTATGTCACGTAATAGCGGTCAACAAGCTAACGGCGACGCGGTGCTGCTCTCGCAACAGGCGGGGCGTCTGCTCGGCGTGCCGCAGCGGCCGGTTGCCGCGCGCCCGCAAGCTGCGAACATCGCGCGGGCTGCAGCGCCGCTGCTCGGTCTTGCATCCGCTAGCGCGAAGGATGTGCCGTCGCCGCCGCTATCGGCGTTTGCCCGTCAACGCAGCGCGACGCCAGTTGCCAAGCCGGAAGGTGTCGTGGCCCGGTTGCGCAAGTTGTTCGGCAAATCTTAGGACTTCTCGCGCGCCAGCGTGATCAGCGTCAGATCGTCGGACTGTGCTTCGCCGTCGGTGAACTGCGCCACTTCCGCGAGTAGCGCGTCAAGCGCTGCCTGGGCGCCACCACCGCTGTCGGCCAGCGTTTTCACAATGCGTTGTTTTCCAAAAACCTCCTTTTTTGCATTGTGCGCGTCATCGAGGCCGTCGGTGTAGAACAGTACGCAGCTGCCGGGCTCGAGCGTCGCCCAGCGCGGCCGGAACACCGAATCGGTCATTGCGCCGAGCGGCAGCGCGCCGGGTTCGCCGAGCTCGCCGACGCTGCCGTCGGCGGTGCGCAGCAGCGGCACGGGATGGCCGGCGTTGGCGAATTCCAACATCGCCGTTTGCACATCTAGCGCCGCAGCGAACATCGTCACGAACATGCCCGGTTCCAGCTCCTGATTGAGCTTGCGGTTGAGGCCGGAGAGCAGTTCCTCGGGGCCGGCCAGTTTGCGCGCAAACACGCGTACCTGCACGGACAGACGCGCCATGTACAAAGCGCCGGACACTGCCTTGCCGGAAACGTCCGCGATGACGAAGCCGTGGCGGCCGTCCTTGAATTGGAAGAAATCATAATAGTCGCCGCCGATCACGCGGGCCGCGGTATAGCTGTCGGCGATGCGATAGCCGGGCAGGGACGGCACGGACTGCGGCAGGAAATGCTGCTGGATGCGCCGCGCCAGCGCCAGATCGTGCGCTTCGATCGTGCGCTCCGGCGACTGCGCCTGACAGCTGGCCATGATCCACGCCAGCTGACCGGCAATGCCGGCGAACAATTCCTGATCCGCGGCACGCCAGGCATGCTCGACTTCAGCGCTTTCCAGATAAAGAATGCCGAGCACGTCATCGCAGAGCCGGATCGGCATACCGAGCATGGCGGCCGGGGCGACGCTTACGCGCAGGCGCGCCTCGAGCGCTTCGCGCGCTTCATCAGTGTTGACGTTCAGACCGTATTCCAGGCGCAGCGCTTCCTGTAGGAACGTTTCCAATTCGGGAAACTCCGCACCGGCCGCAGGCATCGCGCGGCGCGCAAGCGGCGCCAGGTGATCCGCGCCGGCAGCCCGCCGGTACACGGCGGCGCGGCTGATTTGCGGAAATGCGGCGAGCACGGCAGCGAGTGCCTGGTCAAGCAGCTCGCGCAGATCTTGCGGCCGACGCGCCAGCGCGCCGATATCGCACAACAGTTTCAGACGCCCGAGCAGGTCGCGCAGTCCCGATGCGGCGCCATCTTCTGCAGTGCGCGGCGCTGCCAGCGGTGCGCGCGCGTGCGTTGCGTTGTCGCTCGGCAAGGTCAGCGCGGGCAGAGAAGGCTGCTCGCTCGCGGCGCGGCGGAAAACGGTTTTGACCTCGCCGAATTGCAATTCGTCGCCGTCGCGGATGATGGCCGGGGCAACGATGCGCTGACTCTTGTGCTGCGTGCCGTTGGCGCTGTCCTGATCGCGCAGTTCGTAATGATCGTTGTGGCGCCGGATCAACGCATGCCGCCGCGAGACGGTCGGGTCATTCAGGCGTACTTCGCAGAACTGGCCGCGACCGACCACCGCCGCATCGGAAAAGCTGAAGACCTGACCCGCCAGTACTCCCGAAGTGACGATCAGGCTCGGCATCGGCGCGGCGCGGTCAACCCGTCGCGGCGTTCGGACCGAGTCCGCCGGCCCCGTCGCGCAGCTGTTCGGCGAGCGGCGCGAGATAGCGCAGCGCGCGTTCGTACACCTCGCGCTTGAACGCGACCACGTGCGTGAGCGGGTACCAGAAATCCACCCAGCGCCAGAGATCGAATTCGGGGGTTTCGGTCAGGTCCAGGCGCACGTGCGATTCCTCGCCGACGAAACGCAGCAGGAACCAGACTTGCTTCTGACCGATGCACATCGGTTTCTCATTGCGGCGCACATAGCGCCTGGGCAGGCGGTAACGCAGCCAGCCGGGCGTGGCGCCGAGAACTTCGACATGCTCCGGACGCAGGCCGGTTTCCTCCTGCAATTCGCGATACATCGCCTCGAGCGGGGTTTCGTCGCTGCGCATGCCGCCTTGCGGAAACTGCCAGCCGTCGCGAAACGCGCGCCGAGCCCAGAAAACGCTGCCATCGTCGCGCACGAGTACAATGCCGACGTTCGGCCGATAGCCATCGGGATCGATCACGGCAAACTCCAAATCTTCTGGACTTGATTCTTCCATAGCAACGCTGCCGGCAGCAAGGCGACCGCGCCCGCCGCCGTTTACCTGGCCTGCGGCAGCGGTTAAACTACAAGGTCTCGCATGGCTAGGTAGCTCAGACGGTTAGAGCGCGGCACTCATAATGCTGAGGTCGGCGGTTCGATCCCGCCTCTAGCCACCAGAATTCCTTGATCGATCAGAAACCCCGCCGTTGCCGCGGGGTTTTTTATGTCCAGGGACGGACGGTACGCCGAAAATGCAGGAGCATTTTTCGGCGATGTCCAGGGACGGACGGTACGCCGAAAATAGAGGAGCATTTTTCGGCGATGGCCATAGATGGCCGCTACGGCGGAGCAATTTCCGGCGAAGACCTAGGGTTGTATTCGGAATTCGCGGCTGCGCTTCGCAAGTTGCGCGAACTGTATACAATTGCGCAATGCATATTTTCAAGACATTCCAGATCGAAGCCGCGCACCGGCTGCCCAATGTGCCGGCAGGACACAAATGCGCGCGCCTGCATGGGCATTCGTTCCGCATCGAAGTCCATGTCGAAGGCGAACCCGGTGTGGAAACGGGATGGGTAATGGATTTCGCCGACGTCAAAGCCGCATTCGCGCCGCTGTTCGAGCGCCTCGACCATCGTTATCTCAATGATGTTCCTGGGTTGGAAAACCCGACCAGCGAAAACCTTGCGCGCTGGATCTGGCGCGAACTCAAGGCGGCGCTGCCCGCATTGGGCAAGATTGTCGTACATGAGACATGTACTTCCGGCTGCGTATACGCCGGTCCGGCCGCGTCTTAGCGCAACCGCACCATATCGCACAGCAAGCAGGCTTGCCTGCCGCTAGGAAATTGTAAGTTATTTGTATATATTTCAATTGAAAGCCGCGACTTACTCCATGGCGGTCGATACATGTTGCAACGCAACATATTTGGGAGTATAGTGCTCGCACACTCCCCACCAACCTCCGCGAGGGCTATCCCATGTACGAGCAAATCAATACCCAAGTCCTGGCTATGAGCAAGAGCTTCGCCGACACCGCGTTCAAGGCGCACAGCCTCGCGGTGGAAGGTCTCGAGCGCATCGCCGACCTCCAGCTCAAGACGCTGGAAAAGAATGTTTCCGCCACGGTCGAATTCTGGTCGCAGGCCTCTGAAGTCCGTGATTTCGACGCACTCAAGTCGTTCTGGCCGAAGGGCGTGAACCTGGTCAAGGAAACGACCGAGAAGCTGTATGCGAACGGCCAGGAAGTGTTCGGCGTCACCGTCAAGACCAGCGAAGCGCTGGGTCAGCTCGCCAAGGGCACGTTCGAAGCCGCCAACGACAACTTCACCAAGCAGGTCAACGCGGTGAAGAAGGCTGCGAACACCAAGTAATCCAAACGGCGGCCGTGGCCGCCGAGGATGCGCTGCGCGAGTCCCCCTCCCCCTTGTATTCCGCAGCGTAACTGGCCGGGTGGTCT